>Ga0209471_1001635_pt1 | contig 13224 bp, 15 predicted proteins | sample GraSoiAngelo_128_FD_185885 | JGI IMG/M metagenome (GOLD analysis project Ga0209471, IMG submission 185885) | Grasslands soil microbial communities from the Angelo Coastal Reserve, California, USA - 14_0927_12_20cm (SPAdes) (version 2) | ecosystem: Environmental > Terrestrial > Soil > Grasslands ...
TTTTTCTTTCCCCCGCAAAAGGTTTGCGGCCTTGACCGCGACACGGCCAAGAACCTGATCTTTCGCGTCGATGATCCACCATTTGCGTGGGACGTCGGCTGCTCTAGCTGAAAAGGTTTTCATCAGGGGCGGGAAAAGGCACGGAAACTACGGGCGAGCGCGAGAGGTGTCAACTTTGCTGACGGCCGAATCGACGTCGCGGTCGCGGCAGCGACAAAGGAGGATGGCACCTGGGATGCTTTCTAGAAATTATAATGCGTCTCGCCGTCCTTTTACCCATCGTTTATTCGCTCTTTGCCACGTTTTTGTTAGCTGCCGACCCAAGCTCGTCAGCCGCAATTCCCGATCATGTCACAGCCGCGGCAATCATCCACGAAATGAACCTGGCCCGACAAAATCCGGCGCTTTATGCGACGCTCCTCCAACAAAGGCGCGAGAATTATTCCGGTGGGGTTTGTTTGTTGCCGGGCAATATTCGCTTGCACACACACGAAGGTGTTCGCGCGCTGGATGACGCGATACGATTTTTGTATCGCGCGAAGCCGGAACCACCACTCGCGCTTTCGCCCGGTCTTTGTCTGGCTGCGGCTGATCATTGTCGCGAGCAGGCCGGCGGCGCAACGGGACATTACGGCAACCATGGCAGCGATCCCGGGAATCGAATGAGTCGCTATGGCGTCGTAAGCCAGGGCTGGGCGGAGAACATTGCGTATGGTCGCCATACTGCGCGTGAAATTGTGCTGGCGTTGATTGTCGACGACGGCGTGCGTGGTCGCGGCCATCGCAAAAACATTTTCAACCCAACTTACAATGTGGCTGGAGCAGCCTGCGGTTCGCACGCCAGATTCGGCAGCGTTTGCAGTATCGATTTCGCCAGTGGCTACGCGGAAAACAGATTAGTGCGCGCGGGAAGCGACGCACAGAATTCCTTCTAATTACCGATCTTTTTGTCGCTGACGGCGCACTTTTTCCAGAATCGGTTGCACCGAAGGATCAGCCTTGAGCAGTGCGTCGTGCAATTTGTCGCGAAACTCTTTACGCGCTGCCTCATACCGCTGCCGCGTGGCTGCCAACGCCGGATCACGCATTGCCGTGTCATGCGCCGTGCGCAATCTCGTCTGCTCATCCCTTGACAGCCCAGCAAAGCGTTCACGTCTGAAGTCAACCGTTCGTTGTCCTTGGGCAAACCCGACCGTTGGTAGGAAAACGGCGAGCAAAGCCGTGACCAAAACCAGACGTTTCATAACCGAGAAGTAAAACCCAAAAGCCCTGGCAAAGTTGCGGGCCAGATGATATTTGCTCTCCTCTAATTCCGGGGCAAATCGAAGAATCATTTTTCGTCCTTCGACCTTAGTTAATACCATTCGAAATTATGACAAAAGCTGAAAAAACCGCCATCTCGCCTACCCGGGAAGAGGATTTCCCGGAGTGGTATCAACAGGCCATTCGAGCGGCGGAGCTGGCCGAGCCTTCCGATGTACGCGGCTGCATGGTTATCCGCCCATGGGGTTTCGGCATTTGGGAAAACATGCAGCGACAACTAGACGCCATGTTTCGCGCGACCGGACATCGTAATGCTTATTTTCCGCTCTTTATTCCCCTGAGCTATTTCGCGAAGGAAGCTGAACACGTCGAGGGCTTCGCCAAGGAATGCGCGATCGTGACTCATTCACGGCTTGAGGTCGATGCCGAAGGGAAAATGAAACCGGCCAGTCCCTTGAACGAACCGCTGGTGGTTAGGCCAACGAGCGAGACGATTATCGGCGCGAGTTACGCCAAGTGGGTCCAGTCGTATCGCGACCTGCCAATTCTCCTCAACCAATGGTGCAACGTGGTGCGATGGGAGATGCGGCCGCGGCTGTTTTTGCGCACAACGGAGTTCCTCTGGCAGGAAGGCCATACCGTGCACGAAACCGAAGCCGAAGCGCGCGAAGAAACTCAGCGCATGCTCGGTGTTTACGAAACGTTTGCGCGCGATCATTGCGCCATCCCGGTTTTTGCCGGCGAAAAATCGGAGAGCGAAAAATTTCCCGGCGCCGTGCAAACAATGACGATCGAAGCGATGGTGCAGGACCGAAAGGCGATCCAGGCCGGCACTTCACATTTTCTCGGGCAAAATTTTGCGCGGGCGAGCGGGATCCAATTCCAAAGCCGCGAAGGCAAACAAGAGTTTGGGTGGACGACGAGCTGGGGCATGACCACGCGCATGGTCGGCACGGTGGTGATGGCGCATGGCGACGACGATGGAATCATTTTGCCGCCGCGAATCGCACCAACCCAGATTGTGATCTTACCGATCACGCCGAAGGAAGAAACGCGGAGCCAGGTATTGGAAGCTTGTGACAAACTCGCGGCCCGGCTTCGCGCAAATAAATACGCCGATCTCGCGCTTGAGGTGGAAATAGATCGACGCCAATTCGGTGGCGGAGTGAGAAATTGGGAATGGATCAAGAAGGGCGTTCCAATACGAATTGAGCTTGGTCCGCGCGACCTGGAAAAAAATTCGGTGACGGTAAGCCGACGCGATCAGTCAGTGAAAGAGAAGCAGGCCATGGCAACGAACGAATTCGTTTCCCGCGCCTCGGAGATTCTCGGATCGATCCAACAAAATCTTTACCAGCGGGCGCTGAAATTTCGCGATGCCAATACCCGCACCATCGACAACAAGGAAGAGTTTTACGCCTTCTTCACGCCGAAGAATCCGGCGAAACCGGAAATTCACGGTGGCTTTGCTTTGGCGCATTGGAACGGCTCGCGTGAAATCGAGGAAAAAATCAAAAACGACCTCAAAGCCACTATCCGGTGCATTCCATCATCCGATTCTGAACCCGGGCGCTGCATTTTCACAGGCCAGGCGAGTAAAAAAAGAGTAGTATGGTCCAAAGCTTATTAGCGGGTTTGTTGACGCCGGTAAAGGCGTTGTTTTACCATTGTTTATGAGCAATGACCTCACACTCTACAGTCGCGCTATGTGCTCGTGGTGCATCGACGCAAAGGATTTTCTGCAAGCGCGCGGCTACAAATTCGTTGAGGTCGATGTTGGGCGGAATCGTGTCGCCTACAAAGAGATGAAGGAACTTTCCGATCAAAGTTATGTCCCGACGCTGGTAGCCGGCCAAGAAGTGCTGGCAAATTTCGATGTCGATCAGCTCGAGAAATTCTTAGACGAGCATCAAATCGAACCGTAAATGCTGTTCGGGCTTCTTCTCACCCTCGGCGTCGCTGTTCTCAGTGTCGCCTTGCGCAGTTATCAAACTACATTCGCGCAAAAACTCGGTGCCCTTGGAGTCCTGATCGCGTCATTTCTGGCCGTTTATTTCATTACCGGAAATGCCGCCTGGGGGGTGGCGGGGGCGGCCAGCTGGCTTTTTCTGCCGTGGCTGGAGATCCTCACCCGCATTCGCACTTTGAGGCTGCCCAAAGAAAAACGTTTGCGACCTAAAAACCCGCCCTCCAACAGCCTGTTTCCCGCCCTCGACGAGATCAGCCGGGAAATCGAAAATGAAGGCTTCGCCCACGTTAATGACGCCGGCTGGGACTGGGAAGACTACCGGCAATTTTTCAGATTATTCTATAAGACCGACGATCGCGCTCAGGCCACGATCTGCCTGAACGAACAGCATGATCTTTCCTTTTATTACTTGCGCATTTCCTCCCGCGCGAAGGACGGCATCGTCTGGACGACGTGGAATTACCCCTTGTCTTACGGGTTGAAGTTAACGCCGCAATTTCGAATTAATCGCCAACGGCCGGACCAGACATTTTGGCAGCTTTATCAAAGCCACCGCGAATTTTTGCGAAATCATTCCGTTGAAACAACTTCGCTCGACCCTCTCGATGAAGAACGAATGCAAACCGACATTGAAAATGATTTGCGCGACCAGATTGCGCACAATGTTCGGGCGGGGGTACTCAAGCCGGCAGCGGATGACGAAGTGAAATACTCCTGGCGCGGCATGATCTATCTCTGGTGCCAGTTCCTGCTCGATTTGATGCGGTTGTAACTCTTCCTCTTAATCTTCGTTCCAGAGAGAAAGAGGGCTCACACTTTCATGATCTCAGCTTCTTTGCGTGCGAGGTGATCATCGATCGATTTTACAAAGCGATCCGTCAATTTTTGCACCTCGCTTTCCGTGTCGCGCATCCCATCTTCGGTCAGGCCACCCGAGGCTTTCAGCTTTTTCGCTTCATCCAGCGCAGCGCGCCGGTTCGCGCGCACGCGCACTCGCGCTTCCTCCGCCATCTTGCCCAGTGAACGGACCAGATCCTTGCGGCGTTCCTCTGACAACTCCGGAACGGGCAGACGAATGATTTTCCCATCGACCGATGGGGTTATGCCGATGCGCGATTCGTTGAGTGCTTTTTCGATGTCGCGGACGGTTCCGGCGTCGAATGGTTGCACCACGAGTAAGCGCGGTTCGGGCGTGGTGATGAGAGCAAGCTGTTTGAGTTTCATGGCCGAGCCGTAAGCCTGCACATCCACATTCTCGACCAGGGCCGGCGATGCTTTCCCAGTCCGCACCGCCGCGAATTCGTGCACCATGAAATCGACACTTTTTTCCATTGCCATTTCGGCTTCGAGAAGAATGTCGTCGGCGCTCATGAAAAGATTTTGACGCGGCCGTATTCTAATCGCAAACCAGGGTGCCGATTTTTCGCCCCAGCACCGCGTCGCGAATATTGTCTGGCTCGTTCATGTTAAAAATGACGATGGGAATTTTGTTGTCCATGCACAAACTAAAAGCGGTCGAATCCATCACCTGCAACCGCTTGCTCAGGGCTTCGGTGTAGCTGACTTGTTCGTAGCGCTTCGCATTCGGATTTTTATTCGGATCGGAATCATAAACGCCATCGACCTTCGTTGCCTTCAGAAGTACTTCCGCCCCAATCTCGCTCGCGCGCAGCGCCGCGGTGGTATCAGTGGAAAAATAGGGATTGCCGGTGCCGGCGACGAAAATGACGACGCGTCCGAGTTCGAGGTGACGAATGGCGCGTCCGCGAATGAAAGGCTCCGCCACGTTTTTCATTTCAATCGCGGTTTGCACTCGTGTCTCCACGCCGATTTGGGCGCAGGCACTTTGCAAGGCCAGGCCATTGATCACGGTCGCGAGCATTCCCATGTAATCAGCGGTGGTGCGGTCCATTCCGCGATGTGCCGCGGAAGTTCCGCGCCAGATGTTGCCTCCACCGATCACGACACCGACCTGCACGTCGAGATCGCGCACTTCCTTAATTCGCTCCGCGATGGCGAGGACGATCTGCGGCGAAATATTTTCCCGCGCAGCGGGGACCTGAAGCGCTTCGCCGCTCAATTTAAGAACGATGCGTTGATAAGCGGCGGCTTCCGTCTGCATGGGGCGTCAAGATGCCGCAACGTGCGGGTAATGAAAACAAAAATGCGATGTCTGTAGCCGCGGTCGCTGGCCGCGGCTTGGGCAGCCGCTGATGGGGAGAAGGGCCGTGGCCCGCGACGACGGCTACAACTGAGCGATCCGGGAATGCCCACGCAAAAATTCCGCCGCGCTCATTCGCCTTTTTCCCTCAAGCTGAACTTCGCCTAATGACAACGCGCCTTCTCCGGCAGCGACAATTAATTCATTTTCTATTTGCGAAATTTCGCCGGGCTTGCCCTTACGATTGGCAGTCGTCGCGCTAAAAATTTTCAAATGGCGATGATCAATTTCCATGAACGCGCCCGGCCGCGGATCGAATGCACGGATTTTTCGTTCGATTGTTTCGGCGGATTCGCTCCAATCGATCCGGCCATGTTTGCGCTCGAGCTTGGACGCGTAAGTGGCGAACTCGTTTTCTTGTGGAAGGCGAGGGGCCTTTTCTTTGTCGAGCAACAAGATCGCCTCAGCCAATGCTTCGGGTGCAATTTGGGCCAGCTTGTCGTGCAAGGAGCCGCCGGTCTCATTAGACGCGAGCGCAATTTTTCTCTGAAGCAGGATGTCACCGGTATCGAGCCCTTCATCCATATACATGACCGTGATTCCGGTTTCGCGATCGCCCGCCGCGATCGCGGCCTGGATTGGCGCCGCACCACGCCAACGCGGCAAGAGCGAGGCGTGCAAATTCAGGCAGGCAACCCGCGGAGTTTCGAGAACGCCGCGCGGAAGAATTTGTCCGTAAGCCACCACCACAATCACATCCGGTTTCAGCGCGCGAATTGCGTGAACGGATTCCAGACTTTTGATCCGATCCGGCTGCAATACCGGCAGGTCAAGACCCAGATTTTGCACCGCTTGTTTGGGCGAGGGCGACGTGAGCTTTTGGTCACGTCCGGCTGGCTTATCAGGTTGAGTGACTACGCCGACCAACTTGTGCTCAGGCCAATTGGAGAGCATCCGGAGTGTCGGCAGGCCGATTTCGCCAGTGCCGATAAAGAGGATCCGCATTCTTGTTAGGAATGCGGGGAGCTTGAAACTCGCCTTCCTCGGCGCGCCTGTTGCGCCGCGATCGATTGCGCCATCATTTTTTCACCCGCCGTGACTTCGCGTGATCCGACCGAAGAAGCGCAACCGGTACAGAGATAATCGTAAAGTTCTTTGTCAGGCAAAACTAGCAGGAGCCGTTCGCGCACCGGCATGGTCGCTTTGCATTTGTCGCAATAAAGACTGGAAGCGGTAAAGTTTTCAAACTGATTCATTTCGATGCCCATCGACGCCATTTACGCTGGCGAGGATGTCGAACAAAACCTTCGCGGGTGGCTGCATTGCGTCAACCACGGTAATGCAATTCTTCGGATAGTAGGTTAATACCGGACGCGATTCTTTTTCGTAAATGTCGAGCCGTTTTTGGATCACCGACTCGTTGGCGTCGTCGAGTCGGTTATCTTTCAGCGCGCGTTTCTTCAATCGCACGAACAAGGTTTCGCGGTTTGGACAGGCGAGATGAAAGACTTTTTCCACGTCGATCATTTGCTCCATGATTTTTGCCTGGTTCACATTTCGTGGAATCCCATCGAGCACGAGAGTGTCGATGTCCGGCTTGAATTTGTGAGCGTCGACGGCGGCGTCGATCGCTTCTTTCCAAAGCTCGACCGTGATTTCGTCGGGTACGAGCTGGCCTTTGCTGGAATATTCGAGAAAAGCTTTGCCGACCTCGGTCCGGGTGTCGATTGAGCGGAAAACATCGCCACAGGGACAATGGAAAAAACGGGGGATACTGCCGAGCGTTTTACCCTGTGTGCCTTTGCCGCTGCCTGGCGCGCCAAAGAGAATGAACGTCTTGTATTTCATGAGCGGACCTTTCTTTTATAAAACAAACAGCACAATTTGGGCAACAATTGTCCCGTACTCCTTGGTCATCCCGAGCTACGTCGAGGAGTCCCGTTGCGCTACCTTAAAGCTTACTTCGCCGCCGCCGGATCGACGTTCACTCGCCGTCCCGCCCGATCGAAGCGCACATTCCCATCGACCAACGCAAAAATGGTGTAGTCGCGACCAAGTCCGACATTCTTCCCCGGCAAAAATTTTGTTCCCCGTTGCCGGACGATAATGTTACCGGCGACAACCAGCTCGCTCCCAAATTTCTTCACGCCCAAGCGTTTGCTAACGCTATCGCGCCCGTTCTTTACGCTGCCTTGTCCTTTTTTGTGAGCCATTCTTAATCCTATTCCGCTTCTTTTTTCGCGCTTTTCTTTCCGCCGACGCTGATGGATTTAATTTTCAGCCTGGTCAGCTTGCGCCGATGCCCCACCGTGCGGTGATAACCTTTTCGTCGTCGAAATTTGTAGGCGACGACCTTTTTATCTTTGCGTTGCTCCACCACTTCAGCGGTGACTTTTGCGCCGTCGATCGGTGCGCCGTGAGTGACCTTCTCGCCATCGGCGTGCATCAAGACGTCGGCGAGCACGACCTGCTTACCTGCCTCGGCCTCCAGCAAATCAACATCGATCGTGTCGCCTTCTGCGACGCGATACTGCCGGCCACCGGTCTTGATGATTGCAAAAGCCATACGAGTGAGTTCTTTCTGGGGAAAAAGCCGCGCAACGTTGCACAGAAGCGCCAAGGTCGCAAGTCCAAGCCGATGTAGCTGCCGCCGTCTTTGTCGGCAGAGTTTTTCAGGTCTGCCGCTGAGGACAGCGGCAGCTACAAGGACAGATAATCAAGAAGCCGCCGCTCCTTGGACCAAGAGCACAATCTCGCCTTTTGGCGGATGCGCCTGGTAATGCGCGAGAAGCTCCGCTGCGCTCCCGCGCCGGAATTCCTCAAACTTTTTGGTCAACTCGCGAGCGACACAGAGTTGCCGGTCTTGCAAAATGCCGATGGCGGCACTGAGCGTTTTCATTAATCGATAAGGCGATTCGAAGAAAACCGTGGTCCCATCGCGCGAGGCGGCGCCGCGCAACTCGCGCTCGCGCCCGCCGCTTTTTACCGGCAAAAAGCCGGCGAAGAAAAATTTCTCAGTCGAGAAGCCCGACCCGACGATTGCCGTCAGAATCGAAGACGGGCCGGGAACGATGGTAAAGGGGAGATCACGTCGGATGCATTCACGAATTAACCGCCCCCCCGGATCCGACAATCCTGGCATCCCGGCGTCTGTGACCAGCGCGATATTTTCCCCGGCGGCGAGACGCTCGATCAATTGCGCCGTGCGCATTGCCTCATTGTGCTCATGAAAACTGACGAGCGGTTTTTTAATTCCAAAATGTTTCAGCAACACTCCGGAGTATCGGGTGTCCTCCGCCGCCACTGCATCGACGGATTTCAAAACTTCAATCGCGCGCAAAGTAATGTCGCCGAGGTTTCCGATCGGCGTCGCGACGACGTAAAGCATGCGCGAGCATCGGATGAGATTTGGTTTTGTGCCATCAGATCTACTCCGCAGCTGCGCTTCTTTCATTGCTTTTTCTTTCTCCGGTCCCGTCAGCCGAAGAACACAGATTTTCCAGTCTGTTCGCCCAGGCGGAGTTTTCACTCCGCTGAGACCGCTTCGAAGCAGCAGCGGGAAGAATTCCCGCTGGGCGCACAGGCCATCGGCCTGCGTTCCGCGTCACGGTGCCGAAGCCGCCGAGTCGAGGAACACAAACTCTCCATTTGTGCGGCTCCAATCCGGCAAAAATCGGCAAATCGCTCATATCTGCTCCGAGTCTTCGTTTCTAAGAACAGAGCCGGATTGCTCGGGCAAAACGAACCTAGGGAGGAGGAATGATATGAGAATGCCTTTTTGTTTGCTGGCGCTGTTGGGATTAGCTGGCTGCGTCGCGGAAACCCCTGTCACGACTACGACAACTGAAGTCACACGGACGGTGACAAATGGCCCCGTTGCGACGCAACCCGTTACACGAGAGGTTTTGGTTACTCAAGAGCCCCCACCAGTTCGGGTAGAGACGAGAACGGTTGCCCCAGGGCCGAGCTACGTTTGGACGAATGGCTACTGGCAATGGACTGGCGCGGGCTACGCATGGGTGCCCGGGCATTGGATTGTGCGCCCACGCCCGGCCGCCGTTTGGGTTGAAGGCCACTGGGTGCGGCGACCAGGCGGCTGGCTCTGGGTGGCGGGTCACTGGCAGTAAAAGAATTCCAAGCCATCGATAAAATCGATTTTATCGCAAAGGAATCGATTTGCTCGACGTTGCCGTGAAGGCGTTCTTGCCTTCAGGTGCATCGATCCTTCACGCCCCGCCACAAGCTGAAGCGAATTGTCATTCGCGGATTCGTTACGGTCTCGCTGAGTCTTTCCCTTTTTATCGCGCTGATTTATTTCAAGCAGCACTCGATGGTTTATCATCCGCGGCCGTACGGCGCGGGATACGCACAAGCCTTGCCGACAAATGGCGAGGAAATTTTTTACACTCTGCCGTTCGGCAAACAAACGGCGTTTTACATTCCGGCCCGGAATATGGGACGATTGCCCAGCCGGCTTTGGGTCGCGTTTTGCGGCAATGGCTCACTGGCACTCGATTGGACGACAATCCTTGCCGGCTATCCAAATCCTAATGATGCGTTCCTGCTCCTGGATTATCCCGGCTACGGAAAATGCCAGGGCTACTCCAGCATCGCGAGCACGCGAGCTAGCACTGACGCCGCGCTAAACACGTTGGCGAAACGACTCGCTCTTTCCGAGGATGAAATGGAGCCCCGACTCTGCGCCATTGGTCATTCCCTCGGTTCCGCCGTTGCGATCGATTTCGCAAGGCGTCATCGCGTCCAGCGAGTTGTCGCAATCGCACCGTTCACCACTCTGCGCGAGGAGGCCGCCCGCGTTATCACTGGTCCGCTATCATATTTGCTGATCGAGAACTACGATAACCGCGCTGGCGTTGTTGAGATTCGCCAACGGAATCCGGAAGCGAAAATCGCGATTTTCCACGGGACAAAGGACGAGGTTATCCCTGTGCGGATGGGCCGCGAGCTCGCCCAAAACTTTCCTTTCATCGACTTCTTTCCGATTGAGGGCGCGAACCATGTGAGCGTCTTGTCCGAGGCCCACGACAAGATCATTCGCTGGATGAACAACTGAACTTTACCGCGCGCCGCGCTTTTGATCGTTTCGCGACCCCCGCTCCCCTTCGCGCAACTTTAAAGCTTCGCGTGATGTGATATTTTGGAATAATTTAAGCTGAGGATCGCAGGCGATGAAACCGAAAAGTCTGTGCGAAAGCAGAAAGCGCAGGTTTCCGCAAACGGATTATTTCTTTCGCTCGGACATGGGCGAGTGGCGTGGCTACTGGTCAGCTCCGGACGATGGGGGAGAATCCGCCCAGCGCAGATTTTACGATTTCACGCGCGAGTTTTTGCTCGAGTCCGAGCGTGAACGAGCCAAGGAGATGTTTGTTTTCGCCCTCGTCGTTCTCGCCGCCGCCTGGCCGGTCGGTTACATGGTGGTGACTGTTGTGAAACTGTTGCTCAAAGGTCACCCGCTCGATTAACGGCGATTATCGCGCTATCCGGAATCACGGCCCGCCATTTTGTAGGCGATGGCGCCTCTCACCGTCGGGGCAGGAATTCGGCGCGGTATTCGGGCGTGGCTTCGGGGGCGAAGCCGTGGCGCATGATGTTTTCGGTGACAACGCGCGGAACGAGGAAGTTCAGCAAATAATCGCTGCCGCCGGCCTTGGTGCCGCCACCGCTCATTTTGAATCCGCCGAAAGGATGGCGGCCGACTACCGCGCCAGTGCAGGAGCGATTGACATAAACATTCCCGGCGACGAGCTCGGCCTTCACCCGTTCAATGTTAGCCGGACTGCGCGAGAAGAATCCGGCGGTGAGCGCGTAATCGGTGTCGTTAGCAATTCTGATTGCGTCATCGAGATCGCGCGCTTTCAACACACTCAACACCGGCCCGAAAATTTCACACTGACTTAACGTCATTTCCGGTTTTACACCGGTGAAAATGGTTGGGGGAATGAAATAACCTTTCTCCGGTATTTTGGTTGCCTGGAAAGCGAGAGTCGCTTCGCTTTTGCCGCTCTCGATAATTTCCTGGATCCGGCGATAGGCGGTTTCGTCGATGACGGGCCCAACGGTTATCCCCGGCTCCTCGGGATTGCCAACGCGCAAACTCGCAGCGGCTGCGAGCAACCGCTCCATCACACGGTCGTAATTTTCTTCAAGCACAATCAGGCGCGAACAGGCGGAGCATTTTTGTCCTTGATAACCAAAGGCGGAGTAGATCGTGTCCACGATCGTTTCGTCGAGATCAGCATCGGAATCGACAATGACTGCGTTCTTGCCGCCCATCTCGCAGACGACGCGCTTAAGTTCGCGCTGGCCCGGTCGGGTTTTGCCCGCCGACTCCCATATCCGCAGGCCAACTTCACGCGAACCGGTGAACGCGATCATTTCCACATCGGGATGATCCACCAGGTAGGCGCCAATAACGGACCCGCGACCGTGTAGGCAATTCAAGACACCCGGCGGAACTCCCGCCTCCTCGAAAATCTCCATCAACAGCGCGCCGAGGATCGCTGAAGGCTCGGCCGGTTTCATGATCACGGTGTTGCCAGTGACGAGCGCGGCGGTGACCATTCCGCAGAGAATCGCGACCGGAAAATTCCAGGGCGCGATGACGAGAGCAACGCCTCGCGGCCAGTAATGCTGGTAGCTTTCCTCGCCAAGAACATGTTGAGTCAGACGCGGATTTCCGCGCAGCCGCATTTGCTGCGCGTAGAAGAGACAAAAATCCATCGCTTCGCGGATGTCGCCGTCGGCTTCGGCCCACGCTTTGCCGACCTCGAAAACTTCGACTGCGGAAAGCTCGAACCGGCGGCGATCGAGAATCGCGGCCACGCGCTCAAGCAACTGGCAGCGCTGTTCGAAAGGCGTGCGGCTCCAAGATTCAAACGCATGCCGCGCCGCTTTCACTGCGCTCTCGGCTTCTGGAATCCCGGCCTCGGCGATGAACCCAATGATTTGATCCGGCGCACTCGGATTGAGCGACGGTAGCAATTTGTCGGTCCAACTCTCTTTGCCATCGATCACGACCGGGTATTTCTGTCCGAAACGCGCGCGCACGTCGCGCAAGGCGACGCGCATTCTTCCCTGCGACTCCGGATAGACAAAGTTTGTCAGCGAAGCATTTCTGTAGGTGTCGGCGGGTAGCGTCTCGCGCGTTGCGCCGTTTCGACCTGTTCCATCATCCCGAGCGAAAATGCCAGTCCAACTCAGCCCGATGGATTCCTCGGAAGTTACCTCAAAGGTTCTGCTACGGGATCCCTCGACTTCGCTCGGGATGACGGAAGTTGCGACCGCGCCATTTACCAAATCACGCGGATCGCGCAGCAATTGGGCTCCTGAAACCTGCTCGGAGAACTTCGCGCGCAAGAATCCTTCATTAGAGGTATTTTCAAGGAGGCGACGCACCAAATACGACATCCCCGGCAACAATTCGCCCACTGGCGAATATTCCCGGACGCGATAACCCATCTCGACCAGCGCGCGCTTGATTGGACCCGCCATTCCGTAGAGCAACTGGAATTCGAAACGGCTGCGATCGATTCCGAGTTCTTCCGCCAATGCCTGCGCGTGCGCGATGCTACGGACGTTGTGTGACCCGAAGGCGGACGTCACAATCGCTTCGTTCTCGAGCAAAATGCGAGTGAGCCTTTCGAAATTGGCATCACTCTCCGGTTTTTGCAGCCATACCGGAATAACCCAGCCGTTTTGAGTGGACTTGATTTTTTCGTAATCCCAATACGCGCCTTTGACCAGACGAACGGTAAAACGCGTCCCGCGCGCTCGTCCCCACGCAATCAGATCAACCAAATCCTCTTCCGCG
>Ga0209471_1001641_pt1 | contig 13190 bp, 13 predicted proteins | sample GraSoiAngelo_128_FD_185885 | JGI IMG/M metagenome (GOLD analysis project Ga0209471, IMG submission 185885) | Grasslands soil microbial communities from the Angelo Coastal Reserve, California, USA - 14_0927_12_20cm (SPAdes) (version 2) | ecosystem: Environmental > Terrestrial > Soil > Grasslands ...
CTTGCGGAAGATCGCCTCGCGCGCCGGCGGAGGAATCTCGAATAGGACTCCGTGCACCGCGCCCTTCTCGTCCTCGATGAGGTCGGCCACCTTGCCGGCCCAGAAGCGGCTCTCGACGTCGAACACCAGCCGGTATCCGCGCAGCACCGCCGGCGCGCCGCGGGCGAAGAGACGAGCATCCACGCCGTGCTCCGCGGCCCACTCGCCGATGTGCCGCTTCGAGATCGCCGAACCGTAGGCGAAGTAACGATACATACGGGCTTCCATACCACAGGGGCTATTTCGCCTGTAGCTCGCTCTCCAGCGACTTGCGCTTCTTCTCCAGCGCGCTGATGACGCCCTCGATGCCCTTCTTGGGAAGAAGCTTGCCGACCTGCTCGCGGTAGGTCTCGACCAGCGAGACCCCTTCGGTGATGACATCGACGGCGCGCCAGCCCTTGGGTGTTTTCTCCATCAGGTAATCGATCGCGGCCACGTCCTGCCCGGACTTGACGGTGGTCTTGACCAGCACCTTGTCGCCCTGCGGCTGCTCAGGGCCGATCTCGGTCTTGACGCGAGCGACGTCCTCGCTCTTCGCCTTCCCCATCTTCACCAGGTAGTTCGCCTCCATCGCGCCGCGCAGAGCATCGACGTAGCGCTTCTGCCCGGCGGGTTTCAGCTCCGCCCACTTGCTGCCCAGCGTGCTGCGCGCCAGCGACTGGAAGTCGATCAGCTGTCCGACTGCCGCGCGCGCTTGCTCGCGCGCCTTGGTCTTGGCCGCGCCTTGCGCCTTGAGGTAGCGATCCATCGCGCTGCGGACCTTTTCGGTGGTGTTCTGCACTGCGACGCTGGCGGGGCCCGCCTGGAGCGCGGCGAGCAGCAGGGCGAGAGTGATCAAGGCGGCCTCCTCGAGCTTGGACGGGCCCGGATCCCACAACCTTCATCCGCCCGCAAGTGCTTGCCCCTCTTGACGCTGCCGCCGCAAGAGGGAGATTGCGGCCCCATGCCCTCCCCAGGAGAAGCGCTCACCCAGATCGGCTTCGGACGGACCGCGCGCCGGGATCGCTGGTGGGCCACACCGCTCTCGACCTTCCTCGTCCTGGGCTCGTTCGTGGTCTACACCACCTGGGCCTCGCTGCAGGGCGATCACTACGCCTACGGCAACTACCTCTCACCCTTCTACTCGCCGCTCCTTTTCGGAGAGCCGCCGCACGCCTGGTTCGGTCCCAAGCCGGGCTGGTGGCCAGCCTGGCTGATCTTCTCGCCGGCGCTGTTCATCCTCTGGGCGCCAGGCGGGTTCCGGCTCACCTGCTATTACTACCGGGGCGCTTATTACAAAGCCTTCTGGGCCGATCCGCCCTCCTGCGCGGTGGGCGAGCCGCGCTCGAGCTATCGCGGGGAGGCGTCGCTGCCACTCATCTTGCAAAACGCGCATCGCTATTTTCTCTATCTCGCGCTGCCCTTCCTCGTCGTCCTCGCGCACGACGTCTGGGAAGGAATGTGGTTCGCGGGCCCGGACGGCCGGGAGCGATTCGGCATCGGCGTGGGAACGCTGGTCCTGGCCGCCAACGTCGTGCTGCTCGGAGGATACGCGCTGGGCTGCCACTCGCTGCGGCACCTCGTCGGCGGCGCACTCGATCGGCTCTCGGGCGCACCGGCCCGCAAGCTCGCTTACGACTGCGTGAGCTGCCTCAACCGGCGCCACATGGGCTGGGCCTGGACCAGCCTCTTCGGCGTGGCCCTCACCGACCTCTACGTGCGGCTCTGCTCGATGGGCGTGATCCACGACTGGAGGATCCTCTGACCGACCGCTTCCAGATCCACGAGCACGAGGTCCTGGTGATCGGCGCCGGCGGCGCCGGATTGCGCGCGGCCATCGAGGCCTCGTCCGCCGGCGTCTCCGTCGGCCTGGTCTGCAAATCGCTGCTCGGCAAGGCGCACACGGTGATGGCCGAGGGGGGCATCGCCGCGGCGCTGGCCAACGTCGACGAACGCGACAGCTGGAAGGTCCACTTCGCCGACACCATGCGCGGCGGCCAGTACCTGAACAACTGGCGCATGGCCGAGCTGCACGCCAAGGAGGCGCCCGATCGCGTCCGCGAGCTGGAGGCCTGGGGCGCTCTCTTCGACCGCACCAAGGACGGCCGCATCCTGCAGCGCAACTTCGGCGGCCATCGCTACCCGCGCCTGGCGCACGTGGGCGATCGCACCGGCCTGGAGATGATCCGGACGCTCCAGGATCAGGGGATCCATCAAGGGATCGAGGTGCACATGGAGTGCACCGTAGTGGCGCTGCTCAAGGACGGCGAGCGCGTCTGCGGCGCCTTCGGGTACGACCGCGAGAAAGGGCTGCTCCACCTCTACCGCGCCGGCGCGATCGTGCTCGCGACCGGCGGAATCGGCAGGGCCTATGAGATCACATCCAACAGCTGGGAATACACCGGCGACGGCCACGCCCTCGCTTACGACGCGGGCGCCGAGCTGATGGACATGGAGTTCGTGCAGTTCCATCCCACCGGCATGGTCTGGCCTCCCAGCGTGCAAGGCATCCTCGTCACCGAGGGCGTCCGCGGGGAAGGCGGGGTGCTGCTCAATTCCAAGGGCCGGCGCTTCCTCTTCGACGACATCCCCGACAACTACAAAGCCCAGACCGCTTCCGACGAGGAGGAGGGCTGGCGCTATACCCAGGGCGACAAGAGCGCGCGGCGCCCGCCCGAGCTGCTCACCCGCGATCACGTCGCGCGCTGCATCGTGCGCGAGGTCCGCGAGGGGCGCGGGAGCCCGCACGGCGGGGTCTTCCTCGACATCGCGTGGATCCGGAAGAAGCTGCCGAACGCGGAGGAAGTGATCAAGAAGAAGCTTCCCAGCATGTATCACCAGTTCCTCAAGCTGGCCGACGTCGACATCACCAAGCAGCAGATGGAGGTCGGGCCCACCACCCATTACGTGATGGGCGGCGTGCGCGTCGACGCCGAGACGCAGATGTCGACTGTGCCCGGGCTCTTCGCCGCCGGCGAGTGCGCGGCCGGATTGCACGGCGCCAACCGGCTGGGCGGCAATTCCCTCTCCGACCTGCTGGTCTTCGGCCAGCGCGCGGGCGCGCACGCCGCGCGATTCGCCCGGGAGCGCCGGGCAGGAGAAGTCGATCAGCGGCAGCTGGACGAAGCGGCGCGGCGTGCGCTCTCGCCGTTCGAGGAGCGCGGCGATGGCACCGGGCCTTACCGCATCCAGCACGAGCTGCAGAAGATGATGCAGAACCTGGTTGGCATCGTCCGTCGCGAGAGCGAGATGGCGCGCGCGGTGGAAGAGCTGGCCGGTCTGCGCCGGCGAGCCGCGCAGGTCCGGATCGACGGCAATCGCTCCTACAATCCCGCCTGGCACACCGCGCTCGATCTGCAGAATCTGATCGTCGTTTCCGAGGCGGTGGCGCGCTCGGCGCTGGAGCGCAAGGAGAGCCGCGGCGCGCATTTCCGCGACGATCTTCCCAAGCAGGACCCGGCTTTCGCCAAGTTCAACATCGTGGTGAAAAGAGGCGCCGATGGCGCGATGCGCGTCGAGCGCCGGCCCATCCCCGAGATGCCCACGGAGCTGAAGAAGATCATCGAGGAGATGAAGTGAAAGCGACCTTCTCCATCTGGCGCGGCGACGCGCAGGGCGGCGCCTTCCGCGACTACCCGACCGAGGTGTCCGAGGGGATGGTGGTCCTCGACGCCGTCCATCGCATCCAGTCCGAGCAGGCGGGGGACCTGGCTGTGCGCTGGAACTGCAAGGCGGGCAAATGCGGCTCCTGCTCGGCCGAGATCAACGGCCTGCCGCGCCTGATGTGCATGACGCGGCTGAGCGATCTCCCTCTCGAGAATCCGGTCACGGTAGCGCCGATGAAGGCCTTTCCGCTCCTGCGCGATCTGGTGACGGACGTCTCCTGGAACTTCGCGGTCAAGAAGCGGATCAAGAAATTCAAGCCGCGGCCGCCCGACGCGCCCGACGGCACCTGGCGCATGGCCCAGGCGGACATCGAGCGGGTGCAGGAGTTCCGCAAGTGCATCGAGTGCTTCCTCTGCCAGGACGTCTGCCACGTGCTGCGCGAACACCAGCTCCACGACAAGTTCATCGGCCCGCGCTTCTTCACCTACGCAGCGGCGCTGGAGATGCACCCGCTCGACACCGAGGACCGCGTCGAAGAGCTGAAGGAAGCGCAGGGCATCGGCTTCTGCAACATCACCAAGTGCTGCACGCGGGTCTGTCCGGAGGAGATCAACATCACCGACAACGCCATCATCCCGCTCAAGGAGCGGGTGGTCGATCGGGTGTACGATCCGCTCACCAGGCTTTTGCGGATTCTGCGAGGGAGCTGACCATGCTCGAGCTCAAGCCGATCAGCAAGAACGGCATTCCCGGCGCCATCGCCAAGGCCGAGCGATACCGGCTGCTCAACGAGCCGCAGGAAGCGGAGAGCATCTGCCGCGACATCCTCCGCATCGATCCGGAGAACGAGGAAGTGCTGGTGATGCTCCTGCTCGCCATCACCGATCAGTTCGGAAAGAGCCGCGAGTTGGGCGCGGCGCAGGCGCAGCAGATCCTCGGCAAGCTGCGGGGCGAGTACGAGCGCGCCTACTACGCGGGAGTCATCAGCGAGCGGTGGGGCAAGGCCCGGCTGCGCGGAGAGGCGCACCCCAGCATGGCCTCGGGCTTCTTCCACGAGGCGATGGATTGGTACGGAAAGGCGATGGCGCTCGCTCCGCACGACAACGACGACGCCATCCTCCGCTGGAACGCGTGCGTTCGCTTCATGGGGCAGGACCCGCACCTGCGCGCGGAGGTAGAGGAATCGGCGAGCGAGTCGGGCTTCCCCGACGGCGCGCCCGCTCGGTAGTCATGGGCCGAGCAGGCCGCCCGAAGCCTTCTCCAGCGCTGCCCAGGCGATCTGCGCATCGAAGAGCGCCTTCAGCCGCTCGCCGTCGGCGCGCGCGTAGAGCAGCGTGTCCTCGAGCAGCTCGCGCGCCTCTCCCAGGCCTGAATCGAAAGCGACGCCCGCCTGCGTCGCGAGCTGCTTGCCGATGGCCGTCTGCTTGACGTAGCGCTCGGTGCGCAGGCGGGCCTCGGCCAGATCCTGCAGCGCCTGCTGCACCTCGAGCCGCACCAGCGAGTCGGCGCCCTGCCGCATGGCGATGGCCTCGTGCAGATCGGCCTCGGCCTGTCGCAGCCGTGCCAGCTTCTGCGGCACGTCGAACGTCCCGCGCATTCCCAGCGCCACGTAGCCCGAGCCCTCGTGGTACGGGTTGTTGACGAAGGGCGAGGGCGGATTGTCGGCGTTGGTGGTGGTGGTGAAACGCAGCCCGCCCACCAGCGCCAGGTCAGGCCAGAAGCGCGCGCGGGCCAGATCGACCAGGTCCTGCCGCGCGCGCACCGCCTCCGCCGCCGCATGCGTCTCGGGGCGACGCTCGAGCGCCTTGCGCAGGATCTCGTCACCGTTGGGCAGGGCCGGCGCCTCGGGCAGGTCCTGCTGCGCCACGTTCAAATCTTGAAGGCCGACCAGGAGCTTCAGACCGGTGAGCGCGAGGTCGCGGTTCTTGACCGCCTCGGCGTGCTTGGCCTCGATCTCTTCGGAGAGGTAATCGAGCTTCAATGAATCGGCCTTGCTGATCTGATCGCTCTGTTGCGCGAGGAGCTTCTGGGCCGTCGTCTTCGCCTCCGCGAGCCGGTCGCGGATCTTCTGCACCGAGGTATCGGCGTTGCGCGCGGTCTGATATCCCCAGTAGGCGCGCGCCGTGTCGAAGGCCGCCTGATCGCGGGCGCGCTGCAAGAGCGCCTCGGTGGCCTTGACCAGGTGCTCGCCCGCGCTCCGGCCCGCGGTCAGCTTGCCGAACGTCCACACCGGCAGGATGGCCTGCATCTCCGCGTGCGTCGTGACGCCGAGCTTGCCTTTCCACCAGTCGCCGGTGGTGCCCGGCGTCAGATTGGCCGGATCGACGGGATTGCCGTTGGGATCCTTCAGCCGGCGCTCCGGCGTCGGCCCGGCGAGGTACGCGGTGGTGCTGAAGTCGGGAAAGAAGGCCCAGCTCGCCTCGTCGCTTCTGCCCCGCGCATTCTCCAGCTGCGCCACCGCCTGGCGCGCGCGCGGATCGTTGTTGCGCGCCCTGTCTTGAAGGTCGCGCAGCGTCAGCCCCTGCGCGACCAGGGCGGCGACGAGGAGGATCACTCGTTGGTGTAATCCGACCCGAGGTAGTTGATCAGCTCTTCACCGACCAGGTACCGGAGGTTGTTCTCCAGGCGCACCTTCTGCACGAAGAGATCGTGCTCCGGATAGACGCTGGCCGCGTGCTGCGGGCTCTTGAAGTAGAAGCTCAGCCATTCCTGGATGCCCTTCATCCCGGCCCGCGCCGCCAGGTCGCCGAAGAGCGCCAGGTCGAGCACGATGGGCGCCGCGAGGATGCTGTCCCGGCAGAGGAAGTTGACCTTGATCTGCATCGGGTAGCCCATCCACCCGACGATGTCGATGTTGTCCCAGCCTTCCTTGTTGTCGCCGCGCGGCTTGTAATAGTGGATGGACACCTTGTGCTGCAGGTCCTTGTAGAGCTCGGGGTAGCGCTCCGGCTCGAGGATCTGCTCGAGCACCGAGAGCTTCGACACTTCCTTGGTCTTGAAGTTGGCGGGGTCGTCGAGCACTTCGCCGTCGCGGTTGCCGAGGATGTTGGTGGAGAACCAGCCCTCCATCCCCAGCATGCGCGCCTTCAATCCCGGGGCGATGATGGTCTTCATCAGCGTCTGGCCGGTCTTGAAGTCCTTGCCGCCGATGGCCACGCCCTTCTTCTCGGCGAATTCGATCATCGCCGGGAAATCGGCCGAGAGATTCGGCGCGCCGTTCAAGTAAGGAATGCCGCAGCTGATGGCCGCATAGGCGTAGAGCTGGCTGGGCGCGATGTCCGGCGAGTCGGCGTCGAGCGCCTTCTCGAAAGCGGCGAGCGACTGATGCTCCGGCCCCGCCTCCTGGTACGCCTCGGTCGATGCGCACCAGACCATCACGGCTCGCGCGCACTTGTTCTTGTCCATGAAGCCGCGGATGTCCTGGACGAGCTGGTTCGCCAGCTCGCGCTTGCTGCCTTTCTTGACGTTCTGTCCCTCGAGCCGCTTGACCCAGCGCTTGTCGAAGACCGCCGGCATGGGCCGGATGGCCTTGAGCGGCGCCTCGAGTTGCGCCAGATGCTCGGGCGAGAGCACGCGCGCCTTCGCCGCCGCCGTGTACGCATCGTCGGGGATCGGGTCCCAGCCGCCGAAGACCAGGTCCTCGAGGCGAGCGAGCGGAACCAGATCCTTGATCTTCGCCCAGCGCTTCTCGCTGCGCTTGCCCAGGCGCAGGTGCGCCATCTGCGTGAGCGATCCGATCGGCCGCGCCAGGTTCGCCTTGACCGCCTCGACTCCGGCGATGAAGGTCGTCGCTACCGCGCCCATGCCGGGCAAGAGAACGGCCAGCTTGCCCTCTGCCGGGGTGACTCTCGACTTGAACGGGTCCATCCTGGAAAACTCCTTCCGCGGCGGCGCACCATAGAAGCGCCCAGCGAGGGTGTAAAGTGCTTTCTCGGCAGGCCGGCTCCAGGGTAGGACTGACATTGAACGGCCTTGGCCACAAGGTTGACGCCATGAAAAAGCTCCCCCGCATCGAGGTCGGCTATCACGCCTTCGCCCGCGGCGCCGAGGAGGAGTTCGGCGCGGTGCGCGACGTGCGCCCCGCCGACAAGGAGATCATCGTCGACGTGGAAGATTTCGGCGACGTGCCAGTGCCGCTCGACGCGGTTGAGGCGGTGGTCGAACAGAAGGTCATCATCGACGTCAGCCAGCTCGACGAGGACGTGCGCCAGGCGATCGCCAATGCGCACAGGGACGAAGACTATCCGTAGCCTTCAGGCGTGGGGCTGCGTGACGACGACCAGCGTGCCGGCGGAAACGCCGTATTTCTCCAGGGCGCCCACCTCCGCGATCGCCTGACGCGGCGCCTTTGCACCGCGCAAGAGCTCGGCATAGGTGGTGAGAACGCGGCGGGTCTCTTCCGCGGTCTCGCGCACCAGCTCGGCGCGGAAGCGGCGCACGCCCGCGGCGAGCAGCTGCGGCAGGCAGCCGGCCGCGCTCTGCGCCTTGGCGTTGAAGACGGTGTTGCGGCAGCCGACGTCGACGATGACGGGATGCTCCATCCCCAGGGCGTCGCGCAGCTGGATGAGGTGCTTCTCGCAGGGCCGGCCGCAGTCGTGGAAGTCGCGCCCGTTGCTCAAGAGATGTGAATAGACGCAGTGCTCGTTGTGGAAGAGCGGCAGATGCTGGTGGAGGGTCACCTCCAGCCGCTCGGCGGGCACGCCTTTGCAGAGGTCGAGCAGCTGGGCGAGATCGAGATCGTAGGCGGGCGTCAGCGTGGACAGGCCGAGGCCGAGGAGCGTGCGGGCGGTGAGGGCGTTGGTGGCATTGAGCGAGAAATCGCCGTGGACGGATTCCGCGTGCGGATTGCGCCGGAAGTGCTCCACGGCGCCCAGGTGGCGGGCGAGAATGCCGTCGGGCCGGAGGCGCTCGAAGCGCTTGTCGTAACCCTCCTCGCCGGGCTTCTGCACCCGGGGGGTCGCGACGATGACGCGCGCTCCGGCGGCGCGCACCTTCTCGACCGCGATGCCGAGGCCGACCAGCTCCATGAAGTCGAGCTCCACCTCGGGGAAGCCGAGCCGCAGGGCTGCGTCCACCTGCTCGAGCGTGCGCAGAAGCGGAATGAGCTGCGGCTTCGCGGCGCCGGCGGAAGCGATGGGCGGGACGATGCTCTCTGCAGCGTGGCCGATGGTGACGTGCCGCTCCGGTGCAGCAGGCTTCTGCGCCGCGAGACCGTCGGCGATCGCGCGGCGCAGACGCTTGAGCTCCGAGGGCGGGAGCGCGAGCGCTCCTTCCAGCTCGAGCGTCAGCCGCCGCAGCACGAACTCCGTCTCGCCGAAGGCACAGAGCTTCTCGCGCAAGAGCCCTTCGTGGAGCGGCTTGCCCAGCGCCGGCTGGAGGAGCATCGCGCTTCTCGCGCGCGCCTTGCGGCCCAGGTCGTCGCTCGCTTCGACCTCGAGCTGCGCTCCCGCCGCCCCGCGCACGACGAGCGAGACGCCCACTTTTCGCTCCTGCGCCGCGATGCGCTTCATCTTGCGCGTCACCTCGGCGTCCTTCGCTTTCCAGACGACGTCGCCGGCCTTCACCAGGCGCAGATCGAGCGTGCTCTCGTCGGCGCCGCCGAAGACCAGCTCGAGCAGTCCGGGCTCGACCACGTCGCAGGCATGCAGCCCGCCGCGCGGCTCCTGGTCCTCGGGCTTTCCCTGATCGAAAAGAATCCTGTCGCCCGCTTTCAGCGCCGGCGCATCCGGCTCGGCGCGCACCAGCACGTGATGGGCGCGCGCATGCACTTCCTCGACGCGGCCAACCAATACGCCGCGGTGGCCGGGATAGAGTCCGTGCACCAGTTCCTGATGATCGGAGCCCTCGAGAAAGCCGTGCGAGAAGCTGCGCGAGAAGCTGTAGCGCAGCTCCTCCTCGTCGCGGGCGCTGAGCGGATACGGCTTGCGCTCCGCTGCAGCGTCGAGCGCGCGCCGGTACTTCTCGACCACGTTGGCGACGTACTCGGGGCCTTTCATGCGGCCTTCGATCTTGAAGCAACAGACGCCGGCCGAGAGCAGCTCGGGAAAGAGATCGTAAGCGGCCAGGTCTTTCGGGCTGAGCAGATATTTGAGCTGCTCGTCTCCGCGCGCCGTCTCGCGCTTGCCGTCGAGGACGAGATCGTACGGCAGCCGGCAGCTCTGCGCGCACTGCCCGCGGTTGGCGCTGCGGTGCTGCAGCGCCTCGCTGGTCAGGCATTGCCCCGACCAGCTCACGCACAAGGCGCCGTGGACGAAGCATTCCAGCTCGAGATCCGTGCGCGAGGCGTAGAGCCGGATCTCCTCGATCGACAGCTCGCGCGGCAACACCACGCGCGTCACTCCCAGCGCCTTGGCGATCTGCGCCGCCTCGGCGGACGAGACCGTCATCTGCGTGCTGGCGTGCAGCGGAAGCTCTGGGCAGACGGCGCGCGCCAGCTGGGCCGCGCCCAGGTCCTGGACGATGATGGCGTCCGCTCCCGCGCGCGCGATCTGCGCCAGCGCCTCCTCCGCCACGGCGAGCTCGCTGTCGAAGACGAGGGTGTTGAAGGTGACGAACCCCTGCACTCCCCTGCGGTGGAGGAAGTCGAAGATGCGCGGCAGCTCGGCGGCGGAAAAATTGTCGGCACGCGCCCGGGCATTGAATCCGCCGCGCAGGCCGAAATAGACCGCGTCGGCGCCGGCCGCGACCGCTGCCTGCAAGCTCTCCTCGTCGCCGGCGGGCGCGAGCAATTCCGGCTTGTCGAGGACCTTGGCCATCGGACGCTCCAGATCGCGCGGAATCCCTCATTTCACAGCTGCGCGCAAGACCAGGCGGGCGGCCAGGAGTTTGCCCGCCTGCTGAAGTAGCTGATACTACCTGACCTTGAGGGCAGTTGCGGGCAGCTTTGCGGGCGGATGCTTATGGTGTTTTTCGAGAGGGGCCCATCGGCGGGGCCTTTGGGGGCAGGAGCGGCGGCATGTCGGAAGTGGAGAACGAGGAGACCTTGACCTGCGGCATCTGCCGCAAGACCGGCACGTTCACCGCGCCGGTCTCGGTCATCCTGGTCTTCGCGCCGGCGATGTCGAAACCGTATCCGCTCATCCCCGCCGAGGACTATCGCGTCTGCGGCGCCTGCGACGCGATCTTCACGCTCATCAACCGGGCCGTTGAGGCGCATCCCACCACGCGCGCCGCCGGCCCGTGGAGCCGCGCCATCGTCGTCTTCAGCGACGGACACGGCGTGGACGTGAAGGCGAAGCGGCAAGGCCAGCAGGTCGCGCTGGCGTAACCCCGCTGGCGTAAATCGTCGAAGCAGCGCATTCTCGTTGCTACCGCGTCATGCAGACTGCTCGCGCAGTTCCCGAACAGCCTCTCGCCGTGCGACTGACGCACTGGCTGAACGTGCCGCTCCTCTTGCTGATGGCGGCGAGCGGTCTGGAGATTCTCGCCGCTTTTCCCCAGATGGGGCCGCAGGGCGAGCCCGCCTCCTGGTATCCGCTGCAAGAGTGGGTGCCGCCTTCCTGGCTGCGCGCCGGCGGATGGCTTGCGGGGGCGCGGCACATCCATTTCGCGCTCGGATGGTTCCTGGTCGCCAACGGACTCGTCTATCTGATCTGGATGGCGGCGAGCGGCGAGTGGCGGCGGCGCGCTTTTCTTCCCCGGCGCGACTCGATGAATGCGCTGCAGACGATGGCGTATTACCTGCGCGTCCGGAAGATTGCCCCGGAGCAGGGTCTCTACAACGGCCTGCAGCGCCTTTCCTATACGGCGGTGATCTTCCTCGCCGTCATCGAGGTGCTCTCGGGGTTGGCGCTTTACAAGCCCGTGCAGCTCTCGGCTCTGGCGGCGCTCTTCGGCGGCTACGATGGCGCGCGCGCGATCCATCTGCTCGGCCTCGCCGCGCTGGCCGGTTTCACCGTCGGCCACATCGCGATGGTGCTGCTCCATCCTCGCGCGCTTCTCTCCATCTTCACCGGAGGCAGCCGCTCATGAGCTTCTCGCGCCGCCGGCTGCTCGCGCTCGCTCTTCTTCCCGCCTGCAATCCGAGCCGGCCGCACGAGGGATTTCTCGGGCTGATGGAGCGCTTCAATGCCCAGGTGCAGGCAGGCATGTTCCGCCGCAGCAAGCTCGCGCCCGAGGAGCCGCGCGAGGCTCTCACCGACCCGGAGCATTTCCCCAGCTACAAAGTGGCGGAGGACTATCCCGAGGCGCCGCAGGGTTGGACGGTGTCCGTGAAAGGCCTGGTGGCGAAGCCGCTCGTGCTCTCGCTGGCCGAGCTGCGCAAGCTGCCGCGCACGGATTTCCGCGTGCGCCACCACTGCGTCGAAGGATGGTCGGCGGTGGCCTCCTGGAATGGAGTCCGTCTCTCCGACCTCGGCCGTCTCTGCGGCGCCGATCCGCGCGCCGGCTTCGTCGAGTTCCGCAGCTTCGAGCAGGGCCAGCCCGAGGAGGGCGGCCCGCTGGTCCGCTATTCCTCTTCGTGGGACCGCGAGAGCGTCGATCACCCGCAGACCATCGTCGCCTACGGCAAGAACGGCTCGCCGCTCACGCGCGAGGAAGGCGCGCCGCTGCGGCTCTACTCGGCCGTCAAGCTCGGCTACAAGATGGTCAAGTGGGTCGACGAGGTCGTCTACCAGCCGATGCCCAACGGCGGCTACTGGGAAGACCAGGGCTACGAGTGGTTCGCCGGCGTCTGAGTCAGACGCGCGAGCGCGCGCGGCACTCGGGGCAGAGGCCTTCCGCCTGGACCCGGACGGCGCGCACGTCGAATCCTTGCGCGTCGGCGATGCGCAGCCGGTCGAGGCCGCCGTCGTAGAGGTCGCGCACCTTCTTGCAGGAGATGCAGACCAAATGGTGATGTGGCTTGCCCGCGCCGGTGCCGGGGAGCGCGGCCTCGTAGCGGCCCTCTTCGTGCAGCGGATTGACGTCCATCACCGCGCCGATGGTCTTGAGCGCCTCCAGGTTCTTGTAGACGGTGGCGAGCGAGAGGGTGGGGATGCGCCGCTGCACGGCGCGGTGGAGCTGCTCGGCGCTGGGATGCTCGCGAGACGCCGCCAGCGCCTCGAAGATCGCCAGCCGCTGGTGCGTCACCGAGAGGCCGTGCGACCGGCAGTGCTGCGCGAACCGCTCGACGTCGCTCTTCTGCTTCTTCATGTCAGATCCTGCGCCAGCGAGCGGCGCGTCGCCTCGGGAATCTCCGCCCTGTGCGAATACGCCGGGTGATCGATCGCCAGCGCCGCCGGGCCTTTCAAGAGCGCCTGCGCGTCGGGCACCTTGAAGCGCACGTACTGCACCGCGGAGACCTTGCCGGGCTCCTCGCGGCCCGGCTCGACCTCGCCCTTGATCCGCCTGCCCGCGATCTCGAGGAAGAGGTGGTCGCGCAGCCCGTAGAGCCGCGCCAGCTGCTCCTTCACCTCCGCGTCGGGGCCGGAGAGCTCGATCATCAGCGTCGCCGATAGCTCGCCCGGTCCCGGGAGCATGGTGTTGAAGCCCTCGATCTCCTCTTCGACCTGCGCGGGATCGGTGATGCGCTCGACGCGGAGGATCTCCTGCACCTGGAACTTCACCGTCAGCCGATTCTCGAAGAG
>Ga0209471_1001647_pt1 | contig 13153 bp, 8 predicted proteins | sample GraSoiAngelo_128_FD_185885 | JGI IMG/M metagenome (GOLD analysis project Ga0209471, IMG submission 185885) | Grasslands soil microbial communities from the Angelo Coastal Reserve, California, USA - 14_0927_12_20cm (SPAdes) (version 2) | ecosystem: Environmental > Terrestrial > Soil > Grasslands ...
ACCGCGGTAACGGTTACGGTAGTAGCCGCGCCCGTAGCCCCGGTGTTAAAGTTCACAGGACTGGTCGCAGAAATACTAAAGTCTGAAACGCCGGAAGGTGAGACGACAGCAGCAACATTAGTGGCCCTCGACGCCGTGCCAACAGTCCCAGTTATCTTCACAGTGTAGGTATTCGGCAGGGTGCACTTGAGTGGGGTACCGGAACAAGTCACCGTCACGTTCATCGTAGCACTGATCGTTCCACCTGCAGGAACTTTGAGGATAACGGACGCCGCCGTGAGGGTGGCGTTTGTGAACTGCACCCTAAGCGGATTAGTCGTAGAAGGCGAGACGCTCGAGGAGAGAGTCACACTACTCGCGACACCCGCCTGACTGTTCAGAGTAATAGTAGAAGTCGCAAACGAGGTAGTACTATTAGTCAGACTCAGAGAAACAGGGCTTGCAGAAATAGAGAATGGAACCACACTCGTAGAGATACTGGTCGAACGAGAAAGCCCACCACCAGTCCCTGTCACCCTGATAGAATAAGCGTTGACCGCGGTGGTCGCAGTCGAAGAGACAGTCAAGGTGGCCGTGACCGTGCCGCCTGATGGCACCGTAACTACGACGGTGCTTCCGGTCGAGGTCCCGTTACTCAACGTTATCGTAGGACCATTCGCAAGACTCGGAATGATGGTAAAGGAAAGGGTGACCTTCCCAGTGAACGTGTTAATGCTAGAGAGAGTAAGAGTTGTAGAGTTAGACGAGCCTAACGGATTCACCAACGAGGCCGGACTCGCAACGATGCCGAAGTCAGGCACGGTAACCGTGACGTTGAGATCCGTCGCGTGAATCAGGGTTATGCCTGAAACACCGGTCGCGTTCAGGATCAAATCATAAGCTCCGCCAGCAGTCGTCGACGTGGGGGAGATAGTAGCGGCTACAAACTTGGTCCCGCCTGACGTTAGAGTAACACTCGTAGCGTTCAACGTTACCGGGAGACCCGCCGGAATGGAGGCAGGTGGATTAGTCAGCGTCACTGCCCCAGTAAATCCATTCAGGCTAGTAATGCTGACAGTGGCCGCACCACTGTGACCTTGAGGAATAGTCTGGGAAAAAGGAGAAGCAGAAATCGTAAAAGTTGGCTGCGCCGTTCCAATCAAGCCATCAACATCAACATGGGGAACGAGGATTGGAGGTTTGTCGATCTGGACGTTATAGAGATCTACAACCGTCCCCGTTGCAGTTGGGCTCCTGATGCCGGTGAATGTAATGTTGAAGAGCTCACCGTGATCCGAGGTTGTGAAACATCCCAGACAGAACACCTCATTGTGAGCTATACCCGCACCGTCAAGGCCGGCCACGCATCCGGTTCCGACATTATTGACACAGTTGATGTCTTCGCTCGGGCTCGCGAACATAACGCGTGCAGAGGAAATGCTGGTAATGGTGATCGCTGCTGTGTTCACCTTGACCAGTATGTTGTAGCCGTTAAACGCCGGCATGCCAGTAACGTTCACCGTCATGAAGAATGACACACCGACGGCAGGCTGGACATGCGTTGCAGGTGCAATGAAGACGGTTGGGGTCCCGGCCGCGCGCGTTGCGGGAGGAGTTAATGCTAATGCGATGATTATCGCGGCGAGGAGGAGGATAGATGAGGCGCGAACTCTAGAATTCGTACTTGTCCTATGCACTTGAACGACCTAGTTTCAGCCCAAGCCGACCCTCCGTAATAAAAGGTTGCTATGCTCCGTCCATCGCCGGATTGAGCCCGGAATACCGCGATATTCCCGGCTTCCACACGCTCCCACATGCCTGCTGGAGATTCATTCTCATTAAACTCTAACAGATTTGAATCGGGACTAGTTCTAGCGCCCCCACCCCTGCCCTGTTGAGACTAGGAAAGTCGAAACAAATTACCAACAGGGATGAGCACTCCTAGACAGGAAAGACGAGTTCGGCCAAATGGTCGAACCCACGCAACAGGCGTGAGCTGTGCCATAATGCACGGCGCCGAGTGCAAATTCTTCGACAGAACAAACGAACGTGAATAAGAATGTTGGACAACCGAATCCCCCCTTCGACCGTAAATCGAAAAATCTAGGTAAGGCAGGATGTCTGATTTGGGCCTCTGCTTGTTTCTCTTCATCCAAGAAGAAGAGAGAAGCCTAGATCATGATGTTTCTGAGCCGCCACAAGTAGAACCAGTCAGAAACACTAGAGGGCGAAATTGGCTGATTCTAAGTGTGCGTCTGGGAAAAAACGTAGGGAAAGGGTAAGACGAATGCTGTTCCTATCCTCCGAAGGCTTCGAAGGAAAAGTCGGCGATTCTGTGTCCACCACAGAACTACACCGGCTCGAAATCACACACTATCTAGCTTTCGTAGAAAATTGAAAAATCAATACAGATCATGTGGTCACACCCTCAAGATACGGGGGACAGAACAGTAAACAGAGAAATCGCATCACTGACATTGTAGAGAGCCATATAGGCTAGACATTCTAGACATAGGATAGAAGAAACGTAGACAGAGCAACAGGAGGCCTTGTCCGAGAAATGAAACTGCAACGAAGCCACGTAGTCATCAGCATTCTCCTTGTTGCCGTCCTGGCTCTGCTGATCTTCACAATCCAACAGAATACTGGAGGTGGTGGCGTGGCCGCAACACCACCCAGAACAACGCTAACTGGAGGAGTCAACAATTCGGTCCAGCAGAACAGCAACTTTTCCTACGTCTTCTTTGAAGACACGAAGACCCATATCACCTATGGCACAGTGGTACTAAACTCGACCGGATCCCAGTCCACGTGCAGAATACAACCCTGCACCTACTCCAGCATCTCCCTCTACTCCAACGTGCCCTACAATGTTACAATCGAGGAATTTGTGACGACCCAAGTCCAAGGGGGCGGCTTCATTGACATACCCCGCTACTGTTCAGCCACACCCTTCCCTTACACTCCAACAGCATCGACGGAGACGCAGAATTTCGTCTGCAACACCTCGTTCCCAAAGTGAGACAAGCTAGCCGACCATTGGCTGAATCGAGAGCCATATCTCCACAGCTTAGATCTCAAACCAAGCCCTGACACAAGACTACGACTATGATCGAGTAGAGCCGCCAACGTGTCAGGCAATGACACAGGATTCTCGGGAAGACTTCGCAGGGATCACGTGTACAGGTGGCAGGCAACGAAATGCTCCTTCTCCACCTCAACCAACGGAGGCTCCTCAGAAATACACCGCTGATGAGCAAAGGGACAACGCGTATGGAACCGGCAGCCCGCAGGCGGATTGACAGGACTGGGAATCTCACCACTAATCACAGCCGAACGCCTGTAATTAGGGTCCGGCACAGGAACGGCAGCGATCAAAGCCTGAGTATACGGGTGAAGCGGAAGATCGATAAGCTTCGCCGAACTAGCAGTCTCCATAACTTTGCCAAGATACATAACCGCGACACGATCACAAACGTGCTTACTCACGGCAAGATCATGCGTGATGAAGACCACCGAGACCCCCTTCTTCTGAACCAGATCAATCATCAAGTTCAGAATCTCCGCCCTGATAGAAACATCCAGCATTGAGACCGGCTCGTCTGCTACCACAAACTTCGGGCCAAGGATGAAAGCCCGAGCAAAAGCAACCCGCTGACGCTGCCCCCCACTGAGCTCATGGGGAAACCGCATCATAAATTCTTCCGGAGGAACCAACTCAACATCCCTCAACGCCTCCTTCACACGCTCCTCAACCTCCTCCTCATTCTTAGCAACCTTCTGAACCCGAACAGGCTCAGCAACAATCTCCTTGATACTCATCCTCGGATCCAGGGACTCGAACGGATCCTGGAAAACAATCTGCATATCACGACGCAGCGACCTCAGCTCGCTATCACCCAGTTTCGCAATATCCTTACCATCAAAAAATATCGACCCCTCCGTCGGCTTAGTCAAACGCAACAACAACCTTCCCGTCGTAGTCTTCCCACTCCCACTCTCCCCCGCCAGACCAACAATCTCACCCTTCCGCACCCCGAAACTAATACCGTCCACAGCCTTCACAGTAATGTCCTGTCTAGTCACCAGAGTCTCGAAAAACCCCTTTCTCAACGGAAAATGCTTCTTCAGATTCTCAACACGAACCACAAACTCCCCGTTCTCCTCGCTCACAACTCACACCTCCTAGTACAGGTGACACGCCACGTAATGTTCACCCGAACCCACCTTCTGCAAAGGAGGATCAATCTTCTTACAAACATCCATCACAAAGGGACACCTAGGATTGAACCTGCAAGCAGGCGGAGGATTGAGCAAGTCAGGAGGCTGCCCAGGGATGGACGCAAGCCTGACCTTCTCCCCATGGATAGTGGGAAACGCTTTCACCAATCCCTGCGTGTAAGGATGCAACGGCTCCTTGAAAATCGCGTCCGCATCACCATACTCCACAATATGTCCGGCGTACATGATCGCAACCTTCTCACAAGTCTCAGCAATGATCGAGAGATCGTGGCTGATCATAACCATGGCGAGCCCCAGCTTATCCTTTAGATCCCGCAACAACTTCAAAGTCTGCGCCTGAACAATCACATCCAACGCGGTCCCAGGCTCGTCCGCAATAAGCAACTTAGGATTCGCCGCCAAGGCCATAGCGATAAGCGCCCTCTGACGCATCCCACCACTAAACTCATGCGGATAATTGTCAACCCTATCCGGTTCTACCCCGACAAGCTCAAGAAGACTCCTAGCACGCTCCAGCGCTGCCTGCTTGTCCACATCACTCTCGTGAATTTGGATCGCCTCGATTATCTGATCACCGATTTTGTAGACGGGGTTGAACGCGTTCATAGCACCCTGGAAAACTATTGCAATCCCCTTCCACCGAACCTTACGCATCGACTCATCAGATAACGGAACAAGATCCAACCCTTCAAAGAGGATCTTCCCTTTCCTGATCCTACCTCCCTGAGGCAGAATCTTAAGAATCGACAAGGCCACTGTTGTCTTACCGCATCCAGACTCTCCGGCGATCCCAAGAGCCTGACCCTTAGCAACCGTAAAACTCACGTTTTCAGCAGCGCGGACCCAACCCCTCAGGGTCGAATAATGTGTAGTAAGATTCTGGACTTCCAGAACTGTTGACATATAGATATTTGCTGCTCCAGAGACGATTTCGAACTAGTCGCAGCCCACCGAATCAATTAAGCTTTGGGGAGATCAAGAGCCAAATAGATCGACATGAAACCCGAAATGGGAAAACCCCCTGCGACCAAAAAAACAGGTCTCCCGGAAAAATCCAAAGCCCATTCGGTCTAACCCGTGGAGGGAAGTGACCCCTCAATCTTGAGCCCTAGAATCCAGACCTAAGATTGATCGCAAACAGTTAGGCCAGGCTAGCGCCGTCTGCGAAGCTTAGGATTGAAAAGCTCGTCCAGAGCATAACCGATCAAGACAAACGAGAGCGAGACGAGGGCTATAGCAATACCCGGCGGAACAACCCACCACCAGATGCGTTGAGCCCCAAAAGACTGGGCACGACTGAGAATCTGCCCCCAAGAAGGACTTGAAGGATCACCCAGACCCAGGAACGACAGAGCCGCCTCCGTGATGATCGCGCCAGGCACAGCGAGAGCAAGGTTAACGTACGTAAGAGAGACGACGTTTGGAAAAATGTGCGAAGAGAGGATTCGCCTCGTCCCAGCTCCAGCTGCCTTAGCGGCCTCGATAAAGGGACGCTCCTTCAGGCTCAGAATCTGAGACCGGATAACCCTAGCAAACCCCATCCAGCCAAGGAAACCGATGAGAATTATGATATTGATAAGACTGGGACCTAGAACGGCGACCAGGACAAGCAATAGCGGCAGAGCAGGGATAACAAGCATCATGTCAGTAAACCGCATCAAAACTTCATCAGTCAAACCAGACTTGTAGCCGGCAATCAACCCGACAAACAAACCCAAGAAAATACCAATAAAGGCAGCCAGCAACCCCACCAACAACGAGATACGAGCTCCGTAGACATCCTGAGCAAAAAGATCGTATCCAAAACTATCCGTCCCCATAAGCCCATAAGCAGACCCAAAGAGCAGCAGTCCGAGGTTGCTAACGTAGACACTGCCCGGACCGTTGAGCGTGACCTGGACACCAAAGGTGTAATTGCTAATGCCCGAGAAAATTGTCTCTGCAGGCGAGAGCCCTCCCTGTGAAAGACTTTGAGCTAGACCGTTCGTAGGTGTCTGCCAAGACCCGTTCTGGGTGAGGTTGACCGCCCACAGAGTGTAACTCTTGTCCTCCCTGTTGACGAAGAACTTGACTAGCGCAGGCTGACTAGTAGAAACACCGACGGCCATCGCCTCAAGAGTTCCACCTACAGCATCTGTTTGAAACTGAGCAGGGGAACCGCGATAAGGGTAGTAGAAAGTCTTCGTCACATCCGCCGTAACATTACTACTGGAGTCAGAAGATATTTGCAAGCTGTGACCTAGGGAAGTTGGGGCCGTTGAAGAACGCGAGAACGAAATCAGGGAAGCCTGGGCCCCGGAAGACTTGTACGACCATTCCTGCAACGACGAGGGCGCACTGAAACCTGGGTCATTCACCACAACGATGTTCTTGCTTAGATAGTAGCCCTCCGGGAACAACATGACCCATTCAGGCTGCGCGCGTTGCGCTCCCACGATGACCCCCTGAGGATTTCTTGGATAGGTTAACGGTGCAACCAGCGCCGCAGTAACGAAAACAAATAGCAAGATCAGCCCAACGAGGGACAGGCGGTTGCTGAGCATCAACCTGAGGGTGCGGCTGAGACGTCTCAGGTTGAAGGCGAGCTTGCTTTCTCTAGCCCTCTGCACTGTCTGAATTCCTCCGGCTACTCGTACCTAACTCTGGGATCAATGATTCCGTAAACTAGGTCTGAAATAAAATTGGCAATTATTGTCGCTAGCGCAAGAATGTAGAACATGGCCTGCATCACAGGAAAATCCTTGGATCCTATCGCTATGAACAGCCAGCGACCCAACCCATCCCAGCTGAAGACCGTTTCGGTTATGATCGCACCGCCGAGAATGGCGCCAAAAGACAGCGCCGATGCGGTGACCAGCGGGAGGGACGCGTTCTTCAGAGCGTGCCGGAAGAGTATCGTACGCTCTTTCAAACCCTTCGCTTTCGCCGTAACAATATAGTCCTCGTTCAGAGTCTCGAGCATAGTGGCTCTAGTCAGAAGCAGAAAACCTCCGTATGTAAACAAAGTCAAGGTAAGCATTGGGAGGAACAGGTGCTGCAGCCTTGGGATGATCTGCTGGAGTAGAGGGGGAGACGCTACCTCCCAGCCAGCTGGAACAACCTCCCCCACCGGGAACCAGTTCAGCCCTATTGCGAAAACGCTCAAGAAAATAATGCCCATGAAAAAAGTAGGAAGCGAAAAGGTCGTCAAGGAAGCCGTGACAGCGACGTTGTCGACTACACCTCCCCGCCTGCGAGCTGCCAGAACGCCGAGAAAGATCCCGATTACTATGGAAAGAACCGTCGATGATCCCAAGAGGAGAAGGGTATTCGCCAGCTTACCTGAGGAGATCATGTCAGTAAGCACCAAGTGCTGAGTGTTGTAGGAGTTACCGAAGTTGAAGGTCAACATCGACCAGAAATAGTTCAGAAAGCGAGTCTCGGGAGAAGCGTTCAGGCCATACCGGTTCTGTAGAGTTATGAATCCCTGAGGCGTAGCCCTTGGGTTTCCCTGGAGAGCCGCGATTGCACCCTGAACTCCAGGCATTGCCTGGAAAATAACCCAGTTCAGGACTATGACGAAGAGTGTCAGTACGATTGTGTATACGAGTCTTCGAACTATGTAGCCGCGCAAACCCAACTAGACGTCATCTGAGAAGAGAAAAATAAGGGGGGAGTTATTTGAGTCTTGCCGTGGGTTCTAGGAGTACTGAGACCCGTCTTCGTACAATACTGGCGGAGAGGGCACTACGCCGTCGAGGCTGCCGTATGCGATGGGGTCAGTCCAGGAGGTTCCGAACCATTGAACAAGGTCTGCTTTCTGCAGACCGGTCAATGCTCCACCGTTACCACCGCTGACAGTCCCAATGCAGGGACCCGCGCCGGTGCAGGTGAGAGTAGTGTCCGGAGCTCTGTAGTGGGGGCATGTCGCGCCCGCCGGGTTGGCGAAGCAGCCTGAGATAGCGGAGACGTCCAAGATGCTCACTGCGTTGCCTGATGCCGTATGGGCCCAAGCGAACTCCTTGTACTTTGCATTGTTACGGAAGTAGTTGCCTGAGAGGTGCGAGACACCCTGTCCGTATCTGAACAAGGTGATGGAGCCAGTAGTCACAGCGCTAGTGCCGGTGCTAGTGCAACCTCCACCCAACACTGTTCCAGGCGCACCCAGAGGACCGCTGGCACAGGCGAAGGCGCTCGAGCCTATCAGCCTGTTGTTTGCCACCGGATCAGCTCCAGGACCTGAAAGATATGTTGGTTCAAGGTTGCATTGAGCAGTATTCTTGCCTGAACCTGGGTTCGAGATCGACGTATCCTTGCACGCTCCAGAAGCACCGATAGTCTTCCAGATGTGCTGAGGAACTATGGGTACACCTGTGAGGTCGAGCAATGAGAAAGCGCTGACCGCCTTCAAGGCGACGTAGAGGTTCTCGGGCTGACCCGGAGCCTCAGTGCCACCGAGAGATGTTGGAAGAACTGTCGGGTCATAGACAACGTCGACCGTGTTCTGTGTTCCACCTGAAGCAATTCCAGCGGTTGCGTTGAAGCCCTCATACGAGAACTTGACATCGCTAGCCGTCACCTGGCTACCGTCCTGCCAGAATATGTCACCGCGAAGGTTGAGTTTTACACAACCTTGAACAGGCCAGCTGGCACCAGCTATAGTCGCGCTGGCGGGACAGTTGGCGTCAACGGCGATTCCTGGGAGTACGGCGCTGTGCTGGACGAGCTGGTATGTGTTGGCCATGTAGCCGATTATCTGTGCTCCAGTGCCCGGAATGTAAGGCGTGACAGTGAGTAGAGCGTCATAGACCTCTTGCAGTATGTTGAACTCGAAGACCGTGGTGAACTCGAACGGGTTGAGACTCGAAGTTCCCTGCTTCATACCCCACCGTATCGTAGGACCTGAAATCGCAGGGCTCGGGTTCCAAGCGTTCATCAGACTGAAAGCGTTGCCTGTTGCTATGCCGATACCGGTCGCGTCGCTGACACCTGTCCAACCCTTCGCATAACCGAACTGCTGTGTCCGGCTAACCGTTGGATCGTTGATGGTGTGGTTACCGAAGATCTCCATCGCAGGCTGTAGAGACTCAGCTGCACCTTGGATGGTGGCGTTGAACTGGTTCATTTCCTGATAGTGATCCATCTTCAGGTTGCATGCGTAGACATCGTTGGGCAATGGAAAGTCACCGGTCGGACTGGCTGGGACTACACCTGAACCTCCGCAGATGGTAGAGACGAAGCTACTGTCGTAAAGTCCCCACTGCTGGTCGAAAGCAGAACCACCAGAGTTGGCGCCTGTGTACGTGTTCCAGTCTAGGTTTGGAGTGTTCGTTGTAACACCATCAGTCGAGCTGCCTGAGAAGACGAATGTAAACGCAGCATTGATGTCCAACGGATGGTTGACCAGGCGTAGAGTCGCACCAGTGCTAGTAGTGCGGCTGCACTGTCCAGCGCTGGGGATTGCACCAAGAAGATCGCAGAACCGGGTGAATTCAGCGTTGCCCGAGGCAAGCCTGTTAGGACTGTCGGCGCGGATAGCCATGAGGACATCTCCACCAGGACCCAGTGTCGTTGAGGCGCCGGAACTAGTTTGCAGTCTGCACATAGAGTCCTTGCCACTGGCGATTCCAGCGGCGATGAAGTGGTCTGCAGCGTTACAGAAGTTGGTCGAGCCCGCATCCCAGGTAATACCATCAGTCGACGGATTCGTACCCGGATAGTTCAACGCGCTATTGCAGTTGGCAAGTACGGTGGTAGTGTGAATCGAGTCCCAAGAGCAGACACCCTTCAAGTTATAGACGGCCGGAGCCGGAAGATCTGGGGTTTGATAGGATCCGACACACCCTGCGGGCCTGCAAGCACCATCAAACGGTAGACCAGAATGCTGTACAGCCTGAGCAGGAACAGTACCGAGATTGTCAAGGGCCTGAGCGGCACCGCCGAACACGTTAGCTACTAGGCCAACCTTGTTCAAAAGTCCGGCGAAACCCTGACGCCACTGAATGCCCGCATAAGAGCAGTCATTAGCGTGGGGCGCAGGAACATTGGCGCAGGTAGCGGTCGTATAAGGATAGCCTGGTACTGTGACAACTGCACCACTCTTGAGGTGTGGTTGACACGCACCACCAGCTGTGATGCCGTCCTGAGCAAAGCAGAAGGTGATACCCCAGAAGTTGTTCGCAAGATTGATGTCATCATGCTGGAAGCCGAACTCAGGGTCTGGCGGATTCGGAGCAACACCAGTACACCAGAAGCTAGTGCCCGTAGGACAGAAGATTGGCACTTGCGGTGGGTTCAATGGAGTATCGGTGAGATCGATCTGGCCTGCTTGGAGAGCGTTAAACTCGCCCGTCTCATCAGCAAAGATCTGGTACTGAATCTGGTCAGCCGCAGGACCTGAGACCGAAAACTGGGTCGGAGGCGTACCAGGCGGCGGAATAGAATCAGCGCGAGCTGGAAGCAAGACTGCCATAGAAAGAGTCAGTGTAAAAACTGCTAGTATTCCGATTGCTGTACGTGTATTCATTTTTTCTTCGGGAGCCACATCGCACCCCGACCTTAAAAGATTATCCTCTTGAGCCAGATGGCTTCAATCTACAGATATTCCGCGGTAGCTGCAAGTGTCGACTAGTTGCCGGGTCCTTCAGCCGCCAGCTCAGGCGAGCAAGGTCAAGACAGCTCCTGCTGGAGAAGATGCCTCCGGAGACGCGAACGATTCACCAGCAACCTCACCACTCCAATCGCGGCAATAGTCGCAATTACCAAACCGAGAAATTCCGGTACAGTGAAGGGGATAGTAGCTCCCAAGTAAGGGTCGACTATTCTAATGGTTAGAAACCCGCTGCTATTTGGATCGTGCGACGGCTGTATCATCCCGACAATAGCATAGGTGTTCGGCTTCAACCCTGTGGTGTTCAGAACGAACGTGCTGTCAACGGTGTGTCCCCTGCCAATATCTTGCGTGGAGTTGACGGTCTGGAAGACCCGACCATCAAGAAATATTGTAAGGTTGAACCCGTGCTCTAGTATATTCCCCTTGTTGAACACCGTTGCAGTAATACTAACCTGGGTGCCTGAAACGATATTGTCCTGCGGCGAGGCGCGGATCGTCGACACAATGAGGTTAGGATTCGGTTTTTCAAGAACTGTTATCGCCTGTGAAAAAGGCTGCGAAGACAGCCCACCGTCGTCATGGACGGTGAGTGTCACCACGAGGTCCCCAACTTCCAAAGGACCGCTGAAGCGATGGACCCAAGTAGGTTGGGACGTAGTATTGGATATAGGAGGAAGATATCCGCTTACTTTCTTGATATCCCAAGCATAACTTGTGATCCTGCCTCCCGTGGGGTCAGTGCTCGAAGAGCCATCAAAGGTAACATTGTCTACTCCCTGAGTAATGTTGGCGGGGGGAGAAGGCGAGAACGTAAAATCGGCGATGGGCACGGTAGGCGGGTTTCCGTAAACTGCTGGTCGAGAATCCGAGTGAGCAACCGGAGTGGCTTGGTTTGCTATCGTGTCGAGACCTGCGGGGATCGTAAGATAGCTGAACCCATCTTTCACTACCTTGTAGGTTATCGTGAAGAGGAGACCACTGCCACCGACGGGGCCGTTAAATTGAGACGCAGCAGAGTGGGCCCCCCCTTGATTGTCATTGATGCTACAGCCAGACCCTCCTGAACCATTGACGCAATTGGCAACTTGGGTGACCGAACCGAGCATATTACCAGCCACGCTAATACTAAGAGGATCTAGAACATTCGAATCTGCCTGAACTACAACGTCCCAGCTATCGAAAGGATCCATGTTTGTGACATTGACTTGATAGGTGAAGATCGTGCCCACCGAGAAAGGCCCCTGTAGAGTGGGACCGACAAACAAGTTGCCTGCTGCGTGAACCGGACCTATCGACGAGGGAAACACGAGTAAGATCGTGAGACTCATCAAAGACAATGACAGAAGACATAGGCGTGAAGATCGAGTGCGTCCCATTCGACTCATCTGAAATGTTTAGCGCTTCGAAGCGCCCAAGGCTCTCGCTTTAAAAAAGCTTATCGGAATCCAGACTAAAACTTTCGAAACCTTTTGGAAAATGACCCTTTCCAGGCCATCGAACACATCCGTCCCGGGTTACATGCTAGACAGCTATTTTCGAGAGCCAGTCGTACATCTTATCCTCGGTTGAATCGAAGCGCTTGGTGAACCAAGAGCGGCAAAGCCAACGGACATTCATCTTATGACCTCCAAGCACGTTAGCTACATCCGACCTCCGAGTAAACCAAGCTAATTACTCCTCCGTTAATCAAGACGAGGCTGCCCCAATCGGCGGTTGGAATCGGGCCTTGCGGTCCTTTGAGGCACATCGCCCAGTAGTAATCCACTACACCCGTCGACGTGAAATTCGCCGGACGCCCTAGAGTATTGGTAGGCCCTAGAGCGTTACCCCAAACCTCGAAGAAATCACCAAGGGTATACTGTCGCGCCACCTGCGATTGAACATAAATTATCCCCGTAGTGTCAAGCGTGTAGATCGGGTAGTTACCGCCAATCCCGTCCTTGAGATACCTCGTCGTCGCCATCACCCCGCCAGCCCTCCCGATGTTTGCGGCCGGAGTTATCTTTGACGAAGATAGGTCGCGCGCGATGAGCTGAATCGTAAGCCCAACCTGGATACTCATCACCGCATGCTGATAGGTGGACGGAGAAGTGACGGCGTAGAATGCCAAGCCAACGACCAAAATCCCCAGCAAAGGCAGACCAATCGACAACACTCGGTCAGCCAACAAACCCACCTTCCAAGAAGCTCAAGGTTCGTCTCCTAAACTAACTTTGCGGTATCACCCCACGATTAGTCTAGTGTGAATATTTGAGAAGGACTTGAAGAGTCAGACAACAGAGCGAATCTTTCATCCCATTACTCGTCCTGAAATATCAGGATGATCCCTGAACACCACCG
>Ga0209471_1001648_pt1 | contig 13153 bp, 9 predicted proteins | sample GraSoiAngelo_128_FD_185885 | JGI IMG/M metagenome (GOLD analysis project Ga0209471, IMG submission 185885) | Grasslands soil microbial communities from the Angelo Coastal Reserve, California, USA - 14_0927_12_20cm (SPAdes) (version 2) | ecosystem: Environmental > Terrestrial > Soil > Grasslands ...
CGAGGGGAGCAACTGCTTTTGACATTTTTCGGAGTGGGGTCTCGCCGGTTGAAACTGAACCGGGCGAGTCTTGTGAAATAAGGCGCAGAATCAGCAAGGTGGCTGTTTCTGATAACGTGTAGCTCAACGTGCAGGTCAACGTGCATAATGCGTGATCTCAAATCGCCTGCCTAGATTATTGATCAGGGCTTGTTCTGCGCTTATCAGGATTGAGAGAACGGTTTTGGGATTCCTAATCTTCCGCCCCTGATCGTTCCAATTCTACGCGCGGGGAATCTACCTTTATCGTCGTTGGGTCCCCGGAAAGAAATAGTGGCGATGTGGCCGCAAGGTAGCCTTTATTCGCCCATTGTCTTGGTCTAATCCCGCGGGCTCACCGCTCTGCGGGGGTACCAGAGCCAGGTCTAATGGGCAGAAGGCGAGGATGCCTGCCTTGGGCTTAGGACCCTGTGGCGAAGGCCTTCGTGGGTTCGAATCCCACCCCCCGCACCAATGCCAACCCTCGCCGCTCCGAGGACGTGATCGCGAGAACAGACCAGAAACCCCTTCATCGTCGCTATCCTTCGTGTGAGGTCACTCTTATAGCGGCGTTATACAATCGAGTCCCCAGTCAGCATCAGCAATGACCCTTCGCTTGACGGTACTCCTACTGATCGTGCTGACCCTCCTTCCCAGCTCTCTCATCCAACTCTCAAACGCGTTAGCAGTCCAAGTCACTATAGGACAATCGTCCATCACCATGAACATGCAACTCCTACTCCAGGAAAATCTTACCAGTCTCCCTTCTATCAACACCATCCTTAGCGAGTCGAACTCGTCAACTGTCCTCCAGCCGATTCTCCAGCCAATCAACAGCTCTCTCAACAGGCTAATCCCCGGCGCCAGAATCACAAGCTTCCAGCTAGACGCGCAGACACTCAACTCGTCAGGAACGTGGCGTCTCGAAGAGAACTATTCCATCGTAATAACCGGAGCAAACACGAACCTAGGCAGCAGCATCAGATCAAACCTCGCCTTCATCGCAATGAACGTATCCCAACCGCTAATGGTTTTAGACCAAGAAATCAACGCGGTAGGATCAGCATACCTACTCACGCCACTGAACGCACAAGACCCGAAGATCACCAGCTACTTCATTGATGGCCACCAGACCCTCTCAGCAGTAATCCCTGCTCAGACCACAAGCACATTCTGGCTGCTCGACCTCACATGGGTCCCCCCTATCTCGTCATGGCCCGAAACCCAAGACCATCTCAAACAGACCACCACATGGACCCTCGATCTCGGCTCGCCCCGTTACAACCTGACATATGGACGAAAATCCCCCGAAGGCCCACTCATCAACGTACACATGGCAACCTACTACCCAACCTTCACCATATCCGTCCCGGCGAACGCATGGGTCGACGGAAACACGATATCCTTCGATACCCCGACACCTTCGGAGACCACCATGCCTCTGATCATAGGAGCTTCCCTAGTCGCGTTGATCATCGTGGTCCTCTGGGACCGGAGACTAACCAGCGCACTTCGAGTCAGAAAGAGAAAACAGTAGAATACTCACGCGTCTATAGATAGAGTCCAAGCAGCCCTTTTTTTGGGTAGAATGCTCACTCACGTGTAGAGATGACAGGCGACGTAGTGTTCTTTCTCGACCTCTACCAGAGGAGGCTGTTCGTTGACGCACCTCTCATGGGCATAGGGACACCTAGTGTGGAATCTGCATCCAGAAGGCGGATCCACAGGACTGGGAATCTCTCCACTGATCACGTCCCTCGCCCGTTTCGACTCCGGATCGGGCACCGGCACCGCGGAGATAAGTGCCTGAGTATACGGGTGGAGGGGCAGATCGACAACACGCTCAGCAGACCCGAGCTCCATCATCTTACCCAAGTAGAGGACGGCTATACGATCCGCGATGTGTTTGGCGAGCGCGATATCGTGAGAGATGAACAGAATCGAGGCCTGAGATTTCCTCACGAGGTCAACCATGAGATTGATTATCTCAGCCCGGATGGACACATCCAACATGGAGACAGGCTCGTCCGCGACGACAAAGCTAGGGGTCAGAACAAAAGCGCGAGCAACAGCCACCCTCTGTCTCTGACCGCCACTCATCTCGTGAGGAAAACGATACATGAACTCTTCCGGTGGCACAAGCTCAACCTCGCTCAGCATCTTCTTCACCCGCTCCTCAACCTCTCGCTCCCCCATCTTCCGAACCCTCGATCTACCACTCGCATCAAATTCCAGATTACCCAGAACCCGAAGTGGCTCCGCGATAATTTCTTTGATGATCATACGCGGATCGAGAGACTCGAACGGATCCTGAAACACGATCTGCATCTCCCTACGAAGCGGCTTCATCTTACTGTCCGGAAGCTCCGTAATGTCCCTTCCAAGGAAGACGATTCTCCCTCCCGAAGGGGAGACTAGTCTCAGGAGAACCTTGCCAAGAGTCGTCTTTCCACTACCACTCTCACCCGCAAGCGCAAAAATCTCTCCCTTCGACAGAGAGAAACTCACATCATCAACAGCCTTCACATTCATCTCTTCCTTACTGAAAACAGTCTCGAAGAATCCGCGCTTCAGCGGATACCATTTTCTTAGATTCTCTATCGACATAACAGGAGCCGCAGGAATCCTCGGATCGTCCTCGACCTCCTCTACTTGTTCAAAGCGTTGAAGGTCAGGCGGCAGATCCTCCTCGTCCCCTCTGATCTCTCTAACGACCGATAACCTTCCCACCTTATCCACATCCTTGATCCGATAGCACCTGTTGAACTCCCAGCCCTTGACGCTCCCATCGGGAAGCATGTGGCTCGGAGGAACCAGGCCCACAATGACACTCCCGTCCGCAGCACCAAACCGAACAAGGCGAAGGTCCTTCCTTGCCTTCTTCTTCCCGGACTTCTGCCCTTCCGCGACGACCTTGGAGTCCGTAACTTGTCCCAGTGATTCAGAAGGAGCCTGCATCGCCGTCCTCCTAGTATAGATGGCAGGCAACCAGATGCCCCTTTTCCTGCTCCTTCAAGATAGGCTCTTGATGCTTGCAGACATCCATCACATACGGACAGCGAGGATTGAATCTGCAAGCGGGAGGAGGATTGAGAAGATCAGGCGGTTGTCCGGGAATGGAGCTCAGGCGGACCCTTTCACCTTTGATGCTGGGGAATGCTTTGATGAGCCCCTGGGTGTACGGGTGGAGCGGATTCTTGAAGATAGAGACGGCATCGCCATACTCTACAATCTTGCCCGCGTACATTATCGCGACCTTCTCACATGTCTCTGCTATGATTGATAGATCATGACTGATCATGATCATTGCAAGCCCAAGTCGATCCTTAAGATCCCTGAGAAGCCTCAAGGTCTGAGCTTGAACAATCACATCCAACGCTGTTCCAGGCTCGTCGCCAATCAGCATGATAGGATTCGCCGCCAGGGCCATCGCGATAAGTGCTCTCTGCCTCATCCCGCCGCTGAACTCATGGGGATAGTTCGCGGCCCGCGACGGCTCGATTCCCACAGTTTCAAAGAGCTTTGCAACTCTTTCCTTGACGTCAGAGTCAGTGACTCCATTCTCATGAAGCTTAATCGCCTCAGCAATCTGATCCCCAACCCTGTAGACCGGGTTCATCGCGTTCATAGCACCCTGAAAAACAATAGAGATCCCCTTCCACCGAATCTTTCTCATCTCACCCTCAGGGAGCGCGACCAGATCCTGTCCCTGAAACATGATCTTTCCTTTACGAATATAGCCTCCCTGAGGCAGAATTCTCAAGAGAGAGAGGGCCACAGTGCTCTTGCCAGAACCCGACTCTCCAGCGATACCCAGAGCTTCCCCCTGCTCAACACCAAAGCTAACGTTCTCCACAGCCCTCACCCATCCTCGCAGAATGCGATAGTGAGTCGTTAGACCCTGAACTTCCAGCAATGGCAATACTGATTGGCCGCAATTGAAAATCGAAACGGTAAAGTTAAGCTTTGGGGCTAAGAAGAAACCTAACCTTGCACAGGAACAGCGTACATGGCACTGATAGAATAGCGTCCTATCAGCGGATCCAGGAAGGTTATGACCTGAACCGTCAAAGTGCCTTTCGCCAGAACCTGGCCGCTGTGAGTAGTATCGAAAGATTGAAGGGAGCTGGCCTGTTCTGGGCTGAGCTGGGTCACGATGACAGCCGAAACCGTCGAATGGGTTGCCAATTGGCCTCCGACCGTTTGTACGACGTTTGTAGGGCCCCACCAGGATAGAGGGTATCGTTGCTGTTCGTGGCTTCGAAGAACATGGACAACACAGCGTCCCCGAGACTGAATCCAGAGTAATCCGAGGGATTCGATATGGAGATCCGCGAATCAATTGTCGACCAGTTCGAACCCTGAACGATAGACACGCTGTCCACCCTGACGGTAAGCTGTGCAAGCGCGGGGTAATAGTTAAGATAGTTCAGAGTTATAGATGACAGATAACCGGCAGATCCAACACTGAGGAGAATGAACGCGACGGCCACCAACTGTTCCCGATTCCACCTCATTCTCTCCTCACCAACCGGGTAGGGCGATACTTTGCTGAATATTACTTTCCCTCAATGGCTCAAGACTCCTCTCGTCACTGCTGGCTGGGGAACCGTACTTGCCGCGCTTACGGTTGGTACAATATTCCAAGGGTTCCTCCTCCCGACAACAGGCGGCGGACTTCTACCTGAAGTCTATAACGCGGGCCCACTAGTGTTGTCGATTTTCTATCTAGGATGCTTGGGGGCATCAACTCTCGCGGCTATGACGATCGCCGAACCAGGGCCAGCGATTGTCGCCTTCTTCGTTTCGTACGGCTTCTCCGCATTCCTCACGTTCCTAGTCTTGGCGCTACCCGAACTCACTGGAGTAGTCCAGACCAATGGCATACTGCAGGAGTTCGCGATTCTACACACATTCCAGGCCATCTTTCCAATAGCACTCCTTGTCGACCTGGTCGGAACCCTGCTCGGATTATCACTCGCGGAGAGACTACTCTAATTTACCGGCGCTTCCTGAGCCTTGGATTGAAGATCTCGTCCAAGGCGTATCCTATCAGAATGAAAGACAGCGACACGAGGGCTATGCCCAGTCCTGGAGGGAGCACCCACCACCAGACTGGTGGGAACCTTACTAGATCTTTGCTCTGCTGGAGATTCGCGAACATGTGTCCCCATGAGACGACAGACGGATCTGATAGGCCTAGAAATGCAAGTGCCGACTCGGAGAGAATCGCTCCTGGAACCGTCAATGCCAAATTCACGTAGGTCAAAGATACAAGATTGGGGAAAATGTGCTTGACAATAATTCTACCTGTTCCTGCTCCCGAGGCCCTAGACGCTTCGACAAACGGCCTCTCTCTTATGGTAAGCACCTGGGACCGGACGATCCTGGCGAAGCCCATCCTAGAAATCCGATGACGATAATCAGATTCCAGATGTTGGGCCCAAGCACGGCCACAAGCACTATCAGTAGAGGGAGACCTGGAATGACGAGCATCATATCGGTGAATCTCATCAGCACCTCATCTACATACTTGCCGAGAAAGCCGGCGAGAAGCCCGACCACTAGCCCAAGCGAGATTCCTATTCCTGCTGAGAGTAGACCGACCAGGAGAGAGATTCTAGCACCGTAAATGAACTGGGTATACACGTCGACTCCGGCATAGTCCGTTCCAAGGATTCCCCAGGCGGTCCCGAACAATTCAAATTGCATATCGTCAACGTTAACCTTACCTGGACCATAGAAGGTTACCTGGAGCCCGAAAGAATATGATCCACTGTCGGAGAAAATGATCGACGAAGGTAGGAATGAGGTCGACGTGCCCAGGAAGCTCTCGACCGCTGGACTCTTGCCGTTAATAATGAGAGATACTGGGGGATACCATGATTTGCTTCCAGTGTCGTTCGCGTCAACACCGATCTGGTTTCCGTTCGGAAGCTGGCTTGTGTGCAACGGGAGATAGAAATCCTGAACGATAGGCTGCTGTCTCTCTAGGAAAAGGCTAACGTGGACCGGCGACGGCAAGCTGGAATTCGTCACCAGATACTTTACCGTCGCGAGAAAGTCTTCTGGTGGACCGTGATAGGGAAACTGGAAGGTCTGACTGAGACGAACAGTCGCAGAACCCTGGCCGCTGTAAATGAGCTGGATGCTACCCTTAGAGGTGGAGCTCGAGACGACATTGGGAGTATAGGACTCTTGAATATTCGCCAGTGTTGAGGGCGAGGCAACGAGATTCCAGGATTGCACGTCTGAAGGTGAGGCGATTATCGAGCTCGATGGAACGACGACGTTCTTGCTTAGATAATAGCCGTCGGGATAATTCATCACCCATTCTGGCTGAGCTAGGACACCCGCCACTTTCTCGTTAGGTCCGTACGGGGTCAGCAGGGGAGCGCCTAGGGCTGCGAACACAAATCCTACTAGTAGTATGAGGCCGACGAGGGCCATCTTGTTCCTGACAACAAGCTTGAATGTGCCTGAAATCCTGTTTAGGTTAAACCTGACTCCTTCTTTGGTAACCAAAGTGAATCCTGAGCCTTTTGATCTATTCGTATCGTATTCTGGGATCGACGACGCCATAGAGTATGTCTGAAACGAGGTTCGCGGCGATTACACAGAGAGCGATGATGTAGAACATGGCCTCCATTACGGGAAAGTCCTTGTAGCCGATAGAGTTGAACAGCCAGAGCCCGAGTCCGTTCCAGTCGAAAATAGTCTCGGTTATGATAGCACCGCTGAGTATGAATGCAAAAGACAGGGCTGCATTGGTGATGAGTGGAAGAGAAGCGTTCTTGAAAGCGTGCTTGAAAAGAATCGCTCGCTCTGTTAGACCCTTAGCCCTCGCCGTGACAATATAGTCCTCGCTGAGCGCCTCCTGCATAGTCGCCCTTGTCAACAATAGGAAGGCTCCCAACGAGAAGATCGTGAGGGTCAGTGCCGGGAGGAAGAGGTATTCCAGACGGACAGGAATCTGGGCCCACCATGTCGGGTATCCCGAGACGTCCCAGACGGATGGGTAGTTGCTTCCAGATGGGAACCAGTTTACTGCCTCGGCAAAAACGTAGATGAGCAGTGTCCCGGTGAAGAAGACTGGAAGACCCAGTGTAGCGAGGGATGTGGTGGTTGCGAAAGTGTCCACGGTCGACCCTCGCCGTCTCGAGATAAAGACTCCTGCGACTGTTCCAATTATCAGCGCCATCATTGTGGATGTGCCCAAGAGTAGGAGAGTGTTGACGAGTCGTCCTGACTGGATCATTTCAGACGTAACGTCGAGGTTACTGCGGGAGCTGAATCCGAACTGGAACGTTAGCATATTCCTGACATAGTCGTAGAATTGTACCCAGTAGGGCTTGTTCAAGCCGTAGAGTTCGAGCTGGCGCTGGTACTCGCCGGGAGGCAGTCGCCCAGACTGGCCGAGTACGGCATAGAGGGCACCGTTTACGCCGGGCATCGCCTCGAAAATAATCCAGTTGAGAATGATTACGAAGAAGATTAGGACGATAGTGTAGAGTATACGCTTCACGAGGAACGAGCGGAGACTCAAGCCTTGTTCAAGAGAAAAATAAAAGGAGGGGGTTTATTTGAGGCTTGCCGTTTTCTAGCAGTCGTATCCGCCGGTCGGGTATGCGGATGTGCATCCAGCCACGCTGGCCGGATTGAGCGTTATGGTGTTCTCGTATAGCACTGGATTCAGTGGAATGATGCCTGTAGGCGGACTCGAAACCCAGTTGGACGGCGCGACCCAGTTTAGTCCCACGAACCGGTTGACAATCGCAACCTGTGCGAGACCAACAGTAACTGGTCCACCGTTGGCTCCGATACCACGCTGGAAGTGAGCGCACGGCGCAGCAGCAGTTATTGCAGCACCGAAACAGCCCGCGACGACGCTGAAGTTCAAGAAGTCCTTGGTACCATCACCCGTGTCACCTGACCAGAGATACGTGGCAAGGTTACCGTTGCTGCGGAAGTAGATACTGCTGATACTCGAACCAGGAGCCAAGCCCTTACCGAACCGGGTGAGCACATAGCTCCCACCCACCGGAGGATTCATGGTCCCGGAGGAGGAGCAGCCTGTTCCGATCGTTCCGGTCGGGCTCTTACACATCCACGGGCCCGATCCGACGAGTATGCCGCTGCCGAGCGGGTCGAAGTTGGCTGTAGTCTTGTTGGGGTCCGCGTTCATACACGTGCTGGGAACATTGTTGACACCGACGTATCCGTCCCAGACGCTGCCTGAGCAGGTCGACCAGTAGTGGCCCGGTAGTATAGTGACCGATGTTAGAGTTGAGAGCGTGAAGGGTCCTACTGCGTTGACGTTCACGTCGAACTGTTCAGTGCCAAGCACCGTTACTCCAGTGACGGGGGCTAGGACACCGCCCTGGAATGCGCCAGTGGCTTTGAGCGTGAGAAACGTGAACTTGACATCCCATGGAGTGACTCGTCGGCCGTCTTGCCAGAACATGTCGCTCCGGAGGGTGAAACGGAAAGATTGAGTTGTGCCTGGAGGTGGGGTGTACGAGAGTCCTGAGTTCGGAAGCTGGTTTGCGCTCAGAGTCATCCAGTAGATCAGCTGGCTGCCAGAGAGGGGGTTGAGCGTTGTGAGACTGTCGTAGATGTTGCTGATTATGTAAAAGTCCCATACTGTGCTTGCGACGTACGGGTTGATCGATGTGGTTGTCTGCTTGAATCCTTGCCTTACGGTTCCCGGTATGGCCGGGCTCGGGTTCCAAGCGTCGAGCCATGTGAAATAGTTGGGTAGGCCCGCGCCGGCGTTGTTGATGACTCTGTTCCATCCGTTGAGGTAGCCGAACTGAGCGTTCTGCTCGAAGACTTCCATTGTATAAGCGTGGGCGCCAAACCGGTTCTCAGCCTGTTTGCCGAAGCTAACAGAAGACGATAAGGATGAGGCGAACTCCATCTGGTTGGTTAGACTATCGTAGACTGGATCACAGAGATACATATAGTCCGCAGCGCTCACCGTTGGAACCGACTTTGCCGAGCATGGACCCGTCGGAGATTTGATCGATGAAATGCCTGAGACGAACTGGCTGTTGTACGTGAAATAGAAGCTAGAGTCGAAGGGAAGCGGACCTGTATTGCTTCCGTATGCTGCTGTATACATTCCCCAGCTCAAGTTGACAGTTGTCAGCGATGTAGTGAAGCCTGGAAACGCGGTGATGGGACCACTCGTCACGGTCAAGTATCCACATGGCACTGTGTAGGCGCCTGTGAACAAGTAGCAGATCTGCTCTGCCATACTGTTCCCGAGATCGAGTCTTGGAGTGTTGTCGTTGCGGATGAAGAAGTTGACCGGATTGCTCAAAGCAGCAGAGCTGATGCCTGTCAAGACGGATGTAGTTGGGTTGAAGCCGGTTGCGATGCCTGCAGTAACGAAGTGCTGAGCAGCAGCGTTCATATCAGCGCTACCAGGAGCCTGGTTCCAGACAAAACCTCCCGCACCAGCAGCAGTCCCGAGATGATACGCGAGACCGCCTGAAGGCGGGCTATTACAGTTGGAGTAGGACTCTGGAAACATAGGGTCCCAGTTGCACGGATTGACTGGTGGGAGCCCGCCTACGTTGTCGGACGGGTTGGGTGAGTCTAGTGCTATTGCTTGGCCGGAGAGGCTTGGGTCGTCAGCTGCGAATTTTGCAGTGTCTATCATGTGCCATATTCCCTGGCGTATATTGACTCCGGCTGTAGAGTTGCCGAAGTTCATACTGACACCCCAGAAGTTGGCGGCAAGCATGAACTGGACTTCAAAGTTGCCGGCTTGGCTGATGCTTGAGGTGATGCGGAAGTTGGGGCTTGTTGTGAATGGACCGGTCAGGTCGGGGGTGAGTGGCCAGTCTGTAAAGTCGATGCTGGGACTGCCTGACTGTATGTTTGTGAATTCGGATGACTCGTCGGTAAAAATGAGCGCTTGTTCTGTGTCCATTGCCGCTCCTGCGGGGATCCAGTATTCGGAGCAGGCTCCAGACGAACCCGTTGTCTGGCAGATCTGTGAAAGCGCGTGAGCAGGCTGGATGTTTGGAAGATGAAAGTTGGAGGACATGGGACCTCCGAGGCTGGCGAGCGAGAATGCGACGAGGAAGATTGTGAGAAGCCTGAATATGTCGAGGCTCTTCAAAGATACCAAGCCCATTCTCGACCATTGTGACTGTAAAAACCTATCCCAATAGTAGACAGTGTAGAGAAATCTCCAGCGTGATGCGGACAGTTGCAGGTTGCCCGAAGATTCCTCACAATCACTACGCCATGTCGAAGCTACGTGAATATGTCGAAGTTTTTCGAGACAACCCCTATGTCGACTATATCGATTGTCCCGTTTCCGTTCACGTCGGCAAAGGGATTGTAGCGGGGACTACAAACTCCAGGGGCGGAGCAGCCGAAGCCGTAGTTGTAGAAGAAGACGCTGACGTCTGTCAAGGTGTCAGATCCGTCCTGGTCGACATCACCGAGAGGCAGCAAATGTACAATGTTCGTTCTCGCAAGGGCACCGTCCCCCCGGTTGCCGATGGTTTCGCCTGGGATGGTGACGTTGGCCGAAAAACCGTATCGCGCCGGCCGCACGCTGATCGTGTTCCAGCTGAAACTGACTACAGCCGATCCTCCCACTGGGAGGGAGACGGTCTGTGTTCCAAGAGAATAGTTCGTCGTGTTGGTTACAGTCGTTTTCAGGGTTGCGGTTTCAGCGTAGTCCCCCAAGTTCTGGACTGTTACGTGGATCAGGACTATGGCGCTCTGGCTGATGAAGGCCCATGGATTGTGTAAGCCGCCCGCGTAGAGTTCTGACGCGTTGGCCCCGTACGAGCCGAGAAGGTTGGAGATCGAGACGTGGTGTACTGGAGAAATCGGGCTGGTCGTTACGAGATTGTAGAGGGTATATCCTGTTGTCCCTTGGTTTGTCGAGTAGACGACCCAGATGTTCTTGTCGGTGCTCGACTGAACAGCTGCAGGATAGTTAGTGTCGGCACAGCCTGTGCAGGCGGCCGTGAGCTGAGTCTCGCCACGCCAGGTTGTCCCATTGTCCCAAGAATACTCGGATCTTATCTCGAAGTTCGTGCTGGTGTTTCTTGCCCAGAAGACCCAGAGTGTTCCATTCCGATCCTGTATAAGAGACGGGAACACGTCATAAGCTGTCGAGTTGGATGTGACTATCTGCCTTGGGCTGGTCCAGCCTATGCCTGATCGCTGGATATAGTTGATCTGGAATATCTGATTTTGGCCCCTTGAAAACGCGATTCGTGGATTGTTGTCGGTGCCGATAGCTATTGATGGTTGATAGTTCCAGTTAGGGTCGCTAGGGGAGGTTATGCTCTGCTCGCTCCTCGACCACCCGGTGGAGTTCATGGTCTCATACCACAGTTGTCGGAAGACAGGTGTGCTTCCGGAGGCGGTGCTATTGTCCCGGGTCCAGACGAGCCAGAGTGTTCCGTCTCTACCGAGGGCCGCAGATGGCCGGGTGTCGTTGAGACTGGTCGGGTTCTGGAGGGGGACGGGCGTGTATGAGGACCAGACGCTTCCCGTGAGATATCTATAGTATATCTGGTAGTGTGTGGATGTTGTTGCCTTGTATGACCAGAACATGTAGATGGTTCCGTCTGAGAACTGGACTATCGAAGGGAAGATGTTCTTGCCTCCAAGGTTTGTTATCGAGTTAGTCGTAAGCCAAGTTCCATTCGGGAGCCTAGTGTTGTAGTAGATTGACGTGCTGCCTGTAAGCCCCGTATTTACCCACGCCATCCGAAGTGTGCCATCACTTGCCTGAACGACACTTGGGTCGTTATTGAGCCCGGAGATGGACCCAATGGGCCCGCAAATCTGCCAATTCGGTGACAAGGATGATGAACATGAGTAGGCTGCTCGCGCGAGCTGTGGCGGGCCTAGGATCACGATTGCGAGGAGGACGAGAATAAGGGCCCTTAAGAATTGTCTGAAAACGGTGGTTCGGTTCATAGGATTTGGATCCTTCGCTCTAAGGCCAGAGCGCGTTGAGGTGCTCTCTGTCTTCTAGCAATATAAGCCTTCCAAGAATCTGGAGAGTTTCTCGGATTGACTGTTGTTGCTGCGGCTGTCGATTTCATTCTTGGTATTCGTCCGGACATATGGGGCGTGGTATGTAGTGTGTTTCGTTGAAAAATAAAAGAAGGGAGTTTGGATTTGGGGACTGTTTGTCTATGGCTGAACGGTGAAGCTGGACGAGATGTAGCCGACGATGGTGGTCGAGGTGACGTATGGGAAGGGTTGACCGAAGTTCTGGTTTCCTGGAGCAGCTATGACAATCGCCTGGTCTGTGCCGTACAGAATGATCGTGGAGAAGATGAATGTCTCGCCGACCATCGACGTAGTGAGAGGTACCGATATGTTGAGTGTATTGGATATGCTGTTCGGTGCCATCTTGATGATGGCGGTTCCCGTGGGGCCTAGTATGTCCCCGTTGCTGCCTATAGCGGTAAGTTCCACCTGGGCGTAAACTGTCTGTGTTGGGTTAGGATTGTTCAGGACGATTTGGATGTGTCCGCCGTGACTGGCCGAGAATCCTGTTGCGCGTGTCCAGAGGAACTGTGACACTGTTGGGGCGTTCTGGAGCGTTACAACGTTCAGAGTCACCATCTCACAGTTGAGCAATGTTCCGATCTCGCCGCAGACGTTGACTCCGTATGTGCCGGGCAGTGTGTTAGTCAGTGACTCAGCGGTGACAGCGTAGTAGTCGAGGTTCGTGCCACTTGCAGCGACATCGTCGGGGAACGCTTCACCGTCTCCTCTGCATCCATCAGTGGGGTCTCCTCTGACTATGGGTCCGTTGGCGCGGAGGTAGCTTGTCGATATTTCAGTGCCGTTAGCCCAGAAGGTCTGGAAGAAGCAGACCCTGAAACCTAGCTCAGGGACTCTTAGTCCTCTTCCTGGAAGGGCTGGGTTTCCAGCCTGAATACCTGGTGTGAAGCTTGCTCCGTTGGTCTGTAGTCCACCGAGGCTCTGGACTGTTACCCAGAGGTTAGACTGACCGCCGCCGTTTCCGACTGTTTGAGTGGTCACCGTGAACGTGTTGCATGAGACGCCGATGAAGGCATCTGGCCATTCGCCGTTGGGAGAACCGAGGACATGGGTCTTGCCAGCGCAGAAGTTCGGT
>Ga0209471_1001649_pt1 | contig 13145 bp, 12 predicted proteins | sample GraSoiAngelo_128_FD_185885 | JGI IMG/M metagenome (GOLD analysis project Ga0209471, IMG submission 185885) | Grasslands soil microbial communities from the Angelo Coastal Reserve, California, USA - 14_0927_12_20cm (SPAdes) (version 2) | ecosystem: Environmental > Terrestrial > Soil > Grasslands ...
CTGCCGCCCGGCAAGCCGCCCGGATTCGATGCGGGCAACGTCGGCCAGTGGAACCTGAGCGCCACGGTCGAGCCACTCAACGTCCCCGTCGGGCAGCCGATCACCTTCCGGCTGGTCGCGGGCGGCAAAGGGAACGTCCGCGATCTGCGGCTGCCCAGGCTTCCGGCCATCGGCGGCCTGCGCGGCTACGATGCAACGACGACCGACAAGGAGAGCATCGAGAAGGGCGTGGTGACGGGGACGCGCACGCTGGAGCAGCTGCTCGTCCCGGAGCGGACCGGCCTGGTGGAGATCCCGGCGCTGGCGATGGACATCTTCGATCCCGTGCAGAGGGCATATCGGACGCTGCACACCGAGGGCGTTCGAGTGCAGGTCTTGCCGGCGCCGGCGGGACTGGCCGCGGGCGCGGAGCCTCTGGCGCAAAACCTGCTCGTGGCGGGAGGAGTGCGGCCCATCCGGCTGCGGCTCGCGGAGGTCTCGCGCGCGCCGCCACCCTGGACCCGGCCCTGGTTCTGGCCGCTTCTCGCGCTGCCGCCGTTCGGGCTCGCGCTCCTGCTCGCGACCGATCGCGCCCGTCGCCTCTTCGTGATCGACCCGCAGCAGCGGCGCATCAAGCTGGCGCGCAGCCAGGCCCGCAAGCGGCTGCGCGGCGCCAAGCAGCTCCTCGGCAAAGGCGAGGCCGCGGCCTTCTATGCCGAGGTGGCCCGCGCCATCACCGGATACCTTGCGGACAAGCAGGGAGTGCTGGCGGCAGGGCTGACGCGCGAGGAGCTCGGGCGCGCGCTGTCGAACCGCGGCCATGCCGAGGAGACGGTGCGCCGCGTCGTGCGCGTGCTCGACGACTGCGACCGCGCCCGCTTCGCGCCCGCCGCCGGCGAGGCCGTGGCGCGCTCGGCGATGCTCACCCGCGCCGACCAGATCCTCAGCGAGCTCGATCGCGGCCGGAAGGAGGCGGCGTGATCCTCGCGCTGCTTCTGGCCGCCCTCCCGGCTGGCGTCACGCAACTGTTCGCGGACGCCAACGCCGCGTATCTCTCGGGCGACGTCGCGCGCGCCATCGCCGCCTACGAAGCGCTCGTCGCCGAAGGCGTCGCCTCGCCCAGCTTATCTGCGCCAGGGCAAGCGCGGTCTTGCTGCGCTGCACTTCGAGCGCGCGCTCTTTCTCGATCCGGGCGACGACGACGCGCGCACCGATCTGGGCGAGGTGCGGCGCGGCAACGTCGACAAGCTCGAGGGCGAGAGCGAGGAGGGCGGGACCGAGACGGTCGCGCGGCTGCTCGCGCCCTTGCCCGGCGCAGCGGCAGCGATCCTTTTCGTGGCGTCCTGGGTGGGGGCCTGGACGCTGTTCGGCCTGCGCATCTTCCGGCGGCAGCGGCGGCAGCTCTCGACGTTCGCGTCAGCGGCTTTCGGGCTCTCCTTGCTCGCTGCCGCCCTCACCTACGCGGCGGCGCTGGGACGCGGCCTCGCGCTGCAGCGCGCGGTGGTCGTGGCGCAGGCGGCGCCCGCGCGCGAAGGGCCGGGCGAGAAGAGCGCGAGCCATTTCGAGGTCCACGAGGGCACCACCGTGCGGCTCGAGGACGAGGAAGGCCAGTACCGGCGCATCAAGCTGGCGAATGGCTTGACCGGCTGGGTGCCTTCGGGCGCGGTCGAGCTGGTGGTCCCGCCCGGCTGGGCGGGCCGTCCGGTCCTGGCCGGCTCGGCCCGCGCCGATCAGCCTTGAGGCTCGAGGGGGTCCACGTGCTCGCACTGTTGATTGCCGTCGCTCTCGATCCGGCCGCGCACGCCCGTGAAGTGGCCAGGGGCCTTCCTTTCGCCCGCAATGCCATGCTGGAGGTGCGACGCGCCGCCGCGGCCATCGGCGACCCGGCGCTGCGGGCGGCGGTCGAGGCGCAGATCCTCGCGCCCGGCGCCTCCTTGAAGAAGGCGGGCGATTTCGCCGTTGCGCCTGGAGGAAATTGCCAGGGCGGACATCACGGCTATCCGGGCGGCCTGGCGGTGCACACGCTCGCTACGCTGCTCCATGCGCGTGCGCTGGCGCAGGTGTACGAGCGCGTCTATCAGACGAAGCTGCGCGACGACTGGCTGGTGACGGCGGCCATCTGGCATGACTCGCTCAAGGCCGCGACTCTTCCCTGGCGCGAGGACGGCTCCTGCGGTCCCGAGGCCGAGATCGCCGGCACCGGGGAGCATCATGTGCTCGGCCTGGCGGCGGCACTGTTGCGCCATCTACCCAAGGAGCTGATCGCGGTCATCGCCAGCGCGCACGGGCTCTCGATCTGTCCCTGGCTTTCGGAGGCCGAGCGCATCGCCTCTGTCGAGCCGGGCGCCTGCCCCGCGAAGCTGCCCATCGAGGCTTACGTGCTGCACTTCGCCGACAGCGACTATCCCCTGACCGGCGCGGCATGGAGCGACTATGCCGAACGAGCTCCTCAAGGCTGGGAGCGCTACGAGGCGCTGAAGGCCGACGGCAACGAGCTGCTCTTCTTCAGTCGCTCTCGGTGACCCCGCGGCGCGGGCAGAGCTGCAGCACGACGCAGCGCGAGCAGTGCGGCCGCCGCGACTCGCAGGTGCGCCGGCCGTGCCAGATGAGCAGCTGGTGGGCGCGGCCCCAGAGCTTTTCGGGGAGCAGCGCGGCGAGCTCATCTTCGACTTTGCGCGGATCCTCCTGCCGGCTCAGGCCGAGCCGCCGCGCGACCCGGCCGACGTGCGTGTCGACAGGCAACGCCGGGGTGCCGAAGGCGTGATTGACGACGACGCCGGCCGTCTTCCATCCCACGCCGGGCAGCTGGCATAGCTCCTCGCGGGTGCGCGGTAGCTTGCCGCCGAACTCCTGAGCGATGGTGGTCATCGCGGCGTGGAGCGCCTTCGACTTGGCCCGCCAGAGGCCGACGCGCCGGATCTGCTCGCCGAGCCTCGAAGGCGTGCTGCGCGCGTAGTCCGCGGCGGTGCGATAGCGGGCAAAGAGCGCGGGGGTCACCGTGTTCACGACTGCGTCCGTGCACTGCGCCGAGAGCATCACCGAGACGAGCAGCTGCAGCTCATCTTGATACTCGAGCGCGATCTTCGCCTCCGGCATCGCCTTCTCCAGGCGCCGGACGATCTCGCGAAACCTGCGGCTGCGCGCTTCTTTCGATTCGCGGGCCATGCGCGCTCCGTTTAACATGTGCGGCCTCATGGACCTCATCGACCTGCGGAGCGATACCGTGACCCGGCCCGGACCGGGCATGCGCAAGGCCATGCACGACGCCGAGGTGGGCGACGACGTCTTCGGCGACGACCCGACCATCAACCAGCTGCAAGAGAGGGTCGCCGCCCTGTTCGGCAAGGAGGCAGCCATCTGGACGCCGACCGGGACCATGGCGAACCAGATCGCGATCGGCTCCCTGGCCGGGCAAGGCGAGGAGATCATCTGCGACCGCGGGGCGCACATCGTCAATTACGAGGGCGGGGCGATCTCCGCGCTCTGGGGCGCGCAGAGCCTGGTGGTCGACGGCGAGCGCGGGATCTTCGGCCCCGAGGATGTGCGAGCGGTCCTGCGCCGCGGCGACAACGAACATTTTCCCCGCCAGCGCGCGGTCGCGCTGGAGAACACGCACAATCGCGGCGGCGGGTCGGTCTGGCCGATCGCGCAGATGCGCAAGGTCGCCGCTCTCGCGCATGAGGCTGGTCTTGCCGTGCACCTCGATGGAGCGCGCCTCTGGAACGCACACGTCGTCTCCGGCGTTCCGCTGCTGGAGTACGGCGCGCTGGCCGATACGGTCTCCGTTTGTCTGAGCAAGGGCTTGGGCGCACCGGCGGGCTCCTTGGTGGCGTCGACGCGAGAGCGGGTCATGCGGATGCGCCGGCTGCGCAAGCGCCTGGGAGGCGGTCTGCGCCAGGCGGGCGTGCTCGCCGCGGCAGGTCTCTACGCGCTCGACCACCACATCGAGCGGCTCGCCGAGGACCATCAGAATGCGCGCCGGCTGGCCGAGCTTGTGCGCGAGATCCCGGGCCTCTCCTGCGAGCCGCGGCTCGTCGAAACGAACCTTCTCTTCGTCGACGTCGTGGTGAAGGGCGGCTCGCGCGCGCTGGTCGCGGCGGCCAGGAGCGAAGGGGTGCTCTGCAACGCCGAGGGAGCTGGCGAGCGCATCCGGCTCGTCACGCACCTCGACGTGCCCGCCTCCGCGATTCCTGAAGCAGCCCAGCGGCTGCGCCAGGCCGCCACAGCGCTCTAGCGGCGTCGAAAAAAAAAATAATTTTTTTCTCTCGCATCGAGACCCCCGGGTCTCGTTCTGGGTGCCTCGATCTGGACCCTCCCCTCCCGACGAATCCGGCACGCCGCTCGCATTACCCCGCGACGTGCACTCTTCCCTGCACTGCGCGGCCATCGCCGGCGCCGCCGCGCGCCTGGTCGAGGTCCAGGTCGATCTCTCGCTCGGCTTGCCCGGCTTCTATCTGGTCGGCATGCCCGACCACGCCTGCATCGACGCGAAAGTGCGAGTGCTCACGGCGCTCCGCAACAGCGGCTATCAGCTTCCGCAGAAGAAGATCACCGTCAATCTCGCGCCGGGCGATCTGCGCAAGGAGGGCGCGGCCTTCGATCTCGCCATCGCGCTCGGCGTCCTCGCCTCCTCGGGCCTGCTCCCGCCCGACCGGATGCTCAAGGCGCTGGTGGTGGGCGAGCTGGCGCTCTCGGGAGACCTGCTGCCGGTGCGCGGCGTCCTGCCCATCGCGCTCGAGGCGCAGCGGCTCGGCTTCACTGCGCTGATCGCGCCGGAGCCCAACGCCCCCGAGGGTGCCCTCGCCCAGGGCCTCCAGGTCTTCGGCGCCCGCAGTCTGGCGGAAGCGGCGGACATCATCTCCGGCGCGAGCTCGCGGGCGCCCTCCCCGCCCGCCGAGCCGGTTTCACCCGCTCCCTATCCGGTCGATCTCTCCGACGTGCGCGGCCAACAAAGCTGCAAGCGCGCGCTGGAGATCGCCGCGGCCGGCGGGCACAACGCGCTCCTCATCGGCCCGCCCGGCTCGGGCAAGACGATGCTGGCGCGGCGCATGCCCACGCTCTTGCCGGCGCTCTCCTTCGAGGAGGCAGTGGAGACGACCTCCATCTGGTCGGTGGCGGGCCGCCTCCGCCCGGGACAAGGGTTTCTCAGCGAGAGGCCCTTCCGCGCTCCGCACCACACCATCTCCGTCGCCGGGCTCATCGGCGGAGGCTCACCGCCGCGACCGGGCGAGATTTCGCTCGCCCACAATGGAGTGGCCTTTCTCGACGAGCTTCCCGAATTTGGCCGCGCAGCTCTCGAGGCGCTCCGCCAGCCGCTCGAGGACGGGGAAGTCTCGGTCGTGCGCGCCTCGGGCTCGGCGGTGATGCCTGCGCGCTTCATGTTGCTCGGCGCGATGAACCCATGCCCCTGCGGCCATGCTTCCGATCCCGATCCGGAGCGCTGCCGCTGCACCATCGTCGGCAAGGACGTCTACCTGCGGCGCATGTCCGGGCCGATTCTGGACCGCTTCGATCTGCACATCGAGGCTCGCGCGCTGGCCACGCCCGACCTGCTTGGCCTTCCCCAGGGCGACACCTCCGCACAGGTGCGCGAGCGGGTCGAGCGCGCCCGCGCCGTGCAGCGCAGGCGCGGCGTACATTGCAACGCGCAGTTGCGTGGTCGGACGCTGCGCGAGCTGTGCGGCGCCACGGAGAAGGCGCGCGGCTTCCTCGCCGGCTACGTCGAGATGGGCCGGCTCTCTGCGCGTTCCCACGACCGGGTCCTGAAGCTGGCGCGGACCATCGCCGACCTCGAGAACAGCGAGCTCGTCCACGAGGAGCAGATCCAGGAAGCATCCGAGTTGCGCTGTCTCGACAAGCCCGTCAGCGGCCGCGACCCGAGAAGCAGCCTCGACCTCGCGCGCGAGCGCGTCACCCGCAAACCACGGAGGGAACATGAGCAAGCTGTCTGACAAGCTGAAGGCCGTCGCCGCCGCGATCGGCGCCATCGAGAAACAATTCGGCAAGGGCGCAGTCATGCGCCTGGGCGAAGACCAGGAGATGCCGCCGGTCGCCATCATCCCCACGGGGTCGTTGGGGCTCGACCTCGCGCTCGGCGTGGGCGGATACCCGCGCGGCAGGGTGGTCGAGATCTACGGTCCCGAATCGAGCGGCAAGACCACGCTCACGCTGCACGCCATCGCCGAGGTGCAGGCGCAGGGAGGCTGCGCCGCCTTCATCGACGCCGAGCACGCGCTGGATGTGACCTACGCGCGCAAACTCGGGGTGAAGATCGAGGAATTGCTCATCTCCCAGCCGGATACGGGCGAGCAAGCTCTCGAGATCACGGAGACCCTGGTCCGCTCCGGCGCCGTCGATCTCGTCGTCATCGACTCGGTCGCGGCGCTCGTGCCCAAGGCCGAGATCGAAGGAGAGATGGGCGACCAGCACATGGGCTTGCAGGCACGCCTCATGTCGCAGGCCTTGCGGAAGCTGACCGCCGTCGTCAGCCGCAACAGCGCCACCGTCATCTTCATCAACCAGATGCGGATGAAGATCGGCGTCGTCTTCGGATCGCCCGAGACCACCACCGGCGGCAATGCCCTGAAGTTCTACTCCTCGGTGCGCCTCGACATCCGCCGCATCGGCGCGCTCAAGGACGGCGACGTTGCCATCGGCAACCACACGCGCGTCAAGGTGGTGAAGAACAAGCTCGCGCCACCCTTTCGCGAGGCCGAGTTCGACATCCTCTACGGCGGCGGCATCTCCCGGTCGCACGAGCTGCTCGACATGGGCGTCGAGCGCGGGCTGGTGGAGAAGAGCGGCGCCTGGTTCGAGGCGGGCGGCGAGCGAATGGGTCCGGGCCGCGACAAGGCCGCCGAGTTCCTCCGCGCAAACGCTGCGGTCGCCGCCGATCTGGAGCAGAAGCTGCGCGCCACCGTGGCGGAGCCGCCCAAGCCAACCCAGCCCGAGGCGGCGGCGTGATGACCTTCGAGGAATTCGCCGCTCGCGAATGGGGCCGCGCGCAGCGATCGGGCCGCTGGTTCTCCATCGCCCGCATCGCGCCGGTCGGCTGGAGGGCGCTCGATGAAGAGATCGACGCCCTGGCCTGCGTGGTCGAAGCGCACCTGCGCCGCACCGACTTCGTCCAGCGCAAGCGGGACCGCGAGGTGAGCGTCGTATTGGTGGAGACGCTAGGCGCATCGGCAGGCGCAGCTCTCGAGCGCGTCCGTGAGAACGCAGTGAAGCGATTGCCCGAGCTGCAGCTGAGGATCGGCTGTGCTCCGGCCAGGCCGGACCAGCAGTGGCAGGAGGCGTGGCGGTGGGCGGGAAGGCTGCTGGTGGCCGACGCCGCGGTCCCAGCCGCGGCGTGAGGGGAAGGAGCGGAGGCGGGCCGGCCTCGCCTCCGCTTTCTTTCAATAGAGCCGATTGAAAACCGCGGCGCCCCAGGCGTTGACCGCCACGCCGGCGAGCGCCGCCAGCCAGAAGAGGCGGGTGAAGCGATGGCCACCCAGGGCGAGCAAGAGAATGAGGTAGGGCGTGTAGTCGAGCGAGAAGCGGAAGCCGAACTGGAACCAGCCGCTGTTCTGGTAGAAGAAGCCCGGGATGGCCACCAGGGCCACCGTCAGCCAGAGCGACCGGTGCAGCCGCGGCTTCTCCTTCGGCCAGAGCAGATAGAAAAAGAGCGGCGTGGTGACGAAGAGGCTCATCCCCTCGCCGTTGAATCCGATGCGCAGCGGATGGAACTGGATCTCGGGCAGCCTGGTGAAGGCAGCGTGAAGGTTGCGCTCGAGAAAGGCGTAGTGGAAGAGGCCGTACTTCTGAATCTGCTGGTTGACGCGATTTGCGTAGAGATGGGAGTGCCCGAACTCGCTGAAGCTGCCGAAGCGGGCGTAGTTGGCGAGCCCCATTGGGATTGCGACTGCAAGAATTGCCGCGGCATAGGGGATGAGCTTGGGCAGCGCGGCCCGCCAGCGCGCAGGGTCGCGCAGTACGGTCCATTCCACTGGGCCGAGCGCCTCGAACACGAAGAAGACGGCCGAGAACGCGAGCGGCGTCCGGGTGATGGCCGCGCAGCCCAGCAAGAGCCCCGCCAGAATCGGGTGCTTCGCCTCGAGCGCGGCGTGGAGATAAAGGAGGGTGAGCGTCACGCCGACGGTCTGGGCGGTGAACCAGACTTCCCCGCGGATCCCGCACGACCACGCCAGAGTCCCGAAGCCGTAGATGAGCGCGAAAGCCGCGTGCTCCCATTCCGGCCGCTGCTGCACGCGGCGCAGCAGTCGATAGAGCAGCGCCACGTTGAGCGCCGCGAAAACGATGGTGAAGGCGATGTCGTTGAAGGTGCGCCCGAAGACGGCGACGAACGGCATCATCAAGAGCGCGGGGAAGGGCGGAAAGGAGACGTACCAGTGCCCGTCTCGCAGCACCCAGTCGTTCAGGTTGGGCGGCTGCACGCGCATCGCCAGCTGCCCATGCAGGAGCGCGTCGGCCTGGTAGACGAAATGCGGCGCGAGCGACTGATGGGAGAGCAGGCTCCCACTGGAGAGCGCGTAGCCCGCGAGCGAGAGAGCAAAGAGGATCAGGTCGACCCGGTACCGCGCGGCTCGCTCGCGCCAACCCATCCTCAGGAGGACCTCACCCTGTGACCGAGAGCTTCACGCAAGAGCTGCAGTGCGCCGTAGGCGGACTGCAGGCGGATCTGGCCGCGATCGCCACGGTAGAACGCCGAGCGGCTGCGCGCGCCATCGCGGCCGGCGAGCGCGAGCCAGACGGTGCCGACCGGTTTCTCGGGCGTGCCGCCGCTCGGGCCGGCGATGCCGGTGATGGCCAAGGCCCAGCTCGTCCCCGAGCGGGCGCGGGCGCCTTCGGCCATCGCGAGAGCGACGGGCTCGCTGACCGCCCCGTACCGATCGATCAAGTCGCGCGGCACGCCGAGCGCGCGCTCTTTGAGCTCGTTGGAGTAGGTGACGAACCCGCCCGCCGCCCATGCCGAGCTGCCCGGCGCTTCCGTGAGCAGGTCGTCGAGCAGGCCGCCGGTGCAGCTCTCGGCGCAGCAGATGGTCTCGCCGCGCGCGGCCAGCTCCTGGCCGACGGCCTGCGCGAAGGTGACCCCGTCGCTGCCATACAGATAGCCGGCCAGCGCTTCGCGGCACTCGGCCTCGACACGGGCGAGATTCGCCTCGGCAGTGGCGGCATCGGCCGCGAGCGCCACGAGCGAGAGATGGTTCTCGGGAAACTTCGTCCGGAAGCCGAAACGCACCTCGGGATGACCGTCGCGGATCGACGAGACCAGCTCGTCGAGCCGGCTCTCGGTGACGCCGTAGCACTGCAGGACCCGCATGCGCAGCACGGATGCGCCGGTCGCCTGGAGAAGGCGCGGCAGGACCAGCTCTTCGACGATCCGCCGGTACTCGCGCGGCACGCCCGGGAGGAAGAAGAAGAGGCAGCGGCCGATGCGCAGCGCGAAGGCGGGCGCGCTGCCGTCGGGATTGCCGAGCACCTCCGCCGTCTCGGGCACGTCGGCCTGGCGTTCGTTGTTCGCGGGCATCGGCTCGCTGCGGCGAGCGGCCCAGCGGCGGCGCAGATGGTCGAGCCAGACGCGATCGCGCCGCATCGGCACGCTGGCCGCCTCGGCCGCGCAGGCGGCGGTCAGATCGTCGGAAGTGGGGCCGAGCCCGCCGCTGACGACGCAGAAGTCGGCTCGCGAACCGGTCTCGAGGAGCGCGCCGCGGATGTCCTCGCTCCGGTCGCCCACCACTGTCGTCCGGCGCAATGTCAGACCCAGCGGATAGAGTCGTTGCGCGATGAACTGCGTGTTCGTGTCGGCGATGGTCCCGCGCATCACTTCGTCGCCGGTGACGATGAACTCGACGAGGGGAGCGGTCATGGTCCGGCGAGGCGAGCCTTGAGAAGGAGAGCCGCCCAGGTGAGCGCCCAGGCCCAGACGCCGGCGAAGACGTCGTCGAGCACCACGCCAGCGCCGTTCTTGAAACGCGGGTCCTTGTCGAAGAAGCGCGCAGGGGGAGGCTTGAGCACGTCACAGATGCGGAAGAAAACGAAACCAGCGAGGGCCGCGAACCAGTCGCGGGGGAGGAATGCCATGGTCACCAGATAACCTGCGACCTCGTCGATGACGATGTGGCCCGAGTCGGCGACGCCGTAGTAGCGGCCGGCCCGGTCCGCAGCGGCCATGCCCGTCAGCGTCACCGCTGCAGCAACGCAGAGGTACGCCCAGATCGGCAAATAGGTGAGCGCGTACCAGAGCGGGATGGCCGCGACGGTGCCGGCCGTGCCCGGAGCAACGGGGAAATAGCCAGAGCCGAAGAAGCTCGACCAGACGAGGGCGAGCGGCGGCTTGCCGCGGTCGCCGGGGATTCTCCTCGGCTTGGCGACCAGACCGGGCGCGACGCTCACGTATCCGACTCGCCGTCGTCGGCGCCGCCCGCCGCGGTGGCGTGCGCAGCGGTTTCGAGAGGCACGTCGTCTTCTTCCGCGGGCAGGAGCGGCTCCTCCGCCTCCGCGGCGGCCGCAGCTTCCGCCGCGGCCCGGGCCGCCCTGCGTCGCCGCCGTCCGAAGACCAGCTCTTCTCCAACTCCCAGGAGGATGTAGATGGAGAAATAGAAGAGCAGCACCAACGACGGACGCCCGCGGATGGCCACCCCCACGCCGACCGCCAGAACCACGAGGAAGGCGAGCAGCGTGCGGGGATTGAGCCCGGCGTCCTTGAAGGTCCGATAACGGATGGTCGAGACCATCAGGAAAGCCAAGGCCAGCATGAGGGTCGCGATCGGCCAGAGCCCGACGGCCTCGGCGACCGGCTCGCGCAGGTTGTTGAGCGCGATCACCAGCGCCACCAGCATCCCGGCCGCGAGCGGGATGGGCAGGCCGGTGAAATACCTCTGCGTTCCCGACTCGGCGTGGGCGAGCACGTTGAACCGCGCCAACCGGATGGCGCCGCTCGCCGCATAGATCGAGCAGATGACGAAGCCGGCGATGCCCATCCCCGAGAGCGCCCATTTGTAGACGAGGATGGCCGGAGCGACGCCGAAGGTGATCACGTCGGCGAGGCTGTCGAGCTCCACCCCGAAGTCGCTCTGCGTCCTCGTCAGCCGGGCCACCCTTCCATCGAAGGCGTCGAAGAAGCTGCCAAAAAAAATCGCCACCGCCGCGCGGTAGAAGTTGTCTCCGGTGGGCTCGCCCGCCGCCAGCGTGATCGAGTAGAGCCCGCAGACGATGCTGCTCACCGTGAAGAGATTGGGCAGTACGAACATCAGCTTGCGGAGGTTGGGCCGCGGCTTGCGGCGCCTTTGCCCTGGCTGCTGCTCTCGCTCGCTCATCGATGGGGGGACGCTAGCACGCCCCTCTGTGCCGCGAAACGTTACTCGGCGCAGGAGCGCTGCCTTCGCGGAGCGGCGAAGGTGTTGTCGTCCCGGACGTCGGCCCCTCCACGCTCGCAGCGCGCATCGATGTCGTAAGTGGGCTGGTAGGCGAAGCGGTTGCGCGAGAGGGTGGCGTGCGACTGCTCGGCCACTTCCACTCCGGCGGCGGCGTTGCGCTCGAAGAGATTTCCTGTGGCGGTGGCCCGCGAGCGGTCGAGCAGGAGCAGGCCGGCGCGGCCGTTCTCGATCAAGTCGTTGCCGGTCATGCGCACCCGCGAGCGGAGCGTGGCGATCCCGCTGCCGGCGTTCCCCCGCAGGACGTTGCGCTCGAGCTGCAGCTCCGACTGGACGGCGTAGAAAGCGTCACCCATGTCGTGGTCGCGATCGAGCCGCGTGCCGGTGATGATGTTTCCCCGCGCCACGACCGATGTCTCGGTCAGATGGACGCCCATCGACCCGGAGTCGCGGATGCGGTTCTCCAAGAGCGCCACCGGCGTCTTGTCCTTGCCCGTGATGGAGATGGCCGCCTCGGTGCCGCCGCCCTCCATCTTGCAGCGCTGCACGGTGCCTCGCGAGTTGACCATCGCCACCGCGGCGACGTGGTAGTCGCTCAGCTGCGCGCCGGTGACGGAGAGGTCGGCGCCGCGGAAGCCGATGACGGCGTACTCGTTGCCGCTCACTTCTGCCTCCTCGATGGAGAGCCGCGCGCCGCCGGTGTAGAGGGCCGCGCCGCCCTGGCCGGCGAAGCGGCCGCGCACCACCCGCACTTCGGCGCCGTCGGTCGCCTGCAGCGCCGAGAGCGACGAGCCCTGCACGTCGAGGTCGACGAGAAGCGCTTTTGCCGCCTTCAGCACCAGCGCGCGACGGCCCGCCTGGCGCAGGAGCAGCTTGTGCGCTTCGAGGGAGCCGCCCTCCACGTCGATGCCGCGCCCTGCCCTGCCGCGCGCGACCTCGGCCACTTCGCCGCCGGCGACGAAGAGGTGCGCCCCGCGCGCCTGCACCGCCGCCTGCCAGGCGCCGCGCAGCGAGACGTTCTCCAGCCGGTGGCCGGCGCCGCCCAGATAGGAGATGCCGAAGCCGCCGCCCTCGATGGAGAGACCGTAGATCTCGACACGGTCGGCGCCGCGCACCTCGATCGCGGGGAGGCCACCCTCCGGCGGGACGATCCGCGTGCGGTCCGCGCCGCGCCCGAGCAGCACGACCGGCCGCGAGATGGAGAGCCGCTCTCGCCAGATGCCCTCGCCAATCCGCAACAGCGCTCCGGCCGGCGCCGCCTGGAGAGCGGAGCGAAGCGAAGTGAATGGCCGCGCTTCCGATCCGTCGGGCGGCGCAATCGGGGAGCCGAGCAAGGCCTGAGCCGGGACCGCCTCCCCCGCCGGCTGGCGCACGATGAGCACCGCGGGGCCGACCTCGCGCTTCTCCTCCGCCCAGGCGCCGCTCAGCTGACAAGCCAAGCACTGCGCAGCGAGGGCGGTCACGGCTGCGATCTTCTGCAAAGTCCCCTCTCTGCGCGGCGCTGCTCTAAGTATGGAGGGGCGGCCGGGCGGGCAACCGTAGCGACCGATCCCCAAGAAATCGGGGCCTAGAATAACCCAACCCCCATATGTAGGGGGAACACCGCGGCTAGTTGTTCCCCTTCGGGGGCGCGAGGAGCAGCGGCTCGCGGATCGCGGTGCGGCGCTCGCCGGTGCCGTGGCGGCTGACCAGCTGCTCCGAACTCACACCCAGCATCCGGCAGATGCGCTGGATGAAGGCAGCTGCCTCGACGAAGTAGAGCCGCTCGCCGACGAAGGCGGAGATGATCACGCC
>Ga0209471_1001653_pt1 | contig 13131 bp, 9 predicted proteins | sample GraSoiAngelo_128_FD_185885 | JGI IMG/M metagenome (GOLD analysis project Ga0209471, IMG submission 185885) | Grasslands soil microbial communities from the Angelo Coastal Reserve, California, USA - 14_0927_12_20cm (SPAdes) (version 2) | ecosystem: Environmental > Terrestrial > Soil > Grasslands ...
GAGGACGCCTGTGCAAGGAGGTAGTCGCCGGCCAGGATCGCGACGATGTTCGACCAGCGCGCGTTCACCGATGGCACACCCCGCCGGGTCTCGGCCTCGTCGATCACGTCGTCGTGGTACAGGGATCCGAGATGCACGAGCTCGACGGCCGACCCCCCCGTCACCACTTCCGGGCTGGCGGGAGCAAGCGCGCCACGCGCGGCGTAGCCCGCACACAGCGACAACGCCGGCCGGAGCCGTTTGCCACCGGCTCCCAGCAGGTGGCCGGCGACGTCTCCTACGACGTGACGTTCAACTTCGGGCATGCCCGCAACCGGATCAACTATTGGGACGAGCCCCCGGGTGCCCCGCCCTGGCAGCGCTCGACCGGTCATCCGATGTGCGTCTCCGTGACCTCTTGCCCGGCGGGCGGCCTCTTGTACAAGGCGATTGGGATCTTCAAGGACTCCGCCGACCTCGCGAGGTACTGCCACCGGACGGACGCCCGACCGGGTGACATCATCTTTGCCGACATCGACGGTGACTGCAAGATCACCGCGAACGATCGCATTCGGATCGATCAGAACGGTAACCCGACCTACACCTTGGGCCTCCGGCTCGGGGCCCAGGTGAAGAAGTTCGACTTCACGGTGTTCTTCCAGGGCGCCTTCGATGCCGTGCAGTACTTCATCACCGAATCGGGCGAGATCGGCAACTTCACCCAGGAGTTCGCCGCCAACCGCTGGACGCCCACGAATCCCAACGCCCCCGGTCCGCGCGCCTTCAATCGCCAGGAGGAGTATTGGGTCTCGAATGCCAACACCTACTTCCTGCGCGACGCGAGCTACATCCGGCTGAAGTCGGTCGAGATCGGATACCACGCGCCGGCTCGCCTGGCGGCCGGCCTGGGCCTGCACGACGTGCGGCTGTACGCCAACGGATACAATCTGCTGCTGCTGGACCAGTTTCAGGTGGTGGACCCCGAGACGCGAGACTCGAACGGGCAATACTACCCGCAGCAGCGCGTGTTCAACGTCGGCGCGACCGTCACGTTCTAGCGGAGATCACTGCCATGAGACGCGATATCCGCATCACCACCGCGACGCTGCTGGTGCTCCTCGGGGCCGGCGGCTGTAACGACATCCTGGACGTGACCCCAAAGGACCAGTTCCCCGACCAGGCGGTGTTCGCCGACCCGAGCCTGGCCGAAGCCTTCTTGAACGACATCTACCGGGGATTGGGGCACGGGCTGTACGAGATCATGCTGGCCTCCATGACCGACGAGACGCACTTCATCCACGTGTACGCCACGGACAGGATCGTCCAGGCGCGCATTACGTCGAGTGACCGGGGCGCCCTCGATGACGGGCGCTTCGCGCACTTCAACTGGGGACCCAACTACTCGCGCATCCGACAGGCGAACATCTTCCTGAGTCACATAGACGCGGCTACGTTCGACGACGCCTCGAAGCAACGCATGAAAGGCGAGGCGTTCTTTCTGCGGGCGTATTTCTACCACAACCTGATGCGGATGTACGGAGGCGTGCCGCTCATCACCAAGGTGTACGGCCTGAACGAGGATTACACGGTCGCGCGCAACAGCTTCAAGGAGACGGTCGACTTCATCGTTGCCAACGCCGACTCGGCGGCCGCGCTGTTGCCGCTGTCGTACAGCGGCGTCAACGTCGGCCGCGCGACCAAGGGGGCCGCCCTCGCGCTCAAGGCGCGCGTGCTGCTGTACGCCGCGAGCGACTTGTATAACGTGACGCCGTGCGGACAGCCCGAGAATTGCTACGCCACGACGCAGGATCGGGCGGCGCTGTGGCGGGCCGCGAAGAACGCTGCCCAGGCCGTGATGAATCTCGGGGTCTACAGCCTGTTCCGCCCCAGCCCGGCGAACGCGCAAGAGGCCGCGAAGAACTACGGCGACCTGTTCCTCCAGACCATGAGCGAGGAAGTGATCCTGAGCCGGTTCTTCCTGTCTACTCGGGACGACGGCGCCTATCCCAACCGTGACAACGGCCCCAACGGTTACCACACGTGGGGTGGCAACACGCCGATCGAGAATCTCATCGACGACTATCGCATGCTCGACGGGTCGAAGTTCGATTGGAGCAACCCCGCGCACGCCGCTGCGCCTTACGCGAACCGCGATCCCCGGTTCTATGCCTCGATCGCCTATGACGGCGCCCCTTGGAGAGCACGCCCGGCCGACGTGCTAAAGCTCGACCCTTACGGCATCATCCAGACGTTCCGGGCGCTCACCACCGACTCCGGAGTGGTGGGGGGCCTCGACACCCGCGACAGTCCGATCGAGAACTGGAACGGCGGCTACTCCGGTTACTACCTCCGGAAGTTCATCGATCCCTCCATCAACGCGCAATTCACGCGAGAGCAGGTGCCGTGGATTTTCTTCCGCTACGCGGAAATCCTGCTGAACTATGCCGAGGCGTCGATCGAGCTGAACGAGGTGGGGGACGCGCTCAACGCCTTGAATCAGATCCGGCGCCGCGCGGGCATGCCGGACCTGGCCGCCGGGCCGAACCTGAGAGACGAGTACCGCAACGAGCGCCGTATCGAAATGGCGTTCGAGGAGCAACGGTTCTTCGACGTGCGTCGCTGGATGATCGCGCCCCAGGTCTTGAGCAGGCCTGCCACCGGCATCAACATCTCCCTTACCGGTGCCAACCGGCTCGACCGCAGTACCTGGACGAACTACCGCTACCAGACCGCTACCATCCAGGACCGCGCATGGAGCAACACGTCGTGCAAGCTGGACCAGGACCCGAAAAACGACTTCAGCGACGTATGCATGTACTTCATGCCGATTCCCCGGGATGAGCTGAACCGGAACGGCCTGCTCAAACAGAATCCAGGCTACTGACGATGACGCGTGGCGGCTGCGGGCTCATGGTCGTCGTCGCGCTCGGCTGCGGGCGCGCCACGCCGCGACCGGAACAGGCCGCCCCGGCCGCCACTGGTGCCGTGACCACCGTGGTGCCCAGCGAGACCGACGCCCGCGTGACGCAGGTGGAGGAGCTGCTGCGGGGCGTGCCGGGCCTGGACGTGACCCGGCTGCCCGACGGCGGTTATCAGCTCCGCATCCGCGGCCACCGCAGCATCCGGGGCGACCCCGGGGACGACGATCCGCTGCTCGTCGTCGACGGCATCCCGATCGCGGCCGGGGCGCTCAGCAGCACGCTCGCGAGTCTCGCGCCGGCGGACATCGCCCGCATCGAGGTCCTGAAAGACGCGGGAGCGGCCGGCATCTACGGCTCGCGGGCGGCCAATGGTGTGATCGTCATTACCACGAAGCGCGCACGCTAGGAGGATTCGCATGATGACTCGTGCCATTCGATTCGTCGCGGCGGCCTCGCTCGCCGCGGCGCCGCCGCTGGCCGCGCAAGGCGCCGGCACGGTGGAGATCGGGGCGTTCGCCCGTTACACCGATTTCGACAATAGTCTCGCCATGAACAACGCGGTCGGCATCGGCGGGCAGGTCACGGTCTACCTGGAGCATGTGGTCGCGGTCGAGCTCGACGTGTCGCGGACGTCGGCCGGCCGCCCGACGGGCGGCTCGGTCACCTACACTCCAATGCACATCCGGCTGGTGCGAGCGTTCGCCACCGGCAACCGGCTCGACGTCCTGCTGGGCGGCGGCGCCGTCCGCAACGCGTACGGCGGCCCGCTGGGCGCGAGCGACGGTGGCGTGTCGGCGCTGCTGGGGCTGCGCTACCGCTGGAGTGATCGCCTGTGGCTCCGCGGCGGGCTCGACGCCGACTTCATGGTGCACTCCGGGAGTCCGCAAGGGAATCCGTTTACCTTCTATAGCGGCAACTGGGGTCTCCAGCTCGGCGCCACGCTACGGCTCAAGGGCGGCGGGAGCGGCGCGCAACCGTAGAGAGCGACGCTCATGAGACCCCGCGGGTGCGCATCGCTGGTCTTGATCGGGGCGCTCGTCGCGGGCACAGCGACCGCGCAGGCGCCGACGGGCACGATCACCGGGCATGTCACCGATGCGCCGACCAGGCGCCCTGTGGTGGGTGTCCGGGTGACGGTGGTCGGCAGCGATCGAGGCGCTGTCACGCGCGAGGACGGTGGCTACACTCTGGCGGACGTCCCGGAAGGGGCGCACCGCGTGCGGGCCAGCAGAATCGGCTTTACCGCCCAGGAGCAGACGGTGGTCGTGGTCGCCGGGCAATCCGTCACGGCCGATTTCACACTGTCCACCGTCGCCGTCTCGCTATCGGATGTCGTCGTGGTGGGCTACGGGACGCAGCGGCGGGCCGACCTGACGGGCGCGGTGGTGTCCGTGCCGCCCGACCAGATTCAGAAGGCGGCGGTCGTGAGCCTGCAACAGGCGCTCCAGGGGAGCGTGCCGGGCGCGACGGTCACGCAGGGCGACGCGGCCCCGGGCGGCGCCATCTCGGTGCTGATCCGCGGCGCCACGTCCACGAGCGGCGACAACCAGCCGCTCTACGTGATCGACGGCGTGCCCATCGGGACCGCCGGGGTGGACAAGTTCAGCCTCGGCCCGTCGGAGCCGAGCTTCACCACCATGACCACCACCAATCCGCTCTCCACGCTCGCTCCCTCCGACATCGAGTCGATCGACGTGTTGAAAGACGCCTCGGCCACCGCGATCTACGGCAGCCGCGGCGCGAACGGGGTGGTGATCATCACCACCAAGCGAGGTCAGCGCGACCAGCCGGGGCAGATCACGTTCAGCTCCTCGACCGGGATGGCGAGCGTCGTGCGCGAGATCCAGATGTTGAACGCCCACGACTACGCCACGTACGTGAACCAGGCCAACTGGCACGCCACGCCTGACTCGCTGCGCATCCGGGGCGACTCCTCCGCGCTGCCGTATGGTGGGCGGACCGGAAGCATCCGACCCGACAGCATCGCCCGGCTGTACGGTGCGGGCATCGATTGGCAGCGCGCCATCTTCCGCACGGCCGCCACGCGCGACCTGCAGCTCTCCTTCTCAGGCGGGGACGGGAACGGCAGCTATGCCGTGAGCGGCAACTATTTCGACCAGGATGGCGCGATCCGCGGCTCCGGGTTCGGGCGCGGTGGCGTGCGCGCCAACCTGGACCGCAGGCTCAACTCGATCGTGCGCATCTCGAGCAGCCTCGACGTGACCCGCTCCAACGCCAACCTGGTGCGCTCGTCCGGCACCGAGGGCACGAGCGCCGAGGGGATCGTACGGGGGGCGCTGCGCTACAGCCCGCTCCCGAGCGAGGCGTACGACACCGCTCGGCTCGCGCTCGACCCGCGGGCCGAGAATCCGGCGCTGTTCGGGATGTTGGGCGCGAACCCGCTGCGCTACACCGACGAGGTACACGAGAGCGAAACGGTGACACGCGGCCTCGGAGGTGTGCGGATGTTCGCGCAGCTCATGCCCTCCCTGTCGTTCGAGACGAGCATCGGGGGGAACTACGAGCGCAAGGGCGTGGACTCGTACTTCCCGCGGACCGTGTACGAGGGCAGGAACACCGACGGGCTCGCCATCGTGAGCGGCTCCGAGTTCGTGAACCTGGTCCACGAGGACCTGGTGAAATTCGACCGGGAGCTCGGCACCGACCATCACCTCGACGCGGTGGCCGGCTTCACCTACGAGTGGAACCGCAGCAACTGGAACAAGGACCAGGTAAGCAAATTCCCCGACGACCTACTCGGCTCGAGCGCGCTGCAGCGCGGGCTCGCGTGGGCGGCGCCGCAGAGCGGCGTCGCCGTGTGGAAGATGGCGTCGTACCTGGGGCGGGTGAACTACGGGTTCCGCGACCGCTACCTGATCACCGCGACGCTGCGCTCCGACGGCTCGTCCAAGTTCGCCGTCAACAACAAGTGGGCCACCTTCGCGTCGCTGGGGCTCGCCTGGCGCGCCAAGCAGGAGCCGTTCCTACGCGACGTCCAGTTCCTCACCGACTTGAAGCTGCGTGCCAGCTACGGGCAGTCGGGCAACCAGGCGATCGACGTCTACCAGTCGCTCGCGAGCATCGAGTGCGGCACCACGGTGCTGGACGCGCAGCTCGTGTCCGCCTGCTACGTCGCGCGACTCGCCAACCCAAACCTGAGCTGGGAAACCACCACCCAGTACGACGTGGGGCTCGACGTCTCGGCGTGGCAGAGTCGCGTGTCGCTCACCGCGGACCTGTACCACAAGCGTACCGACGGCCTGCTGCAGAACGTCACTCAGGCCCCCAACACGGGCTATTCGAGCGCTTGGGTCAATTCCGGGCGGGTGACGAACCTGGGGCTCGAGCTCCAGGCCGACGTGCGCGTCCTGACCGGCGCCGCGGGCGGTCCCTCCTGGACCATCGCGGCCAACATCGCCGGGAATCGCAACCGCATCGTGAGCCTCGGCGCCACCCAGCAACAGTTCTCCAATCGGCTGGGCGCGGGCGGCGGACTCGAAGTCGACCCCTTCATAGAGAAACCGGGCCTGCCGATCGGCACCGTCTGGGGCTACCAGACCGACGGGATCTTCAAGGACTCGGCCGCGGTCGCCGCCTACAAGAGCGTGCAGCCGGACGCCCAGGTGGGTGACTATCGCTACAAGGATCTGAACGGCGACGGCCACCTCACGGACGCCGACCGGACCATCATCGGCAACGTGAACCCCGACTACATCTTCGGGATCACCAACCGCGTCACGTTCGGCCGCTTCGACGTGAGCGCCGTGATTCAAGGCGTGCATGGGAACAACATCGTTAACGCCAACCGGCTTCAGTTCCTGCAGCTCAACGGCTTCGGCGGCAACATTCCGGTCGAGTACTACCAGCACGCCTACGATCCCGTGACGAACCCCGCCGGCACCTACCCCATGGTGAACGCGAACCGGGTGGGCGTGGGCCGTTTTTCCGACGCCTTCGTGGAAGACGGCAGCTACATCCGGCTCAAGAACGTGCAGCTCGGGCTTGAGCTGCCGCCCAGGCTCGTTCCGGGGACGCGCTCGGCCCGGGTGTTCGTCAGCGCGATCAATCTGTTCACCATCACCGACTACACGGGCTACGACCCCGAGGTCAGCGCGTTCAGCACGACCGCGCTGCGCGGCGTGGACCTGGGGAGCTACCCACAGTCGCGCCTCTTCACGGTCGGGGCGACCCTGACGTTCTGAAAGGAGGCGCGCCATGACACGAGCTCATCACGGCTGGTTCCGACTGCTGGCGTCGGCGTGCCTCTGGGCGGGCGCCGCCGCGTGTCACGATCTGTTCAATCTCGACGAGCACCCGCAGACGTTCGTCGATCCCGCGAGCTACTTCAAAACCGGGGACCAGGCGATCGCGGCGGTGAACGGCATCTACCAGCCGCTGATGACCTGGGACGATTGGATCGATCCGGCCTGGCAGGAGGTGACGTGCGAGGGCCCGGACGTCTTCTGTCCCGACTGGTGGGCGTTCGGCCACTTGGGCGCAAAGACAGGCACGTGGTTCGCCGGCCGCACCTGGACCGCCAACTACCAGGTCATCCGCCGGGCGAACGACGTGTTGGGTCAGCTGGAGCACGTGACCCTCGATCCGGCGCTGACGACGCGCCTGCGGGGAGAGGCGCATTTCCTCCGTGGGTACGCCTACTTCGAGCTGGTGCGCCGCTACGGCGCCGTTCCCCTGCGACTCAGTCCGTACGTGCCCGACGGCACCTACGGCGACGCGCCGCGGGCTCCGATCGAGCAGGTGTACCCCGTGATCGTGAACGACCTGAAGGCCGCGACGCAGGAGCTGCCGCCCGATTTCGCGTCGCACACCTACTCGAGCGCGGACCGCGGTCGCCCCACCGCGTTCTCGGCCTGGGGCCTCTTGTCCAAGGTGTACCTCACGATGGCGGGCGCGGAGCTCACGGGAACGGCGCTGGCCGCCGCCAAGCAGCAGTACAACGATTCCGCGCGCCTGGCCGCGCAGCAGGTGATGCAGAGTGGCTGGATCACGCTCGAGCCGAGCTACATGCGGCTATTCGACGGGCAGCAGCAGATCAACAGCAACGAGATCCTGTTCCAGATCGGCGCTACGCACCAGGAGAACACGGGTCCCGAGATCGCCACGTTCTTCAACCCGCACGACTACTCCACGGCGGGCGGGGGCGGCGGCGGCTTCCTGAGCATGCGGCAGGTATTCTACTCGACCTTCGACACGCTGGACCGGCGCATCGCCCCGGGCTACGCGATCTTCCAGGGGTGGAAGGAGTCGTCTTCGTCCGTGGACCCCGGAACGCCCGCCTGGTACCAGGGCGCCGTGCCGGACAGCATCAAGACCCAGGTCGCGGCGGACAGCCAGGTCGGTTGGACCTGGACCGAGCTGTGTGAGACGATGGGCGCGAACACCTACCTGAACCGCACGACCCGCGCCCTCGTGCAGGTGTCGCCCCGCATCTTCACGATGAAGTACATCGATCGCGCCGCTCTCACCAAGAGCCAGAACGAGACGAACCCGATCGTGCTGCGGTACGCGGACGTGCTGCTGGTGTTCGCGGAAGCCGAGAACGACGTGAGCGGGCCGACCGGGGCCGCGTACGCCGCGATCGACGAAGTCCGCAACCGGTCCAACGTGCCCAACCTGACGCCCGGCTTGTCCCAGGCGCAATTCCGCGACTCGGTGTGGCTCGAGCGCCGCCACGAGCTGTACGGGGAGTTCCAGGAGTGGTTCGACCTGAAGCGCCAGGGCCGCTGGCTCGATATCATGAACGACCGCATTCCCGCCTATCCCGGCGGCGCCACGCCCAACGCCTCGGTGTGCCGGCCGCGGCAGGCGTACCAGCTGCTGCTCCCGATCCCCGACGCGGAGATCGGCGCGAACCGGCTCATCACCCAGAACCCCGGCTACTGAGTCGGATTCCCCCGGGCGATGCGAACCGGCCGTCCCACGCTCCCGGCGCTCCTCGTGGTGGCCGCCTGTCACGCCAACTCGGCCGGCGTGCCGGTCCCGCCGGGCCCTACGCGAGCGCCCGCGGTGCACGTGCAGGGGAACGAGCTCGTCGACTCGGCCGGCCGACCGGTACGGCTGCGCGGCGTGAACCGCTCCGGCGCCGAATACGCCTGTGCGCAGGGGTGGGGCATCTTCGATGGCCCGTCCGATTCGCCCTCCGTGAGCGCGATCGTGTCCTGGCGCACCAACGTGGTGCGCCTGCCGCTCAACGAGACCTGCTGGCTCGGGATCAACGGCGTCACGCCCGCGTACGCGGGCGCGAATTACCAGCAGGCGATCGCGGACTATGTCGCGAGGCTCAACCGCGCCGGCCAGGTGGTCATCCTCGACCTGCATTGGACCGCCGCCGACACCGCCAAGGCGCTCGCCCAGGCCCCGATGCCGAATCGCGACCACACGCCGGAGTTCTGGCGGCAGGTGGCCACCGCTTACGGGCACAACAACGCGGTGATCTTCGATCTGTTCAACGAGCCCTTTCCCGACTCGAACGCCGACACGCCGGAGGCGTGGCGCTGCTGGCGCGACGGCGGCACCTGCCGCGGCATGAGCTTCCAGGCGGCGGGCATGCAAGAGCTCGTGGACGCGGTACGCGGGACCGGCGCCACCAACGTGATCATGCTGGGCGGCGTGCAGTACGCCGCCACACTGTCTCAGTGGCTCGCCAACCAGCCGGCCGATGCGCTCCACAACCTGGCTGCCTCCTGGCACGTCTACAACTTCAGCTGGTGCCATACCAGCAGCTGCTGGGACGGCCAGGCCGCGCCGGTCGCCCAACGCGTCCCGCTGGTGCTGGGCGAGCTGGGGCAGAACGACCGCGGCCGGATGTTCGTCGACTCGCTGATGGACTGGATGGACGCCCGCAGCGGCAGCTATCTCGCGTGGACCTGGGACGTGTGGAACTCGGTCTGGGACCTCATCACGAGCTACGACGGCACGCCCACGCCGTACGGAGCAACGTTCCAAGCCCGCTTTGCCTCGTAGCGCCGCCGCTCCGCTCGCCGCGCTGCTGCTCGCTTGCAATGCGGGTGGGCCGCCCGAGCCGCGTGGGCCGGCGCCGGTCGATCCCCGCGCCACCGCGGAGACGCGGGCGTTGTTCGCGAATTTGTCGCGCCTCGCGGGTAAGGCCGTGCTGTTCGGGCATCAAGACGATCTCGCGTACGGTGTGGAATGGTCCAACCAGCCGGGACGCTCCGATGTGAAGGAGACGGCGGGATCCTACCCGGCCGTGTACGGATGGGACGTGGGCGGCCTCGAGGCGGACGCGGGTGCGAACCTCGACGCCGTCGCGTTCGAGCGCCAGCGCGGCTGGATCGCCGAGGGGTTCCGACGCGGGGGCGTCGTGACCCTCAGCTGGCACATGCGGAATCCCGTGAGCGGCGGCAACGCGTGGGATACGATCCGGGCCGTGCCGGCGATCCTTCCGGGCGGGGCGCAGCACGAGCATTATCGACAGTGGCTCGACCGCTTTGCGGACTATGTCAACGGTCTGCGTGCGCCCGTCCTCGTGCCCGTGATCTTCCGGCCGTTCCACGAGACGAGCGGCGGCTGGTTCTGGTGGGGTGCCCGGCACGCGACACCCGACGAGTACCGGCAGCTGTGGCGCTTCACGGTCGAGTATTTGCGCGACCGCCGGAGCGTGCACAATCTGCTGTGGGCGTATTCGACCGACGTGTTCGACTCGAAGGAGGCGTACCTGGAGCGCTATCCGGGCGACGCGTACGTGGACGTGCTCGGCTTCGACGACTACCAGAGCGTGCGCTCGCCGGCGACGCGGGCTGTGTTCGCACGGCGTCTCAGAGACATCGTCGAGCTGGCGGAGGCCCGGGGGAAGATTGCGGCGCTCACCGAGACCGGCGTCGAGGGAGTCCCGGACTCGCTCTGGTGGACCGGGACACTGCTCGCCGGCATCAAGAGCGACTCCGTTGCGCGGCGTATCGCGTGGGTGCTGGTGTGGCGCAATGCGACCTTCGAACGGGAGCACCGCTACCATTTCTTCGCCCCGTATCCGGGGCAGGCCAGCGCTGCCGATTTCGTGCGCTTCACCGAAGACCCGCTGGTGCTGCTGGAGAACGAGCTGCCCGACATGTATCGTCCCGCGGGAGGTAGACATGACAGCGAATAGCGATGACCTGGACCGGCGCGACGCGCTGAAGCTGATCGCCGGCGGGCTCGGCCTCGCCGCGTTGGGCGGGACCGCGGCCTGCGCGCCGGCGACGAGCGCCGCCTCGTCCTCCGCCCTGGCCCAGCCACGGCCGAGCCCGGAACCCGCACCCGAGCGGTTCCTCGCCGCCCCGCCCATGGACACCGTTCGCATCGGGTTCGTCGGCGTCGGCGGGCAGGGGACCGCGCACGTGCACAACCTGCTGCGGGTCGAAGGGTGCGTGATCAAGGCCGTGGACGACATCGTGCCCGAGAAGGTCACCAAAATCCAGGACCTGGTCGAGCAGGCCGGGTTCCCGCGCCCGACGGGCTACTGCCGCGGTCCCACGGACTTCGTGCGCATGTGCGAGCAGGAGGAGCTGGACCTGGTGTTCAACGCCACGCCCTGGGAGTGGCACGTTCCGATCTGCCTCGCGGCGATGCGCAACGGCAAGCACACCGCCACCGAAGTGCCCGCGGCCTACACGGTGGACGATTGCTGGGCGCTGGTCGAGCACGCCGAGAAGTACGGCAAGCACTGCGTCATGATGGAGAACTGCAACTACGGCCGCATGGAGATGATGGTCTTCAACATGGTCCGCCAGGGCGTGTTCGGGGAGATCCTGCACGCGGAGGGCGGGTACCTGCACGACCTGCGGTCCGTGAAATTCAGCCCCGAAGGCGAAGGGCTGTGGCGCCGCGCGCATGCGATGAAGCGCAATGGCAATCTCTACCCGACGCACGGGCTCGGTCCGGTCGCCAACTGCATGGACGTGAACCGGGGCGACCGGTTTGCAACCCTGGTCTCGATGAGCAGCCCATCCCGCGGGCTCCAGCTGTATGCCCGCGAGCACTTTGCCGATGGCTCGCCACAGCGGCAGGAGCGGTATGTTCTGGGCGACGTCAACTGGAGCCTGATCATGACGGCGAACGGGCGTACCATCTGCGTGGGCCACGATACCAACCTGCCGCGCCCGTACAGCAGAGTGCACGTGGTCCAGGGCACCCGCGGTCTGTTTCAGGGCTACCCGGACCGCGTCTACATCGAAGGGCGCAGCAAGTCGGACGACTGGGAGCCAGCGGAGGCATACCTCGCGGAGTTCGATCACCCGCTGTGGAAGCAAATGGAAGAGAAGAGCCGGGGCGCCGGGCATGGCGGCATGGACTACCTCGAGGACTATCGGCTCATCAAGTGCCTGCGCGAAGGGCTGCCCACCGACATGAACGTGTACGACGCGGTGGCCATAAGCGCCATCACGCCGCTGTCCGAATGGTCGGTGGCGAACGGCAGCCGGCCGGCCGAGTTCCCCGACTTCACGCGCGGCCGCTGGAAGACGTGGCCGCGGCTGGGGATCGTCACGGCTTGACCGACCGGGAGGGGCCACGCGCGCTGGTGACGGGTGGAGCGGGGTTCATCGGCTCCCATCTTGTCGACCGCCTGCTGCTCGACGGCTACGCCGTCTGCGTGGTGGATGATCTGTCCTCGGGATCGGCGAGTAACGTCCCGGCGGGGGCTCGGTTCGAGCGAGCCGATATCTGCGATGTGGACGCGTTGCGGCAGATCGTCGCCGGCTTCAGACCGGAGGTGGTGTTCCACGCGGCGGCGCAGACCGACGTGCGCCGCTCGATTCGGGAGCCGGACTTCGATGCGCGGGTGAACGTGCTCGGCGCGCTGAATGTGCTGCGCGCGGCGGTCGCCGCCGGCGCGCGACGCATCGTGTACGCGTCGTCGGCCGCGGTGTATGGTGACCCGAAGCGTCTGCCCGTGTCCGAAGCCGACGCCACGCGTCCGATTTCCGAGTACGGCGCGAGCAAGCTCGCGTTCGAGCACTATCTCAGTGCCCACGGAGCCCGCGGGCTGATCGAGTACGCGGTGCTGCGATACGCCAACGTGTACGGGCCGCGCCAACGTGGCGATGGAGAGGCCGGTGTCGTGGCGATCTTCACGCAACGGATGATCGCGGGCCAACCCGTGACGATCTTCGGCGACGGCACGAAGACACGCGACTACGTCTACGTCGGCGACGTCGTGGAGGCGACGCTGCGGGCGGCGGGGGGGGGACCCTCGGGGGTCGTCGCCAACGTCGCG
>Ga0209471_1001654_pt1 | contig 13118 bp, 9 predicted proteins | sample GraSoiAngelo_128_FD_185885 | JGI IMG/M metagenome (GOLD analysis project Ga0209471, IMG submission 185885) | Grasslands soil microbial communities from the Angelo Coastal Reserve, California, USA - 14_0927_12_20cm (SPAdes) (version 2) | ecosystem: Environmental > Terrestrial > Soil > Grasslands ...
CGAGGGTATGGCTGACTTTTTCCTCGGCCTTCCCACGGAGTTCGGGCGCGGCCTGAGCACGGGGCGAACCTGGGAGCAATCGTCCAAAATCTTTGCCGGATACGCCCAGGATACTTGGCGGCTCACGGATCGGCTGACGGTGAATGCTGGCTTGCGCTACGAGGCGCACACGCCTTGGGTGGAAACAAATAACCAGCAAGTGAATTATGACCTCAAGACCCAACAGATCGTCTTTGCGAACCAGAATGGAGCGAGCCGGGCTCTCTACAAAGGAGTCTATGGAGGCAAGGACTTCCAGCCTCGCCTTGGTTTTGCGTGGACACCAGCGATGCTGGGTGGACATACGGTTCTGCGCGGCGCGTTTACCATTTCCTCTTATCTCGAAGGAACGGGCACGAATCTGCGATTGCCGATTAACCCACCCTTCAATCCCGCGGAATTAGACGTCCCGTACCACGGCGTCCCGTTGCCGGCAACTACCGCCTCAGACGGTATTGTGGGGACAACTTCGACGGGAACGACTTGCCCGAACTATTCTTGCTTTGCGGGCGCGTTGCTTCGTGTTTGGGATCCAAATGTACAGCCTGCCCTGTCTGATCAGTGGAACCTGACGGTGCAGCGCCAGTTCTGGGGCAACACGACGTTTCAGATTGGCTATGTTGGTCAGCGAGGGACGCACTTGATGGTGCCGTTCTCCTACTCGCAGCGCCAACTGCTTACTCCAAGTGCAACCTGCCCTGCTCCGTGTACGGCTCCGAGCTCGTTCTTCGCAAACAACGCTCCGCTCCTCGGTACTATATCGAAGTTCACTTCTGGCACGCAATCGAACGGCAACATGACTTACAACGCATTGCAAGCCGTGCTGCAAAAGCAGATGAGCAAAGGCTTGCAGTATCAGGTGGCATACACCTACTCGAAGTGCATGACCAACAACAGCGGCTACTATGGTTCTTGGGGAGCGGAAGCCACGACCGCTTCACCGTACTGGCAGAACATCTACAACGCCAAGGCTGAATGGGCGCCGTGCTATTACGATGCGACGCATATTCTTTCATCCTACGCAATCTATGAGTTGCCCGTGGGACGCGGCAAAGCGTATGGCAGCAACATGAACAAGGTGGCGAACGCCGTCGTGGGGGGTTGGACGGTGAGCCCGATCCTCTCCTTGCGTAAGGGTTTCCCGATGACTCCTTATGGCAGCGGCGACCAGTCTGGAACAAATTCTCGCAGCTCGCGTCCCAATTGCGTCTCCATTGCCCAAGTCCAGGGACGCGTGCCAATCTCGACGCCCGGAGTCAACGGCATACAATGGTTTACCAACAACGGCAATTTCAGCGTTCCGGCAGCCGGCACGTTTGGGAGCTGCCCAGCCCAACTAGGCTGGTTGCGTGGTCCAGGGTACGCCGATCTCGACCTAAGCTTGCAAAAAAACTTTCAACTTACGGAACGGTACAAGCTTCAGTTCCGTAGCGATTTCGTGAACGCCTTCAATCACGTCAACCTCAACGCACCGAATATGAATCTTGGAGGCACAATGGGGCAGATTACGAGCGCGCAAGACCCTAGGAACATACAGTTTGCGCTGAAGTTCTACTACTAGCCCCAAACCACGTATAATGGGGCAGGCGAACACCCCCGCCTGCTCCATTTTTTTATGCTCACAAGACACCGCGCCGCAATTGTTGTCCCCATCGTTCTTGCGATGCTACCCGCGACAACTTTTTCGCAAGCTCCCCGGAAGAGTACGGCCTCGGAATCTTCTTCCACGGCGCATGGTGGGCTTGACCTTGCCGAAAAGGGGCGCTGCCGGGAAGCGCTGCCTCTCCTTAAGAAGTCCGCACCTCTCACGGCAGATAAGAAAGTGAAGCTAAAGATGGGTCTCGCGATAACCCGCTGCGCACTTTCCCTTGATCAAGTGGAGACTGCAGTGAATGCGCTGCTCTGGCTCAATCGGGAATTTCCGAACGATCCCGATGTTTTATACGTCACGACGCATGCTTACTCAGATCTCTCGGCCCGCGCCTCCTTGCAACTCGCGCGGACAGCGGCTTCCTCCTACCAGGCACACGAACTGAATGCCGAGGCGCTCGAGATGCAAGGCAAGTGGGATGACGCCGCAGCGGAATATCGATTGATTCTCGAGCAGAACGCACATTTGCCGGGAATACATTTTCGCATCGGGCGGCTGATACTCTCCAAACCGGAGGCACCAACGACTTCTGCGGATGCCAGAAAAGAATTCGAAGAGGAACTCAAGATCGATCCCAACAATGCTGGCGCCGAGTACATTTTGGGTGAGCTTTCTGCTCAAGGGCAGCAATGGGATGAGGCTATCCAACATTTTTCTCGTGCTGCAAAGCTGGATGCGAGCTTTGTCGAGGCGGCCCTCGGGCTCGGCAGTGCTTATGTTTCCGCGGGAAAATTCGCGGAAGCAATTCCTTCGTTGGAGAGTTACGTGAAGCTTCAGCCCGGAAACCCCGCCGGGCACTATCAGCTGGCGATTGCTTACAGCCGCGCCGGACGGAAGGATGACGCGAAGAGGGAAGCTGCGCTTCAGAAGGAAACTACCGAGAAGCTCGAACAGGAAAAACAGAGAGCCGCGGACGCTCTGCAGAAGCAATCCTCCGGTCAGGGCGCTCAGAGGCCGGAGCCCGAGAGTTAGCCAGTCCACAATCGCTGAATCTAACGGGGAACCGCAGTGGGCAAGAGGTCGGACCCTGGAATCCGCCAGCGCGCCAAGAACGAGTGAGAAAGACGCTACAAATACGGGCCTCGAGACTTGGCCGCCAATGCTTTTATCATCCAGAAGCGATCTTACATTCTGCTCTCTTGTTGATGACGATGGCCGCCGGGCTCACTTATACTGCACACCTGCATGCCCAAGCTCCATGGCCGGGTTCCATACAGTTCACGAATGTAACTGCCGCGGCCGGAATCAAGTTTACTCACTTCAGGGGTAACGACGGAATTCCCATCAATCGAGAGATATTTGGTCCTGGCGTTTGCGTTGCGGATTTCGATGCCGATGGTTTTCCGGACATTTACTTCGTCAATGGGCGCGATCTGTATAATCGCGGCATTTCGGTGCGCAACGCGCTTTATCGGAACAATGGCGATGGCACCTTCACAGATATTACCGAAGCATCTGGAGTTCCCGGCACGGGCTACGGCCTCGGTTGCGTTTGGGGTGATTACGACAACGACGGATTTCCCGATCTTTACATCACTCAGTACGGTCGAAACGTTCTCTATCACAACAACGGCAACGGTACGTTCACAGATGTTACCGACAAGGCCGGCGTGGCGGGAACGGAGTTTGGGACGCTCTTTCATTCCGGCGCCACTTTTTTTGATTACGATCGCGACGGCCGGCTCGATCTCTACGTTGGGGGCTACGTCGACATAGGGCCTGATAGTCCGCGGTATTGCATGATCAGCGGTGTGCGCACGAGTTGCCCACCGACCGCTTACAAAGGTACTCCCGACATTCTCTACCACAACAACGGCGACGGCACTTTCACAAACGTAACGAAGGCCGCGGGAATCTACGATCCGAAGGGCAAGAATCTCGCCGTGGGGGCGGCTGACTACGACAACGATGGCTGGCCCGATCTGTTCGTGGCCAACGATGGACTGAACGCGTTTCTCTATCACAACGAGCGCAACGGCAAGTTCGATGAAATTGGAACGATCACCGGGATGGGTCTGACCGCTCGTGGAAGCCTGATGGCTGCCATGTGCATTTCCCTGGGCGACTACGACAATGACGTCTGGCTCGATCTCTTCATTACGGATTTCCAGAAGAACTCCGATCATCTTTGGCACAACAATGGAAAGGGCTCGTTTGACGAGGTGAGCGATCAGGCTGGGATCACAGTTCCTACTCGAGATGTGCTTAGCTTTGGCGGGGGCTTCTTCGACTACGACAACGATGGCTGGCTTGATCTATTCATCGCCAATGGCCATGTCTATCCAGAAGTGGAGCAGGTCTTGCCGGACGTTCACTTCAAGCAGATCAACTCTCTGTTCCACAATGAGGGTAACGGCAAGTTCACGGAAACGACGAAGACCGCTGGCAGCGGATTCCAAACGCCATACGTCGGGCGAGGCGTGGCGTTCGCAGACTTCGACAATGATGGATTCGCGGATGTGGTTGTGGGCAATAATGGAGACCCTCCCTTGCTGCTGCACAACGGTGGAGGCAACGGCAACCATTTCCTCAACTTTAAACTGGTAGGCACGAAGAGTAATCGCGATGCAATGGGGGCCCGCATCCGCGTTCTGGCCGGCAGCCTCTCGCAAATCCGCGAGATCGCGGGTGGTGGGAGCTATCTTTCGCAAAGTGATCTCCGGGCTCATTTCGGGCTAGGGAAAGCGACGAAGGCGGAGACCATCGAGGTCAAGTGGCCCAGCGGGGCGCGACAAGTATTTCACGATGTGGACGCCGATAAGTTTTATCAAATCCAGGAAGGTTCCGGCCAGTTGGCGCTCCAGCGATTTGCGCGAAAGGTCTCCAAAGGGGAGTCGCTTCCTTGAGACGTCCCGTCATTCCCAGACACTTTGATTTTCTTCCGCGCAGAGACTTTCTGCGGATCTTGCTCGGTGCTGCAGCCATGGGAGGAATTTCACGGACAAACTGGGCCTCCGGCGTCGTTGTTTCCGCATTCTCAGAAATTCCTCCCTCCGCCAGCGGAATTTCCTGGTCACACGTAAACGGCCGCTCTCCGGAAATGTACCTCCCTGAAACCACTGGAACAGGCTGCGCTTTCTTCGATTACGACAACGACGGTTGGATGGACATCTATCTTGTGAATAGCGGCGCCTGTGACTTTTACAATCCCAATCCGCACCTGCGTAATGCACTCTATCGCAACAATCGTGACGGCACGTTCACGGACGTCACCGAAATAGCCGGCGTTCCAGGAAACGCGTACGGAATGGGTGTGGCCGCCGGTGACTACGACGGTGACGGCTTTTCAGATCTTTATGTCACACAATACGACCGAAGCGTTCTGTATCACAACAATGGCGATGGCACCTTCACCGATGTCACCGCAAAAGCCGGCGTTGCTGCCCCCGGCTGGGCTACCAGCGCCGTCTGGTTTGACTACAACAATGATGGTCGCCTCGATCTCTTCGTCTGCCGCTTCGTTAATTTCAGCAAATCCAAGAATCAGTGGTGCGGCAACCTCACCACGCATGAGCGCTGGTATTGCATTCCACGCGTCTACGATCCTATGCCCTGCTGGCTCTTCCGCAACAATGGCGACGGTACCTTCACGGACGTAAGCAAGGAAACCGGCATCGCCAACTTCATGGCCAAAGCATGGGGCGTCGTCGCCTGTGACATGAACAATGATGGCTGGCAGGATCTGTTCGTCGCCAACGACACTGTCGCCAACTGTCTCTTTGCCAACCGCCAAGGGAAATTTGAAGAAATTGGCTTGGTCTCCGGCGTCGGCTATAGCTCCTATGGCCGTCCGCGTTCGGGAATGGGAGTCGACGCCGCCGACTACGATCAGGATGGCTGGGTCGATCTCTTCGTTGCAAATGTCGATCAAGAGATGTTCTCGCTCTACCACAACAACAGGGATGAGAGTTTCCGCGATGTCGCGCTTCCCACAGGCATAGCATCGGCGACCAAACTCCTTAGTGGTTGGGGACTAAAGTTTTTTGATTTTGATAATGACGGCGACATGGATTTGCTGCTCTGCAACGGCCACCCGGATGATCGTATCGACGGGCGCGTGACGGGTGTGACGTACCGTGAACGCATGCTGCTTTTTCGCAATACAGGGAATGATTTTAAGAATGTCAGCGATCAAGGTGGCGCGATCTTTTCGCGATCCCTGGCGGCACGGGGCATGGCTTTGGGCGATTTCGATAACGATGGCTCCGTGGATGTTCTTGTTGCCGTTAACGATGGAGCGCCGGTGCTGCTTCGCAACAATGCGGGAAAACAGAATAATTGGGTGGGCGTGAAGCTGGTCGGCAAGAAGTCCAACCCGGACGCCGTTGGTGCGGTTGTCGCCTATCAGGCTGGAGACCTGAAACGCAGCCGCGTGAAAGTCGGCGGGGGAAGCTATCTTTCTTCGCATGACCCTCGAATGGTGCTGGGGCTGGGGAAGCGGGAAAAAATCGACTGGCTCGAAGTGAAGTGGCCGATGCCTGGAGGGACGACGCAGCGCTTTACGGACCTTCCCATAAATCGCTACATTACGATCGTGGAAGGCCAGGAAAAATGGAAATAGGCCAAAAGGAAATGGAAAAGAGTTTTCCGACATTCCGAGCGTCCACGGAGCAAGCGCAAAAGCAGGCAGGAGTCCCTACGAATTCTTGGGATTCAGAAAGGCAGCAAGTTCATCGTTGAAGCGATCTTGAGCCTCGATATTGGAGAGGTGCGCGGCATTGAGCTCAACGTAGCGCGCTCCGGGAATCTGTTGCGCGAGAAAGCGCCCGTCTTGAGGAGGCGTTGCCGGATCGTGCCCTCCGGAAATCACCAGAGTTGGCGTGTGAATCTTGCCTAATTGTTCGCGGCAATCGAAATCGCGAATGGCCGCGCAGCAGGCGGCATAGCCCTCAGGGTTTGCTTCCTCGATCATTTTGAGAATCTTTGCCATCATCTCCGGCGCTTTCTGGCGAAAGGCCGGCGTGAACCATCGCTCGATAATTGCCGGAGCGACCGATTTCATTCCGTTCTTTCGGACGGCTTCGATACGCGCATTCCACGTTTCGAGAGTTCCAATCCTTGCGCCAGTGTTGCACAGCACCAGTTTGTTGAGGTGTTCGGGCGCGTGGACTCCCAACCACATGCCGATCATTCCGCCCATGGAGAGACCGCAGAAATGGACTCGATCCAAATCCAGGGCATCGAGCAATACAATGACATCTTTCGCGAGAAGCTCGATCGAGTAAGGGCCAGGAGTGGAAGAGGACTGACCGTGACCTCTCGTATCGTAGCGAAGGATGCGGAACTTTTTGCGAAATTCGGAAGCTTGCGGGTCCCACATGGAATAATTCGCGCCGAGGGAATTTGAAAAGACCAGCACGGGCAATCCGCTCTGGCCTTGCAGCGCGTAGTGAATCCGCGCTTCTCCAGATTTAAGGATGGGCATCGGGGTTACTCTTCCTCCGGGAGAATTCGCCGAAGCTCGCGGGTAGCTGGCGATGCTAAACACGTTCCAAGATTAGGGCAATTCCTTGACCTACGCCGATGCACATGGTGCATAGCGCATATTTGCCGTTTGCTCTCAAAAGCTGGTAAAGCGCAGTTGTTACAAGCCGCGCTCCGCTCGCACCTAACGGGTGTCCGATGGCGATCGCCCCTCCGTTCGGATTCACGTGTGCCGCGTCATCCGGGATTTTCAATTCGCGCAGCACCGCCAGCGCCTGCGAGGCGAATGCCTCATTCAATTCCACGACATCCATTTGAGCGAGCGACAATCCGGCCTTGGCCAGAACCTTGCGCGTGGCGGGAACTGGCCCCATTCCCATGATTCGCGGGGCAACGCCAGCAGCGGCAGCAGCGACAACTCGAGCCTTTGGGGTCAGTTTGTGCCGTTTCAATGCTGTCTCTGAGGCCAGCAATAGTGCGCAGGCACCGTCGTTCACGCCCGAAGCATTTCCGGCAGTGATCGTGCCATTTGGTTTCACGACGGGCTTTAACTTCGACAGTGCTTCGAGAGTTGTGTCCGGCCGAGGATGTTCGTCCTGCGAGAAGGGAAGAGTGTCGCCGATTTTTTGCGGGATAGGCACGGCCACAATTTCCTGCGTCAATCTGCAGCTGTGGATGGCGTCGGCGGCGCGCTGCTGGCTCCGGAGCGCGAAAAGGTCTTGGTCCTTGCGCGAGATGCGAAATTCTTCGGCGACGTTTTCGCCGGTCTCCGGCATGGAATCGACGCCGTACTTTGCTTTCATCAGAGGGTTGATGAACCGCCAGCCGAGCGTGGTGTCTTCCATTTTCAGCGAGCGTGAGTAGGCGCTGTCCGCCTTGGCGATGACGAAGGGCGCGCGCGACATGCTCTCGACGCCACCGGCAATCACGAGGTCCGCTTCGCCGGACTTGATGGCGCGGGCAGCGGACGCTACCGCGTCCATGCTCGAACCGCAGAGGCGATTGACCGTTGTGCCCGGCACCTCCTTGGGTAAACCCGCCAGCAAGAGCGCCATCCGAGCAACGTTGCGATTGTCTTCGCCAGCTTGATTGGCACAGCCGTAGACGACATCCTCGACGGCATTCCAATCGACACCCGCATTGCGCTCGACCAGAGCTTTGAGGGGAATGGCCGCGAGATCATCGGTGCGAATCGAGGCGAGCATTCCACCATAGCGGCCGAAGGGCGTTCGGATGGCATCGCAGATGTAGGCAGTCTCCATGGCTGTCCTTGGAGTTTCAGCGCTAGCTATCTTAGTACGGAAGCGCGCCGAAACCCTCGCATGCTTACCCTCTTCGGAAATGTTCTCAGTCTTTCCCGTCACGGATGGGCCCGGTCTGTAGCCCTGGTCGCCTCTCCCCCCCATCCCCCTGTTTTTCATAAGTGTTGCATCTAAAGAACTTAGAGTCTAATGTAAGTGGTTTAGAATCAACACGTACAGACATTTCACGTAAGTGTTGATTCTAAAGGGACTTAGAATGCACCAAAATTGTGCAGAAATATGGCGTTCGTTCGCGACGGATTGGTGAACGAAGGCATGGGTGTTTCTTCCAAAGACGTCGGCACCCCTACACCCCCATCAATGATGCATAATTATCAGAGGAATAGACTTACAAAATGAGCATTTCATAAGCGCCTGATTCTAAACAGCATGTTCTTAGTGTTCAAACAGGGAGAAGGGGCGGAAGTGCGCCCTAAAAAGAAAAGCGGGAGCAAGCTCCCGCAGTCTGAATAGGATTTTCCCTAGAGTCAATTGTACCAAAGAGATAAGAAAAGTCAAGGGAAACTTGGTAGCGTGTCAGTTTCCGATTATCCGACTCACCAAGCACAAAGGCCATTTATAATTACTTGCTGAGATTTTCTCCGGAGAAACACCAGTCTTTGAGTGCTACACGCAGTCGGCGAGAGCGACAATTTTTTGGGCTCGTTACATGGCAAGCGCAGTTGGGAGCCAAGAAATTGAAACAGAGCACCTCCTAATGGGATTGCTGAGGGCCGACAGGACGCTGGCGAAGCGCTTCCTTGGGTCTCCGTGGGCTGCCGAAACAGTCTGGAAAAAGGTCGAGCCGAGCAAACCGAAGCGTGAGAGAGTCACCGGCTCGAAGGAAATTCCTCTCAGTAGCGAATCCAAGCGCGCGCTACTTTATGCGTTAGAAGAAGCTAACTCATCCTCCAATGGAAGAATTTGCACCGAGCACTTGTTGCTTGGCCTTCTTCGGGAACAGAAAAGCCTTGCTGCAAAAGTATTGTCTGAGCTCAATGTCGAGCTCGCGTCGACTCGCGACGGGCTTTCCCAAACTCCACACGATGATTCCAAAATCGAGGAATTTGAAAGGGAGCACGGCCCGCTACCCGCGGATGTTGTCGAGTTGCAGAGTCGCGTCAAGTCAATCAGGGCGAGCCTGGAGGAGGCCATCAGTAATCACGACTTCGCGAAGGCTCGGGCGTGTTCGGACGAAGAGGGCGCAGAACGTGAAAAGTTGCTTCGCCTCTACCATCGATACGGGCTCCTCGGCTGGATTTACGATTAGATTCCGAACGCGTTCCTGTGCGACTCCCGGTAAACGCTAATCGGACAACCTAAATTGGTCACTAACAGCGATTGAAGGGATCATTCGTAGCGGAGAGCTTCGACGGGATTGAGGCGGGCGGCGCGGGACGCGGGGTACAGTCCGGCGACGAGGCTGACGACGATCGCGAATCCGATGGCGCTTAGCGCCAGCCACCAGGGAACGTAAGAGATTTTTACGCCGGGCAAATTCTGCCGGTGAAGATAAATGGTGGTGCCCCAAGTCAGCGCGGAACCGATCAGCCAGCCGAGCGCTACGCCAAAAACGCCGCCAAAAAGTCCCATGGCGCCAGCTTCCGCAAAGAAGAGGCTGCGCACGTCGCGGTCGGTTGCGCCAAGGGCTTTCAATATGCCGATTTCGCGGCGGCGTTCGAGGATGGCCATCACTAGAGTGTTGATGATGCCTAGCGAAGCGACGGTGAGGGCGAGGCTTCCGAAGAGGCCGAGGAAGAGATCGAAGACAGTGAAGACGAGCCGAAGACTTTTGGTAGCGTCCAGCAAAGAAAACGTGGCGAAGCCCAATTGCTTGATCGCCGCTTCGACTTGCGGCACGTCTTTGGGCGAACGGACGCGCACGGTCATTGCCATGTAAGAAGGCTTTGCGGGATTGCCGGAGAGAAAAGCTTGCAAGTCGTCCGGCTGAGCGACATGGAGTTGCTCGGCAGTCTTGAGCGGGAGATAAACGCGAGCGCCTCCAAACCCGCCAATCCCCGCCGAAGGATCGGACTCGGTGATGCCGACAATGCGCAAGGTCTTTTCACGCGGAACAATGGAGATGCCGCCCGGCGAGATGCCACCGGGTTTGCCTGAGCCCATCATGGCATCGAGAAGGGCCTCATCGTCGGTGTACTTCGAGAGCGCGGCGCGTTCCGCGTAACGCAGAGTCAAATCTTTTCCTATAAGCGAGGGCTGCTGGTCAGTGAGCAGCTTTGCAAATTCAATTTGGAGAATAGCTTCCTCCGCCGTGGGCGACGAAAAGTATGCGCCGGTCATTCCCTCAAAAGCGCCGCTCGAGCGGGAAGAGTCAGGCAGGCCGAGAACGGAAGTCGATTCGGATTTGTCCGCAAAGCGCACGTCCGTGATGAACCGGATTTGCGGATAGACTTCTGTGACGTTCGAGAGCTTGCTCAATTGCTGGCGTGCGTCATCGTCCAAGGCGCGTGATTCTCGTTTTGCCGCGGACTCCGGCGGAGGAGGCTGTCTTGGCCCACGAAAATTGCGCTGCGACGTAACGAATACGGCGTTGAATAAGCCCGAGCGCGTTAAGCGCTGCGAGGCCAGTGTTTGCAGCCCGACACCCAGCGATAACATCGCCACCAGGGAGGCAACACCGACGGCAACGCCAAGGGTTGTGAGCGAATTGCGAAGCACAGCTTCACGCAGATTGCGTACGGCGAGTTCGCTCAGGTCTCGCGTCTTCAACGCTGCGCTCCGTCGCTGACGAGGCGTCCATCGGAGAGCTGTGCAATGCGATTCGCAAACCTTTCGGCAAGAGGCCGTTCATGGGTGACCATGATGATGGTCATACCGAGAGAGTCTTGAATTTCTCTCAGCAGGAGCAGGATTTGTTCGCCGTTTACGCTGTCGAGATTGCCAGTCGGCTCATCGGCGAAAAGAATTGCCGGACGATTCACGAGCGCGCGCGCCAACGCGCCGCGTTGCTGCTCGCCGCCGGAGAGTTCGCTCGGCCGGTGCTGCCTTCGTGCAGCAAGCCCGACGCGCTCCAGTGCTTCGCCAACGCGGGATTGCCTGTCGCTGCGATCCACTTCGGCGAGACGCAATGGCAGCTCCACGTTTTCCTCAAGCGTCATGCGTGGCAGCAGATTGAACGACTGGAACACCATGCCGACGGTCTCGCGGCGATAGCGCGCAAGTTCGTCTGCTTCCAATTCGGCGAGGTTGCGCTCTCGCACGCGGATCGCGCCGGAGGTGGGGCGATCAAGGCCAGCCATCATGCTCAATAGCGTTGACTTGCCGGAACCGGAGCTTCCCAAGAGGGCGAGGAACTCGCCTTGTTCAATTGTGAGCGACACGGCGTCGACGGCGCGAATGACGGTTTCGCCCAGCCGATATTCGCGGGACACACTCTCAGTCCGAATGAGCATAGGGGCATTGGGCATGGTTGGGCCGCTCAATTCTATTACGCAAAGAGGATGGGGAAGTTACGCGGGTTAACCGGCTCCCTCAGAACGAATCGAGGCCGTAGCAACGGAACCAGCACGGTTGGACAGCGTTCACCGCCAAGACAAATCCTGTCAGAGGTAAAAAAACTTACAAGCTACTTTTGCCTGATGGTCACAGGCTGCAGCAGTTTGAAATCGAGCGGCGTCTCCGCGCTCAGGGTAATGTCCCGATTGCCGGTCAATCCAGCGCCGCCTGTGCCTGCTGCGGCGCCGATCAACGCACCGATGGCAGCGCCCTTGCCGCCTCCAGCAACGGCCCCGATAGCCGCGCCACCAGCCGCGCCACCGCCCACCATGGCTGCGGTGCGCTTGCCCTTGCCTTTGCTGGACATGGTTGCACCGGAGGTCTGAATCTCATGATTCTTCCCGTGGACCTCGACGCTGGTGAGCTCGAGAGCCAGCGTGGCGCCGCCTTTGAAGCGGCCGGCGGCCTTTGCCTCTCTCACAACGCCCTCTGCGCGAGCGCTCTTCGGAATGGCGATCTTTCCTTCGATTTCGATAGGAGATTCGACCGTCGCTGTGAACTTGTCCCCAGGTTTGCTGGTTTTCGAGCTAATGGTTTGATCCAAAACAACAGAAAGGACAGTGTCAGCGGGAATGACCAGAGGTTTCGGTTCGATGGCCTTCTTGACGGCGGTCTTTGCCGCTTCCGTCACAGACGGGGTAGTGCTGGTGTCCGGGCTGGACTGCTGATCAGCTGCTTTTTGGCATCCCACAACCACCGCGCCAATGGAAAAAGCACAGAGCGATAGTAGAGCAAGAAGACGGCGGTTCATTAAATCCTCCACGGGCTGGAAAGCTTTATTCTCTAAAGATACGCTCATCTGTTATGAAGTCAATTTAGTACGCGCAAATCGTCGAGTTCAAAAATGACGGCTTTGTCCCAAACTGGTACGTTTTGCAAATTCTGAGACCCAAGAATGGACCCATTTCGGTTTTGATTAGAGAACTCCAATCTTGCTGGGCTGATTCCAAAGGTCGCGATCGCAAAGAACCAAGAGAATCAGCGAATTGAAGAAGAGCGCGTGCGGGTGTGCGAGGGCAGTCGGTCGAATCGCGCACGAAGGCCCCGGTCCTGCCTTGGCACACAACTTGCACCATCTTTTCACGGGGGAGCCCTGCTGATTCGCGATCCAGGCCAAGACGACTCGTAATCGCAGATCGAGAAAATGAAAGACGGCAAGACAACGCCCGGTCTTCAAGACGTAGGGG
>Ga0209471_1001657_pt1 | contig 13111 bp, 5 predicted proteins | sample GraSoiAngelo_128_FD_185885 | JGI IMG/M metagenome (GOLD analysis project Ga0209471, IMG submission 185885) | Grasslands soil microbial communities from the Angelo Coastal Reserve, California, USA - 14_0927_12_20cm (SPAdes) (version 2) | ecosystem: Environmental > Terrestrial > Soil > Grasslands ...
GCGAAGATCGACTCGGACTGGCCGAGCCGGTTGAGGTCCAGCCGTGTCTCGCGGACGTTCCATGGCTCGCATGTGAAGTGGTCTTGCTCGATCACATCATTCAGTCAGCAACTCGGCGAGGTCTTTGACCACGACGTCCGCGCCATGAGCGTACAGAGCGTCGGCCTGGCCGGCGCGGTCGATGCCCACCACGAAGCCGAAGCCGCCGGCGCGGCCGGCCTGGACACCGGCGAGCGCGTCCTCGTAGACAGCGGCTTGTTTGGGTTCTACGTTCAGGAGGCGCGCGGCCATGAGGTAGGTGTCGGGTGCGGGCTTGCCCGCCAGGTGCTCGCGCTCGGCGACGATGCCGTCGACCTGGGCGTCGAATGTCCTGTCGAGCCTGCCGGCGGTCAGCACCTCGGTCGTATGACGGCTGGACGACACGACGGCGAGCTTCAGGCCGGCTGCCTGGGCGGCGTGGAGGTAGCGGATCGAGCCGTCGTAGGTCTGAACCCCGTCGTGATGGATGAGGTCGAGGAAGAGGCTGTCTTTTCGGGAGGCGATCTCTTCGATGGTTTCGTCCGGGACCGTGATCTGACGGGAGGCCAGGAAGTCGCGGACCCCGTCCTCTCTTGGCTTGCCGTCGACGTACTGGTCGTAGTCGTGGATGGGGTCGAAGAGCGGCTGGCCTTTGGTCGTCAGAAATTCGTCGAAGACCTCCTTCCAAGCCAGGGCGTGGATCTCGGCCGTCCGGGTGATCACGCCGTCCAGGTCGAAGAGCCCGGCCTGGATCTCGGACGGGAGCCCCAGGCTCATGCAGTTACGCGCTTCTTGCGCAGAAAGCTCCCTTTCGCGCGAATTGAAAGGTGCGCTTGGAGAGAGAACCGCGGAATTACTACTTTGATCGGGACCTGGAACCGATGCGGTGGAGGACCAGGTCCATCCCGATGTCCAGCTCCTGGTCTGTGACGCACCAATGAGGTGACAGCCGGATCCTGCCCGGGCGGGAGTCGACGATCACGCCCTCCTCGTGCAGCTTCGCCTCCACCTCTTCCGGATGGTCGGACTCGAGGGTCACGATGCCGCACCGGCGTTCGCGTTCGCGGGGAGTGAAGGTCTTCACGCCCGCATCGTCACAGCGCTCGAGGATCCGGTCGGTCAGGTCGCGCAGCCTCTCCTGGATGTTCGCAACCCCGACCTCGAGGATCAGCTCCAGGCCGGCAAGCCCCGCGTAGTGGCAGGCCATCGCCCACGTCCCCGTCTCCAGACGCCGGGCGTCGTCAGCGAAGACGAGCTCCTGCAGAGTGAAAGAGAAGGGGTCGCGGGTCGCGAACCATCCCGTGCCTTGCGGTCGGACGCGAGGGATCAGGTCCGGCCTCACATATAAGAAGGCGTTGCCCGGGCCGCCGCTCAGCCACTTCAGGCACCCCCCGACGAACGCGTCGCAGGGCATCGCCTCGACGTCGAGCGGCACGCAGCCGCACGTCTGGTAGCCGTCGATGAGGCACATGGCGCCGGCGGCATGGGCGGCGTCGGCGATCGCCCGCACGTCCTGCAGATAGCCCGTCGTGTAGAAGAGGTGGGTCGTCGCCACCAGGGCGGTCTGGGAGTCGATGCGCTCCGCGAACGCCTCGGGCGGAATGGTCGTGCCGTCGCGACTGGGGACGAACTCGACCTGGAATTCAGGGCGAGAAAGCCACTGGTGGCCGATGGTCGGGAAGTCCAGCTCTCCGATCAGGATTTTGCGCCGTCCTTCCGGCAGGGGCAGGCCAGTGGCCAGGGTGGTCAGGGCCACCGATACAGAGGGGGCGATCGCAGTTGAGCCGGCTGGGGCCCGCAGCAGCTCGCCGACCTTCTCCCGAAAGCGGGCGAGCAGTGGGAGCCAGGTCGAGTACCAGACCGGTGTGCCCTGCTGGTCCCAGTCCTGGCCGTACCTGGCCAGCGCCTCTTTGCCGCGCCGGGGAAGCGGCCCGAGCGAGCAGGCGTTGAAGTAGATGTAGCGCTCGAGGAGGGGAAACTCGGCCCTGAGGGCGGTCCAATCAGGCATCTCAACAAGGCTATCCGGCCTGGCCCGGGGGGTGGTATAGTGCCGGAAACCTCGGCCAGGTGCCCGCTAAGCCTGGTCCTAATGAAACGTTCCCACGCGGGGCGTTTTTCTCGTATACTGGCCGTTCGTGCACGTCCCGGCCGCTCACTCAACCCTTTAGCTGAGCGCGCCCTTTTTCCTGGAAGGAGTACCGAATTGATCTCAGAGATGAGAGCCCCCTCACGTCTCAGCTATGGCCGTATCCCGAACCTCGTCGAGCTGAAGGACCTGATCGCCACCCAGCTCGAGTCGTTCAAGTGGTTCAAGACCGAGGGCTTGCGTGAGCTGTTCGACGAAATCAACCCGATCACTGACTACACCGGCAAGAACTTCGAGCTGAAGTTCCTCGACTACGAGTTCGGCCAGCCGAAGTTCTCGGTCGAGGAGTGCCGCAACCGCGACATGACGTACGCGGCGCCGCTCCGGATCCGGACCCGCCTCACTATTAAGGAGACGGGGGAGATCAAGGAGTCCGAGGTCTACATGGGCGACTTCGCCATGATGACCGACGAGGGCACGTTCATCGTCAACGGCACCGAGCGCGTCGTCGTGTCCCAGCTCGTCCGCTCGCCTGGCGTGTATTTCACCGCCGCCGAGGACCCGAACACCGGCCGGAAGCTCTTTGGCGCCAAGCTCATCCCGAACCGCGGCGCGTGGCTCGAGATCGAGACCTCGGCCAAGGACCTGCTGACGGTCAAGATCGACCGCAAGCGCAAGGTCCCCGTCACGGTCCTGCTCAAGGCACTGGAGCTGCCGCAGCTCAAGGGCACGGAGAACGACCGCGAGGCCCAGAAGCGCGCGCTCCTGGAGATGTTCGGGGACGTGGACAACAACCCAGAGCACCGCTACATGGAGTCGACCCTCGACAAAGACACAACGAACAAAACCGAAGACGCACTGCTCGAGCTGTACCGGCGCGTCCGGCCGGGCGACCCCCCGTCCGTGGACAACGCGCGCAACCTGCTGCAGTCGCTGTTCTTCAACCCGCGCCGATTCGACCTCGGCCGCGTCGGCCGCTACAAAGTCGACAAGCGTCTCGGCCGCGACGAGGAGGACATCCTCGAGCGCGTCCGCCAGCGCGAGCTGCGCATCCTGGAGAAGGGCGACTTCATCGCGTTCCTTCGCAAGCTGATCGAGCTCAACAACTCGCCGCGCGAGAAGCAGATCCCCGACGACATCGACCACCTGGGCAACCGCCGGGTGCGCGCAGTCGGCGAGCTGCTGCAGAACCAGTTCCGCATGGGACTGATCCGCATGGAGCGAATCATCAAGGAGCGCATGACCATCAGTGACCCGCACACGGTCACGTCGGCCTCGCTGATCAACGCGCGCCCGGTGGTGGCGGCGATCAAGGAGTTCTTCGGCTCCAGCCAGCTGTCGCAGTTCATGGACCAGCACAACCCGCTGTCCGAGCTGACGCACAAGCGCCGCCTGTCGGCGCTCGGTCCTGGTGGTCTGTCCCGCGAGCGGGCAGGTTTCGACGTCCGCGACGTGCACCACAGCCACTACGGCCGCATCTGCCCGATCGAGACCCCGGAAGGTCCGAACATCGGGCTTATCGGCAACCTGGCCACGTACGCCAAGGTGAACGAGTTCGGGTTCATCGAGACGCCGTTCCGCCGGGTCTACAACCGCGTGTCCCTCAACGAAGAGATCGCGCCCAAGCTCGAGGGCCGCACCCTGCGCCGCGCCGCGGTCGACGCGAAGGGCAACGAGGTGATGGCCGCGCACGAGGCGCTCGACGCCAAGGCCGTGCAGAAGCTGCTCAAGGCCCACGTCGGCTCGATCGACATCGTGCCCTGGGTCTCCACCGAGGTCGAGTTCCTCTCGGCCGACGAGGAGGACATGTTCGGCATCGCGCAGGCGAACGCCGCCCTGACCCCGGACAGCACGTTTGTCGAGCAGCGCGTGCCCGCGCGGGCGCGCGGTGACTTCAAGATCGAAGAGATCCAGAACATCCAGTACATGGACGTGTCGCCGAAGCAGATCGTGTCGGTCGCCACAGCCATGATTCCGTTCCTCGAGCACGACGACGCCGGCCGCGCCCTGATGGGCGCCAACATGCAGCGCCAGGCGGTCCCCCTGCTCGTCACCGACGCGCCGCTCGTCGGCACGGGTGTGGAGTACTACGCCGCGAAGGACTCGGGCGAGATGATCGTCGCGGACGTCGCCGGGACGGTCCTCGACATCGCCAACCCGAAGGAGCTGAAGTCGGTCCACGCGACCCCGGTGTTCGAGATCATCGTCAAGCCGGACGGCGGCGGCGCCGACCACCACTACCCGCTGCAGAAGTTCGCGCGGTCCAACCAGGGCACCTGCCTGAACCACCGCTCGGTCGTCAAGCCCGGACAGCACGTCGAGCAGGGGGACATCCTGGCCGACGGTCCGGCGATCGACAACGGCGAGATGGCGCTCGGGCGGAACGTGCTGGTCGCCTTCATGCCCTGGGAGGGCTACAACTTCGAGGACGCGATCCTGCTCTCGGAACGTGTGGTCAAGGAAGACCTCTACACCTCGATCCACATCGAGGAGTACGAGTCTGAGGCGCGCGAGACGAAGCTGGGTCCGGAAGAGATCACCCGCGACATCCCCAACGTCGCGGACGACGCGCTGCGCAACCTCGACGAGCGCGGCATCGTCTACATCGGCGCAGAGGTTCAGCAGGGCGACATCCTGGTGGGCAAGATCACGCCGAAGGGCGAGACAGAGCTCTCGGCGGAGGAGCGCCTGCTGCGCGCGATCTTTGGCGAGAAGGCGCGCGAGGTGCGCGACTCGAGCCTGCGCGTACCGCACGGCGAGCGCGGAATCGTGGTCGACGTCAAGGTGTTTTCGCGCGAGAACAAGGACGAGCTTGGCCCGGGGATCAACGAGATGGTTCGGGTTTACATCGCCCAGAAGAGAAAGATCTCGGCCGGCGACAAGATGGCAGGCCGCCACGGTAACAAGGGCGTGGTCGCCCGGATCATGCCGTCGGAGGACATGCCCTACCTGCCGGACGGAACCCCGGTCGACATCGTGCTCAACCCGCTCGGCGTGCCGAGCCGCATGAACCTCGGCCAGGTCCTGGAGACCCACCTCGGTTGGGTTGCCTCGACGCTTGGCATCAAGATCGCGACCCCGGTCTTCGACGGCGCGCCGCTGCCGACGATCGTCGACGAGCTGAGGAAGGCGGGCCTTCCCGTCGATGGGAAGGTCCGGCTGCGCGACGGACGGACCGGCGAGGAGTTCGACGAGCCGGTGACCGTGGGCATGATCTACATGCTGAAGCTGGCTCACCTGGTCGAGGACAAGATCCACGCACGCTCCACCGGCCCGTACAGCCTGGTCACCCAGCAGCCGCTGGGCGGCAAGGCGCAGTTCGGCGGCCAGCGCTTCGGCGAGATGGAGGTGTGGGCGCTCGAGGCGTACGGCGCCGCGCACGTCCTGCAGGAGATCCTGACCGTCAAGTCGGACGACATCGTCGGCCGGGTCAAGGCCTACGAAGCAATCGTCAAGGGCGACAACACGCTCGAAGCCGGCATCCCGGAGTCGTTCCGGGTCCTGGTCAAGGAGCTGGAGGGGCTCGCGCTCGGGGTCGAGATCCTGAGCGAGGACGAGCGCCAGATTGTTTTGTCTGAGGAAGACATCCCTGAGATCCCGCTGGACCTCGGAATTAGCCTCGAGCGCGAAGAGCTCGGGGAAGACAGCGCGGAATAGGAGAGAAGAGGAAGACTTGCTGAAGCTAGAAAACTTCGACGCACTGAAGCTTTCGTTGGCATCGCCCGACACGATCATGTCGTGGTCGCACGGTGAGGTCACCAAGCCGGAGACGATCAACTACCGCACGCTCCGCCCGGAGCGCGACGGTCTTTTCTGCGAGCGCATCTTCGGTCCGACCAGGGACTGGGAATGTCACTGCGGAAAGTACAAGCGCTACCGCTACAAGGGCATCATCTGCGACAAGTGCGGAGTCGAGGTGACGCGGTCCAAGGTGCGCCGTGAGCGCATGGGCCACATCAAGCTCGCCTCGCCCGTGAGCCACGTCTGGTACTTCAAGGGCATCCCGAGCCGCATGGGCTTGCTGCTCGACATGTCCCCGCGCAACCTCGAGAAGATCCTTTACTTCGCCAACTACATCGTCACCGACGTCCACGAGGAAGTCCGCCAGGACATGCTCTCGGTCCTCAACATGGATAAGGACGAGCGGGCAATCCGGCTGCGCGCCGACATCGACGCCAAGGCTCGTGAGCTGCGCCAGGAGCACGAGGCCAAGACCAAGAAGCTGAAGGGCGAGGTCGAGGCGGAGGTCGCACGCCTGGAGGAAGAGCTGCAGGAGTCGGTCGACGAGCTGACGACGCAGGGCAAGAAGGCGACCGAGCACATCAAGGCGGGAATCGGCACCAAGTCCCGGCGCCAGATGACTGTCGGTCTCGACGGCGACGAAGAGACAGTGATCGAGAAGGGCGACCTCATGTCGCGCGAGATGTCGCGCAGCGTTCTGGCCAAGGTCCAGGAGAAGGTAGAGAAGCTCGAGGCCAACACCAAGGCCGCGCAGAAGCGCGCCAAGGAGAGGGTCGACGGGGACAAGAAGTCGCTGGAGGCGTCGATCGACGCCGCGACCAAGACCGAGCGCGAGGCGATCCAGGGCCAGCTCGAGGCGCTGCAGCAGGAGATCGAGGCGACCCGTACGGACCTCGAGGCGCTACACGCCAAGCAGATTCTCACCGACACCCAGTTCCGCGACTTCCAGGAGCGCTTCGGCCGCGCGTTCCGCGCCGGCATCGGCGCCGAAGCTGTGCGCGAGCTGCTGTCGCGCATCGACCTGCAGTCCGAGATGTACCGGCTCCGCGAGGAGTCGAAGTCGTCGAGCGGACAGCGCAAGCAGAAGGCGATCAAGCGCCTGAAGGTTGTGGAGGACTTTCGCAAGTCGAACGCCAGCCCGACGTGGATGGTGCTCGAGGTGCTGCCGGTCATCCCGCCCGAGCTGCGCCCGATGGTCCAGCTGGACGGCGGCCGGTTCGCCACGTCTGACCTGAACGACCTCTACCGCCGCGTGATCAACCGCAACAACCGCCTGAAGAGGCTGCTCGAGCTCGGCGCGCCCGAGATCATCGTGCGCAACGAGAAGCGGATGCTCCAGGAGGCGGTGGACGCGCTGATCGACAACGGCCGCCGCGGCCGTGCCATCACCGGCACCGGGAACCGCAAGCTGAAGTCGCTCTCCGACATGCTCAAGGGCAAGCAGGGCCGGTTCCGCCAGAACCTGCTCGGCAAGCGCGTGGACTACTCGGGCCGCTCCGTCATCGTGGTCGGCCCAGAGCTGAAGCTCCACGAATGCGGCCTGCCCAAGAAGATGGCCCTCGAGCTCTTCAAGCCGTTCGTCATGCGCGAGCTGGTGAACAAGGGCTACACGACCAACATCAAGTCCGCCAAGCGCATGGTCGAGCGCAGCCGTCCCGAGGTCTGGGATGTCCTCGACGAGGTCATCCACGAACACCCGGTGCTGCTCAACCGCGCCCCGACCCTGCACCGCCTGGGCATCCAGGCGTTCATGCCGGTCCTGGTCGAAGGCTCAGCGATCCAGATCCACCCTCTGGTCTGCGCCGCCTTCAACGCCGACTTCGACGGCGACCAGATGGCCGTGCACGTGCCTCTCTTCAGCGGCGCAATCGCCGAGGCGAAGAACCTCATGATGTCGTCGCAGAACATCCTGTCCGCGGCGGACGGCCACCCTGTGGTCGCGCCGACGCAGGACGTCGTCCTGGGCTGCTACTGGCTCACCGCGACCCGCGGCGAGATGCCCAGCGGCGATCTCTCCAAGCTGCGCAACTTCAGCTCCGAGAACGAGGTCATCCTCGCGCTCGAGGCCAAGGTCGTGAAGCTGCAGGAGTGGGTCCGCGTCCGCATCGGAACGGAATCGATCGTCACGACTCCGGGCCGGGTCGTCTTCAACCAGCCGCTTCCCGTGGGCAAGGCGCCCATGGAGCCGACGATGGATCCCTTGCCTTTCCAGAACGCCCACTACGACCGCAAGCTGCTGCGCGTGCTGGTGGCCGAGCTGTACCGCCTGTACGGCAGCGACGTGACGGCGATCGTGGTCAACGACATCAAGCGGCTCGGGTTCCGCTACGCGACCCAGGCGGGAATCACCGTTTCCGCCATGGACATCCCGCACCCCGACACGAAGTGGCAGGTCATCCACGCCACCGAGAAGGAAGTGGCGGACGTCGAGCGCATGTACCGCCGCGGTGTCATGACCGAAGACGAGCGCTATCGCAAGGTGATCGAGCTCTGGCAGCGGGCCTACGAGGAAGTGGGCAACGCGACCGAGCAAGCCTTCGACAAGTTCAGCCCGATCTGGATGATGATGGGCTCGGGCGCCCGCGGCAACATCCAGCAGATCCGCCAGCTCGCGGGCATGCGAGGCCTCATGGCCGACCCGACGGGCCGCATCATCGACCTACCCATCCAGGCCAACTTCACTGAAGGCCTCACCGTGCTCGAGTACTTCATCTCGACCCACGGCACCCGCAAGGGTCTAGCCGACACCGCACTCCGCACTGCGGACTCCGGGTACCTCACCCGGCGCCTGGTCGATGTCGCCCAGGACGTGATCGTGCGCGAGGAAGACTGCGGCACCAGCAACGGGATCTGGATTCGGGACATCACACCTGAGCGGGCCAAGAACGACCCGATCTTCGAGAAGGTTGCGGGCCGAGTTGCAGCCGAGGACATCTCGGTGAAGGGCAAGGTGCTCGTGCCGGCGGGCCAGTCGATCACCGACGAGGCTGCGAGGCAGATCATCGAGGCGGGTGTCAACGTGAAGATTCGATCAGTCCTCGTGTGCGAGGCACGCGAGGGCGTCTGCCGCACGTGCTACGGCCGCAATCTGGCGACCGGCAAGATCGTCGAGATCGGCGAGGCGGTGGGTGTCATCGCCGCGCAGTCGATCGGTGAGCCGGGCACACAGTTGACGATGCGCACCTTCCACACCGGCGGTGTCGCCGGGGTGGACATCACACAGGGTCTGCCTCGCGTGGAGGAGCTGTTCGAGGCTCGCATCCCCAAGGGCAAGGCCATCATCGCCGAGATCGACGGGGAGCTCGAGATCATCCGCCAGGAAGGCGCGCGCAAGGTGCGGGTGACCTCCAGGGAGGAGTTCGAGGTCTCCTACCCCCTCCAGGCCAAGATGGAGGCGCTGGTCAAGTCCGGCGACGATGTCATGGAGGGCCAGGAGCTGGCGCGGGACTCCAAGGGCAATGGCGTGCGGACGCGACACGCGGGCAAGGTCACGGTTTCGGCCAAGGAGACCACGGTCCGGACGGTGGACGAGGAGGTTCGCGAGTACGCGATCCCGCACCAGGTCCGCATCCGGCCGGAGCTTGACCGGCGCGACGGCCAGAAGGTCGTGATCAGGGCCGGCCAGCAGATCACCGAGGGCTCCATCTCACCGCAGGAGCTGCTCCACATCCTGGGCAAGGAGGCCGTGCAGACGTTCCTCGTGGACGAGGTGCAGAAGGTCTACCGATCACAGGGTGTCGACATCAACGACAAACACATCGAGGTGATCGTCCGGCAGATGATGCGGAAGGTCCGCGTCGACTCGGCCGGCGACACTGGACTCCTGCCCGGCGAGATCGTCTCGCAGTGGGAGTACGAGGAGGGCAACGCGAAGGCGCTGGCAGAGGGCGGCGAGCCCGCTACCGCGCAGACCGTGCTGCTCGGCCTTATCAAGGCGGCTTTGAACACCACATCGTGGCTGTCGGCAGCCTCGTTCCAGGAGACCACTCGCGTCTTGACCGAGGCCGCGATCTCGGGCAAGGTCGACCGTTTGCGGGGCCTCAAGGAGAACGTGATCATCGGCAAGCTGATCCCGGCCGGAACCGGCCTCGACTACTACAAGAAGCAGCGGGAGCAGGCGGCGCGGATCCTCGAGGAGGAGCCGATCGACCTGGAGACCCTATCGGTCTAGGAAAGCTGAGTTACGGGGCCGCGCAGTGCGGCCCCGTTCGTTAACCGCTTTCCACCGGACCAGGTTTGGGCTAAAGTCACCTGTACGTGCACAAGGGGGCGCCCGCCAGGGTTGCCTCCTTTCTTTTATGTAAGGTGAGGTCGTGAAACTAAGCCGAAGGCTCGTTGGGGCCTTGGTCGTTTCGCTTGTTGTTCTGGGGGCCTGCCAGTCGGGTGTCACCGTCGGACCCAGGCTGGCCAAGGACCAGGTGCTGAGGCTGATGCTCGAGGATCAGCCGTCGTCGCTCGACCCGGGCCAGACGCAGCAGTATCCGTACGAGACGGCGGTCCAGCGCGCGATCTCCGAGCCGCTGCTGAAGGCTAGCCCGGACCTGAGCGGCGTCGTCCCGGCGGCGGCGCAGAGCTACGAGGTCAACGGATCCGGCACGGCCTACGTGTTTCACCTGCGCACGAACGCGAAGTACTGGGACGGCACGGCGGTGAAAGCGCAGGATTTCGTCTACGCGTGGCAGAGGTTGATCGACCCGCGCCTGGCCGCGCCGAACGAGACGTTGTTCGCTGACGCGGTACAGAACGGGCAACGCGTGGCTCTGATGGACCCGCAGCGCGATGCCTCGACGCTAGACGCCGCGCTTGCCACACTTGGCCTGAAGGCGGTCGACGACTTCACCTTTCAGGTGCAGCTCGCCCAGCCGGACCCCGCGTTCATCTGGCTCGCGGCGATGCCTGCCGGGGCGCCTGTCCGCAAGGACGTCGTAGCGAAGAGCGCCGACAAGTGGGCGGCCAGCCCGGCCACGCTGGTCACCAACGGACCCTTCAAGGTCACAGAGATCGTGAGCAACGACCACATCAGCGTCGAGCGCAACCCGAGTTACTGGGGTGGCAAACCGACGCTGACTCGGATCGATTACATGATCGTCAACGATGGCGCGGTCGCCTTGACCAGATACAAGAACGGCGAGCTGGACGAGATTTCCGTTCAGTCTGCGCAGGCGGGTGCGGTAGCCGCCGACGCGACGCTGAGCCGGCAGCTGGTGAAGACGCCGAACCTCACGGTGTTCTGGATCGTGTTCCGGGTCAATTCGCCGCCGCTCGACAACCTGAAGCTACGTCAAGCTCTGGCCCAGGCGATCGACCGCGATGCATTCGTGGCGCAGGTTCTCGCCGGCGAGGGACTGCCGGCTACCACGTTGATCCCGAAGACGATGCATGGCTACAGCCCCAGCCTGACTACTCAGAAGTTCGATCTGGCGCAGGCCCGCGCATCACTGGCTGCATCGGGTTTGACCGCGAAGCAGGTTTCCGTGACCTTCTCGTACGACCAGTCGTCGGACTTTCGCAAGGCGACAGCGAAGTTCGTCCATGACCAGCTGGTGAACAACCTCGGTATCAACGTCGTGTTGCAGGGGCTCGACCCCAACACGCTGGGCTCGAACCGGGAGAGCGGGCAGTTTCAGATCACCGGGCCGGACGGATGGAGCGCCGACTATGCCGACCAGGCCGACTGGTACGACACGTTTCTGACGACCAGCTCTTACAACGTCTCCTTCTGGCAGAAGCAGGAATACGACAACTTCGTGCGGGTGGCGCGCACCGACACCCATCCGGGCGCGCGCGACCAGGAGTATCTACAGGCCCAATCGATGCTGGTGAGCGACGTCCCGGTGGTGTTTCTGGCCCAGACCGTGAGCTGGTATCTGGTCCAGCCGTACGTGCGAGGGGTGATCACGTCGCCTGTCGATGAATGGCCGGGCGCCCTGGCCCCGGGGCAGCTGTCGATCGCACCTCACTGATTTCGCCTGTTGAGGGCCTTCGTCGAACGGGCGTTCGTGCGCCTAATCTTCTACGCAACTTGACACTTGTGAGCCAACCACAAGAGAATGCAAATGGCCGCAGAGGCTGTGAGTAAGACCTGCCGCCGGCGCACTCTCGCCCCGGGTCACGGGAAGAAGGCTGCAGGATTGAGTCTGAGAGGTAAGACGCGTATGCATCTTCGGGTAAGCATCCGGGCGTTAGCGCTCGCCGCTGCGGGGTTTTTCGTGGTGAGTGCTTGTGGCCCAAACAACAGCACTCCGAGCGCGAACCTCGCGCCGGCAGACAAACAGGTCCTCAACGTCAACGACGGCACAGAGCCGAACAGCTACGACCCGACCCAGCAGACGTACACGTACGAGGCGGGCGTGGGCCGCGAAACGTTCGAGGCTCTGCTCAGGCCCAACCCCGCAGGCACCGACGTGTCGCCGGCGGCGGCGGAGAAGTTCGACGTCTCGTCAGACGGCCTGACCTACACGTTCCACCTGCGCTCAGGCGCGAAGTGGAGCGACGGCAAACCAGTGACGGCCAGCGACTGGGTCTACGGCTACCAGCACTTCCTCAACCCCGCGCTGGCGGCCGGCTACGTCGACCCGTTCTTCGACACGACGATCAAGGGCGCCGACGGCTACTCGAACGTCGACGTTTCCAGCGCGAGCGCGATCGACACCTTCATCCAGGGGCTCGGTCTTTCAGCGCCTGACGCGAACACGTTCGTGATCAAGCTGCAGCACCCGGCCGCGTTCTTCAAGTGGGTCGTGACCCTGTGGGTCGCGGTGCCCATCCGCAAGGACATCGTCGATCAGGCAGCGGGCGGCACGTTCACGTCCAACGACACGACCAAGCCGCTGAAGTGGGCGCAGAGCGCGAACACGATCATCGGCAACGGTCCATACAAGATCTCGGAGATTGTTTCCAAGGACCACGTGACTTTGGTCCCGAACACAAGCTACTGGGCGGGCGCACCGCACATCCAGAAGATCGTCGAGAACTTCATCGAGGACGCCAACACGGCGTTCGCGAAGTATCAGACAGGCGACCTCGACATGATGACCGTACCGCTGGCTGACGTGGACGTCGTGCGCAACGACCCCAAGCTCAGCAAGGAGGCGAAGGTCTACCCCAAGCTCACTACCTTCTGGATGACGTTCAACGCCCAGAAGACGCCGTTCGACAACCCAGACGTCCGCATGGCGTTCGCCAAGTCGATCGACAGGGACAAGCTGAACAAGCAGGTCCAGCACGACATTCAGCAGTCGATCATGAGCTTCATCCCGAAGGGCA
>Ga0209471_1001658_pt1 | contig 13106 bp, 14 predicted proteins | sample GraSoiAngelo_128_FD_185885 | JGI IMG/M metagenome (GOLD analysis project Ga0209471, IMG submission 185885) | Grasslands soil microbial communities from the Angelo Coastal Reserve, California, USA - 14_0927_12_20cm (SPAdes) (version 2) | ecosystem: Environmental > Terrestrial > Soil > Grasslands ...
GACATGTTCATCGGATTTACGACGACCGCTATCGTTGGAGGAGGCGGAGGTGGCGGCGAAGGTGAAACACTTCCTGCAGTGCAGCCGAGCATCCACCCTGCCCCCGCAAGAAGTGCGATAAACACAAGCGTCCTGGTCTTGGATCTTTTTTCGTTGCTTGGCGAGAGGGACCGCATGCCCTCGCAAAAGCAGCCGAAGGGCCAGCGAAGAGAGAAGGGAAAAGGGCTCAGGTGTTAGTGAATAGGTGCGCGGTGACTCTGACAAAGAAACTGTCTTGAATCAGTATGTTGTCGCAGACTAGGAACGAACGAATGCGCTGCATTTCGTGATGCTTGACCTTTCCGAACCGGCTTGGTTCCGTTTCGTTCTGATTTGGAACCGAAGAGGCGCAGCGTTGTTTCAAATCGGGATTCCGTGCGCGAAAATTCCAGCGTTGACTTCCCTCGCTTACCCTCCAATAATCCGCGCATGGCTCGTCCTGATGCCGTTCGCCGAGTCAAGAGCTACTCCGCCGCTGACGGCTACGTCTATCAGTATTATTTTTTCGAAGGAAACCGCGCGCAGCGCGGCGGCAATCACGGCGGCGAATTTACTTACGTGGTCACCGCCGACCGGCACACGGCATTCCACTTCAAGATATTCGTCATGCAATCCGCGCTGGATTCCTGGGCAAAGGTGAACGGGCGCCCGCTCTCGAGTAGTGAGGAATACGCCGTCGCGAAAATGCGCCTCTTTCAGGCTTTCGATGAGGGAGCCGTCCAGGCTCCGGCGGGGGGCCAGCCAGCCCGGGAAGTGATTGTCGACGAATCCAACCTGGAAGAGCTGTTGGGACGGCTGGGAATCTGACCCGGAATACTTCGATGGCTGGAAAGGCCGTCCCGCAGTGAACCAATTTTCAGGCGGCGGCGTCTGGCTAGTTGCAGGCAGAAGGCGGACGTTCGAATCTCGCGCAGGATGGCAAATGCAGGAGCTGGTTCTGGTCCAACCAGGTAGCACGTCCGGCGGCCTTGCGGCCGCGCATGACAAGGAGGGGGAGCTGGCGCACGAGGCAGCCCAGGCTGACACCCGGCGCGAGTTCGAGGAGCGCCTTGCCGAGTGCGGCCCCCTTGCTTACCGCGTGGCCCGCGGCGTCTTGCGCAACACCGCGGATGCAGAAGACGTAGCGCAGGAAGCTCTGTTGCGAGCGTATCGGCGGTTCGACCGACTTCGCGACCGCAGCCGCTTCCGCGCCTGGCTGGTGCGAATCGCGTTTCGTTTGGCGCTGGACCGTTTGCGCTCCGGGAAACGGCGCGAACTGCGCGACACGCTTTGGTCGCAGCCGGAGCACCAGCCGCCTGCAGCGACTGCCGAAAACCTCGCGGCTTCGAACGAATTCCAGGCGCGCCTCGAAAATGCCCTCGCGGAATTGCCGGAGAAGTTGCGCATGGTCCTTTTGCTTGCGGCCATGAAGGGACACACCATCGATGAAATTGCCGGGATGCTGGGAATTTCCACGGGCACGGTGAAGTCCAGAATTTTTTATGCGCGAAAGCAGTTAGCGGAGAAGTTGCGATGCTATGCGAACACTATAAAGAAGCGTTGATCGAAGCGGCGTCGAGCGACGTCGCGCCACCAGGGGATTTACGCGTGCATCTCGATGGTTGCGCGGCCTGCCGCGCTGCATTCGAGCAGGAACAAGCGCTTTTCGCCTCCATTGATGGTGGCCTGCGCGTGACGGCGAACGCGGACGTGCCTGCTTCACTTTTGCCACGCGTTCGCGCTCGCCTCCATGCAGAGGCCGCGCCCACTCGTACTTGGCTTACGAACTGGCTGGTTTTGGCGAGCGCCGCGGCTGTTATTGCCGCGTTCTTCGTGGCACGCGTCGTGTGGCGGCCGGATGCGCCACAAAATCCACAGACCAACTCCACGCAAGAAGACCCATCGGGTCCGGTGATTCCCCCTGCACAAGAACCCGCGCAAGGACCCGGGCAGTCCGCAAAAAACAGTTCGCTTCCGTCCCCGCATTTCTCCATGTCGACGAACTCCCCGCAACACGGCGTGCAGTCCGCTCACAATGCGTTTCCCGAAGTGCTGGTCCCCAGAGATCAGGAAGTCTTACTCACGGAATACGCCGAGCAGTGGCGTACTCACAAGCACCCTCTGCTTCTCGCTCAGGAGTTCGACGCTACAACTTTGACGCCTCTGCAAGTTGCTCCGATCCAAATTGAAGAGCTTGACGTCAAGCTCTTAGCGGAAGAGAAGTCGCAGTGACTTCCGTAGAGACAATTCGGCTTAGACACCGTTCGCATCGCCCAGGAGGAAATGCCATGAAGAAATTGTTCCATTTGATTCTGCTCGGCGCACTCTGCCATCCAGTGGTCCAACTGTGCGCTCAGGAAAAGCCCAAGAGCGAGGAGCGCGCCAAAGTCCCTACTCCCATCAAGGTGCAAATCATTTTTACCGAGCATGACGGCGACAAGAAAGTTTCCAGCATGCCCTACACTTTTACGGTTATCAGCGATGAAAAGGTTGGCGGCAATTACTCAACGAGGCTTCGTACGGGTATCCGCGTTCCTATCGAGACGGAGGGTAAGGACCAGAAGATGACTTACATGGATATCGGCTCAAATATCGACTGTGGCATAAAGACTGAAGACGATGGCCGCTTTCATCTTTACTTGATCTTCGATCGTTCGGCGCTCTATCCCAACAAGTCCACCGAGGGCGAGAGACTCGTAGCCAATCCCGGTGGTCAGCCGGTGGTTCGCCAATTCAGAACTGACGAAAACCTGATCCTGAAGGATGGGCAAACTTCGGAGAATCTGTTGTCCACGGATCCACTCAATGGCCATACGTTTCGCGTGTCCGTCACGATTAACGTACAAAAGTAGGGCAGGATTCCGCCTAAGTCTTCGCAAGAATTGCTGACAGGGCCGAATTTAAATCCGGATGCAAAAACCGGTAGCCTAGTTTTTCCAATGCTTGCGGTGCGACGCGCTGGCTGGATAACAGCAGCGCGTCGGCCATTTCACCCAGCGCGAGGCGCAGCGCAAACGCGGGAGCAGGGAAGAGCGCGGGGCGGTGCATCTCCTTCGCAAGCACTCTTGTGAACTCGGCGTTTTGCAGCGGTTGCGGCGAGACAATATTAATGGCACCCCTTACCGGGGCGGCGTTAATAGCGCTCGTTACCGAGGCGACATTTCCGGCGCCCCTCACAGAAGCGTTTTCGATGGCGAATCGCAAGATTCCCACGACATCTTCGAGCGTCACCCACGACATCCATTGTTTTGCGCTGCCTAGGCGGCCACCCGCCCCAAACCTGAAAGGCAACATCATCTTCGGCAGCGCGCCACCTTCGCGAGCCAAAATAATCCCAAACCGTGCGAGCGCCACGCGGATTCCCAGCGCCTCGGCCTTTAATGCTTCTGCTTCCCACTCTTTTGCCAGGCTGGCGAGGAAATCCGTTCCAGGCTTGCTCTCCTCGGTCAGAGTTTCGTCGCCGCGGTTGCCGTAAATCCCAATTGCGGATGCCGACACAAGAACGCTTGGCCGGGCATTCATTCTCGCGAGCGCGTTCACCAGCGCGCGGGTCGTATCGATTCGGCTGGAGCGCAGTAGCGCTTTCCGCTCCGCGGTCCACCGCCCGTCTGCGATCGATGCGCCTGCCAGGTTTACGACTGCATCGGCGCCAACGCCCGCGCCGCCCAATTCTCCGGTTGCCGGATTCCAGGCCACCGCGAAGCCTTCTTTTCCGCCCTCACCACCTGCGCTCTGCGGCCGAACCAACCGGCACACGGTATGCCCAGCTGAGGCCAAAGCTCTTGTCAGCGCCGTGCCAACCAGGCCCGAGGAGCCTGTCACCAGAACCTTCATGCAACTCCTCTTCGCTCTTCTTTATCTGCCGCTAGCAAAGTACCAGCCATTTGCACGCTACGCATCCCGTACGCCACGGTCAAGCGATTGAATTTTTCAAATACTACTTTTCGTACGGAACGTTTGAATCTTTCGTTGAGTGACGCGGATCGAGCGCAGCAGTGTTCCTGGACCGCACAAGCCAAAGCCCACCTACTAGCCCCTTCCCGCACCGCGGGTTACAATTCCCCTGTGCCACCAGTCTCACAAACGATTCGCGTGACGGTCCTCTTTTTCGGGCGTCTCAAGGATGTCGCCGGCCACGCCGAAGAGTCCGCCGAAATCGGAGACGCTGCGACGATCGAGCAACTCTTCGGTCTCTACGCGGCGCGTTATCCCGAGCTTGCAAGATACCGCTCATCGGTCGTCGCTTCGCGCAACCAGGAATTTGCCGCCTGGGATACGCCACTCCGTTCGGGAGACGAGGTTGCGTTTCTCCCGCCGGTGAGCGGCGGGTGACGCATCGACATGGCGACACTTCCCCACGATGACATCTACCAGTTGGTGCGAGAGCCTATCGATATCGCCGCACTGGCCCGCAGCGTTCGCGCCCCCGAAGACGGCGCCATCGTCACCTTCGACGGCTTCGTGCGCAATCAATCCCACAACCGCGCGAGTCTGTATCTTGACTACGAAGCCTACGAATCCATGGCCCTCGCCAAGATGCACGAAATTGGAGTTCAGCTCCGCGAAAAATATCGCATCCATTGTGTCGCCATGGTCCACCGGCTCGGGCGCCTCGAAATCGGCGAAACTAGCGTATTTATTGCCGTTAGCGCGCCACACCGTGCCGCGGCCTTTGACGCTTGCCGGTTTGCTATCGATACCCTGAAGCGGACCGTGCCCATCTGGAAGAAAGAATATTTCGAAGACGGGGCTGTGTGGGCCGATGGCGAACTCCCTCCTGCGCCTGCGGCGACACCGCGCGCGAAACCTGCATCCTAATTCCTAATGCCGATGACGCCCTTTCGCCCCCCATCCACTCTGTTCTTCGCTGTTTTAGTGCTCCTGTTCGCTGGGGTGGCATTCAGCCAGGACAAGCCTGACCGTCCTCCGTGGGCGCAGAAGTCCAAGTCCACGGCGAGTGGCAACCCAACCTCCAAGCCGGGCAGCACGTCCACGTCTACGGCGTCGCCCACTTCGGCCCCGGACGGCGAGCCTGGAAAGACCGTCCAGCCCACGCCAGCAGCTTCAAAAGACGAATCGCAGGATGCCGCGGCCCAGCGCGGGCGCATCCGCGTCAACGTAAACCTTGTCAACGTGCTCGTCAGCGTGCTCGACGAGAAGAACCGCCCGGCGCCGGATTTACCCAGAGAGGCTTTCCAACTTTTTGAAGAAGGCGTTGAGCAAAAGATCGACAAGTTCGAGCCGGAAACTTCGCAGCCGCTGGACCTGGCGATCATGATCGATGCCAGCATGAGCGCTCACAAAGAGATCACCTTCGAGCAGGAAGCCGCTGCCCACTTTATTCGGCAGGTTTTGCGCGCGGGTGACCGGCTGGCTGTTTTTTCGTTCGATGAAAACGTGACGCAAGTCGCATCGTTTTCAGACAACGTCGCCGAGCTGCAGTCGGCCGTCCGCAGGATTCCGCCAGGCGCCGGCACTTCGATTTACGACGCCGTGCTTCTCGGTTCGCGCGCGCTTGGGCGCCGCGGGGATGACCGCCGCCGCGTGATCATCCTGGTGACCGACGCGGGCGAAACCACCAGCCGCGCCGATTTCGACGCAGCTCGCAAGGAGGCGGTCCTCTCCAACGCGCTCCTTTACACCATCGTTATTCGCCCGGTGAAAAACGAAAGCGGCCGCAACACCGCCGGGGAGCACGCTCTCGAAACCATGACCGACACTACCGGCGGCGCCATGTTTTATCCCGACACGCCACAGGAACTGGGAGCCATCTTCGATCGCATCGACCGCGAACTGCGCACTCAGTATTTGCTGGCCTACTATCCCACTCCGCGCGGCCCCGCCAACACCTACCGATCCATCGTCGTCGCGGTTACCCCCGCTAACTACCAGGTCCGCCACCGCAGGTCCTACCTCACTGGCCCGCAATAATTTTTTCTACTGCAATCGTGGTGTTTCAGTTTGTTCTCTCGGCTTTTTTCAGCCACCACAGTAATATTGTTGGGATGAACGACTCCTATCTTAGCGCCGCGATCGAAATCGCCCAGGAGGCGGGCAAAATACTTATCGAAGAATTGTCGCGCCCGCTCGACATTCGCTACAAAGGAGACGAAGTCGATCTCGTCACGCAGGCGGACAAGCGCTCGGAACGGTTCATCGTTGAACGACTGGCAAGATACTTTCCCGACCATGCCGTTACGGCTGAAGAGGGAACGGGGCACGAGAGCGCTTCGGCTTCGAAATTCCGCTGGCACGTTGATCCACTTGACGGCACCACCAACTATGCGCACGGCTATCCCTGCTTCAGCGTTTCTATTGCGCTTGCAAAGCGAGACACGCTACTTGCTGCCGTAGTTTTCAATCCTTTTTACAACGAACTGTCCACGGCCGCCCGCGGCGAAGGAGCCGCGTTCAACGGCAAGAAAATTCACGTTTCCAAGGTCGCCACGCTTTCGACCAGCCTCCTCTGTACCGGTTTTCCCGTGCGAAACCGCAAAGCCAGCGCCAATCTTCAATACTACGGTGATTTCACACAACGCTCTCACGGTGTACGCCGCGATGGCTCCTCCGCGCTCGACCTCGCCTCTGTCGCGTCGGGCCGCTTCGACGGCTTCTGGGAATTCGGACTTGCGAAATGGGATACCGCCGCGGGCGTTTTGCTGGTCGAAGAAGCCGGTGGCAAAGTCACAGATTTTTCCGGGAAACCTTATCAGCTTGGAGGCCCGGTCATTCTTGCCACCAACGGGCTGATCCACGAAGAAATGCGGACCGTCGCGCTGGAGATCTCCCGCCGGTCCCCGGCAGGTGTTTGAACAGGTTCCGATTCGCGCACTAATCTCATCCTTATCCTGCGCTTACGATTTCCTTACGTTCGAAACGTTAGCATTCCGAGGCAACGAAGAAGCATTCTGCGCCTGCCAAAGACGCACCTTGATCCAACAACAATCCGTTGCCGAGGAGCTTTTTCAGGAGAGAGAAATGCGCGCGTTCAGCCACAACGGAAGACTGTCCCGGATTTTTCTTACGGCATTGCTGTCTGTCGGCATTTTTTCAAATTGCCTGCAGGCCGACGACAAGGAATCAAGCAATCCGCGCCCAAAGTCTGCGCCGCCAAAGAGTGATGCCTCCAAGGTGGAAGCGCCCGCTCCTTTGACGGAGCGCGAGCGCTGGATGCTGGACCGCATAGAGCAACTTGAAAAGCGCGTCGCAGAACTTGAAAGCAAGAACAATTCGCCCGCGGCTGCAGCCGCTGCAGCACCCTCTCCGCAGCCCAGCTCGCTGGATCCAATCGCTTCTGCGGCAGTAGCGGCCGCTAAGCTGGCTCCGACTGGGACAGGAGCAATTACGAATGTCATTCCTGCAGAAAAGGTTCTCGCCGCAGTCAGTCCCCAAGCGACCGAAAAGGGCAAGGCAGGCGTGCCGAAATCACCAGCAGCGGAGCCCTTTGCGTTCGCGGACTTCACATGGCTGACCGGCAACGCCCGCACCAAGGAATCGCCGATGGACACGAAGTTTTTCACGCCGGAGATTCGCGCCGACATCGATTACATTTACGATTTCAATCATCCTAAAGACAACTCGATCGGTGGGTCGAGCGAAGTCTTCAGGGTCAATGAGGTCCAGGTGACGCAGCTCGGTGTAGGCGGCGATTTTCATTACGACAATGTTCGCGCGCGTTTGATGACCCAGTTTGGTTTGTATTCGCAAACCACGCCGCGTAACGACGCGAGTCCTGCGCGCGGCCAGTGGAATCTGGATAATGCTTACCGGTATATCTCGGAAGCGTACGGTGGCTACCACTTCAACGCACTGTACGGGATCAATGTCGACGCAGGCATTTTCATGTCCTATGTGGGTCTCTTCAGTTACTACCAATTCGACAACTGGGCCTATCAGCCGTCTTATGTTTCATCGAACACACCGTGGTTTTTCAACGGCGTGCGCGTGCAGATCTTTCCAACGGAGCATTTGAAGATCGAGCCGTGGTTTGTAAACGGCTGGCAGTCGTACGGCAGGTTCAACAACCGGCCTGGATTCGGCGTGCAGTTCCTCTGGCGTCCGAACGGCTGGCTATCAGTCCTCGGGAATCAATACATGTTGGGCACGGATACCCTGAACACGCCGGGCCGAGTTCGCTATCACACGGACGACAGCATTCAGATTAAGTACTACGACAACCAGGAACATTTTCTGAGCAAAGCCGCCTTCTCGCTGACCGGAGATATGGGGTGTGAACACAGTGGCGGCGTCAGTTGTGCTGGCAACTCCGCGAAGGGTCCTAAGCAGAGCTTCCTTGGGTACATGGTCTACAACCGCCTGTGGTTCGATCGCGACAAGTACGCGCTGACACTCGGCGGCGGACAGATCAACAACCCTGGACGTTATCTCGTCTTGATTCCGCCGATTAATGGAGCAACCGCTGCTTCGGGAACACCCTACTTCACGGCGAACCCCGGCGATCCGTACAAGGCTTGGGATGTATCGGGAACCTTTGACTGGATGCCGAGCCAATACATTACCTTTCGATGGGAGTACAACCATCGGGCGGCCAATGTGCCTTACTTCTCCGGCTCCGGCGGAGTATCACCCCCTGGTGGCAACAACGGTGCGTCTGGCTCCTTCGTTTGCCTCAGCGGCTTCACGACCTGCAACGGCTCGCCAACAAATACTTGGTTCCCGGATCTTCGCAAAACCGAGAACCGTTTGAACATGGCGATACTCGTCAAATTCTGATTCTGTTAGAGAATCACAACAACACTTCGGCGTCATCTTTGCGCATGTTGCGACTGTTTCATCCATTTGCTCTACGTCGTAGAATGTCGACCGTGACGAAAAGCAAAACCAAGAGGCCCGCAAATCCCCGAACTAACGCTCGGCCGAACCAGCGATCCAGTCGAGACGGCGACCATTTTTTGGAGGCAGCTGCTCGCTTGACAGAAATTGGAAAGGGCTTCCATGCACGCGGCTGGGTGCTGGGCACGAGCGGAAACTTCAGCGCGGTGATTTCCCGCGAGCCGCTGCGCCTGGCGATTACTTCAACGGGGTTGGACAAGGGGAGCCTTGCGCCGCAGCAGTTTCTCGAGATGGACGAAGCGGCCAACGTCGTGCGTGGCGAAGGGCGCCCTTCCGCAGAGGCCCTGCTGCATCTCGCTATCGCGCGAGACGTGGATGCTGGCGCTGTCCTGCACACGCATTCCGTTTGGAGCACGGTCCTTTCGGGCTCGCATGCATCACAGGGCGGTATCGCGTTGGAAGGATTTGAAATGCTCAAAGGGCTTGAAGGCGTTCGAACCCACAAGCACCGCGAGTGGCTGCCGATTCTTGAGAATTCGCAGGACATGATCGAGCTGAGCGAGCGCGTTTCAAAAACACTGCGCGATACTCCGGGAATCCACGGTTTCCTTTTGAAGGAGCATGGGCTTTATACTTGGGGTGCGGGCTTGCAGGAAGCCAAGCGCCATGTTGAAATTTTGGAATTCCTGATGGAAGTGCTGGTTCTCTCCGGCGCCGCGCAGAGCGCGTGATTCCGCGCCGGCCGAACTTAGGAGTTGATTGCCGTGGCTGTCCTTCGAGTCCCTGATGAAAACCGTTCGCTCCGCCTACAAGGCGAGGTGCGCAATTACCTCGCCGGGATTGGCATTGACTACGAACGCTGGGAGTCTCCAGCAGACCTGACTGTGGATGCTTCCGCCGAGCAAGTTCTGAGCGCCTATAGCGAGCAAGTCGAAAAGCTCAAGCGCGAGGGTGGCTACGTCACCGCAGATGTGATCGACGTCAACACGAATACTCCCGGGCTGGAAGCCATGCTCGCCAAATTCAATATTGAACATACGCACGACGAGGACGAAGTCCGCTACATCGTTTCAGGGCGCGGGCTATTCCATATCCACCCGCAACGCGGTCCCGTCGTCGCGATCGAAGTGGAAGCCGGCGACTTGATTCGCGTTCCGCGCGGGACGCTCCATTGGTTCGATCTGTGCGGAGACCGCCGCATTCGCGCCATCCGTTTGTTCCAGGACAAGTCCGGCTGGACGCCCCACTATACAAGCAGCGGCGTGGATAGGAATTACGAGCCCGTTTGCCTGGGCCCAAGATACATTCCGCCGCAAACGGCTGCGAAGTAGCTGGCGTGCCGCTGATCGAGGAATCCCAGGTCCACATTATTCTTCTCGATATCGAAGGCACAACGACGCCCATCAATTTCGTTTATCAAACGCTCTTCCCCTACGCGAGTCGCAAGCTGGAATCTTTTCTTCGAGAACACGCCCAAGATCCTGAGATTCAATCTTTGATCCAGGAGCTACGCGGGCAGCGCGAGGCGGATGAAGGCAATGGCCTTGAGCCGCCTGCTTGGCAGGACCATCCCGAAGAAGCGCGGCTGCGTTCGAGCGTCGCCTTCGGCCAATGGCTGATCGCGCGGGACAGCAAGTGCACGCCCCTCAAGACGGTTCAAGGAAAAATCTGGCAGCACGGATTCACGAGCGGGGAATTGCGCGGAGAGGTGTATCCGGATGTCCCGATTGCCTTCGAACGGTGGCGACGGCAAAAGAGAATGATCTGCATTTACTCGTCGGGAAGCGTCCTCGCGCAGCAAAACCTGTTTCGCACGACCGCCTCAGGCGATCTGACGCCGTACATCACCGCTTTCTTCGACACCTGCGTGGGGGCCAAGTCCGAAGTAGAAAGCTACAAGAAAATCGCCGCTTCACTTTCGTATGAGCCTAAGCAATTCCTGTTCATTTCCGATGCCCGGAAAGAAGTCGAAGCGGCGCGATCCGCGGAAATGCAAGCTATCCTCTGCGAACGGGATTCGGAATCTTCTTCCTCTCGCTGCCAGAGCGATGCCATCCACAGTTTCGAGGGCCTTATTCCGGACTAGCGTCCCAAGCCGCCGAAGTGCTGCTTACCACGTCGCCGCCGGAGCCCTACTTTGCTCCCCATTCCGCATACAGCTTCGTAATTGCTGGCGCAATAGAAAAGTCCCAGACAAAAATGCCGACGCTCTTGTACTTTTCCGGAACAACGTAAAGATCAGCAGCTTCAGCCGCAGGCACGCCAGCTTTGTGCATTTTCTGCGCCTGGTCTTCAATATCGTCAAAAAGCGCACGGAACAGCGCGATTCCTTCCTGGTCACAGACAGGCCCATGTCCGGGCACGAAGACGGTGTCCTTGTCCCAGGACGCGAACGTCTTCAAAGTTTGTCTCCAGCCAGACACAGTGGCTTGCGGGTCGAAGCAAACTGGATACAATCCGGAAAAGAGCAGATCACCTGTGTACACCACGTTCTGTTCCGGAACGCGGACGATGATGTCCGTCCCGGAGTGTCCTGGATAACTCTCGATCACGGCCGTCAATCCGCCCAAATCCATTTTCATCGGCACCTTTGCCGAATCAATCGGATGATTTGGAAGTGCCAGCACGGTGTCGTTCACAATGCTGAGAATGTTCGTTACCATGCCGAGGTTTTCCTCGCGATGCTTTCGAGCCAGCTCCGTTTTGGAATCTTTGAGCGCCTTTTCGAGCGGGGCCAGCGCGACCGCCTTATCAGCTCCCTGCATTGCGCCGTAGCTCTCCACGATGCGCTTCGGCGTGTCCGCGTGGGCCCACAGAGGAATCCCGTTGCCCGCATAAAACCCGTTTCCCATGGAATGGTCAAAGTGGTAGTGGGTGTCCAGCGCGGCCTTTATGGGAACCTGGCTTACCATCCTCAGAGCGTCCATCTGGAAAGTGGCGCCCGTCGCACTGCCGAACCCTTCGATCATCAGTGCGCCATCCTTGCCCACCAGGAACCCTCCGTTGCAGAGCGTCTGGAAGCCCTTCGAGGGATCCGAAATTGTTGCGTACAGTCCTTCGCCCACTTTTCTGACTGAGGCGAAGCCTTTGTCCACAATCGGAGTCTGCGATACGCGCGAGCCGGCCGTCATCTGGGCTGCCAGCGCGGGCAAGGGAATCAGCTTCGCCGCGGCATAAAACGCACCGAAATAAGAGGTCTTGGCAAGAAAGCTCCGCCTGGAAAAAGGCAGAAAGTTGACAGCCTGGCGGTCACTTCCGGCACCCGCCGTCTCGCGGCCTTTTCTGGTAGAGCCGAGCATGACTCCTCCAATCGAACTGAGTTGTATTTATGTTGAGTCTATTTGAAAGCGGATTATTTTAGCAGACCGCTAAGTATTCCGGTTCATCGAAAAACTGCCCGCAAGCTCAGCCCCAGGCGCAAGTCGCAGCTTGGCCGCGCGGAGACGCAACCGCCTCTCCCAACCCGTTCCCGCGTGATTTCTCGACATAAACGAAGCTTGTCATTCACAACACGCAGTTCATGTAGGCGATGGATATACATAATACTATTTGCGTACCATGTCGGTGTGGGTTAATGACAATCCTTGCTGAGTTACTCCGGCTGATTCCAACCGTCCTTAGAGAGGCGCTCCAGCATGACTAAGATTAGGTTTGCATTGGTACTGGCAATCAGTTTGGCACTTGCTCCTTCGTGGCAAGCTCAGGAACCTTGGCGGGACGCGTGTATCCAGCGATGCATGACTCAGACGGCGCCTGCAGATCCCGAAATGCAAAGGCAGGAGATTATCAGTCTCGAAAAAGAGGCCGCGCGCGCTATCCAATTGAGCAGCGGAACTTTCTTTCATCGCGTTTATAGTGACGACTTCACGGGTGCGCTTTCGCATGGTCAGCTGGTCAACAAGGACCAGTGGATAGCGGCAGTCGAGTCTCCCAACGTCAAGCGGGAATCGTTCATTGTCTCGGACATCAAGGTTCGGATTTTCCAGGAAACCGCGGTGGCGACTTGCCTGTGGTCGACACGCTTCACTCTCAAAGGACAGCACCTCAGCACCCAGTTTCGCGTGATACATGTTTATGTCAACACGCCCAGGGGCTGGCATGTGGTCTCTGGTCACACAACCAACCTGCCTCCGGACGTGCAGCAGGTGCTGTAGGATTCCTGCACGCCCATCGCGTTGCGTTGACGCCCCCTGAAGCGGATGTTACGCTCGCCGTTCGCTTTTCAAACGCATGCGCGCCGTCGACCTGATCCGCAAAAAACGCGATTCCGGGGAACTCTCCCGCGAAGAAATCAA
>Ga0209471_1001659_pt1 | contig 13104 bp, 11 predicted proteins | sample GraSoiAngelo_128_FD_185885 | JGI IMG/M metagenome (GOLD analysis project Ga0209471, IMG submission 185885) | Grasslands soil microbial communities from the Angelo Coastal Reserve, California, USA - 14_0927_12_20cm (SPAdes) (version 2) | ecosystem: Environmental > Terrestrial > Soil > Grasslands ...
TGCGCGAGCGTCAGGGTGAAGCCTCACTTTCATTCGACTTCATTGAACAACTCAGCTCGGACTTCTTCCCACGGAATCAATTCGACAGTGCCGGCGTCAATTTCAGCTATGCGTCGCTTGATTTCTTCCGACCACGCAGCTTCAACTTCATATTCCGAAACCGGGTCGAGCGTCTCAATTAATAAGCCGGCCAACGTTGCACGATCCTGCTCGGACAACTGCGCGGCCTCATGAAAGACTTCTTTGAGATTTGGTTCCACGAAAATTAGCTCCTCATCTTCGCCTCGCCGCCTTCATTTGCTCCGGCGGCGTCACGCGCATCACACCGTGGTCGTCGCGGTAAAGACTGAACGTCACGTCTTTGACTTGTCCGCCTTCGTCCTTGATTCGGATCGTGAAAGTCTTATTTGCACCGCGACCTTCGACGCGCAACGGCAAGTAGCCTTCGAGATCGGGACTGCGATACGCGGTGTAGTGATCCTGATCGTGTTTCTCATAACCGAGTACATAGATGCGATCAAAATCAGGCTCGCCAATCTTGTGAGGCTCTTTCGAAGAACTCTTCTCCAGAATCACCCAACTACCCGGCCGTGATTCCCTCGCCACATCCTTAGTCTTGGTTGCCGAAGATTCGTCCGTCGCCTCTTCATCGAGCCGACGCCACGCCACGAATTCCCTTCCCGTTCGGTAATAGATGATGTCGCTCGGAACCGTCAGCTCAACCTGCTTCCCGAAAATCCATCCTTCAGGAGCCGGCGAAATCGATGGCGAAAGACGCACTTTGTACCACAGCTCGGTCGTCTCCTGATCCTCAGGGTTCTCTTCGTCATCCTGATCTTTTTTATTGTTCCCGGATATCGCGGTTCCCGCCTTCGGCGCCGTATCGCTCTCAGTCGATTCTGCACCTTTGAATTTTGGCACGCGGCTCCATCCAATGACGTCGAAGCTTGAACCGCTGTCGAGCCGCATCATGATGTTTTCGTTAGTGCTGCGATCAGGATTCAAACGAAGATTTGATCCGGCGTGCAATTGACCTGTGGCTTGGGCCTGGAGATTTTTATCGTCGTCGGCAAGTTTGTGCGCTTTCTGCAGAACCTCATCGGGCATAATATTGCGCGCTTCGATCCAACCTTCCGCCTTTTCTTCATCGCGCGCGCGCACTCGAAACCAGCGCTCTTTCCTGGTATTGTCAGTCGGATCCGGGATATCGATTGAATCGAGTATGTCAACGGTATCGCCGCGATTCACCTCAAGTAAGTCAGCCGCCACGACCGCGGTCGAACTTCGAATCTGCGCGCTGCGCGCAACGACCACGCCGGTGTTGTTGCGACTCGCGATCGCGCTACACGACGTAAGAAAAACTGCCAGGTAGACAATACTTGCCGTTCTAAATATTGCTCGATAATTAAGACTCATGAATGCATTGAAACTTTCCGCGCCTACTTTCGCACCGCGTGGGTGGCGTCATTGTAACCCAAGTCGCGCAACAAATCGCGCTGCTGCCTGGTGAGGTTGTCGCTAACTGAGATGTGCGTGCGAAGACCGAGTATCTCAACCTTCAAACCGAACGGGGCGAGTTCGCTCGCCAGGTTAATCGAGGCTGTGTTCCGAACATACGTGTTAACAAAATCCATTGAATTCAATTCTTCCGCGAGCGCCCGCGTTACCGCCTCGTTCCCGTCGATTTTCCTTTGACCATTTCGGCCCGTGGCATATGCCTGAAAGAGTTTGCGATACACGTCCCCCAACGAGCGCTTTCGATGACTCGCGCTCCTCAACCGCAAATCGTAAAGGAACGCTATGAGCTGGCCCTTGGCGTAGACTGACGTACGACCAGTGGTGAATCTTCTTTTCGAAGAATCAATCAACGACAAAGCGCCTGCCTGCATCGCCGCGTCGGATGCACGCGCGAGCGAGGCGATGAACTCAGGAAAGGTTAACAGCCCAAGCTCAAGCGCGATGCGCGATGACTGATACACTGTGAACCCCTCATAGAACCAATCATAATCACCGTCGAGCACCAACCCATTCGGCACCCACAGATGAAAAAGTTCATGCGTCAGTGGCGTGCTCAACTGCGCCAACGCCCCAACTTTCGACGGCAACTTTCCCATTAGCAGCGTGACCGCCGAGCCTCTCGTTTCAGCGGCCCACTGATTCGCAGCAGCGGATTGCGGAAAAGGAAACAGAACAAGCATTCCCTGCTTCGCAGTCACCGCGCCAAACACTTCACGATGCGCTTTCAAGATCTTACCGGTCAGTTCAAGTGCCTCGCGATCGGTAAAGGCCCAGTCTCCATCCGTAACCATCGTGAACATCAGCCCTGATTCGTTCACCTGCGCGGTGCGCAACTTAGCACCAACCGCAAACACGCCGCGGCCTATGTCACGAACGTCGAATTCGCGCCGAGTCTCTACAGCCATGCCTGAAACGATTTGCCACGAGTCCGGAAGTTTGAATCGCAGGGTCGCGCTGTTTACATCGTTCGAAGAACCGGCAAGTGGTAAGAGGTCACCTGACATCAAAACTCCGCGTTCTTTCGAGATCCATGAAACTATCGCTGAATCGCTCGCCATAATCGGCGGCGTTAGGTTCACCTCGTATCGAAATCGCGTGGCCGGCTCGATCGAATCGAATTGGCCGGGAGCAAGTTGGCGAACTTCAATTGGTTGGCCGTCATTGTCGAAGACCGTGAATTGTTCGATTCGATGGCCCAACCCCACGATTCCGCCATGCGCATCCAGAAACGACCATTTCGTTGTAGCTGCGCAGCTTCCCTCGATCGTCACTCGATTCGAGTTGGGGAGCACGCTGATGCTCGCGCTCATCTGTTGGGCCGACGCAGTCAACACCGCCGCGCCACCCAGAACAATCGCCCCCAAACTGATTCCGAACCGCGGCAGAGTAAGACTGACAAACTTCGTTGACATCATCCGCAACCGTAACTAGACTGAGTGTCAGTCTAGCATCAAAGTCACTCGGTGATCGGACTCAACCCCTTACGCGGATGGTTAATAGGTCCCGCGAAAAGAATTCGCGGCCTGGCATTCCTGTTGTTAGCATGCCTCGCGTTCGGATCGACTGCTGAGTTCACTCACCATCACGGCAACCAATCGCAAGGACAACCGCAAGCATCATCGTCAATCGATCGATCACTTGTTACTCGCCTCGAAGCAGACAAAGGCAACGGCGGATCATCGACTTCTAAGTCCCAAACCGATTGTCTCATCTGCCAGCTTCATCAAAATCTTTCGACGACTGAATTAAGTCAGCCGTCCGCTCTTAGCGCTACCGAAGCGCGGATTTGCCATCCGTTCACGATCACGGCCGTCCATCTTTTCGAATTCGCAGACACCCAACGCGGCCGCGCACCTCCAATTCTTCTCTAAGCCACCAATCGCCGTTCCTTCGCGTCTGGCGTCAGCCACGCGCGTTCTCCAAAGGCCACGACGTTCGTTTTGGCGAATCTAATTCGATCGCGAGAACCTCGTCTGCCATTAACTGAATAGGAGACATCAATAATGAGGGCTCAGAGACAGATCTTATCGATATCATTTATTTTAATTTTTATTCTTACATTTCCAACTGCGGCGCCGATTTCAAACGCGCAAGCGCTCACTGCAGGCACAGTCAGTGGTTCGGTCGTCGATCCAAATGGGGCCACCGTGCCCAACGCGACGGTGACCATCGCCAATTCAATAACGGGATACAAGCGCACCGTGACGACTGACGCTGAAGGAAATTTTCGTTTCACGGACGTGCCACCTAACAATTATCAACTTACAGTTTCCGCCTTAGGCTTTTCTGCGGCCAACCAAACGTTGACGGTGCGCACCGCCGTTCCCATCGCCTTGAAGATTCCCCTCGAAGTCAGCAGCGCTACTGAAACTGTGAATGTCACCAGCAACGCGGCGCAGGTGATTGAAAACATTCCGACGACGCACACCGATGTAGATCAGACGCTGATTACACGGCTACCCGTGCGCTCACCGGCTAACGGATTAAGCGACGTGATCACGCTCGCGGCGCCCGGTGTGGTCGCGGACTCGAACGGTTTTTTTCACCCGCTTGGCGATCACGCGCAAACTTCCTACTCGGTCGATAATCAACCGATTTCCGATCAGCAGAGCAAAGCATTCTCAACCCAACTGCCGCCGAGCGCTGTTCAATCGCTGGAAGTAATTACAGGCGCGACACCCGCGGAGTATGGCGACAAGACAAGTCTCGTCATCAACGCAATCACCAAATCAGGGTTGAATCAAAAGAAACCTACCGGCAGCTTCAGTACGACTTATGGAACGTTCGGAACGATAAGTCAGGACGGCTCGCTCGGATATGGTAATTCGAAGCTGGGAAACTTCATGACGTTTACTTTCGAACGCTCAGGCCGTTTTCTGGATGCGCCTGAGTTTACCGTGCTGCACGATCGAGGAACTTCGGCGAATCTCTTCGACCGCATCGATTACAGTCCGAACTCGAAAGATACTTTTCACCTGAATCTCTCGCTCGCGCGTAACAGTTTCCAGACGCCGAACCAATTCGATCAGCAAGCTGTCGGTCAAGACCAGCGGCAGATCGTCCATAGCATCAATATTGCGCCGGGTTATGTACATATCTTCGGCGCAACCACCGTATTGACGATCAATCCGTACTATCGTCTAGATACCGTCAAGTATTTTGCCAGCCCCAACGCGTTCTCCGATCAGCCGATCACTTTCAATCAGTCGCGCCGGCTTAACAATTTTGGCGTGAAGGCTGATGTTTCGTACGTGAAGGGGCGGCACAATGCGAAGTTCGGTACGCAACTGTCACATACTCTGCTTACGGAAGGGTTCAATTTCGGTATTACCGATCCCGATTTCAACAATCCGGCCAGCCCTGATTTTCTTCCCGGCCTGCGTCCGTTCGATCTGACGCGTGGGGGTCATTACTTTCTATTTCACGGCCATGCAGACATCAAGCAGGAAGCCGTTTACGCGCAAGACAACATAACGCTGGGCAACGCCACGGCTTCGGTGGGCGTTCGCTTCGACAACTACGACGGCATCACGAAAGGCAAACTCGTGCAGCCTCGCCTCGGCGTTTCGTATCACATCAAGAGCACCGCGACAGTTCTCCGTGGTTCGTTCACGCGTAATTTCGAAACGCCCTACAACGAAAATCTGATCCTTTCCAGTGCCACCGGCGCCGGAGGTTTGGCGAACGGTGTCCTTGGCGACACGAGTAATTTGCCACTGCGCGCGGGTGCGAGATCCCAGTTCAATGCAGGGTTTCAACAGGCAATTGGAAAGTACATCGTCCTTGATTTTGACTACTTCAATAAGAGGACGAACAATGCTTACGACTTCAACACGCTGCTAAATACTTCGATCGCGTTCCCGATCTCCTGGCAGAAATCGAAGTTGGATGGAGCGTCGTTCAAGTTCAATCTTACGAACTACAAGGGTCTCACGGCCTTCACGGTAGCAGGACACACGCGCGCGCGCTTCTTCCCACCTGAAAGCGGCGGCCTCTTCTTCAACTCCGATTTGCCATCAGGTGTCTTCCGCATCGACCACGATCAGAAGTTAGAGCAGACGACGCAGGTGCAATATCAATTTGAGCACTGGAAGAAGCTCGCGCCGTATGTGAACGTGACGTGGCGTTATGACAGTGGATTGGTAGCGGGTTCCGTGCCTGATTTTGCTACGGCGCTTGGATTCACCGCGGATCAACAGCAGCAGATCGGGTTGTTCTGCGGCGGCACGTTTGCCACCCTGGCTAATCCAATAACGGTTTGCAATTCGACTAATCGCGGAGCGTTGCGCGTCAGAATTCCGGCCGATGGTGCGGAAAACGATGATACGAATCCGCCGCGAATCGCGCCACGCAATCTGTTCGATCTGAGTGCGGGAACAGACAATCTGTTTCGCTCTGATCGTAAGAAAATCAGCTTGCGCTTCACCGCAATCAACATCACGAACAAGATCGCTCTCTACAACTTTCTTTCGACCTTCAGCGGCACACACTTCGTGACGCCCCGCACGTTACAGGTACAGGTAGGCTTTAGTTTCTAACCTTCTGACATTTCGCATCGTAAACCGCGTCAACGAGCCGCGGAGCGGCGACAGATAATAGCGGCGGGTGAGCGAGCGCGGTGAGCGTAACCCGGGGATCACGTCCTCTTGAATTTCAGCGCGGGCTTCAGCCCGCGAAGAACCGTTGGAGTTTCATTCAATTCAAATTTATTGCGCCCCTTCAGGGCGCGGAAAAAATATCTCACCTGATCCAGGGGTCGCGCGACCTTCGGTCGCTTACCCCTGGCTATTATTTGCAACCGCTGCGCGGTTGGTCGGCTCACCAAAGAAAAGTAGGGCGGCAACGTCCTCACCACGTCACCGCCCCGGCTCACAATCTTTGGGGACTGTGAGGCGAGCTGGTGAACCCAAACACCGGCGCTTTTTGACGAAGCTGATATGAAACGTTCAAGGAATGAACCTTCGCAGATAACGGGAATTAACAATTCTTAACAATGAAGGGATTGACACGATCCGCGACGACAACTAAAATCTGCATACTCTGACGGTTTCCCGAGGGATGGGATTATGACCTTAGTCAAGATCATCGTCATCACGGTTCTCATCATTCTCAGCATTCTGTTCTTTGGGCGTTTTCTGTTCTAGCTCGACGGAACACGGCGTTCGTTCGTCTGCAACCGCATCGACGCGGCTCGCAACTCCATACTCAACCATCACAGCTTTGAGTCCTCTGTTTGGGTCGGGGGCGTTTCCGTTGTCTGTGTATGCGAGATGATGATGTTACTCGTGTTCGGGTGGTGTCCTGTTCCTCGGTGCATGCTCAGTGGTTCTCGGTGCCTCCGTGGTGATAATTTGTGAGAATAGTTTCTCTCCAGCGTTCCACAGATCTCACGGAGATTATGAAATTGCACACGCCCTCGGGGTACCGGTTCAGTTTGACTCAATGCGCTATCAATCAATGTAACGCACGCTCCAGAAAACTCCGTTCTTCAGCCGCCTTTAGGTGGCTTGCCCGCAGGGTTCTTAGACCAGCCGTTTACGGCTGGGCCAGGTACGAACGAATCCAAAGGCCGTTTCAACGGCCTTACTAATGAGTGCTAAAGCACCGATACCTGAAGCGCGCTAAAGCGCGCTCGTAAAGCGTGTTGTTGTCTGGCCCAGCGCTAAAAGTGCTGGTCTCACAACCCTGCGGGTAAGCCATCTAAAGATGGCTCATAATTACGCATGCTGTCCGTCTTAACTGAACCAACACACGCCCTCGCGTTGCGTTACAAAAACTCTCATAAAGTTGGTACTCTAACCTCACAGTAACCAAACAGTTATGGCTGAAGACAAATCCGAAGGGCTCGTGAAAATCCGGCGCGCGCTAATCAGCGTCTCTGACAAAACCGGCATCGTTGATTTTGCGCGTGAGCTGAAAAGGTTCGGCGTCGAGATTATCAGCACCGGCGGAACCGCCAAGGCGCTGCGCGAACACGGAATTGAAGTGCGCGATGTCTCCGACGTCACCGGCTTTCCAGAGATGATGGATGGCCGCATCAAGACGCTGCACCCGAAGATTCATGGCGCGCTGCTGGCGTTGCGCGACAATCCCGATCACGTCGCCGCGATGAAGCAACACGCCATCGAACCGATCGACATGGTTGTGATCAATCTCTATCCATTCGAACAGACAGTGCTGAACGGCGCCACACTCGATCAGGCGATTGAACAGATCGATATCGGCGGTCCGGCAATGATTCGATCGGCGGCAAAGAATTTTTGCGACGTCGCCGTCGTCGTCTCGGTTGAACACTACGCTGCTGTCACTGAAGAGATGAAACGAAGCGACGGCGCGATAAGCGCTGGGACTCGACAGAAGCTTGCGCGTCACGCATTCAATCTAACTGCGATGTACGACATGCGCATTTCAAGTCATTTGACTTCGTCTCTACTGGATATCGGCGAGTCCCGATCCCATGGAATCGGTATGGGCGGGGGCGGTGGCGGCGTAAGTTTCAGTAAGGTCTTTGCCCAGCGAGCGGCGGCGCAAATGAAATCGCTCGTCGAGCAGGGACTGCTGATGCTGCACAAACGAAATGATCTGCGTTACGGCGAGAATCCTCATCAACAAGCGGCACTTTACGATGTTGGATGGGACGGCGGAGTGGCTAATGCAGCGTTGCTCAACGGCAAAGAGATGTCTTTCAACAACTACGTCGATGCCGATGCGGCGTGGCAACTTGTCTCTGACTTTGAGAGTAACGCCTGTGCGATCATCAAGCACACGAATCCGGCGGGTGCAGCACTGGGAGCAACCGGCGAAGAAGCTTATCGTCGTGCGTTGGCATGCGATCCGATTTCAGCATTCGGCGGGATCGTGGCCTTCAATCGAGAAGTCGATGAAGCGGGCGCGCGCGCGGTCGTCGAAATATTCAGCGAGGTAATCATCGCTCCTGATTATGACGATTCAGCTTTAGAGGTTTTGAGAACCAAGAAAAACCTACGCGTACTACTTGCGGGCGACGCCAAGGCGGCCGAAGGTCTGGAATACAAACAAATTTCCGGCGGCATGCTTGTGCAATCGCGTGATAGCCAACAGATGAAGCGCGAAGAGTTGAAAGTGGTCTCGAAGCGCGCGCCGACGGAATATGAAATCGACGATCTGATATTCGCCTGGACAGTTTGCAAGCATACAAAGTCGAACGCGATCGTTTATGCTCACGACAAACAAACAGTCGGCGTCGGCGCGGGCCAAATGTCTCGAGTCGATTCAGTGAAAATCGGCGCGATGCGCGCCCAACTGCCAATCAAAGGATCGGTTCTCGCCTCTGATGCGTTCTTTCCTTTTCGTGATGGAATTGACGAAGCCGCGAAGCACGGCATCGTCGCTGTTATTCAACCCGGCGGATCGGTCCGCGACGAAGAGATCGTTGCGGCGGCGAACGAACACGGACTCGCCATGGTCCTTACGGGCGTGAGGCACTTCAAACATTAAAGGTATCCAAATTGAAGCGAGATATCCTTTTGCTCATCAAGATAAGAGGCAGCCTGCGAAGCAGGCGATAGCGTAAAGCCTGGAGCGTGAGCCCCAGGAGCAGGCAGCCAGATATTCCTAGCCCGCTTTAGCGGGCGACAGCGGAAAACCTGTTGCGTCATGCGCTCGCGAGGTCATGAATGAGAGTTCAAAGATTCTGTCGCCCGCTAAAGCGGGCTATGGAATTTGTTTTTCTTATGATCCCAGGGTTGCGCTCGCTTCGCTCGCTCACCCTGGGCTAAACTCTTCCGCCTGCTTCGCAGGCTCATCGAGTGGTTAACTAATTTTCGTTCGAACAGGGAGAAAAATATTCCCATGAGATTTCCACTGCTGTGTTGCTTGTCAATACTAATCGTCTTCGGTGTGGTCTTCGCACAAGGACAAAAGAAATCTGAGCCCTGCTCCAAAGCCCAAACCCAGGCCGAGATGAATATCTGCGCCGGAAGAGAATATCAAGCCGCCGACGCCGAATTGAATCAGGTCTATCGAAAGCTCGTTGCGATGCTGAACGATGAAGAAAAGTCGCAACTCAAAGGCGCGCAGAACGCATGGCTAAAATATCGCGACGCCAATTGTGAATTCGTGGCTGATCAATATAAGGGCGGCTCGATACGTCCGATGATCGATGGATTGTGCCTTGCCGGCGTGACCAGAAATCGAACTGCCGAACTCAGAGATCAAATCAAGGATAGAAATCAGTAGAATCAGCGTATGCTAAAAGACAAACAAGGAATTATTTTTGGTGTAGCTAACAAACGCTCAATCGCCTGGGCCACCGCGCAGGCGCTGCACGAGGCAGGCGCAAAGCTCGCGTTCGCTTATCAGGGTGAACGTTTGAAAGAGAATGTTGAGCGACTTACGGCGGAAGAGATGCCGGGTTCGCCCCTAATTTCGTGCGACGTTACGAAGCAGGAAGAAGTTGACGAAACATTCAAACGAGCGGCAGATGAATTTGGCCGTCTCGATTTCGTGATTCATAGCATCGCCTTCGCGCCGCGTGAAGCGCTGGAAGGCGAATACCTGAAGGTCGACCGGGACGGTTTTCTTTCCGCGCTCGAGGTTAGCGCCTATTCGTTGACGCAAATGGCGCGCGCCGCGGCGCCGCTGATGACTGAAGGCGGCAGCATCGTGACAATGACTTTTCATGGCGCTGAGAAAGTCTATCAGGGCTACAACGTCATGGGCGTGGCCAAGGCCGCGCTTGAATCGAGCGTGCGCTATCTGGCTGCCGATCTAGGGGCGCGAAACATTCGCGTGAACGCAATCAGCGCCGGGCCAATCCAGACTTTAGCCGCGCGCGGAGTTTCCGGCCTCAGCAATATGCTGAAGCATCACGCCGAACGCGCGCCGCTGAAACGCAACGTCGAACCGCGCGAAGTTGGCAACACCGCGATGTTCCTTTGCAGTTCGCTTTCGTCAGGAATTACAGGCGAAACGATTTACGTGGATTGCGGATATAACGTGATGGGAATCTGAATGAATCCACCGATTACGCAGATTACACAGATTACATAGTTCTTGATTAAGGCACGTCAACAATCTCACTCGCTGCTCACGCTATTCCGCCTTTGCCTAATCTGTGGAATCTGCGTAATCTGCGTAATCTGCGGATAGATCGATGAACGACGAACGCGACAAAAAACCTCGTGGCGGCACGCAGGACGAACGGCTGCTGGAAACGCCACACGCGGATGAGTTTTTGCATACCGATACGTGGCGCGTCTTCCGCATCATGGGCGAGTTCGTACAGGGCTTCGAAGATCTCGCGCACATTACGAACGGTGTCGCGGTGTTTGGATCTGCTCGCACGCTTCCCGACGATCCCGAGTATCGCGCGGCGCAGGAAACCGGCGCGCTGCTGGCCCGCGCAGGCTGTTCGGTAATTACCGGCGGCGGCCCTGGAATCATGGAAGCCGCGAATCGCGGCGCATTTGAAGCCGGCGGAACATCAGTCGGATGCAATATCGAATTGCCGCACGAGCAGAAATCGAACGAGTACCTGACGCTATCGCTGAAGTTCAAATACTTCTTTGTGCGCAAGATGATGTTCGTGAAATACAGCGATGCTTTCATCATTTTCCCGGGAGGCTTTGGGACGCTCGACGAATTATTCGAAGCGCTAACGCTGATCCAAACGCGCAAGATTCACAACTTCCCAGTCGTCCTGTTCGGATCGAAATACTGGCAGGAGATGCTGGATTGGCTGCGCGGACCGATGCTTGCTGAAGGCAAGATTGTTGAGGAAGATTTTCGCCGTCTTCACGTGACAGACTCGCCGGCTGAAGTCGTGGAGATCGTAAAGGCTTATGAACCCTCGCAGGAACTGATCAGCCATTTGAGATAAGGCTCAGACCCTTCGGCAACTCGCAAAGCAATTATTTCGGGAGTTTCGTAACTGTGAATCGTGCGCACCTCGCGTTCGAGTTCGACGAAGTTTGTGCGCGTGGTTTTTGCAAGCAAGAGCACTTCTCTCTCCCGTTGCACTTCACCTTTCCAAACGTAAATCGATTGCATCTCAGGCAGGATTTGCACGCACGCCGCCAGCTTCTTGTTCACTAGCAACTCAGCAATGCGGGTCGCTTCTGCTACAGTTGCTGCCGTCATGAGGACGACAACTGCCTCTGATTGAACTTCCATGGTTTGGAGTCAGACGACTGTCCGACAAGAACGCCGGCGAAAAGGCTTCTCAATTTATTTCTGGGGTGAATTATTCCGGTTCGACCTGGTCCTCGCCTTCAGACGCAGGACCGGTGAGCGGCGACGTGTCTTCGCCAAAGAACGATGAGTAAAGCTCGCGCGCTCGATCGAGATCGCGTTCATCTACGAGCACCGCCACACCCGGCGAAACAGCCGAAAACACTGGCGAGAACGCATCATTCGCGCCGGCTTGCACGACTGCGCGCACATCGTTCTGGCGCAGAATATCGCTCACCATTTCGGCTTCCGCGGGTGACGATAACGTGTGCAGGACCACGAAACGCGCTTCGCTGCTGTCGTGCTCGGCAGTTTCTGGCGTGAGACGTTCGACGAGTTCCGCGCCATCATCGGGACAGCGCGTGATGCCCGGGTTATATTCAGATTCACAGGTTGGACAGAACATGAAGTCAGTTTCAAGTCTCAAGTTTCAAGTGTCAAGTTGCGGTTCCTAATTTCATTTCAAAGTCTCTGCGCGGCCTATGACATTGGGCCGCGCTAACTTGAAACTTGAGACTTGAAACTTGAAACCTTCCCGTCAAACGGAATTTCTTCGAAATGTGTAAAGCGTTTGAAGTCGCGAAAGCGCTGATTGATTTCGTCGTGCGTCAAGCGCTGGATGCGCTCAGTCCCAAACTCTTCGACATTGAATGAAGCCATTACCGATCCGAAAATCATGGCGCGTCGCAGCGCAGCTTCGTCCAACGTTTTCTGACTTGCAAGATAACCCATCAGGCCGCCGGCAAACGTGTCGCCCGCACCGGTTGGATCGAATACAGACTCAAGCGGATAAGCCGGAATCGCAAAATACTCATTCTGAGTGAACATCGCCGCGCCGTATTCGCCGCGCTTTACGATCAGAGTTCTCGGACCCCAGGAAAGAATCTTGCGCGCCGCTTTGATTAGATTTGGCTCTTCCGATATTTGTCGCGCTTCAGCGTCATTGACGATCAAAAGGTCAACGACCTCGATCGTTTTCTGTAACGATTCGCGCGTCGTATCGATCCACAGGTTCATGGTGTCGAGCGCCACTAACTCCGCATTCGGCACTTGCTCGCGCACGCCCCGCTGCAGATCAGGTTGAATGTTCCCGAGGAATACGAGCCGCGATTTCTTCGATCCGTCAGACAGTTTCGGCTCGAATCCGGCGAACACATTCAGATGCGTGTCGAGTGTGTGTGCAACGTTCAGATCGTATTCATATTTTCCGAACCAGCGAAAGGTTTTTCCTTCGGGAATGACTTCGAGGTCAGAAGTATCGACGTTGTGCCGATCGAAAACGGCGCGCTCGTCGGCGCCAAAGTCACCGCCGACTACCGCGACGACACGAACGTCAGTGAAAAAGCTTGCAGAGATCGAAAAGTGAGAGGCCGAGCC
>Ga0209471_1001661_pt1 | contig 13095 bp, 9 predicted proteins | sample GraSoiAngelo_128_FD_185885 | JGI IMG/M metagenome (GOLD analysis project Ga0209471, IMG submission 185885) | Grasslands soil microbial communities from the Angelo Coastal Reserve, California, USA - 14_0927_12_20cm (SPAdes) (version 2) | ecosystem: Environmental > Terrestrial > Soil > Grasslands ...
GTGCGACGAATCGATCATCGTGACCTTGTTCCACGAAGTCAGCGCCGGTGGCGTGACCGCTGCCCACGTCTTGCCATCATCGTTCGTCACGTGAATCAAACCATCGTCTGTGCCGATCCAAATCAACGAAGCGCGCAGAGGCGACGGTGCTATCGTGTAAATCACGCCACGGCGTTTATCCGTCGGCGCGTCAGCCGTCGCGGCTTCATTCAGGTTCGGCGGCGCACCGGGATCTTCGCGCGTCATATCCTGACTGATCTGTGTCCAACTCTCGCCGCCGTTCGTCGTCTTGTAAAGAAATTGATTTGCGTAATAAAGCGCATGCGGATCAGCCTGCGAGAAAACTACGGGCTGCGTCCAATCATGACGATATTGTCCTGGTGTTCCGCCGCGTTCAGGCGAAACATTTTTCGTCTCGCCGGTCACGACGTTGCAACGCGAGACCGTGCCGCCATAAAGAATTTCCGGATGCAGAGGATCGGGCGCGGTGTAACCCGATTCGCCGCCGGCGCAGAGACCTTCCCAATCACGCTGAGAAATCTCCGAGTGGCGGCTGCGCGAAGGCGAGCCAACGGCGCCGCTGTCCTGTTGCGCACCCGTCACCCAATATGGAAAACGATAGTCAGGCGCGACGTGATAAATCTGCGCGGTCGCTTGGTTGTACCAGGAACTCCAGGTGACGGCGGCATCGACACTCACGATCGTTCCCTGATCGGTGCCGAGCACCATGCGTTTTGGATCGTCGGGATTGATCCACAGTTGATGAAAATCATCGCCGGTCGGATCGCCTTTGATTGCTTTCCACGTTTTGCCTGCGTCGGTCGATCGATACACCGACGTGTTCATTATATAGACGAGGTCGGCGTTCTTTGGATCGGCAGTGATCTTTTCAAAGTACCAGCCGCGATCCCATAGGCGCTTGTCGCTCGACAGCCGCGTCCATGTCACGCCCGCGTCATCTGAGCGAAAGATGCCGCCATCTTTTGCATCGACTGCGGCGTAGATTCGATTGTGATTTGCAGGCGAGACCGAGATGCCGATGCGCCCGCGATTCTCAACCGGGATGCCGGCATCGATTTCATTCCACGTGCTGCCGCCGTCGGTTGATTTGAAGATGCCGCTGCCGGGCCCATTGGCCGGCGTGTAGATGAACCAGGGCGGCCGGCGGACGTTCCACATCGCGGCATAAACGATTTGCGAATTCATCGGATCGAAATTGAGATCGATTGCGCCGACGTCGTCGTTCTTGAACAAAATTTTCTGCCAGGTTGCCCCGCCGTCCTTGGAACGATAGACGCCGCGGTCCGGACTCGACGCGTATGCATTTCCGAGCACCGCGACAAAGACGAGACTCGGATTCTTCGGATCGACGATGATTCGACCAATCTGTTTCGTGTTCTCAAGTCCAATGTGCTTCCACGTCTTGCCGGCATCAGTCGATTTGTACATGCCGTCGCCGAATTGAATCGAGTCGCGCATGTCGGCTTCGCCAGTGCCGGCATAGATCACATCCGCGTTTGAAGGCGCAACACCAATCGCTCCAATTGACGCCGAGGTTGCTGAATCAAAGATCGGATTCCAGGTGCGTCCCGCGTTCGTCGTTTTCCAAACGCCGCCGCCAACCGATCCAAAATAGAAAGTGTCCGGCTCTCCCAAGACACCGCTGACCGCGTTCACGCGTCCCGCGCGAAACGGCCCAATCATCCGCCAACGAAGTCCGGAATAAAGACTCGGATCGTATTGCTGGCCGATAGCGCTCGAAATTGATAGGAAAGCAGCCGCAAGCACGCAAAATGTTGCTACGGTTCGCGCGCTGGTTCTACGAACGTTAGACATGGATTTCTCTCTTTTCCTTTTGGTATTTCGCGCTAGAGCGAACCGCACCGAGACAGCACCATGTCTCGGATCAGCGTCGCAGAATGCGTAGACAAACAGGTGCCAAATCGCCAGCCGGCCGAACTCTTGCTGTAGCCAGCCCAGTCTACGTCACATTTTGCTAAACCTTCACTCTTCGTGAAGTAAACCTTCTTATCCGCCAGCCCTTCACTGTTAGTGAAGTAGATTTTTGCGTCGGCGAGTCCCTCGCTGTTGACGTAATACCATTTGGCATTGCCGCTGGCCAAGCCTTCGCTATTCGCTACGTAGACAATGCAGTCCGCCAAGCCCTCACTGCTTGTTTCGTAAATCTTAACGTCGGCCAAGCCTTCACTGCGCACCTTGAAGACTTTGATGGCTCCGGCGGGCACTGCTGTCAACAACACCATCGCCGCGCTAAGAATCATGAGCTTATTTCGCATCGTCTATCCTTTGTCAGGCAAATCCTTTGTCACGGACATAGTTGAACCGAAACTTAATTGCGCACGCATATTATTTTGGCCGGCGTTTCTTCGCATAGATCGCCTTCACGATTGAGACAACGCCCCTGGGTTTCTTCGGCAGCGGCTCGCCTAATTTTCGCGCATCAGCAATTGCTTTTTTCTTCGCACGGCGAATGTAGGCGCGCAGCTCTGGCCGTTTCAAGTCTTCCGGAGTCTTGATTGAAATGTGACGAATGCGATTGCCGTTTCCTAGAAGAATGTTTTTTGGATCAGCAAGTGTCGCGCCGTCATTGAATCCAAGATTCACGTGCTTAGCATACACCGCGATGTGAAAGACGCCGTCACTCAAGCGATCGCTCGTCCCGTAACCAATCGCGACCGCGCTGTACGCGTCATAAATATTTTCGTAACAGGGCGCCATCTCTTCGAGCACCAGCGCGCGAAGAGCTAACGCGAGCGTCTGAGTCTCGCGATCGTAAGGCTTTAGAAATTGTTTCAGTGTTGCTGGCGGTGGATATGGCATGCAACTCGTCACAAATCCAAGTCGGCGAAAATCGCGGCATGATCCGACGCGGCTTCGATTGATTTTGTAATTTCAGGAAAGTGCGGAAAGAGAGTTCCGTTCGTCCCACCCCAAACACCTCGACGCTCGACGCCGCCGTTCGTGACGCGACTGAATAGAGCGGGCGAGAGCAGGATGTAATCGATCTTGTTGTTCTTAGTGCCGTTGCCGAACGTGCCGAGATGGCCGTCACTTTTGAATTTTGGGTGGTCGAAAATGTCTTTCAGATCCGATTGCTGTGACAGCAGCGGTTTCAGCGGTGCGCTGTCGGGCGTGTCGTTGAAGTCCCCGACGACTGCGATCAAGTCAACACCCTGGGCACGTCGCTGATCGTAAATGTTGCGCACGCGTTGTGCTTGAGCTTTCCTTTTGGCGTCAGAGGTGGCCTGATTGCCGAATCCTTTGCTTTTGAAATGATTCACCATCACGAGAATTCGTTTCGTCGCCGTAACCCGAACTGTGTATTCAACGCAGTCGCGACTGAAGATGCGTTTGCCGCCCGTCATGTCGTCAACATGGCTAACAATTGATTCGATCATCGAAGGCTGCTTCGTTAGCAAGCCGACATCGATCCCGCGGTCATCGTTGCCGTCAATTAGCATGATTCCGCCATACGTGGAATGAATCGGCTTCAATAGTTGATCGTTGAAGCGCACCAGGGCAATTCGATCCTCGGCTTCGATCACTGCCAAGACGTCCGCGTTGACTTCACGAATTACTTTCGCAGTCATCTTGGTGGCAACCTCATCGACTGCTTCCGTCTTCAGTTCGACCCAGCCGATAAAATCGCTACGTCCCTCGGCGATGACTTGCATGGGCCCGGATTTTGGTCGCTTCAAGAGATGCCCGTGGTTCTCGCGCAGGATCACGAATTGCGATTCATTGCTCTTCTTCAATCCAAGTGTGTCCAGCGCATCAATGATCGATTTCTTGATCGCCGCGGTGTAAACGGGCTCCTGAAGAAGCGAATTGACCTTAGCGTACTGATCGAGAATTACCTTGCCGTCTTTCCACGTGGCCAAGTTCAGCGCGACGGCCCGACGAAACATGTTTTCGACGTTGAATGATGCGATGCGCATGGCTTGGTTCCTTTTCTGGATGAGAATTTGTTCAAATGATTTATGGAGTTGCTCCGGACATGTGAGTATCTCCATCAAACGCGAGGTGGCAACGAAAGCGCGGCATTTGTATCACGCCGCTTTGAATCTGTCTACGGATTAGGAAAGTATCTCGTCCACAATCGCGTCGGCGTGAATGCGCGTCGTGTCGAGGAAGGGAAGTTGGTCGTCGCCGCCCTCACGAAGAATCAGAGGAAGCTCAGTGCCGCCGAGTATTAATCCATCGATAGCATCGTCATTTTTCATTCGACGGACGATCTCAAGCAAGCGCGCGCGCGTTTCGGATAGAAAAATGTTCTTGATCAATTCAGTGAAATATTTTTCGTGAATGTAATCCTGCTCGGCTTGGTTAGGAACGACGATCGTTATCTGCTTCTCGGCGAACGTTTCTGGATAGAATTGGCTCTGCATCGTGAAACGCGTTCCGAATAATCCGAGTCGCCGTAGCCCGAGGGCACTTGCCTTGTCGCGCGTTGCCTCGACGATGCTGATCATCGGCAGCGGCGAGCGTTCGCGAATTTGATTGATGACGATGTGCGGAGTATTGGCGGCAAGCGCCGCAAAATCCGCTCCTGCGCGCGCAAGCTTCTCAATTGCGGCCGCCAGATAGTTAGTAACCGCATCGAGTTCGTTCGCGTTCATCCAGCCTACCAATTTGCTGAGATCGACGCTGTTGATGATGATCGCGGGATAACTGTCGTCGTTTGTCCGCGCGCGATATCCTGCGATGATGAAGCGGTAATATTCGATCGTCGATTCAGGACCGATGCCGCCGATGATGCCAACTGTCTTCATAAGTTGCTTTGGATAATCGTGCTGCCGCAATCAATTCTTCCATACGACCGACGAGAAAAAACCGGTCGATCGGTTCATTCGATTCGCGTCGTGGCGACCAATAAAGGATTCTTCATGGCCAGTACGCCGCTCAGCGATTAAGGCATGACCGGCAAAGTCAGGTGCGACGGATAACACGCGGATTCATAAACGCGTTGCGTCGCCGGCTGATAGTCCTGCGGCTGCGCTTTGAAAATGTTCTCGACGAATTTCTGCGGATTGCGATCGTAAAGCGGAAACCAGGTGGATTGCACTTGCACCATCACGCGATGCCCTTTCTTGAACGTATGATTATTTGCGCGTAAGTCGATCATGTATTCATTCACCTGGTCCGCCACGATGGGCTCTGCTCGTTCAAAGCTGTACAAGTAACGCCCGCGAAAGATCTCATCGACGATCATTAACTGATAGCCATTCATCTTTGGATCATCCGGATTGTGGTCGGGATAAACATCGACTAGCTTTACCACCCAGTCGCTGTCAGTTCCTGAGGTTGAAGCGAACATGTGCGCCATCACCTCGCCGTCGATCGTCAAATCGCTATCGAGCACCTCGCTCTTCCAACTCAATACATCGCGGCGCCCCTCGAGAAATTTCTGATCCTGAACCAGCCACGTATACCAACTTGAACCGCGGCCGTAAGTTGGTTGAATCGGCCGGTTGCGATAGGGCACCGGATTGGTGGGATCAGAAACGTATTCGGCGTAATCGCGGAATCCGACTGGCGCGGACTTATCAAAAGATGCTTTGCCAGCATCGTGCAGAAAGAGATCGCGCGCCACAGCTTCTCTCGGCGGCCAGCGATCGGATCTCGTCCACTGATTGCTCCCGCTTTCGAAAGTCAGCGCCTCCGGTTCATTTAGCTTGCCTTTGCCTTTCAAGTAATAAGCAAACCACGGAGCCTGCACTTGCGAGCGAAAGTAATTTCCGGTTGAGCTGCCAAAGTTCACATCACCCAGGCTTCGCCCGAAGCCATTCCATCCGCCATGGTTCCACGGCCCGAGCACGACGAAGTTGTGATTGCTCTTGTCGAATTTCTCCAGCGCCTCGTACGTTTTCAAAGCGCCGTAATAATCCTCCTGATCCCACCACCCGCCGACTACCAACGTAGCGACGCTCGTAGCTTTGAGCTTGTTTCCGTAGCCGCGTGCTTGCCAATAGTCGTCGTAAGCAGGATGCGCGACGAACGCATTCCACGTTGGAAACTTTCCTTCGTTCAATTCGGTGATTCTGCCGAGCGATCCTTTTTCGAGATACCAGTCGTAGGCGTCCTTGTCGAAAGATACTTCAGAATTCTCTTTCGACGTCTCCATCATCTTCACGTATTCGTAACCGTAGCTTTGACGGAATGCGCCGTTGTGAAAGAAATCGTCACCCAGCCATGTGTCGGTCATCGGCGCCTGTGGCGACGACGCTTTCAGCGCGGGATGTGCATTGATCGTCGCCACCGCTGAAAGCCAACCATCGTAGGAAACGCCGAGGATGCCCACGCGGCGATTGTTCTTCTTGAGGTTTTTCACCAGCCAGTCAATCGTGTCGTAGGTGTCGGTGCTTTCGTCGATGCCTTTCGCATCTTTCGGATCGTGGAGGGGACGATTCATCACGAACTGGCCTTCCGATCCGTATCGTCCGCGAATGTCTTGTAGGACAAAAATGTAGCCATCGTGGATCAGGTCGCGATACCGTCGATTGACAGTGTCGGAATCTGTCTCAGCTATTCCATAGGGCGTGCGATTAACGATTATCGGCAATGGCTCCTTTTGATCTTTTGGAGTGTAAATCAGGGTGTGCAAACGCACGCCGTCGCGCATGCGAATCATCTCGTCGCGACGATTGAACGCGACATCGGTTAGGATCTCGGGCTGGTCGCTGGTTCTTTGCGCTCGCGCTGATCGATCCCCTTGACGCCACAGAACGGCGATGACTTTTCCTTGCGGGTCACGAACGAAAGTAGCGTCGGCATCAAGAATCTTTGTGAAGAATTTTGAAGTGCTGGCCGGATAGATTTGAATTCGTCCCTGGCTCGACGCCTGAATGAAATAGTTCGTCCCTTCGCGAAAGAACGACAGCACGAGATCCGGATTCTCGGCGAAGACGTATTGCCCAACGTAGTCTTCGAACGTTTTCGGATCGATTTTGATTTCGGCAGGTTTTTGCCCCGCGCCTCCGATGCTCTCGGCTGCGGAGCTCCTAAAACCGATCGTCAGACCTGCCGCGAATACGCTAACGAACAATAAGATTAATGTGCGCCTCATCCTGTCCTCCCAGAAGTCTCCTTAAGAAAGCAGCTAATTTATTCGCCTCAGATGCCACAATCAAGCGTTCCGCTAGTTCGACCATGTTCGCTGTCCAGATTCCTCGTGCCAAGACGCTGCTTCTGTGATATTGTCCGCCGCCACTCGAACTTCCCACAAGCTCGACGGTCTCTGTAAAAAAATCATAAGGAGCACACACATGCTACACAGTAGGAACCCCCGTCAATCTTCTCCGTCGAAATTGACATTAATGCGGCGCTTGTTCAATAGAACCACGGCAGTCGCAGCGATTGTATTAGCGGTGTCAATCGGCGTCGCCGCCCTTACCTTTGTGACGAAGTGGGGAAGTACCGGATCAAACGACGGTCAGTTTTTTACACCTACCGCCATCACCGTTGACGCTGGCGGAAATGTCTACGTTGCGGAAGGCGGTCAGCGCGTGCAAAAGTTTGATAACACCGGGACCTTCATACTGAAGTTCGGAAGCGGCGGTTCTTCACCCGGGCAATTTATTACGCCTTCCGGAATCGCGGTTGATTCAGCCGGAAACATTTATGTCTCGGATGCAAATGATCCAACGAATCGGGTGTCAAAGTTCAATTCAATCGGCACCTTTTTGAATTTCGTCTGGAGCGGCTTACTAAGTCCGAGCGGCGTGGCCGTGGACTCCGCGAATAATGTCTACATCCTGGATGGCAACAATCACCGAATACGAAAATACGACTCGGCTGGAACTCATATTGTCGATTGGGGCAGCAGCGGAGCCGGAAATGGGCAGATGAGTTTCCCTCAAGGGATCGCGATTGACGTATCTGACAACGTCTATGTAGCCGACACCGGCAATAGTCGCATTGAAGAATTTACTTCAACCGGTGGATTTGTCAGGGTGTGGGGAACCTCGGGCAGCGGGAACAGCGAATTCACCTCACCTACCGGCGTGACCGCCGCGGGAGGCAACGTCTATGTTGCTGATAGCGGCAACAATCGAATTCAGAGCTTCACCTCAACCGGAACTTTTAATGAAGCCTTCGGAACTGCGGGTAGCGGCGACGGCGAATTCTCCGGGCCGCAGGACCTGGCGGCAGACGCTTTCGGAAACGTATTCGTGGCCGACTCTGGAAATGATCGTATTCAGAAACTCAGCAACACGGCGACTCCGTTGGTTGCGACTGCCGGACCCGATCAGACTGTCGAGTGTTCCGGCGTAACCACGAGCGCGACTCTCGATGGGACTGCGTCAACGGGAAGCGGGACGCTGACGTACACCTGGACAGAGGGAACGACGACACTTGGCACGGGTGCGACGTTGGTGGTGGCTCTGCCGGCCGGGACGCACACCATCACGCTCACGCTTTCGTCATCAGGCGGCGGATCAGACACTGACGATGTGATCATTAACATCGTCGACACGCAAGCGCCGACAATCACCCTTAATGGCCCGAATCCAATGACAGTCGAGTGCCATACTACTTTTGTAGATCTTGGCGCGACTGCGAGCGATCAGTGCGCGGGCGATTTGACGAGCGCGATCATCGTGAGCGGCGCGGTCAATTCAAATGTTGTCGGCAGCTACATGTTGACGTACATGGTCAGCGATGGCTCGCATACGACCTCAAAAAATCGCACGGTAAACGTAGTTGACACGACTGCACCGCTGATCACCCTTAATGGATCTAATCCGATGACCGTTGAGTGCCACACGAGCTTCACCGATCCTGGCGCGACCGCCAGCGATAATTGCGCGGGCAGTTTTCCGGCAACTGCGGCCGGCACGGTGGATGTCAACACGCCGGGGACATACACGATCACCTACACCGCCAGCGATCCGTCGGGTAATCCGGCGGTCTCACAGACGCGCACCGTAAACGTTGTCGATTCGACAGCGCCAGTGATTACACTGAACGGGGCCGCGCCCATACTGTGGTCTCCGAATCACAAGTACGTGAGCTTTACCATAACTAACTTTGTCGCGAGCGTATCGGATAGCTGCGATACGGGCCTCGGCGTTGGCGACGTCGTCATCTCGAAGGTTATCAGTGATGAGTTGGAGAACAGCGAAGGTGATGGCAACACGCTGAATGACATTGTAATCGCAGGCGATTGTAAGTCAGTTCAATTGCGTGCTGAACGAGATGGCGACGGCGACGGCCGGGTTTACACAATCACCATCAAAGTTACGGATTCGACTGGAAATGTCGGAACTGCGACGGCGAGAGTGGTTGTGCCGAAGAGCCAGGGAAGCGGGCCAGCAATAGACAGCGGCCCGCATTACACGGTGAATGGAAGTTGTTCGTAGTAGCTCTGCTGAAATCGATTAGACAAGATGGGCGGCCGGGAGATTTCTCTCAGCCGCCCATTACCATGTAGACGACCGCGGCTGCCGATAACAGACTGATTATCAGGGTCACGACCCAAACCAAAGCGCGATCAGGCTTTACCACTCCGGCTTCGATCTGACGGTTGACTTGATCGTAGCGCAAAGCTGCGAGCACGGTCACTAAGGCTCCAAACACAATGAGCACGATTCCGACTGGTTGAGTTCTGGAGAGGATCCGGCTCGCATTGGTCGCTCCAGCCGCGCTGAGTGTTGGACTGAGCCGTGAGACAACAAAGCCGAGACTGATTAGTGCGACGTTCGTGCGCACCCACGCGAGGAACGTGCGCTCGTTATCGAGGTGCTCTGAGGCGCGATGCGCCTCTGGAATTTCGCGATGTATAGCGCGTTTGGTCATTCTTCCCTTATCAATTCGTACACTTGGGATCATTTGGAATAGTAGGAATCGGTATGAGTGCGAGCCTGCTTTGCCTTAACATCGTATTCAAACTTGCTAGCTTTTCCTGGTTGAGGATTCTCAAATGGGCCAGATTATTTTTTAAAGCAATGCAGGACGGCGCGACATTTTCGATGATCGATTTAGCTGGGCGGGCGTCGCCACTCTGAACCATCGTGACGAACCGCGTGATGTCTCGATTGATGGCGCCAAATCCGTCCTGAAGCTCGCCCAGATCTTTATCCAACGTAACCAGTACCTCTTTTGATTCAAACTTATCCGACCGTCGAAGCTCATCCAGCGTCGCGCGTAGCTTGGTCACGTCGTTATAAGCCCGATAGCTGATGTTCATCCAGTCGTCGATCATGCGCGCGAGATCGGTCTGCGCTTGCAAGTCCGCTGCTGAAGTTTTCACGCGCGGATCGAGGGCAACGGTTAGAGGTTGACGATAGGTCTTACCATCCACCGTCAAAATAACTTCGTAAGTTCCGGGCACGACAAACGGTCCCGGTGGTTGATTGACTGGCGTGTTGCCGGCGACCGCGTGATCGGGCAGGGTGTATTCAATGTAATCAAGCGGCAGTCCGCGGAAGCTGAACGCGAGCGCGTCCGGATGCGGCCACTGCAAATTCCAAACGAAACGATTCAAGCCCGCGCTCGTCGATAGCGCCGGAACGTTCTTCGGACGCGGATCGTATGGCTCGGCTTTATCTGAGAATCTTCTGACGACGTTGCCGCGATCGTCGCGAATCTCGAGCGAGATCTCTTTCGGCGCCGACTTCAAATAATAATAAATGATCACGCCATCCGGCGGATTGTCGCCGTGCGGTGTCTCAGGCGGCAAAGGCGTGTCGGGATGATTGTCCCAACGCGTGCGCACCGCCGTTGAAGGTTTGAATAATTGAGCGCTCGCGATCTCAGAACCCGTCTGTCGCAGCGGCGAGATGTCATCAAGAACCCAAAGCGAACGTCCGTAAGTTGCCGCCACCAGATCGTCGCCATGAACGTGCAGGTCGCGCACTGAAACCGTCGGCAGATTGAACTGCAGAGACTGCCAATGGTCGCCGCCGTCGTACGAAACGTAGACTGCTTTTTCGGTTCCGCCGTACAGCAACCCTTTCCGCTGCGGATCTTCACGAACGACGCGCGCGATGGCGTTATCAGGCAGGCCGTTCACAGTCTTTTGCCAGGTCTTTCCGGCATCGCGCGTGCGATAGATGTAAGGATGCAAGTCGTTGCGGCCAGCCGCGACGACATAAGCTGTGTCTCCGTCGTTTGGTGAAGCTTCGATCAGAGTGATGCTGCTGTTCGCCGGTAATTCCGCGGGCGTGACGACGTTCCACGTCGCGCCGTTGTCACGCGTGAGTTGGACCAGGCCGATGCTTGTGCCAACCCAGAGCTCTCCGGATTTCGCTGCTGATGGGGCGATGACTTGAATCACTCCGTTGCCGGGCTTTGCCGGATCCGTGGTTGTAAGATCGGGACTCATCTCCTGCCAATTTTCACCGTCGTCAGTTGTGCGCATCACGTATTGCGTCCCGAGATACATCGTCTTTGGATCGTGAGGTGAACGCATCAGCGGCGTCTCCCACGTATAACGATACTTCGCGCCGGGAGCGAACACGGTCGCGAGCTGACCCGTTGTTCGATCCAAACGCAAAACTGATCCGTACCAACCAACCGCGAAAACCAGATTCGGATTGGTCGTGTCAGGAACGATACGACCACTTTCAAACGCGCCGGTCGAGAACCAATCGCGATACGTGATTATGCCAAAGTCGCTACGACTCAGCACGGCGACCGATCCGCTGTCCTGCTGCGCCGCGTAGACCCGATAGGGAAATTGATTGTCGGTCGTGACGTGATACATCTCGCCCGTAGGTTGATTGAACCATTCGGTCCACGTGCCGCCGCTGTTGAGCGTGATCACCGCGCCCTGATCGGTTCCCATAAGAATACGTTGCGAATCGGTCGGATCGATCCAGAGCACGTGATCGTCTTCGCCGCTGGGTTCGCCTTTCCATGCTTGAAAAGTTTTGCCACCGTCAGTCGACCGATACGTTGAGGTCTGCACCACGTAAACCAGGTCGCCGTTGTTTGGATCAGCGTACGTGCGGCTGAAATATCCGCTGCCGAGCACGCGCGGATCTTTTGTGCTCTGTTGCCAGGTCGCGCCGCCATCGTCGGATCGAAAGAAACCCTGGCTCATGATCGCGTAGACGCGTTTCCCATTTGTTCCGCGGGCGACAGTTACGCCGATGCGCCCACGCGGATTAGCCGGCAGACCTGTTTCGCTGACCTGCTGCCAGGTCGCGCCTTCGTCTGTCGATTTGAAGATTTGCGCTTCGGCAGCTCCGCGCCGGTTGTTCGGATCGAATTGCAACGCAAAACTCGCCGCATAAATTACGCGCGGATCGTCAGGGGCGGCGCACATATCGGCGATGCTCGTCTTATCGTCTTTGAAGAAAACTTTGCTCCAGGTCTTGCCGCCATCGGGTGTTTTGAAGACACCGCGCTGCGGATCGGGGAATGAAAAATTGTAAGTGCCGACCAGGACAACGTTGGGATCTCGCGGATCGACGACGATCGAAGAAATATGATGCACGTCGGTTAATCCCACATTGGTCCAGGTCGCACCCGCGTCAATTGATTTGTAAATACCGTTGCCTTCCAACTGCTCGCCCGTGCCCACGTAGACGATGTTTGGATTCGATGGGGCGACCACGACAGCGCCAATCGACGGCACCTGCGCGTCGTCAAAGATCGGTTTCCAGGTGCGGCCGCCATCGCTCGTCTTCCAAACGCCGCCGCCCGGCGTGCCGAAGTAATAAATCGATGGCTGGCCGGGAATGCCCGCCACGGTGGTGACGCGGCCGGCGCGATGTGGCCCAACGAGCCGCCACTTCATTGCGGAAAAGTTTTCGGGATTGTATTGAGCTAGCGCGGTAAAACTTGTAATGAAGACGATGAGAAACGCGCGCGAAAAGTGATTCATGCTAAGCCTCCGAAAGGTGGAGGGCAGTTTACATCGACGGATGGAAAAATCGGAGTCGATGCAGCGCCAAAGAAAACTGCTCGCGCCGTCCAGGCCGCGAGCAGTCGCGCGTAAATCAATTCGCGGTTGGAAGGCGAGCTACTTAATGTCGGCCCAGCCTTTGCCCTTGCTGGCATCCCAGTGCAGCGTGACTTCGTCGGTTTCAATCAGGTTCAGATCGTACCACTCGAGCGAGTTGCCGT
>Ga0209471_1001662_pt1 | contig 13091 bp, 9 predicted proteins | sample GraSoiAngelo_128_FD_185885 | JGI IMG/M metagenome (GOLD analysis project Ga0209471, IMG submission 185885) | Grasslands soil microbial communities from the Angelo Coastal Reserve, California, USA - 14_0927_12_20cm (SPAdes) (version 2) | ecosystem: Environmental > Terrestrial > Soil > Grasslands ...
CCCGCCGAACCCGAATGACGCTGATGCGCCTGCAACGCGCGCTGGCGCGTGCGGGCGTGACGTCGCGCCGCAAGGCCGAAGATCTCATTCGCGCGGGTCGCGTCCGCGTGGACGGCGCGGTGGCCACCATCGGCATGAGCGTCGATCCGGGGCGCCAGCGCGTGACCGTCGATGGACAGGCCGTACGCCAGGGGCCCGTCACGTGGCTCGCGCTCAACAAGCCGGTGGGTTATGTCGTGAGCCGGGGTGACCCCGAGGGGCGGCGCACCGTCTACGAGCTGCTGCCGCAGGTCCCGGGGCTCGCGTACGTGGGACGGCTGGACGTCATGACGTCAGGGCTGCTGCTCCTCACCACCGACGGCACGGCCGCCCACCGTCTCATGCATCCGCGCTTCGCCGTGCCGCGCACCTATTGGCTGCGGGCGCACGGTCACGGCGCGACGGAGCTGCGGGCGGCGCTGACGCGCCCCCCGGCGATCGACGGGCGGCCGGTGCGCGTGGTGGATTTTCGCGTGCGCCCGGTGCAGCGGAGCGTCGAGGTGGAGCTGACGCTCGCCGAGGGCCGCCAGCGCATCGTGCGCCGGCTGGCCGAGGCGTTGGGGCTCAAAGTCGAATGGCTGCACCGCGTCGCCTACGGACCGGTGCGGCTCGGCCGCCTCGCCGAAGGCAAATACCGGCGGCTCGCGGCGCACGAGGTGGCGGCCATCGAACGGTTACAGGCACCTGCGTGATTGGACGGCGACAATGCCATATTCTCTGGGTGGGCCGGACGGCTGAGACATGACGGACACGACCGGACTGGACCGGGCCCTGGGGGCGATCGGGACGACGTTCCGTCTCACCCGGCTGTATCCGCCCACTCACCCCGCCGTTCAGGAGGCGCTGCGCCAGGTGGGGGAGGCCCTGCCTCCACTCGCCGCGGTGGGCACGGTCGAATGGAAGGTCGGGGCCACCGGCTTGCACTGGCACGGCCAGCAGCTCTTGCCGCGGAACACGCAGATCGCCGAGCTCGCGGGCCTCCTGTACGCGCGAGGAGTGCGGACCTTGACCCTCAATCCCGGGATGACGGCGGACCACGTGCTGGCGCTGTTCCAGGTGGCCACCGGAACAGCGACGCCGGACGCCCAGACGCTGGGGCGCATCACGCTCACGCTCGGCCGGCGCAGTGCCGCCCGGCTCGAGCGCATGCGCCCGCCGACGCCGGCGGAGGGCGTGCCGGCCGTTGCCGACCCGGCCTCCGGAGCGGTTCCCACGGCGTCCGCGGCGACGCCGCAATCCGCCGCCGCCGCGGACACGCTCATGGCGGCGAAGCGGCCCAGCGCCGCGTTTCGGCCCGACGCGCTCCCGCCCGACGTGGAGGCGGCGCGCGCCGTGGCGGCGGTGCGCGCCGCCACCGGGCCGGAGCAGCAGCGCGCCGCGGTCGAACGGCTGGCGGCGGTGGCGCCCCAGCTGCTGGGGCTGCGCGAGGTGGCGACCAGCGCCGACGCGATCGCTGCGCTCGACCACCTGCTCACCGCGGCGCGGGATCCCGGGCTGCTGGCGGCGATCGACGCCGCCGCAGTGGCGTTGTCTGACCGCGCGCTGGTGGAGCGGATGGTGCGGCGCCTGGGCGAGCCGCACGTTCCGGCCGAGGAGCGCGAGGCACTCGTGACGGCGGTGGGGGCGCTCGCGTCGCTCTCGATGGGACCGGTGCTCGAGGCGTTCCTCGCGGCCCCGGTCGAGCAACGCGCGCCGTTCCGGGCGGCGGTGCGCAAGGCCGCCGACCGCGCCGTCGAGGTGCTGCAGGGCCGGCTGGCGGACAAGGACCCGGAGGTGGTGGCGGCGGCGGCCGAGTTCGTCGGTCTGACGGGGAGCCCGCAGGCCGTCACGCTGCTCGTGCCGCTGCTGCATCACCCGTCCGAGTTCGCGCGCGAGGCGGCCCTGGTGGGCCTGGCGGAGGCGGGGGGCCGCGAGACCGCCCGTCCGGCGATGCCGGCGCTCAAAGACGAGAGCGTGGCGGTGCGGGTCGCGGCGGCTCGCACCATCGCGGCGGCGGGCGACCCGGCCTCGTCCACGGTGCTGATCCGGCGCGTGGAGCAGGAGCCCGACGAAGGGGTACAGGCGGAGTTGCTCCGGGCCATCGGCCGGCTCGGCGCCAAGGAAGCCCTGGACGTGCTGGCGCGGTTCGCCGAGCCGGGCGGGATGATGCACCGGCGGAGCGCGACGGTGCGGGCGGCGGCGGTGGAGGGGCTGCGTCACATCGCGCGCCCCGAAGCGCGCGGGTTGCTGGAACTCTACAGCAAGGACAAGGAGCCGGCGGTGCGCAAGGCGGCGGAGGCGGCGCTCAAATGACGACAAAAACGGCAAAGGCCGGCGGCGAAGCGCTGCTGTCGACGACGATCGCGCGCGAGGTGGCCAAGCGGGTAGTGGCCCAGGAGGTGATGGTGGAGCGCCTGCTGGTGGGACTGCTCACCGGTGGCCACATCCTGCTCGAGGGCGTGCCGGGGCTCGCCAAGACCCTCGCGGTCCGCACGGTCGCCGAGTCCCTGCGCATTTCGTTCTCGCGCATTCAGTTCACGCCCGATCTGCTGCCGGCCGACGTGATCGGCACCATGGTGTTCGACCAGCGGTCGCAAGAGTTCTACGCGAAAAAGGGGCCGCTCTTCGCCAACCTCGTACTCGCCGACGAGATCAACCGCGCCCCTGCGAAAGTGCAGTCGGCGCTGCTCGAGGCGATGCAGGAGAAACAGGTGACGATCGGCGGCGAGACTTTCTATCTGGGCGAGCCGTTCCTCGTGCTCGCAACCCAGAACCCGATCGAGCAGGAGGGCACGTACCCGCTGCCCGAGGCGCAGCTCGATCGCTTCATGCTGAAGGTGCGCGTCGGGTACCCGACCCGCGACGCCGAAAAGGAGATCGTGGCGCGCATGGCGTCGGGCCGGCCGATCGAGGTCCAGCGCGTGGCCGAAGCGGACGACATCCTGGCGGCGCGCAGCGCCATCGCCGAGCTGTTCATGGACCAGAAGGTCGTGGACTACATCGTGGACGTGGTGCGCGGCACGCGTGACCCGCAGGCGGTCGGCCTCCCCGAGCTGAAGCCGCTGATCGCCTTCGGGGCGTCGCCGCGGGCCTCGATTTACCTCGCACAGGCGGCCCGCGCGCATGCCTACCTGCGCGGCCGCTCCTACGTCGTGCCCGAAGACGTGAAAGCCATGGCGTTCGACGTGCTGCGACACCGCGTGCTGCTCACGTTCGAGGCGGAGGCCGAAGACATGGACTCGGACCGGGTCATCGCCAAGATCCTCGAGGCCGTGGGCGTCCCGTGAAGTACGATGGGGTCGATCGCCGGAGCGGCGAGCACGCCCCACTGCGCCGCCGCCGGCGCGCCGTCACCGCGCAGGTGCTGCGCCAGGTCAAGGGCATCGAGCTCCGCACCCGCAGCCTCGTCAACTCGCTGTTGAGCGGCGAATACCGCTCGATGTTCCGCGGGCAAGGCATCGAGTTCGCCGAAGTCCGAGAATACCAGCAGGGCGACGACTTCCGCGCCATCGACTGGAACGTGTCGGCGCGCATGGGGCATCCGTTCGTGAAGACCTACCACGAGGAGCGCGAGATCACACTGCTCCTCGTGGTGGATCAGTCGGGCTCGTGTCAATTCGGGCGCCCGTACACCAAGGCGGGGCTGGCGGTCGAAGTGGCGGCCGTGCTCGCGCTCGCGGCCGCGCGCCACAACGACCGCGTGGGCGCCCTCATGTTCGCCGACAAGGTCGAATACGTCGTGCGGCCCTCGAAGGGTCGCCCGCACGCCCTGCGCATCATCCGCGACCTGGTGGCGTTCACGCCGCGCGGCCGCGCCACCAACCTCGCCGAAGCGTTGCGCTACGCCGCCAAGCTGCTGCGCCATCATGCGATCGTCGTGGTGCTGTCGGATTTCCGGGCCGACGGGTGGGAGGACGCGCTGGCGCAGCTGGCCGCCGCCAACGACGTGGTCGCGATCACGATCGACGACCCGCGCGAGCTCAACCTGCCCGATACGGGCTGGGTGGACATGGAGGATGCCGAAACCGGCCAGCGGGTCCTGATCGACACCAGTCACGCGCCCACCCGCACGCGCGTGCGGGTCGCCGCGGAGCGGCAGCTGCAGGAGCGCAGCCGCAAGCTGCTCGCGGCGGGGGTGGACCGCGTCACGCTGCAGACCAGCGTTCCCTATGCGGTGCCGTTGCGCCGCGCCTTCGCCGAGCGCGCCAAGCGCCTGAAACGATGAAGCCACGTTGTACGACGCTATTGCTCGCGATCCTTGGCGTCGTGGCGTCGGGGCGTCGGGGAACCGCTCAGAGCGCGAACTGGACCGCGACTCCCGCAACGCCCACCGTCGGCGACACCGTCTGGCTCGAGCGGGAGATCCCCGTGCCCGCCGGATGGCAGGTGCGGGCCGGCAAACTCGAGCCGCGGGACGACGTCGAGCCGCTGGGCGACCCCGCGGTGCTGCGCAGCCCGGCGGGCTGGGTGGTGCGCTACGGGCTCGCCGTGTGGACGCCGGGACGCCACACGCTCGCACTGCCGCCGCTGTGGCGGATCGGCCCGGACGGCCGCACCGACTCGAGCGCCGGCGGCGCGGCGAGCGTCGTGGTGGCGAGTGTTCTCCCGGACTCGCTGAAAGCGCCGGACCCGCGCGGACCGCTCGGACCGTTGCGGCTGGAGCGTCGGAATGCGGGGCCGCCGCTCGTGGCCGCCCTGCTCTCGATCGGGCTGCTCGCGGCGGGCGTCGCCGCGCGACGCCGGCCCCCGCGCCACGTGGTCCCGCCACCTCCAGTTCCACTGGAACGTGAGGTGCCGGATGCGCGCTGGCTCGCCGCCGGCGAGCCCCGGGCCGTCGCCACCCGCGCGACCTGGCGGCTGCGGGCCGTGCTGGCGCGGGCGGTGCCCGCCGCGCATGCCGCGCTCGATACGCACGAGTGTCTCGGTGTGGTGGAGCGGGCGCGGTCGGGAGCGGGCCTGGGCGAGCTGCGCGACGTGCTGGAGCAGCTCGATCGCGTCGCCTTCGCCAGCGCCGAGGGGACCGATGTCGCGGCGCTAGCGGCGCGGGCGCGGCGCCTGGCCCACGAGCTCGCCCCGTGAGCTTCGCCCGGCCCTTCATGCTCGTCGCCCTGGGCCTCTTGCCCCTGTGGTGGTGGCTGCGGACGCAGCGGCTGAGCCGGTTGTCGGGGACGCGCATGAGCGACGTGCGACCGGCGACGGGAGCGGCCGAGCGTCTCTGGATCGCGCGGCTCCCCGTCACGTTGCGGAGCGCATGCCTGGGCGCGTGGATCATTGCGGCGGCGGGCCCCCGTATCGGCTCGGCCCGCTCGGAGACGCACAGCGAGGGCATCTCGATCGTGCTCGCCATCGACATGTCGAGCAGCATGCTCGCCGAGGACTTCGCCCCCGCCAACCGCATCGATGTCGCCAAACAGACCGCGATCGAATTCGTCCGCGCCCGGACGTCGGACCGCATCGGGCTCGTGGCCTTCGCCGCCCAGGCGCTCACCCAGGTTCCGATCACGACCGATTACGCGGTGCTGGAGCAGGCGCTCAAAGGCCTGCACATCGGGATGCTCGAGGACGGGACGGCGATCGGCACGGGCATCGCGACCGCGGCGAGCCGGCTGCGGCGCGCTCCCGGCAAGAGCAAGGTGATCGTGCTGCTCACCGACGGCGTGAACAACCGCGGCACCGTGGATCCGCGCACGGCGGCGCAGGCCGCGGCGGCGCTGGGCATCAAGATCTACGTCATCGGGGTGGGGAAGCGGGGAGAAGCGCCGGTGCCGACGGGGCAGGGGCTCGATGGGCTGCGCTATGAGATGATGCAGGTGGAGATCGACGAGCCGCTGATGACCGAGATCGCGTCGATGACGGGCGGGCGCTACTTCCGCGCCACCGACGCCCAGTCGCTGCGCAACATCTTTGCCGAGATCAACCGGCTCGAGAAGACGCCCGTGGAGCAGGTCGTGTACCGGCGCTTCGACGAAGAGTATCGCACTCCGCTGGCCCTGGGTCTGGTGGCGTTGGCCCTGGAGATCGTGGTCGCTGGCACCTTCGCCGTCCGGGTGCCCTGATGGCGTTCGACGCGCCGGTCGTGCTCGCCATCGCGCCGCTCGTGGGCGGCGCCGTGTGGTTCGCGGCCGCGTGGGCGCGCCGGGTGCGTATCCGGCGGGCGGCGCTGTGGTCCGAAGAAACGGTGCGGCGCGCGATCGGCGCGGGGCGCCTCGGGCCCACGGCGCTCGCCGTCGCGGCGTTCCTGGGCGTCGTGGCGCTGGCGGGCCCGCGCTGGGGCGAAGCCACCATCGTGGCGGAGACGCGCGCGCTTTCCGTGGTGATGGCGATGGATATCTCCCGCTCGATGCTCGCGGAGGACGCGAGCCCGAGCCGGCTGGGCCGGGCGCTGCGCGAGGCGCGCCGGCTGGTGCAGGACCTGGACGGGGATCGAGTCGGCCTGCTGGCGTTCGCCGGCTCGAGCTACATCCTCTCCCCCCTGTCGATCGACGGCTCCGCGCTCTCGCTCTACCTCGATGCGCTCGACCCCGAAGTCGCCTCCGAGGGAGGGACCGGGCTGGCCGGCGCGTTGCGCCAGGGCGGCGAGCTGCTGCGGGCGAGCTCCGACCTCGCCGACCGCGTGCTGGTCGTCTTCACCGACGGCGAAGCACACGATACGCTCTCCACGGTCACCGAGCAGGCGCAACGGCTCCACGCCGCGGGCATCAAGCTCATCCTGGTCGCCGAAGGCGGACGCACGCCCAGCCGCATCCCCGTGCGCGACGAGCACGGAGCGCTCCTCACCTACCAGCGCGACGACGACGGCAGGGTCATCCAGACGTCCCGACGCGACGATATCCTCGGTGCGGTCGCCGACGCGGCACAGGGCACGCTCGTCGCGGCGGACCTCCCCGATCAGGCCGGGGCGGTGCGGGACCTCGTCGCCTCCTACCGGCGCGCCCGGGCGAGCGAGGCCCGCACCGAGCAGGGGAAGTTGCGCGCCTGGCTCCCGCTGCTCTGCGCCGTGGCGCTGCTCGTCACGCAGGCGATCACGCGCCGCACCGCGGCACTGATCGGGCTCGCGCTGTGGTGCTTGCTCCCGCCGGCCGCTCGGGCGCAGCAGCCGGCACGACCGCGCAGCGCCGCCGAGCGGGCATGGGACCGCCACGACCTCGCCGGCGCCCGCGCCGCCTATCTGGCGGAGCTCGCCGCGCGCCGCAAGGACGACACGGCGTGGTACAACGCGGGCACGGCGGCGCTGGCGGACTCGGATGCGGAGACCGCGCGGGGGAGCCTCACGCACGCCGCGGCGTCGCTCGACCCCGACGTACGGTTCCGCGCGCTCTTTAACCTCGGCTTGCTCGCGCTGCGCGAGGCGATGGCCGACAGCGCGGCTCGCGACGCACGGCTCGCCGATGCCGAGCGGGCGTACCGCGAGGCGCTGCTGCTCCGGCCGCACGACCTCGGAGCGAAGTGGAACCTCGAGCTCGCGGTGCGGCAGCAGCACGGCGGCTCGAGCAGCCGGAGCAACCCACCCTCCGGGGGGAGTGGCGGTCCCCAGAGCGGCGGTGGCGGCGGCTCGAGCCGCGGGCGCGCGCAGGGCGGCGCCGGCGTGCAGGGCGGCATGAGTCCGGCGCAGGCGGATCAAGTGTTGCGCTCGATCGGCCAGCAGGAGCTCAAGACGCGACGGGACCGCACCGGCCAGACGCGCCGCGCCGCGGAGCCCGGCGTGAAGGATTGGTGATGCTGACGCTCTGGGTGCTCGCCGCGCTGCAGAGCGGGCCGGCACCCGACGTGACGGCGCGCGTGGACCGGACGCACCTCACGGCGGGTGACAACCTGCTGCTCACGATCCGCGCGCGCACCCGATCCGCCTCCCCGGTAACCCTGGCCCTTCCCGCGCTCACGGGATTCACCGTCGTCGGGTCGCGCGACGTCACGGAGGTGACGCTCGAGGCCCTGGGCGGCCCGGTGCGCACGACCACACGCGAGCTCGAGCTGCGGGCGCAACGCCCGGGCGCGCTCGTGATCGGACCGGTGCGGGTGGAGCAGGGTGGCCGGCGCGTCACGACCGCCGCGCTCACGGTCACGGTGGACAGCGCGCGGGTGGGGCTCGCCACCGCCGTGTCCCCCATCGCGCGGCGCCTGATCGAGGCGGCCACGCCGCCGCCGCCCGTCGAGCAAGGTGAGCGCGTGGCGCTCAGCGTGCTGCTACCCGGCGACTCCGTGCTGGTGGGCCAGCAGCTCGACGTGATCGCCGTGGCGTGGTTCCCTCGCGACCTGCGCGAGCGCCTGCGGCGCGCGCCGATTCTCACGCTGCAGACGCCGGAAGGCGTCTGGTCGTATCCCGGTGCCGCGCCGAGCGAGGTCGCGGCCTCCCGCCTCGTGCGCGGGCGCTGGCTCGATCTGTTCGTCGCGCACGAGGCCGTGTTTCCCCTCACGCCGGGCCGCATTCTCATTCCGCCCGCCACCGTGGAATACGCGGTGCCCGCCAGCTTCTCGTTCTTCAGCCGCGAGGACCGGTATTCCTTGCGGAGCGATACCGTGCCCGTGCAGGTGCTGCCGCTGCCGGGCGCACCAGCAACGGCGGGCGATCCGCCCGCCGTCGCGCGCGGGCTCAGCCTCGATCTCCGGCTCGATCCGCCCAATGGCCGGGTGGGCGAGCCGATCGCCGTGACGGCCACGCTGTCGGGGGTGGGCAACGTGGCGCTGTGGCCGGAGCCCGTGTTCGGCTGGCCCCCGGGGTTTCGCTCCTATCCCGGGGAGACGGCCACGCGCATCGAGGCCCGCGATGGTCGCATCGCGGGGGCGAAGACGTTCCACTACCTCGTGATGCCGGACTCGGTGGGGTCGTTCCAGATGCCCGCGGTGCGGTATCCCTACTACGACCTCGCGGCGGGTGCGGCGGCCGCCGCCACGCTCTCCCCTCGTCCGCTGATCGTGGCCGCCGGGCTCGAGCCCCGCCCGCCCCGGGCCCTCCCGCCGCTCGAGCACCGGGGTGGTCCGGTGTGGACGGACGAGCTGGCGCACGACCTCGTCCCATGGGGCTGGCTCGTGCTGTGCGTCGGCCCGCCGCTCCTCGCCTGGCTGTGGACGCGGCGCCGGCCGGCTGAGCCGATCCGCGTGGCCGCGCCCGCGCCGGCACCGCTCTCCCGGATCGGCCGGGCGGAACGTCAGTTTCACGCGCTGCTCGCGAGCCACGTCCCGGACGCCGAGGCGCGCGATGGCGACGGGCTCGGCCGCGCGCTGCGCGCCGCGGGCGTCGAGAGCGCGGTCGCCGATCACGTGATGCGGCTGCGGGACCGGCTGCGCGCGACGCGCTACGGTCCGCGCGCGCCGGGCGACGCCGCGCAGCTCGCGTCCGAGCTCGAGCAGGTGCTGCGGGTGCTCGACGGTGATCCGGCTCGGACGAGACGGCACGGCCGCGACGGCCGCGTCGTGGCCGTCGCGCTCCTGGCCGCCGCGTTGGCCCGGCCGGCCGCGGCCCAAGCGGTGAGCGCGGAAGCGTTGTACGAGGCGGGGGCGCTGCGCGCCGCGGCGGATTCCTTCGCCGCGCGCGCCGCCGCCGAGCCGCGAGCGCCGGCGCATTGGTACAACCTGGGCGCCACTCTGTATCGGGCGGGAGCGGACGGGAAGGCGGCCGCCGCATGGGCCATCGCGTCCCGGCTGGCCCCGCGCGACGAGGCGGTGCGACGGGCCCGCGAGCTGCTCCCACCCCCTGACGCGCCCAGCGAGCCGCTGCTCGTCGTGGGATTCGCCACTCCCGGTGAGTGGGCCCTGGTGGCCGCGGTGCTCTGGGTGATCACCTGGATCGTCGCCGCCGGCGGGCGTCGGCGGGTGGTCCTCGCCAGCGTCGCGCTCCTCACGGCCGCGGTGATGGGACTGGCCGTCCGCGAAGCGCTGCGGCGGGGTCGGCCCGTCGCGATCGTCGTGCATCCCGCGACGTCGGTGCGCGTGGCGCCGTACGGCAGTGCCAGCGCCGCGGCAACGGTCGAAGCCGGCGCCGCCCTGCTCGTCGACAGGGCGTTCGGCGGGTGGCTCGAGGTGCATCGCCAGGACGGCGTCCGCGGCTGGGTGCTGGCGACCGAGGTCACGCGGCTGTGACGGTGGAGAGCGTCACGCGGATCGCCGTCCTCGCTCCCCAGGTGGCGGATCAGATCGCGGCCGGCGAGGTGGTCGAGCGACCTGCCTCGGTCGTGAAGGAGCTGGTCGAGAACGCGCTCGACGCCGGAGCCCGCGCGATCCGCGTGGAGATCGAAGACGGCGGCAAGAGCCTGATCCGGGTGAGCGACGACGGCGAGGGGATGGCCCGTGCCGACGCGGAGCTGGCGCTGTCGCGTCACGCCACCAGCAAGATCCGCGAGGCCGCCGATCTGATCGGGGTCGGCACGTTCGGGTTCCGCGGCGAAGCCCTGCCGGCGATCGCCTCCGTGTCCCGCTTCGAGCTCGAGACCTCCCCCGACGGCGCCACCGGCACGCGGCTGCGCCTGGTCGGCGGGAAGCGCGACGGCGTCGACGACGCCGTGCGCCAGCGGGGGACGACGGTGACCGTGCGGGCGTTGTTCTTCAATACGCCCGCGCGCCGCAAGTTCCTGCGGGCCCAGGCGACGGAAACCCGCGCCGTCGTGGAAGCCGTGACGCTGCTGGCGCTGACCCGCCCCGAAACCGCGTTCACGCTGGCGAGCGACGAGCGTACGCTGATCGACGTGCGCCCCGCCGCCAGCGCCATCGAGCGGGTGGCCGCGCTGTGGGGCGGGGCGCTGGCCGATACGCTGCTCCCGATCGCCCACCGCGAGGGTCCGCTCGAGGTGCGCGGATTCGCGCAGCGTCCGGCGCAGGCGAAGCCGACGGGCCGCAAAGGCTACGTGTTCGTGCGCGGCCGGCCGATCCGCGATCCATTCATCGTGCGCGCCGCCGAAGCCGGCTACCGCTCGACGCTCGCGCCCGACGACCGTCCCTCGCTGATCCTGTTCCTCGATCTGCCCGGAGACGCGGTGGACGTGAATGTCCACCCGTCGAAGCTGGAAGTCCGGTTCCGCGACAAGTTCTTCGTCGAGAAGGTGGTCGAGGAGGCGGTGCGGGGGGCGCTGGGACCCCTCTCCGCCGCCGCCCCCCTCGGGGCTGGGGACTCGGGACTGGGGGCTTGGGTATCGTCGAGCCAAGGGGCGGTGCCCGGGGAGTTGTTCGCGGACCCCCTAGCCCCGAGTCCCGAGCCCCGAACCCCGCCTCTGCTTCAAGTTTTCGACACCTACATCCTGTTCCAGTCCGACTCAGGCGTGGCGATTGTGGACCAGCACTCGGCGCACGAACGCGTACTATACGAGGGCGTGATGCGCCAGCTCACGGGCGACGGCGCTCCAGCGCAGCGGCTGCTGCTGCCGCTCACACTCGATTTCTCGGCTGCCGAGCTCGAGGCTATCGAGGCACACCGGGAGCTGCTGCGCCGGGTGGGGTTCGAGGTGGAGCCGTTCTCGGGGCGGAGCGTGGTGGTGCATACGGCGCCCAACCCCCATCCCCGCTTCGACGCCGCGCGCTGTCTTCAGGAGCTCGTCGCCGATCTCGCGGGCGGACGGTTCGGCGGGCTCGCCAACCGGCTGGAGCGCTTCGCCGCGACGTACGCCTGTCGCGCCGCCATCAAGGCGGGTCAGCGGCTCGGCGCGGAGGAGATGCGGGAGCTCGTGCTCCGGCTGCTCAGCGCGACGCTGCCGGCCCACGACGTGCACGGCCGGCCCACGGTGGTGCAACTGCCGCGAGGGGAGCTGGAACGCAGATTCGGGAGGAGCTGAGCGTTGGCGCAGCCGCCGCTGGTCCCGGTCATCGTCGGACCCACCGGCGTCGGCAAGACGGCGGTCGCCGCGGCGTGGTCGGGGCTCGAGCCCATCACCGTCGTCTCCGCGGACGCGCGCCAGGCGTACCGCGGCCTGGACATCGGCACCGCCAAGCCGCCCGGCGCGCTGCTCGCCCGCGTGCCGCACGTGGGTCTCGACGTGGTGGAGCCCGGGGAGCGCTACAGCGCGGGGCGATTCGCCCGCGATGCGGCGGCGTGGCTGGCCGAGATCCGTACGGCCGGCCGCCAACCGGTGGTGGTGGGGGGAACGGGATTCTACGTGCGAGCGTTGGCGGAAGGCCTGTTCCACGAGCCCCCGATCGATGCCGGGCGGCGCGAGCGGCTGCGCGCCTGGACGGCGCGCCTGCCTGTGACCCGTCTGGCGCATTGGGCGGCCCGCCTGGACCGGCGGTTCGCGGGTGGGGGACGGCAGCGTGCCGCGCGCGCGATCGAGGTGGCGCTCCTCACGGGACGGGGCTTGAGCTGGTGGCAGGAGCACGCGCGCGCGACCGGCTCGATGCGTGCGTGGTACATTCATCTCACGCTGCCGCGCGACGCGCTCGAGCGCCGCATCGCCGACCGGGTGGACGCGATGCTCGGGGCGGGGCTCGTCGACGAGGTCCGCCGCACGCTCGAGCGGCCGGTCGCCCCGGATGCACCGGGGCTCGACGGCGTGGGCTACCACGAAGTGGTGGCCATGCTCGCGGGTCGGCTGCCCGAGCGGGAGCTGCGGGACGCGATCGTGGTGGCGACGCGGCGCTACGCGAAGCGACAAGAGACCTGGTTCCGAAACCAACTCCGCCGCGAGACGGGAGGCGGGATGCGGGATGCGGGATGCGTATGGACCCTGGACGCGACCGAGTCTCCCGGTACCCTGGCAGATCGCATCCACGAGCGCTGGTACGCCCTGACGCATCCCGCCTCCCGCATCCCGCATCCCGATTCATGAGAATCGGCATCACCTGTTACCCGACCTACGGCGGCTCGGGGGCCGTGGCGACCGAGCTGGGCCTCGAGCTCGCGCGCCGCGGGCACGAGATCCACTTCGTGTCCTACGCCAGCCCCTTCCGGCTGCGCGGCTACGCCGAGCGGGTGACCTTTCACGAGGTTACGCAGCCCGAGTATCCGTTGTTCGAGCAGTCGTCGCCCTACGCCCTGGCGCTCGCGGTGAAGCAGCACGAGGTGGCGATGCGGGAGCGCCTCGACATCATGCACGTGCATTACGCCATCCCCCACGCGGCCACGGCGTGGCTCGCCAAACAGATGCTGAAGG
>Ga0209471_1001663_pt1 | contig 13087 bp, 13 predicted proteins | sample GraSoiAngelo_128_FD_185885 | JGI IMG/M metagenome (GOLD analysis project Ga0209471, IMG submission 185885) | Grasslands soil microbial communities from the Angelo Coastal Reserve, California, USA - 14_0927_12_20cm (SPAdes) (version 2) | ecosystem: Environmental > Terrestrial > Soil > Grasslands ...
CGAAGAATTCTGCCTGGTCTTGCCCGAGACGAGCGGGGAGAAGGCCGTCTCCATCGCCGACAAGCTGCGCAAGATCGTCGAGCAGCACCCCTTCGTCTTCGAGGGCAAGCGCATCCCGGTGACCTTGTCGGCGGGAGTGGCTGACCTCGAGCCGGCCCACGATTCGCCCACGGCCTTCCTCCAGACGGCCGATGTCCGGCTCTCCGAGGCCAAGCACAGCGGCCGCAACCGAGTCGTGGGCAGCTGAATCCCGCCCGGGTTTGATATGTTGCCGCCCTCATGCCCGAGATGCGCAAGGACCCCATCGTCGATCGCTGGGTGATCATCGCCCCCGAGCGCGCCGAGCGGCCCAACGCGATCCTGCGCAACCGCGCCGAGGTTGACGACGAGCAGGGCTGCCCCTTCTGCCCGGGAAACGAGCGGATGACTCCGCCGGAAGTGCTCTCGCGTCGCCCGCCCGGCTCACAGCCCGGCGGCCCCGGCTGGACGCTGCGGGTCGTGCCCAACCGCTACCCGGCGCTGCGCACCGAGACGGTCATGTCCCGCGAAGGCCGCGGCCTCTTCGACCTCATCGCGGGCGTGGGCGCGCACGAAGTCATCGTCGAGACTCCCGAGCACCGCGGCACGATGGCGGACCTGCCGGCCGAGCAGATCGAGAGCGTGCTGCGCGCCTGGCAGGAGCGCATCGTCGATCTCGCGCGCGACGTCCGGCTCAAGTCGATCTTCGCCTTCAAGAACCAGGGCGTGCCGGCGGGGGCAACCCTCTCCCACGCGCATTCGCAGCTGATCGCGCTGCCGGTGGTGCCGCCCGGGATGCAGGAGGAGCTGAGGGGAGCCAAGCGGCACTTCGGCGAAAAAGAGCGCTGCGTCTTCTGCGACATCGTCGGCCAGGAGCTGCGCGACAAGGAGCGGCTGGTGCACGAAAGCGAGCGGATGGTGGTCCTCTCGCCCTGGGCGGCGCGCACCCCTTTCGAGACGTGGATCGTCCCGCGCGAGCACCGCTCCTCCTTCGAGTCCTCCAGCGGACAGGAGCTGCACGCCGCCGCGGACGCGCTGCGCGCGCTCTTGCGAAAGATCGACGTCGCGCTGGAAAAGCCCGCCTTCAACCTCTACTTGCACACCATGCCGCTTCGCGAGAACAACAACGACTGGTACCACTGGCACCTCGAGCTCAAGCCCATGCTCCAGCAGCACGCCGGATTCGAATGGGCGAGCGGTTGCACCATCAATCCCACGCCACCCGAGGAGGCCGCGGCCTTCCTCCGGCAGACCGAGGTGTGAGGTGAAAATCCTCTTCGTCGCTTCGGAGGCGGCGCCCTACGTCAAGACGGGCGGGCTGGGAGACGTCATCGGCGCCCTCCCGCGGGCACTGGCCAAGCGCGGGCACGAGCTTCTCTGCGTCATCCCCAAGTACAACGTCGTCGACGCGCAGAAGCACGGCCTGCGCGACACCGGCCGTCGGGTCGAGGTGCAGTTCCCGACCATGACCGCCGGCGCGCACGTCTTCGTGCACACGCCCGCCGAGCGGCTCCGCTATCTCTTCTTGCAGAATCCCTGGTACGACCGCCGCGAGCTCTACGGCGAGGGCGGCCGCGACTACCGCGACAACCACAAGCGCTTCGCCTTGCTCTGCGCCGGCTCGCTGGAGGCGGCGCGCCAGCAGAACTTCCTTCCCGACGCGGTCCACGCCCACGACTGGCAGGGCGCGCTCGTCCCGCTCATCCTCAAGCGCGGCTGGGCGGGCCGGCCCCCGCCGGTGCGCGCGCGCTCGGTCTTCACCATCCACAATGTCGCCTACCAGGGCGTCTTCCCCCGCGAGGCGATGAGCGAGCTGAGCCTGCCGGGCGATCTCTTCCATCCCGACGCGCTCGAATTCTACGGCAGCCTGAATCTAATGAAGTCCGGCCTCGTCTTCGGAGACAAGCTCAGCACCGTCAGCCCAACCTATGCGAAGGAGATCGTCGAGAGCCCCGAGACGGGCGCCGGCCTGGAGGGCCTCTTGCGCCATCGGCGGAACGATCTCGTCGGCATCATGAATGGCGTCGACTACGAGCGCTGGAGCCCGGAGAGCGATCCCGACATCGAGCAGCGTTACTCGGCGCAAGACCTCTCCGGCAAGGCGGTGTGCAAGGCGGCGCTCCAGCGCGAGGTGGGGCTGACCGCCGATGCGAGCGCGATGCTCTGCGCCGCCATCGGGCGGCTGGTGCACCAGAAGGGCTACGACATCCTCGCCCAGGCGCTGCCGGCGATCTTGTCGCGCAACGTCCAGATCGCGCTGCTCGGCACCGGCGACGCCGCCCTGGAGGAGGAGTTCACCAACCTGGCACAAAAGTATCCGGGTCGCGTCTCGGTGCAGTTGCGCTTCGACGATCGCCTCGCGCACCGGATGGAGGCGGGCGCCGACGCCTTCCTCATGCCCAGCCGCTTCGAGCCTTGCGGGCTGAACCAGCTCTACTCGCTCCGGTACGGCACCCTCCCCATCGTCCACGCGGTGGGAGGGCTGGTCGACTCGATCAAGGAAGGGCCGGACGGGTGGGGCTTCGTCTTCACCGAGGAGAGCCCCAAGGGGCTGGCGGCGGCCGTCGACCGCGCCTTGGCGCTCTTCAAGAACGGCGTGGCCTGGCAAGCGGCGATGCGCCGCGCGATGGGCCGCGACCATTCCTGGGACCGCGCCGCCGAGCAGTACGAGGCGCTCTACAAGGGCCAGCCGGCAATCGCGTAGCGGTTAGACGCGCGTCTCTTTCGGCAGCTGGGAGAGATACTCCTCGACCAGCTGCTTCTGCTTCTGCTGGTCCATGCTGGTCTGGACCAGCCGCCCGGCGGCGAGGATGGCGATGTCCACCGCCTGCCCGCGCAGCTCGGCGAGCGCCTGCCGCTTCTCCTCGGTGATGGTCTTGCGCGCCGCCTGCAGGAGATCCTCGCTCTCCTTCTTGGCCCGCGCCAGCAGCTCGGCCTTGGCCGCTGCCACTTCCTGCTGGTTCTTGCGCACCAGCTCCGCCGCCTCGGCCCGCGCCTTTTCCAAGGAGGCCCGCATCTCCGCGGCCGCGGCCTCGGCTGCCGCGCGCTCGCGCTTGGCCGATTCGATGGCGTCGGCGATGGTCTTCTCGCGCGTCTCGATCATCTGGAGGATCGGCCCCCAGGCGAACTTGCCCAGCACCACCAAGAGGATGACGAAGGTGACGAAGGTCCAGAAGCTGAGCGCGAAGTTGATGTCGGTGAGGCCGGCGGCGACCATCGATTCCTCCCAAAGGCGGGGGCCTTGTTAGCAGAAAAGGCCCCCGCCCGGTACTGCGTCAGGCCTTGACCGCCAGGATGATGCACACCACTTCGGCGAAGAGCGTCACGCCCTCGATGAGCGCGGCTGCGATGATCATCGAGGTCCGGATGTCGCCGGTGGCAGCCGGCTGCCGGGCGGTCCCTTCCATCGCGGCAGCGGCCAGCCGGCCGATGCCGAAGCCGGCGCCGAGCACCGCCAGCCCGGCGCCGAGACCCGCTGCGAGATATCCGAGCGAGAACTGGTTCATTGTCTTTCCCTCCACTCCAAGAATGCCCTCAGGCCCGGCGGCGAGCTGTGGCATGTTGTCGCGGGGAGTGGACCCGAAGGCCGCCAACGGCCCAGCCCGCGTTCGTACCAACATCAGTGCGCGTGCTGCGTCATCCCGATGAACACCGCGCTCAGCATGGTGAAGACGTAGGCCTGCACCAGGCCCACGAACAGCTCGAGCATGAAGATCCCGAGCGCGAAGAGGACCGAGACCGGCGCCACATACACGGAAAGGAAGATGGTCAAGGCGATGAGGAAGAAGATGACGATGTGCCCCGCCACCATGTTGGCGAAGAGGCGCACCGTCAGCGCGAAAGGCTTGGTGAAGAGCCCGAGGATCTCCACCGGCAGCATGAGCGGCCACAGCCAGGCGGGAACACCAGCCGGCACCAGGTGGATCCAGTAGCCGATCACTCCCTGAGCGCGCATGCCCGCGATCTGGGTGATGGTGAAGGTGAAGAGGGCCAGCACCATGGTGACGGAGATGTTGCCGGTCGCAGTGGAGATGCCGGGGAATCCGCCGAAAGAGGGGATGGGCAGAAGTCCGCACAGGTTCATGAAGAGGATGAAGAAGAACGCCGAGCAGAGATAGGGCGTGTAGAGGTTGGCGTGCTCGCCGATGTTCTTGGCGGAGACCTCGTCGCGCACGAACAGAACGAAGGTTTCGAGCAAATTGTAGCCGCCCTTGGGGATCAGGGCGCGCTTGCGAGTCGCCAGCGCCACGACGATGAGCAGGATGCCCGCCGCGATCCACATGTTGATGACGTGCTTGGTGATGGAGATGTCGATGTGCCGGCGGCCCAGGTAGAAATTCCAGGGCACCACGACCTCGTCCTCGACGTGATGGAAGATGTGCCCGGCGATGTCGCCGCCCTCGTGCTCGCCCTTCGCCTCGGGCTGCTCGTGGCCGGCGGTCGCGCCGTGCTCGGTGACGGCCGGGTGGCGCGCGTCGGGCACCGGCGGAGCGCGGTGCGGCTCCTGGGCGAGTAGCAGGGCAGCGAAGAGAACCATCATCGGACAGCTCCCTGGGCCTGAGCGCGCACGAAGAGCACCTCTACCACCTGTGTCGCAGCGTAGAGGATAAAGAAGAAGAGGACATACGTGAGCGCGCCGTTCCCCTGCGCGCCGCTGGCGATGAGCCCGACGCCGACCAGGAGCGCGCGGGAGAGAAAGCCGATGACGAAGCCGGCGAGGACGCCGTTGAGCCCGCGGCCCTGAGCGGCGGCCAGCGCGGCGAGGCCGCAGAGTGCGCCGAGGCTCGCAGCCGCAGCTGCGAAAACTGCCGGAGTTCGCGAGGGCTCCGCGAGCGAGCCCGCGCAGCCGAGCGCCGCGGCGCAGCAGGCGGCGCTGGCGAGGGCGAAGGGCCAGAGTCGAGCTCTCTGCATCACGGCGCCTTCCTCTTCCCGATGGCGGCGATGACGCGAAAGAACAGGTAGAAGCCGAGGCCGATGCCGAGCAAGGATCCGGTCACGAGCAGCCAGGGCCCGGTCCCCAGCTTGCCGTCGAGAAACCAGCCGATCAGGGTCCAGAGCGCGAGCGAGCCCGCCAGCTGCCAGCTGGCGTCGAGATAAGGTGCTGCCCGCCGGTAGGATTGAGAGGCGTCCTCGCCCTCGCCGGATTGCTTGGTTTCCATAAAAAGCAGGGCCGTTTAGCACGCGTTCACGGCCTGGTCAATGCGGCGGAACGGACGCTATCGGCCGCGTGTTATCGTGGGGCAACCATGCTGCGGCCTGCCAACAGCCTGCTCAATTCCTCGCGCGCGACGCAGCGGGCGAACATCAACGCCGAACGGCTCAAGATCTTTGGCCACATCGCGCGCGCGCTGAAGGGCCTCGTCAACGACGTGGCGGGAACGGCGCTCGATCTCGTCCTGCTCTGCACGCTGCCGCTCGCCTATCTGGTCGGCAGCTACCTGGTGCTCGATCTGCCGGCGCGCTGGGTGGTGCATCGCCAATCCGCGACCGGCACCGCGGCGCTGATCTTCCTCGCCGCGCTTGCGGTCTCGATCGTTTCGCTGGTGCGCTTCGCCAAGGGAGCCGAACCCATCGCGCCGGTGCGGCCGCGCTTCGCCAAGACGATGCTCGCCTTGAGCTGGCTTCTGGCGTTGCTCTGCACCGTCGGCGACGTCGTCTCCTAGCTAGAGCGCGGCGCGAAAGGCTGCGGCGGTGGCCTCGATGTCCGCGGCCGTGTGCTCGCTGGAGAGAAATGCCGACTCGAACTGGCTGGGCGGCAGATAGACTCCCCGCTCGAGCAGGGCGCGGTGCACGCGGCCGAAGCGCGCCGTGTCCGCTCTCTTTGCACTCGGGTAATCGAACACTTCGTCCTCGGCAAAGAAGCAGGTCCACATCGATCCGGCCTGGTTCAGCTGCGCCGTCACCTTCGCGCGGCGGCATTGTTCGCGCAGCTGCTCGCAGAGGTCGGAGGTCATGCGCTCGACGGCCTCGGTGAACCCGGGCTCCGCGACCAGATCGAGCATGGCGATCCCGGCTGCCATCGCCAGTGGATTGCCGCTCAATGTCCCCGCCTGGTAGACGGGCCCCTCGGGCGCGACCTGCGCCATGATCTCCTCGCGGCCTCCGTAGATGCCGATGGGAAGGCCGCCGCCGACCACCTTGCCCAGGCAGGTCAGGTCGGGCTCGATGCCGAACTTCTGCTGCGCCCCGCCGCGCGCGACGCGAAAACCGGTCATCACTTCATCGAAGACCAGCAGCGCCCCTGCTCTCCGGGTCTCCTCGCGCAGCGCCTGGTGGAAGCCGGGCCGCGGCAAAAGCACGCCCATGTTCCCCACGACGGGCTCGACGATGGCGCAGGCGGTCTCGCGCCCGAGCGGGCCGCGGAAGTGCGCCCGCACGGCCTCGCTGTCGTTGAACGGCAGGACCGTCGTCAACGCCGCCAGCGCCGCGGGCACGCCGGGCGAGTCGGGCAGGCCGAGCGTCTCCACCCCCGAGCCGGCCCGCACCAACAGCGCATCGGTCGCGCCGTGGAAGCAGCCCTCGAACTTCACCACCCGCTCGCGCCTGGTGAAACCGCGCGCCACGCGCAAAGCGCTCTGCGTCGCCTCCGTGCCGGAGGAGACGAAGCGCAGCCTGCGCATCGAGGGCAGGAGCGCGCGCACCTTCTCGGCGAGCGCGCTCTCGCGCGCAGTCGGCGCGCCGAAGGAGGTGCCCAGCGCCGCCGCCGCGCTGACCGCGGCGACGATGCGCGGATGCGCGTGCCCGGCGAGGAGCGGCCCCCAGGAGAGGGCGTAATCGAGATACGCGTTCCCGTCCTCGTCGTAGAGGCGCGCGCCCGATCCGCGAGCGATGAAGATCGGCTCCCCGCCCACGCTCTTGAAGGCGCGGACCGGGCTGTTGACGCCTCCCGGAAAGAGGTTCTTCGCTCGCGCGAACTCGCGCCGGGAGGCGTCCAGTTTCAAGGGCTTACTTGCTGCCCAGCTCGCTCTTCGCGTCCGAGCCGTAGGCGGCGAGCTGCAGGTCCCACTGTTCCTTCTCCCCCTGGCCGGCCTTGAGCAGCTGGCGCACGGTGCCGCCGGGGACCTTGGTGTCGAGCCACCATTCGTGCGTGCCGTCGACTCCGCCGAAGACCACGTGCTTGGCGCGGAAGGTGCCGGCGGGGACGGTGACCTTCTCCATGCCTTTGGTGGCGCCGTCGACGCTGTCCTGGGAGAGCTTCTGCGCCGGATGGTAGTAGGTGGCCTCGTCGACCGGCATCTCCTTGCCCTCGGGATCGTCGGGGAACTTGGCGCGCATCCGGACGAACCGCTGCTCTTTCTTGTCGAGCAGCCCCTCGAGGACGATGGTCTTCTCCTCGTCGTCGGTCCACTTCACCTTCCACCACTGCCGGCCCTTGGCATCGTCGCCGATGTAGGCCCGCTCCAGCTTGATGGTCTTGCTGTCCTGGCCCTGGCCGGTCCAGCGAGTGTACTGGCCCGCCTTGTAGGGGACCGGGGCGATCTCGTATCCGCCCGAGGCGAAGGCGTAGGTGAAGATCACGCTCATGTACATGTTCAGGAAGGCGGGATTCATCGCCGCCAGGCCCACGCCGCCGTGCTGACCGGCAGGCATGCCGGCCGTGACGTTCGAGGCGGCGCGCTCGCCGACCGCAGAGCCGACCGTGGTGCCGGCCGATTCCGAAGCGCCGGAGAGGAACGAGTTGAAGAAGCTGCAGCCCGTCGACGCGGCGAGCAGCAGGGCGATGGCGAGCTTGCGCATGGAATGACCCCCCGAGAAGTGAGCGCGCAGGTTCCCCGGCGAGCAGGGGAACTGTCAAGGCGAGCAGGTGGGAGGGACCTTAGCGCTGCGTGGCGCGGCGCTGCGCGTAGCCGCGGTCCCAGACGGCGGAGTAGTTGTGCGGATTGACCGCGCGAGACCGGTCGAGCCGGCGCTCCGCCCGTTCGAGCGCGAACTGCACCGCGTCGGGCGAGTCGTGCCGCGCCAGCGCCGCCGTATAGGCTTTGACGGCCCCCTCGTCCTCGCCCAGCTCCGCCAGGCAGTTGCCCTTCTCGTAGAGCGCCTCGGCCGCCTTCTGCGTGCCGTGGTACTTGCGCTCCACCTTGTCGTAGGCGGCGATGGCGTCTGCGTGGCGTCCGGAGAGGTGATAGCTGGAAGCGGAGAGGAGCGCTGCGGCTGCGGCGAGCTTCGAATCGGGCCAGCGGCTCATCAACTCAGCGGCGGCGGCGCGGCCCTCGTGGAACTCTCCGCGATCGACGAGCGCCCGGGCGATCTTCAGCTGCGCCGCATCTGCGCCGGGTCGATCGGGCGCCGTGGCGACTTGATCGCGCCAGGCTTCGAGCGCGCCGCGGACATCGCCGATGCGCATGTCCAGGTCGCCCAGGCGCACGCGCGCCTCCCACGACTCGGGGGCGGTGGGGTACAGCTTGACGAGCTCCCGGTACTCGTGCGCGGCGCAGCGCGGGTCGTCGAGATAGACCGCGCAGAGATCGCCGGCCAGCTTGTGCGCTCCGCGGCGGACCAGGTCGAGCCGCTCGGTGCGCTCGTCGCCGATGGCGAGCAACACCGCGCGCGCCTCGAGGAGCGCCGCATGATGATGTCCGGAGAGAGCGAGATCGCGGGCCTGTTCGAGCCGCGATGCAGGGCCGCCGCAGGCGACCACCAACAAGGCGCAGAATCCGAGGAGAGTTCTCACGGATCATCGCGTACCATCCTCGGCAGAGGTCCGCAACGGAGCATTGGTGCTCTGGGGTAGGGCCTATTCCTCCCCGTCGGGCGGCGAGCCGTCGTCGTCTTCGCCGCCTGCCTGCTCGGTGGCGACGACCTCGGCGTCGGCCTCGCGCTCCTCGGGGACGCGAGTGGCGCCGACGACCTTCTCACCTTCCTGGGTGAGAGCCATCACGCGCACGCCCTGGGTATTGCGGCCGATGATGGAGATGTCCGCGGCGCGGCTGCGGATCAAGGTTCCCTTGTTGGTGATGAGCATCACCTGGTCGGCGTCGGTCACTTGTAGGGTTGCCACCACCTTGCCGTTGCGCTCGCCGGTCTTGATGTCGATGATGCCTTTTCCGCCGCGGTGGGTGAGCCGGTATTCCTCCAGCGCGGTGCGCTTCCCGTAGCCGTTCTCGGTGATGGTCAAGAGCGTCGTGCCGGCGCGGGCGAGCTCGGCGCCCACCACCCGGTCGCCTTCCTCCAGGGTGATGCCCTTGACGCCGAAGGCGGTGCGGCCCATCGCTCGGACCTCCTTCTGATCGAAGCGGATGGCCATGCCCTGCTCGGTACCGATGATGACGTCCTCGTCCCCCTTGGCGTGCATCACCGCGATGAGGGAGTCGTTCTCCTCGATCGAGAGCGCCTTGAGGCCGCTCGGCCGCGGGCGAGAGAAAGCCTCCAGCTTGGTCCGCTTGATCAGCCCGTTCTGGGTGGCGAAGATGATGTAGGGCCCGGCCGCGACCTGCAGCGCCTTGGCGGCGACGCGGCTCGCTTCGCTCTCCTCGGACTCCTCGCCCTCCGCGGCAGGCGGCGGGACCGATGTCTCCTCGGCAGCCGGCGCTTCCTCCTCGCCGTTCTCCTCTTTGACCTTCAGCTCCTTGACCGCCAGGAGCGCGGCGATCTTCTCGTCCTGCGCCAGCGGCACGAGGTTGACGATGTTCTTGCCGCGCGCCGCCCGCCCCGCCTGGGGCAGCTCGTGCACCTTGAGCCAGAAGATCCGCCCCTTGCTGGTGAAGATCAGCACGTAGGCGTGCGTCGAGGCGACGAAGATCTGCTCGATGAAATCCTCGTCGGAGGTGGCCGCTCCCGCTTTCCCGCGGCCGCCGCGCCGCTGCGCGCGATAGAGGCTGACGGGATTGCGCTTGACGTATCCCTGGTGGCTGAAGGTCACCACCATGTCCTCCTCGACGATCAGGTCCTCCACGGAGATCTCGGTGGCCTCGCCGACGATCGCGGTGCGGCGCGGGTCGGCGAACTGCGTCTTCACCTCGCGCAGCTCGTCCTTGATCACCCCCAGCAGGAGCTGCTCGGAGGAGAGGATGGCCTGGAGCTTGGTGATCAGCTCCTGCACCTCTTTCAGCTCGGCGAGGATCTTCTCTTTCTCCAGGCCGGTCAGCCGCTGCAACTGCATCTCGAGGATCGCCTTCGCCTGGATCTCGCTGAGCGAATAGAGCTGCTGCAGCTGAGCGGAGGCGACCTCGCGGGTCCTGCTCGCCTTGATGAGCGCGATGATCTCGTCGATCTGGTCGAGCGCCGTCTGGTAGCCGAGCAGGATGTGCTCGCGCTCCTTCGCCTTGCGCAGTTCATGGCGGGTGCGGCGGGTGACGACGTCGCGGCGGTGGGCGATGAAGCGCTCGAGGATGGGCTTGAGCCCGAGCGTCCGCGGCTGCCCGCGATCGATGGCGAGCATGGTGGCGCCGAAGGTGTCCTGGAAGAGCGAGCTGTGCTGGTAGAGGTTGTTGAGCACCACGCCGGTGACGGCGTCGCGCTTGGTCTCGACCACGGCGCGAATGCCCTCGCGGCTGGACTCGTCGCGCAGGTCGGAGATGCCCTCGAGCTTCTTGTCCTTGACCAGCTCGGCGATGGCCTGGATGGCCCGCGCCTTGTTGATCTGGTAGGGGACCTCGGTCACCACGATCTTCTCGCGCTCGGTCTTCTTCTCGATCTCGACCTCGACCTTGGCGCGCATGCGGAGGATGCTGCGGCCCGTCTCGTAGAGGGCGCGGACGGGCCCCAGGCCGAGGAGCAGGCCGCCGGTGGGGAAGTCCGGGCCTTGGATGCCGCCCGGCAGCGTGCCGCCGATCTTCGGGTCGAGCAGGTCGCGCAGCTGCGCCTCGGGGTGGTCGATGAGCTGGATGCTGCTCTCGATCACTTCGCCCAGGTTGTGCGGCGGGATGTTCGTCGCCATGCCGACCGCGATCCCGGTCGAGCCATTGACCAGGAGATTGGGAAAGCGCGCCGGCAGCACCAGCGGCTCGGTGGTCGAATCGTCGAAGTTGGGACCGAAGTCGACGGTCTCCTTGTCGATGTCGGCCAACATCATCTCCGCCAGCCGCGTCAGGCGCGATTCGGTGTAGCGGTAGGCGGCGGCGGAGTCGCCGTCGATGGAGCCGAAGTTGCCCTGCCCGTCGATGAGCGGGGCGCGCATGTTCCAGTCCTGCGCCAGCCGGACGAGCGCGTCGTAGACGGCGGCGTCGCCGTGCGGGTGATACTTCTTCAGCACTTCGCCGACGGTGCCGGCGCACTTGGAGTAGCGCTTGTTGTGCAGCATCCCCTGGTCGAACATGGCGTAGAGAATTCTGCGGTGGACGGGTTTCAGTCCGTCGCGCACGTCGGGCAGGGCGCGCCCGACGATGACCGACATCGAGTAGTCGAGATACGCCTGGCGCATCTCGTCTTCGATGGCGACTGGAACGAGCTGGGGACCGGTTGCTTCGGCCATTCTTTTTCGCCTCTTCGGGGAGGCGGTTTTCTACCGTTTCGGGGCGGCTTTCGCCAGTTGAAAAGAGGCCGGTCTTCACTCGTGAAATCGCGGCTGAGCCCCTGCCAGGTTGGTTCCAGTAGACTGCTTCGGTGCGGAGACAGATCTGGCTCGCCGCGGCCTGCGGGGCGGCCCTGGCGCTGGTGTGCGAGTCGGGCGTGCCGGGGCTCGTCGATCCCGACGGGTTCTCGCATCTCGCTTACGCGCGCCGGCTCTGGCAGAGCGGATTCTCGCTGCGCGGCCATCCTTTCCTGCCGTACACGATCCTCGGGCAATCGAACGTCGATCTCTGGCTCGGCTTCCACTGGCTGCTGGTGCCTTTCACGGCGCTCTCCGATCTCTGGGGCGCGCGCTTGGCGGGGGCGTGCATCGCCGCCTGCGCAACGGCCGGCCTCGCTCTCGCGCTGCGGCGCGTGGGTGGCCCCTGGCTCCTTTCGCTTGCGCCCTGGGGAGTCTCGCTCCTCTTCGCGGAGCGCGGCTGCAATGCGCGGCCGGCGCATCTGACCATCCCGCTCGTTCTCGCGGAGCTGCTCGCCGGCGCGGGCCTCGTGCATCCGGGATGGGCGCTCGGCGCTGCCTTCGCTCATGGACTGCTGCATCTTTCCGCGCCGCTCTCGCCGCTGTTCGCGCTTTTGGGTCTCGCCGGAGCGCGCCTCGCGCGCGACAAGGGATCGCCGCGCGCGCTGCTCTGGAGCATCGCCGGCCTCGCGCTCGCGCTCCTCGTCCGGCCCGACCGCGCCCTGTATCCGGCGCTCGCGGCGCTGATCAGCACGACGGCACTCTCGGCCCGGCTGCCGCACACCGGCGCCGAGCTGCTCTTCGGTGGTCCTCTCTTTTTTCTGGGTCAAACCTGGCCGGCCCTCGCGCTGCTCGCTTTCGCTCTCTGGCGGATGCGAGGCGAGCCGTGGCGAATTCCGGCGCGCAGCGCCGCGCTGATCGGCGCGGCCGCGGGCGCGCTCTTGTGCATCGGCAACCTGCGCTTCGTCGACTACTGCGTTCCGCTGATGGTTCTCGCAGTGGGCGCCTTCTGGCGCAGAACGCTCCTGCCCGCCGCACCTCTGGCCCTGCTCTTCGCCTTGCATCTGCCGCAGATCTGGCGAGACGGCAGCGCGTACATCGATCCGCCCGAGACCTACGCGCGCATCGCCCGGGCGGTCCGCGCGCGCGTGCCGCCGGGAGAGCTGATTTTCACCGACGATCCGTTCGTCACCGAGGTCTTTCTCTCGGTGCTCCCCGAGTACCGATACATCGTCGCCTACGACCCGGGCTTGCTCTGGCTCGCCTCACCGCCGCTCTTCTGGCTCTGGCATCACGGCGCGACCGAGGCGATCGAGTGCGCATCGCGCGACTGCCCGCCGCAGCCGGCCTCGGGCGCAGCCGCCGCCCGCGTGCTGGGCGAGTTCAGGACGCGTTGGGCGATCACTTCCATGCCCCGCGGCCGGCGTTCGATGCAGGAGGTGATGGCCGGCGACGGGGAGCGCTTCACCTTCGTGGCGCTCGCGCCTGGCAGCGCCTACGGCCTATATTTCTTCGAGCTGCGGGGAAAGCGGTAGAATCGCTCCATGCCCAACGTCGACATCGGGAAACAGGCGCTCGAGGCAACCGATCTGGAAGAGGCCA
>Ga0209471_1001664_pt1 | contig 13083 bp, 9 predicted proteins | sample GraSoiAngelo_128_FD_185885 | JGI IMG/M metagenome (GOLD analysis project Ga0209471, IMG submission 185885) | Grasslands soil microbial communities from the Angelo Coastal Reserve, California, USA - 14_0927_12_20cm (SPAdes) (version 2) | ecosystem: Environmental > Terrestrial > Soil > Grasslands ...
CGCTCAGGAGCGGGTTCCGGCGCTGTACACACGCCCGGTCTCATTCCCCAGGTTCACAACGAGAGTGACGCTGCAGCGCGGTGGCATGAGCCACCGGCAGCGTGCGTGTGTGTGTATTGCGAAAGGACGCAATCAGTAATGCCATTTACATCCCTCGGGCTCGTGCCCGAGCTGGTGCGCGCCGTGGCCGACGAAGGCTACGAGCAACCCACCCCCATCCAGCAGGAAGCGATTCCCCTCGCCCTCGCAGGCCGCGACTTGATCGGCTCGGCGCAGACCGGGACCGGCAAGACGGCGGCCTTCATGCTGCCGATCCTGCAGCGCCTCACGCGCAACGGCGCCAAGCACGTGCTGCGGGCCCTCGTGCTGGTTCCGACCCGCGAGCTTGCCGAGCAGGTGCTGCAGAGCGCGCGCGCGTACGGCCGGCATCTGGACGTGAGCGCGGCGGCGGTGTACGGCGGCGTGGGCATGGAGCCCCAAACCCGGGCCCTCACGCGAGGCGTGGATATCGTGGTCGCGACGCCGGGCCGCCTGCTCGACCACATGGAGCGCGGGCACGTCGATTTCTCGCGGCTCGAGGTGCTCGTGCTGGACGAGGCCGACCGCATGCTCGACATGGGCTTCGCGCCGGACGTGCGGCGCATCCTCGCCGCGCTCCCCGCGCGCCGTCAGACCATGCTCTTCTCCGCCACCATCTCGCCCGAAGTGGATGCGCTCGCCCGGCGGGCGCTCGATGGGCACGCCTCCGTCGAGATCGGCCGCCGCGCCAAGCCCGCGGAGGGGATCGAGCACGTCGTCGTGGCGGTGGACAAGCTGCAGAAGCGCGGCGTGATCGCGCGCATCCTGCAGGCGAAGCCGGCCGGGCAGACGCTCGTATTCACCCGCACCAAGTACGGGGCGGACAAGCTGGTGACGTTCCTGCGGCGCGAGGGCATTCCGGCGCACGCCATTCACGGCGACAAGGCCCAGAGCCACCGCACGCGGACCCTGGACGCGTTCCGCTCGGGCGAAGCGGATGTGCTGGTCGCCACCGACATCGCGGCCCGGGGGATCGACGTGGACGGGATCCGCATGGTCGTCAACTTCGACGTGCCCCACGACCCCGAAGTGTACGTGCACCGCGTCGGCCGCACGGCGCGGGCCGGCGCGCGCGGGCTCGCCCTGACGCTGCTCTCGCCCGACGAGTGGCTGCTGATGGGCGATATCGAGAAGCTGGTGGGTCAGACGTTTCCGCGCGAGGTGATCGCGGGATTCGAGCCGTCGGTGAAACCCCTGCAGCCACGGCCGCTGCAGCTCGAGGTGCCCAAACAGGGCCGATCTGTTCGCGCCCGCAGCGGGGGACGCCGCCGGCGCTAACGGGGTCGCGTGACGATTTCGCGGCGTCTTTGCGCGACGCCTTTGCTTGACGCCCTTAGCCTCTGTGCTCGATGGGAACGTAGTCCCGTTTTTCGGGACCCGTGTAGATCTGCCGTGGCCGGGCGATCTTCTGATCCTTGTCGAGCAGCATCTCCTGCCACTGGGCGAGCCACCCCGGCGTGCGTCCGATCGCGAACAGCACGGGAAACATGTCGATCGGGAACTTCATCGCCTCGTAGATGATCCCGGAGTAGAAGTCGACGTTGGGGTAGAGCTTGCGGGACACGAAGTAGTCGTCCTGCAGGGCGATGCGCTCGAGCTCGACGGCGATGTCGATGAGCGGGTTCTTCCCGGTGACGTCGAACACCTCCTCCGCGATCCGCTTGATGATCGTGGCGCGCGGGTCGTAGTTCTTGTAGATCCGGTGACCGAACCCGAACAGCCGGAACTCGCCCCGCTTCACGCGGTCGATGTAGGCGGGGATGCGGTCTTTGGAACCGATCTCGCGCAGCGACTTCAGGACCTCTTCGTTGGCGCCGCCGTGCAGCGGTCCGTACAGGGCCGCCGCCGCCGCCGCCATCGCCGAGTAGGGATCGGCGTGCGACGAGCCCACGCCCCGCATCGCGCTGGTCGAGCAGTTCTGTTCGTGATCGGCGTGCAGGATCAACAGGACGTCCAGGGCCCGCTCGAGGGTCTTGTTCGGCGCGTACTTCACCTCGGTGGTCTTGAACATCATGTTGAGGAAATTCCCCGTGTACGACAGGTCGTTGTCGGGGTACGCGTACGGCAGGCCCACCGAATGCCGGTGGGCGAACGCCGCCAGCGTGGGCGCCTTTGCGATCAGCCGGAAGATCTGGTTGCGGCGCGACGTCTCGTCGTGGATGTGCTTCGCTTCGGGGTAGAACGTCGACAGCGCCGCGACCGTGCTGACGAACATCCCCATGGGGTGGGCGTCGTGATGGAATCCGTCGATGAACTTCTTGATGCTCTCGTGCACGATCGTGTGGTGCGTGATGTTGAACACCCACGAATCGAGCTCCGCGGCGGACGGCAGCTCGCCGTTCAGCAGCAGATACGCCGACTCCAGGAACGTGCTCCGCTCGGCGAGCTGCTCGATCGGGTACCCGCGGTAGCGCAGGATGCCCTTGTCGCCGTCGATGAAGCTGATGGCGCTGCGGCACGCCGCCGTGTTCAGGAAGCCCGGGTCGTACGTCTCGAGGCCCTGGTCTCCCTCGGCCAGCTTGATCTGGCGCAGATCGACAGCCCGGATCGTCCCGCTGTCGATCGGGAGCTCATATTGCTTGCCGGTGCGGTTGTCGGTGACCGAGAGGGTGTTCTTCGGCACGCGGTGCGGGTCCTGGTAAAGGCTGGAGAAAGATAACGGAGCCGCCTATCTTGGCACCTCATGACCCAGCCCGCTTCGCCCAAACGTCCGCCGCTCTACCCCACGCGCTCGGGGGCGGGAGCCCTGCTGGGCCAGCAGCTCGCGGCCCGCGGCTACATCGGGTGCATCCTGCTCGGCATCACGCCCGAGGGGGTGGAGATCGCCGCCAACGCGGCCAAGGCGATGGGGGCGCAGTTCGACGTCCTGGTGGCGGCGTTCATCAAGCTGGGGTCCAACCTCGCGCCCATCGGGGCCATCGCCGAGTCGGCGCCCTCGGAGATGGACCCGGACTTTCAGCCGGGGGGAGCCCTCATGGACAAGCTGGCCAGCGCGATCGACGAGTCGCGCGCGCGCATCAGCCAGGACTTGATCCTGTACCGCACGCAGCGGCCCGTGAAGAAGCTGGCCGGCCGCATCGCGGTCATCGTGGACGGGCAGGTGGCGTACCCCTGGAGAGTCCTGGCGGCCGCCAAGGTGGCGGAGCAGCTGGGTGCGAAGCAGGTGGTGATCGCCACGCCGGTCGCGAGTCAACCCGCGGCGGAGCGCATCGCCGCCCGCGGCTACGAGTTCGCGTGTCCCACGGTGGTGATGGATGCGGGCGGGCACCCCGCGCCGTACGGCGACGTATCAGGCGAGACGCCCGAGCGGCTGCGGAGCATCATGATCGCGCATCAGGCGGCCTAGACCGTTGCACGACGCCACGATGCCACGTTACAAGACTGAGGCGCCTTTTCGTGCAACGTGGCGTCGTGGCGTCGTATAACGATCACTCCAGCTCCACCATCCCCCGCTCCAGCCACCGATGCTCCCCGGCCAGCGCTTCCTGGGCCACCCGATAGCCCCGGGCGTCCGTGTTGTGGCGCAGTTCGCGGAACTTGCCGCGCACCCGCGCGCTCGCCTGGCGACAGAACAGATCGGCGAGGTCCACGGCGCGGCGGCCCGCGGCGGGATCGTGCTGCAGCAGCCACTGCGCCCGCGCGCACGCGGCCGCCATGGCGAACAGCTCCGCTCCGACGTCCACCAGCCGGAACAGCACGCCCTGGCGGTACTCGAGCTTGGGTCCGAACCGCACCATCGCGTGGAACACGCCCCGCGCCAGGCGCCGGGCCCCGCGCTCCACGGCCCGGACGTGGCGCGCGAGCGGCCCGAACTCCGCGTACTTGGGCCAGAATCCCGCGCAGCCGCTGGCCCAGCGTCTTGCCCGGCAGGACGACATCGCCCGCCACCTGGAGGTGTTTGTCCACCGCCTCCCGGGCGATGAACAGGTGCATGATCTCGCTCGACCCCTCGAAGATCAAATTGATGCGGAAGTCGCGCATGATGCGCTCGACCGCCACCGGCCGCTCTCCCCGGGCACGCAGTGAGTCGGCCGTCTCGTAGCCGCGGCCGCCGCGGATCTGGACCGTGTCGTCGATGATGCGCCAGCCGGCCTCGGAGTTGTACAGCTTGGCGATCGCGGCTTCGAGGCGGATGTCGTAGCCGCCGCGGTCGGCCATGGCGCCGCACAGTTCGGCCACGGCCTCCATCGCGAACGTGTTGGCCGCCATGGCGCCGATCTTCTGGGCGATCGCGTCGTGCTTGCCGATGGGGCGACCCCATTGCACCCGCTCGCTCGACCAGCGACGCGAGATCTCGAGGCAGCGCTTCCCGGCCGCCACCGACGAGATGGGGAGCGTCAGGCGCCCCGTGTTCAGCGTGATCAGGGCGAGCTTCAGGCCCTTGCCCTCGCCCCACAGCACGTTCTCGCGCGGCACACGGACGTTCTTGAACGAGATCACGCCGTTGTAGATGGCCTTGAGCCCCATGAAGTGGCAGCGGTGCTCCACCTTCACGCCGGGCCAGGCGGTCTCGACGATGAACGCCGTGATCTGTCGCTTCTCTTTCCCGTTGACCATCTTCGACGGCGTCCGCGCCATCACCACCATCAGCTCGGCCTTCGTGCCGTTGGTGCACCACAGCTTTTCCCCGTTCAGGATCCACGCCTGTCCGTCCTCGCTCGGGACGGCCATGGTCTCCATCGCGGCGGGATCGGACCCGACGCCCGGTTCCGTCAGCGCGAACGCGGAGATGGCTCCCTTGGCGAGGCGCGGGAAGTACCGCTGCTTCTGCTCGTCGGAGCCGAACATCTTGAGCGGCTGCGGCACGCCGATGGACTGATGTGCGGAGAGGAGCGCGGTGATCGAGCCGTCGATCGAGGACACCAGCTCGATGGCGCGCATGTAGGAGAGCTGCGACAGGCCGAGGCCGCCGTATTCCCGCGGAATCTTGATGCCGAACGCGCCCAGGTCCCGCAGGCCCTGAATCACCGTCTCGGGGATTTCGCCTTCGCGATCGATGCGGTCCGAGTCGACGCGCTCCCGCAGGAACCGCTCCAGCTTCTCGAGGAAGGGTTGAGCGCGGCGGATCTCCTCCGCATCCTGCTCGGGATAAGGGTGCACGAGGTCGAGCCGCAGCCGGCCCAGGAACAGATCCCGGACGAAGCTGGGCGCGGTCCACTCGTGCTCGCGCGCGGCCTCGGCGACTTCGCGGGCCTCGTCGGCGCTGACCTTGCGCTCGCGAGGCGTGACGGTAGTGGCCATGGGTACCTCCTGCTCTAACTTAAGCGCCTTGACAGGCCCGCGCTCAGGGGGAGATTCGCCTCGCGCTACCATGAGGAGCTTGCGATGCGCCACTCGTTGCCGCTCGTCGTCACCCTGGCACTGCGAACCGCCTTGGCCGCACAGACTCCGCCGCCCGCGCCCCCGCCTCCTCCACCCGCCCAGCCGATCCTCGTGAAAGCTGGCCGCCTGATCGACGGCCGCTCCGACGTCCCCCGCAGCAACGTGGGCATTCTGATCGAAGGCGACCGCATCAAGGCGGTCGGCGCTCTGGCTCAGGTGCAGACGCAGGCCAGGAACGCCCGCGTGATCGATCTCGCCCAGATGACCGTGCTGCCGGGGCTCATCGACACGCACACCCATCTCTTGCTGCAGGGTGACCCGACGGCCGCGTCGTACGACGAGCAGCTGCTGTACCAGTCCACCGCGTACCGCGCCATCCTTGCGGCGCGCAACGCGCGCATCGCGCTGGAGCACGGCTTCACGGCGATCCGCGACTTGGAGACGGAGGGCGCGATGTACGCGGACGTGGACGTGAAGCGCGCCGTGGACCGCGGCGTGGTCCCCGGGCCGCACATCTTCGCGTCCACGCGCGCCATGGCGCCCACCGGCATGTACCCGATCGTGTCGGACAACTGGGAGCTCGAGCTGCCGCACGGCGTGCAGCCGGTGGACGGCGTCGAGGGCGCCCGCCTGGCGGTGCGGCAGCAGGTGGCCCACGGCGCCGACTGGATCAAGTTCTACGCCGATCGCCGCTACTACTTCGGAGCCGACTCGGTGCTGCACAGCTGGGTGAATTTCACCGACGACGAGGCGCGCGCGATCGTGGACGAAGCGCACCGCCTCGGCCGCCGCGTGGCCGCCCACGCCATCGGCTCGGACGGGATCGCCGCCGCGCTCCGGGCGGGCGTGAACACCATCGAGCACGGCGACGGCATGACCGATTCGCTCAGCGACGTGCTCCTGGCCAGGGCGGTCTACTGGGTTCCCACCGTGACAGTGGCGCACTATGTCGCCGCTCCGCGCGGCGGGGCCTGGGGGCCGATGGTCGAGCACCAGCGCCAGGCGTTCGCGCGAGCCCTGAAGAAGGGCGTCCGGATCGTGTTAGGGACCGACGTGGGCGGCTTTCCCTGGACCGAGCTCAATCAGGCGCAGGAGTTCACCTACTACGTGCAGTACGGCATGACGCCGATGCAGGCGATCAAGTCGGGCACGTCGCTCGCGGCCGAGCTCTTGGGCCAGGCCGATCTCGGCGCCGTCGCCCCCGGCATGGCGGCGGACCTGGTCGCCGTCGCGGGCGATCCATTGAAAGACGTCTCGGAACTCGAGCGTGTCCGGTTCGTTATGAAGGGCGGAGTCACGTATGTTTCGCCATAGTGCGGCGCGCGCTCGGGACTAGCCTCGCTCTCTTTCTTGGCGCCGTCGGCCCGGCTGCGGGACAGTTCACCCCGCCCGGCACCGGCGGCGTCGCGGCGTTGGCGGGCGCGCTGGCCCAGCTGGGTGCCAACAAACGCGTACTCGTGATCGGCGCCCATCCCGACGACGAGGACACGGAGCTCCTGTCGATTCTCTCGCGCGGGATGGGCGTGCAGGCCGCCTACCTGTCGCTCACCCGCGGCGAGGGTGGCCAGAATCTCATCGGTCCGGAGCTCGGCCCGGAGCTGGGGATCATCCGTACCGAAGAGCTGCTCGCCGCCCGCCGCCTCGACGGCGCGCGCCAGTTCTTCACCCGGGCCTACGACTTCGGCTTCTCGAAGACCGCCGAAGAAACGCTGCGCTTCTGGCCGCGTGATTCGCTGCTCGCGGACGTGATCGCGGTGATCCGCCGGTTCCGGCCGCAGATCGTCGTGGCGATTTTCACCGGGACGCCGCGGGACGGGCACGGGCAGCACCAGGTGTCGGCCCTCGTCGCCCGGCAGGCGTTCGCAGCCCTGCGCGACTCGAGCTGGGGGCCGGTGAAGTTCTATCGGGCGACCTACTTCGACTCGACCGGCACCACCGTGCGCCTGGATGGCGGCGCGCTCGATCCGGTGAGCGGCCGCTCGTTCCACCAGATCGCGATGGCCGGCCGCAGCCGGCACCGCTCGCAGGACATGGGGCAGCTCGAGCGGGCCGGGCCGAGCATCGACCGCCTCGCCTTCGTGGAATGGCGGGACGCGGGACGGGGGACCCGGGACGGGGACGGCCTGTTCTCAGGGGTCGACACCATCCTCCCCGCCCAGGCGCGCTACGCCGCGCTGATCGATTCGGCGCGGGCACGGTTGAGCCCGGCGCATCCGGAGGCGATCACGCCGCTCCTGGCACGCGCCCGGCGCGAGCTGGGCGACGCGGACTCGGGCCAGGGTGCGCTGCTCGACCAGACGTTGGCCATGGCGGCCGGCGTGGCGGTCGACGGGGTGGCCGACGACGGGATCGTCATCCCCGGCGAGCGGGTGCAGGTCGAGACGAGCGTGTGGAACGCCGGGTCGGCCGTGGTGACGCTCGACGGGCTCGAGCTGGCGGCGCCGGCGGGCTGGAAGGTCGAGCGTCTCGACGCCGCGACCTCCCCCGTCGCGCCCGGATCGGTTGCGACGCGTCGCTTCGCGGTCACCGTCGCCGCCGACGCGCCGCGCTCGCAACCCTATTTCCTGCGCCGGCCGCTCGCCGGCGCGCTGTACGATTGGACCGGGGTCCCGGCTGCGTGGCGCGGGCAGCCGTTCGAGCCTCCCCCCGTCGCGATGACGGTGCGGCTCACGATCGCGGGCCAACCCGTGACGCTGGCGCGGGACGTGGTGTACCGCTACCGCGACCAGGGAATCGGCGAAGTGCGGCGGCCGATCTTCGTGACGCGGCCGTTCGACGTGAGCGTCACCCCCGAGCGCGTGGTCTGGCCGATCGACGGTCCCGCTGCCGGGCCGCGCCGCTTCACGGTCACCGTGACCAACCGCGCGCGCGGGCCGGTCGCGACCCAGGTCGTGATCACGCCGCCCAGGGGCTGGACCGCGCTCCCGCCCGAGAGTCTGTCGTTTCAGCGCGAGGACGAGTCCAAGAGCCTGACGGTGACGCTGCCGCTGCCGTCCGCCGTGCGGCCCGGCGTGTACCAGCTCCAGGCCGCGGCGGGCGCCACCGGCGGGCGCAGCGAAGGTGCGCTCACGGTCATCGACTACCCGCACATCCAGCCCCGGCCGGTGGTTCATGCCTCGACCGTCGAGCTCCGCGCCGCCCGGCTTTCGCTCCCCGCGCTCACGCGTGTCGGGTATGTCCGGGGCGCGTCCGACCGCGTGCCCGAGGCGCTCCAGGCCGTGGGAGTCCCGGTCGAGTTGATCGGCCCCGACACGCTCTCACGCGGGGACCTGTCGCACTACGACGCGATCGTCGTCGGGAGCCGCGCCTACGAGACCGAGCCGGCGCTCGTCGCCGCGAACGGACGCTTGATCGATTACGTCCGCGTCGGCGGCCTCGTGATCGTGCAATACCAGCAATACCCGTTCGTGAACGGCAGCTTCGCGCCCTACCGGCTGTCCCTCGCGCGGCCCCACGACCGCGTGACCGACGAGACCGCGCCCGTCACGGTGCTCGAGCCGTCGAGCCCCGTGGTGCACGTCCCCAACGAAATCGGTCCGGCCGACTGGCAGGGATGGGTGCAGGAGCGCGGGCTCTACTTTGCGCACGACTGGGATTCGGCCTACACGGCGCTGCTCGAGACGCACGATCCGGGCGAGCCGCCGCTCTCGGGGGGGCTGCTCGCGGCGACGGTAGGAAAGGGCACGTACGTGTACACGGGACTGAGCTTTTTCCGGCAGCTGCCGGCCGGGGTCCCCGGAGCGTATCGACTCTTCGCCAACCTCCTGGCGCTGGGTAAACGGTAGAATGCGGAACGTGGAAGGCGGAACGCGGAACAGAAGGGGCAGGTTCGATACCCCGCGATGGCCTCCCTGCGCGCCGCCCGCACAACCTGTTCCGCGTTCCGCCTTCCGCGTTCCGCGTTTCCTCGTCGGCGTCGCGCTGCTCCTCGCCGCCTGCCAGGGCGACGGGAGGACGCCGCTCGTGATTTACAGCCCCCACGGTCGCGACCTGCTCACGCTGCTCGAGCGCCGCTTCGAAGACCTGCACCCCGACGTGGACGTGCGCTGGCTCGACATGGGCTCGCAGGAGGTGTACGACCGGCTGCGCTCGGAGCGGGCCAATCCTCAGGCCGACATCTGGTTCGGCGGGCCGGCCACGATCTTCGCCCGGGGGGCGGAAGACTCGCTGCTCGAGCCGTTTCGCCCGACCTGGGCGACGGCGATCGCCCCCCACGGTCGCGGGCCCGGCGACCGCTATGCCGCGGCGTACGAGACACCCGTCGTGATCGTGTATGCCGAGCAGGCGATCCGCCCGGACGAGGCGCCGCAGGACTGGGACGATCTGCTCGACGCCCGCTGGAAGGGCAAGATCTTGATCCGTGACCCGCTCGCGTCCGGGACGATGCGGGCCGTGTGGGGGATGATCATCGAACGCGGCTCGAAGCAGACGGGCGACACGGCCGCCGGGTTCCGCTGGCTGGCGCGGCTCGACGCGCAAACCAAGGAGTACGTGCTGAATGGCCCGCTGCTCGACCAGAAGATCGTGCGGCAGGAAGGCCTGGTGACGATCTGGGACCTGCCCGACATCCTGCTGAGCAGGCGGGACGGATTACGACTGGGCTATGTGTTCCCGAGGAGCGGCACGCCGGTGATCGAGGACGCGATCGGCGTCGTGCGCGGCGCCCGCCACCGCGACCAGGCCCGTGCGTTCGTGGAATTCGTGGGGAGCGTGGATGCGCAGCTCTTGGCGGCGCGCGAGGCGTACCGCCTGCCGGTGCGACTCGACCTCCCGGCCGACTCGTTGCCGCCCTGGGCGCGCGACGTGCGGCGCGCGATGCAGGTCGCCGACGTCGATTGGGACCTGCTCGCCCGGCGCGGCCCGCAGTGGATGCGGCACTGGGACGAGGCGGTGCGGGGGAAGAGCCGGTGAAGGCGTTCGTCACGCTCGACGGCGTACGTAAGCAGTGGTCGCCCACGGTGAGCGTGGGTCCGCTCTCGCTCGAGGTCGCCCGCGGCGAGATGGTCGCGTTGCTCGGACCCTCCGGGAGCGGCAAGACGACCGTGCTCCGCCTGCTCGCCGGCTTCGAGGCGCTGGACGCGGGTCGCATTGTCGTCGGGGGTGAGGACGTCACGGCGGTGCCGCCGGCGAAACGGCGGTTCGGCATGGTGTTCCAGCACTACGCCCTGTTCCCGCACCTGGACGTGGGAGAGAACGTGGCGTTCGGTCTCACCGCCCGGGGCGCGGCCGCCGCGGACCAGGTGCGGGCCAAGGTCGCCGAGGCGCTCGCGCTCGTCGATCTGGCGGGATTCGAGCGGCGCCGGGTGTACGAGCTGTCCGGTGGTCAGCAGCAGCGGGTGGCGCTGGCCCGGGCCCTCGCGCCGGAGCCGCGCGTGCTGCTCCTGGACGAGCCCCTGTCCAACCTCGACCCGGCGCTGCGCGAGCGCACGCGGCGCGAGCTGCGGACCCTTATCACGCGCGTCGGGATCACGAGCGTCTTCGTCACGCACGAGCAGGAAGAAGCGTTCGACCTGGGCGACCGGGTGGCGGTGCTGCACGACGGGCGGCTCGAGCAGGCGGCCACCCCCGACGAGCTGTACGAGCACCCCGCGAGCCTGTTCGTCGCCACGTTCGTGGGGAGGGCCAACGTGGTGCGGGGGGCGTTGGCGGGCGCGCTGGGGGCGCGGGACGGCCAGATCGTGGTGGTGCGGCCCGAGCGGCTCAGGTTCGCGGATGCCGGCGTGCCGGGCGTGGTGCGCGAGCGGCGCTACACCGGCGCCGCGGCGTTCTATCAGGTGGACACCGAGCCCGGCGACCGGTTGGAGGTGCAGGCGGGCCCCGGCGCGGCGCGCGTGGGGGAGCGCGTGTACGTCGAGGCGACGGGCGTCATGACCTTCGCCGAAGGAGGGGGAGGGGTGCGCCCGTGAGCGCTCGCAGCGGCTGGTTCGCCCGCGCGGCGTTGACGCTGCTGCTCGCGTGGCTCGTGCTCTATCCCATCCTCGTCGTGGTGGTGGACGCGGGACGGGGCGACGCGCTCGCGACCTTCGTGTCGCGCCCCGGGGAGTGGGGCGCGCTGTGGGCCAGTGTGTGGATCTCCCTTGCGAGCGTGGTGCTCGCGGCCGTGATCGGGGTGCCACTCGCGTTTCTGTTCGAGTGGCTCGAGTTCCCGGGCCGGAAGACCCTCGGCTCCCTCATCGCGCTGCCGGCCGTGCTGCCGCCGTTCGTCGGCGTGGTCGCGTTCCTCTTTCTGTACGGCGAGTCGGGATTCGTGGCGCGGGCGGTGCAGGCGGCGTTGGGGCTGACGCGGGCGCCCTGGCGACTCCAGGGGGCCGGCGCAATTCTCCTGGTCCACGCGTACTCGATGTACGTCTACTTCTACCTCTTCGCTCGGGCGGGGCTGGCGAAGCTGGATGCATCGATGCTCGAAGCGGCGCAGGCGCTCGGGGCGGGTCGCTGGCACACCCTGCGACGCGTCGCGCTGCCCCTGTTGCGTCCCTCGCTCGCCGGTGCCGCGCTGCTCGTGTTCATGACGGCCCTGGGATCGTTCAGCGCGCCGTACGTGTTCGGCGGCGGGTTTCGCGTCATGACGACCCAGATCGTGGCGACCAAGCTCAACGGTGAGCTGCCGCTCGCGATGGTCGAGACGGTGGCGCTGGCGCTGGTCGCGACGCTCGGGCTCGTGGTGCTGCGTCGCACCGAGGGCGACGACATCCTCGCGGCGCTGGGGAAGGGGATCGGACCGCTACGCCGGCCGATCCGACGCGTGAGCGTGCGCGCCCTCGCCACGGCGACGGGGTGGGCACTGGCGGTACTGCTGTTGTTGCCGCACGTCACGCTCGTGCTCGTGTCGCTCGTACCGTACGGCACCTGGACCACCGAGGCGCTGCCCCCGGTGCTCAGCTTCGTGAATTACCGGCGCCTGTTTGGGGAGCCCGAGCGGCTGCGGCCGCTCGTGAACTCCGCCTGGATGGCCGCGGCCAGCACCGCGGCCGCGATCGCCGTGGCGCTTGCCGCGGGAGCCCTCGTCGGGCGGCGCGGCGGACGCTGGCGTGGACCGATCGAGACGCTGGTGGCGCTCCCCTGGGCCCTGCCGGGCACCGTGTTCGCGGTGGCGCTCGCGACCACGTTCGGCGCCGCCCAGCCGTGGGCACTCCGCTGGGTGCTCGTGGGGACGGTGGTCCTGCTGCCGCTCGCCTACCTGGTGCGGAACCTGCCGGTCACCGGGCGCGCGGTGCTCGCCGGATACCGCCAGCTCGACCCCGCCGTCGAGGAGGCGGCCGCGAGCCTCGGCGCCGGACGGTGGGCCACGTTCCGACGCGTCACGTTGCCGCTCCTCAAGCCGGCGTTGGCGGCGGGCGGGAGCATCGCGTTCGTGGCTGCGCTCGGCGACTTCGTGACGTCCGTCGTGCTGTACACCTACGACAACCGGCCCATCTCGATCGAGATCATGGGGAGCCTGCGCATCTCGGAGCTGGGCGTAGCGGCGGCGTTCGGGGTCATGCTCATGCTCGCGAGCGCGCTGGTCCTCGGCCTGGGAGCGAGACGATGAGACGGATGGCCGTGCTCATGGCGGTCGCGTTCGTGGACATGATCGGGCTCACGCTGGTCCTGCCGCTGCTCGCGTTGTACGCCCTGAAGTTGCACGCGAGTCCCACGACCATCGGGTTCCTGACAGCATCGTTCCCGGTAGCGCAGCTCGTTGCG
>Ga0209471_1001667_pt1 | contig 13071 bp, 12 predicted proteins | sample GraSoiAngelo_128_FD_185885 | JGI IMG/M metagenome (GOLD analysis project Ga0209471, IMG submission 185885) | Grasslands soil microbial communities from the Angelo Coastal Reserve, California, USA - 14_0927_12_20cm (SPAdes) (version 2) | ecosystem: Environmental > Terrestrial > Soil > Grasslands ...
CGGAAGTGATGTGATGTGTTTCAGTTAAGCAATATTCTATTGTCAGCACTCGGTTTGGCAGTACTCGTGTTCATTGTCCTCTTTTTCGGCTGGAAATGGTCCAAAATTCATTTCCGGTTTGCAGTCACCGCCCTTAGCACGTTTCTAGGCTATACAGCATGGAACCTGCTGCAAAACGCGACAGGTGCCGACTCCGTGCTAAATATTGACTGGCAAATCCTCCCTGTGAGTTGGTCTGACGTAGGTAGCGGTGTAGTGGCGTTTGTAGCGACGATCATCGCTCTAGGTCTGTTGACCGACAGAGATGAGAAAGCTTGGAGGGTCATAGGTGCAGCAGGGATCGCCGGATTACTCTCGACACTAGTCGACCTCTTCTTCCTTTGACCATGCCAACAGACAATGCTTACTTCCAAATTACACGATTTGCTGGGTCAACCCAATTACCGGCAGGATTCTCTTGGTTTTCAGTGAGCTTACGAAAATAATGCTTTCAATATGACCGGCTATGTGAATTTCAGTATGAGAATATGAAAAGACTCATGTCTCGTGATGAATGATGAGAGATGTCTACGACGTCGCAATCATAGGAATGGGGGCGGTAGGGACCGCCACGGGATTCTTGCTCACAGAATTCACTAACGTGCGGAGTGTATTGTTTCTTGAAAAGGAAAGCAGTGCGGGCCAGATCGCATCCGATAGGAGAACAAACAGTCAGACTCGCCATCCCTTCGGGGGCGAGCTCAACTACACGCCCGAAGTGATGAAGGCAATCAAACGATATTCTGACATGATCCCGTCTTACGCGAACAGCAAGTACGGGCGTGGGTATGACATTGTCAGGCACACGAAAAGCGGCATGGTCCTTGCAGTGGGGAGGAATGAGAAAGAGTACCTAGGGAAAAAATTCCACGACACCGTGAAGCCGGTCTTCCCTAATGCAGAATTAATGGAAGACAAAGAAGAGATCGCGAAACTAGAACCGTACATTGTGAGAGGGCGGAAGCCGGACGAAGAGATAGGAATAATCAAACTGCAGGCAGACATCGTTGATTTTGGCGAGCTGGCGAGATCGTTTGAAGAAAACGCACTCCAGCATCAAGACAAGAAAATCCATGTCAAGTTCAACACGAAAGTGAAACGAATACAAGAAGTCTCTGAAGGCTATGACCTCCGCATTCGTAACGGCGGAAGTTTCTCGGCCCGATATCTCGTGGTCTCCGCTGGCTCGTACACTCTCTCATTCGCGAAACAACTTGGTTTAGGCGGCGACTTCGTTGCTTTTCCCGTAGCAGGCAAATTCTACACCTCCCCTTCAGTAATTAATGGGAAGGTGTACACGTTTCAAGAAGAAGGCGTGCCTTTCGCAGCCACCCATGCCGACAGAGAGTGGGACGGCGCGGTTACCCGATATGGACCCACAGCGACGCCGACTTTGATGTTTGAAAAGAACAGGCCAGATATCAAAGAATTCATCGACAACCTTGACCCCGTACTTCTCGATACCGTCATATCAAAGAAAGCAATCCGAAACATCATGATCAAGAATATCGCATATTCACTACCAGGTGGAGGAAGGCATCTCTTCTGGAAATACGAGGCGAGAAAGATCGTGCCCTCGATACCGTACTCTGATTTGAAACCAGCGCCGGAATTCGGAGGAGTACGCACCGTGGGCATCAACAAAAGAACACGAGAGTTGAAGCTCGGTGAGTTTACTCTCCCAGAGGTTCCTAAAGACGGAGTAAATATCTGCGCAAACATGGCGCCGTCTCCCGGCGCGTCCGGATCCCTCGGCATCGCCTACAAGAACGTGGCGAAAATTACAAAGGCATTGGGCTTGGAATTCGACGACGAAAAGTTTACGAAGGTTTTCGGGAAGTTGCCAGTGGTCTAAGGATCAATGCACAAAGATCTGGTGTCGCTTGGCTCAAGTGTTCGATAGTTCTTCTTGTTTGATGAAGCTCTGGACCGTGGCTCGAGAATGAGCAAGGAACCAACTCCTGCGGAAGTCGCATCAGGCCAACAGTCTGGAAAGGCTGAATCACGAACGTCGCTAGCCCGCACCCTCGGGCGTAGCACGGCGACGCTAATGACAGCCGCGATGATTATTGGCACGGGCATTTTTGGAGCGGTAGGGTCAGCGACAGCAAAGGCCGGCAGCGGTATTCTCATTGCAATGGTTCTAGGAGGTCTCATTGCGCTGGCAACAGGAATCAGTGCCGCACAACTAGGAGTGAACTATCCGAAGGAAGGAGGAGCTTTTACATGGGCGCGCGAGTTCAACCATAAGACTATCGGATTCATTGCCGGTTGCGCATACCTCGGAAAGGGAATCTTTTCTCTGAGCGTGATTTCCCTCGCATTTGCAGCCTATTCCGTCCAAATAATACCTAGTCTACCTCTACAATTGTTCGCCGGCGTTGCGATCCTTGCCGTCGTAGTCCTCAACCTCTTCCATGTTCAACTCACAACCAAAGTGTTGATCACTCTCATGATTGTGAACGTATCTCTACTGGGACTCTTTGTCGCATTTTCGACCCCCACCGTAAACCCCGGTCATTTCTCGAATCTCTTAGGAGATAACGGGCCTTTCGGCGTACTTGCTGGAGCAGCCATATTCTTCTGGACTTGGGATGGCTTCATGCGAACCGCCATCATGGCTGGCGAAATCAAGAATCCACGACGGACCATTCCAGTCGCCATCGTCGGTGGTATTGCAGTTGCAGCAGTGGTTTTCCTCGCTGTCGCAGCAACAACCCTTGGAGTTCTAGGCTCTCAGTCGATGGGGACAGACGATGTGCCGCTCTTCAGAGCCGCAATACAGGCTGTCGGGACCTGGGGAGGATTAGTGATTCTGGCAGCGGCTTGGACAGCATCTCTAAGCGAGCTAATTGGCGATCTTCTAACCGCATCGCGAGTCGCGTACACGATGGGCGAGGCAAAAGAACTTCCGCACTGGCTAGGCTCGGTCCACCCGAAATTTCGTATTCCGCGAAATGCTGTTCTGACCATAGGCCTGATTGTCCTAGTCTTAGCTATGAGCTTCGACCTTCGAAGATTGTTGGCCGTTGCCAGCATCTTCACGCTTACCTGGTACATTATCACTCATTTCTCTGCCCTACAGTTGCGCAAAGAACAGCGACTGACGACCCCATTGTTCTCCTGGCTTGGGTTGCTCGGCTGTCTTTTGCTGGTCGCATCTCTGCCGATCTGGGCCACACTCACCGGCGGTGCAGTACTTGCTACTCTTGCAGGGTTTCGTCTGCTATTGCCTCGTTACCGAACTCCTAATGTAGCGTAAAGTGTTGGACGGTGATGCTTTCATTCAATTACAGTTTGGAACTGCTCACTAGGCGTGACTCGTTCTATGGCGCGAGTGACCTTCAACGCCAACAGGAGCGATGCGATCATCAAGAACGCAGAGAGCAGGAACGGTGCGCCTGGAAGATTGAAGGGTGCTTGGCTGCCGATGAAGAATGCGAATATTAGCGTGAATAGCGTGGGTCCAATGACCCCGGTGAGGCCCATGAGACTTCCATTGATTCCCTGAAGTGCCCCTTGTTCAGACGGGCCGACTCGTCGAGTCATTAGGCCTTGCAATGAAGGCTGGACGAATCCGATTGGGGCGTAGAAGATTATTGCAATCATGAATAGAAGGCTGTTTGATGCGAGGCCCCAGATCACGAACCCTACCGTGCCGGAGACTATTCCGATGAGTAGGGCGAGGCGTTCGCCGAATCGAGCGACGACCCGCCGGACGAGGAGGCCTTGTACGATGATGTTGCAAGCCCCGACCAGTGCGAGTGCTGCTCCGACTAAGGCGTATCCCCAGCCGTATCTGTACGCAGCGTATAGTACGTAGACGCTGGGAAGGACTTGGAATGCGAGGAAGTTGAGAAAGTTGACTGTGACATAGCCTGCTAGTCCTTTTCGCGCTCGTATCATGGACAGGGAACCGATAGGGTTGGCTCTTCGAAGCGAGACTGGGCTTCTATGCTCCAACGGGAGCGACTCAGGTAGAACTACCAATCCGTAAGCGGCGCTTGCGAGCGAGAGTGCTGCTGCGCCCCAGAAGGGGAAGCGTGGGCCAATTCCGGCTAATAGTCCGCCGACGAGGGGTCCGATGATGAATCCTACGCCCCAGATAGAGCCGATCATACCATACGCGCCAGCTCTCTTCTCACCTGGGGTTGTATCGGCCACGTAGGCGAAGCTTACCGTGAAGCTAGCACTTGTGATGCCGCTGACGACTCGCCCGATGAAGAGCCAGGTCAAGTTGGGTGCAAGGGCCATGATCATGTAATCGATTCCGAGGCCGAATGCTGAAAGGATGAGGACGGGTCGTCGACCAAAGCGGTCGGATAATGCTCCTAGCAACGGGGCGAATAGGAACTGCATCAGCGCCCAAGTTGTGCCAAATAGGCCGAAGATTTCAGCGCCCCTAGCTGGATCTCCCCCGACGAAGCTGACAACAAGCCCAGGCAGTACAGGGATTATGACGCCGAATCCAAGAGTGTCAAAGAGGACTGTGGCGAAGATGAACGCGAGGGCGGCTCTGCTGGCGCCAGTTCTCGTTATTGTTTCTACCAGTGGAGGTTCTTGGGCTAGTTCTGTCAAGTTGTGGACACTATTTTGGACGCTTGAAGTTCGATTAGGTTCGGGCTACTCTTAGCCGTCGGGCACGTAAGGCGACTACTTCAAGCTAGTGAGGTCTCAGAAACTGAATCTTGGGTGATACTGTTGGATTATTCGATCGCCGTTGGAAAAAGAGGGGGAAGGAGGTTTGCCCTCCTATAGTCCGATTCCTGCTCCGAGAGTATAGATTGCGTTCAGAGTCTGACTGTCTGTCGATCCGTCGGATAGTGTGGCGGTGATGGTCACTTGGTAGATTCCTCCAACTGTTAGGACTAGTCCCAATGGAGTGTTCGTCGTTGTGGTTGATGCGATCTGTCCCGACTGGAGTGGCATGGCCGGGTTCCATGATAGTGTTAGCGGTTGCCCAGAGAGCTGGATTGAAAGGGATGCTATCGCCCCGTCTCCAATGTTCGAAATCTGAATGTTAAGGCTGGGCGTCTGGCTTAGCTGTTCAAAGTTTATGCTCGCTCTGACATGGTGTTTTGTGGAAAGGAGGGTTGAACCGCCTGTTTGGATCGCAATGTCCGTGTGGGAGCAGTCGACGCTGTTGCTGAGGGATTGGGTGCAGACCCCGCTACCGCTAGTTCGGGTCGTAGCGGGCTCGGCCGCGGTGTTCAGGTACTGGTCGTTGGTATAGATGATGGCGGCCAATCCAGTCGTTGGGCTGGCTGCTATTCCGAAGTCGTCTAGAAGGTCTCTGTTGCCTGTGCATGTGACACCCGCTTCGCATACACCTCCGTAGTGGACTACTCCTGAGGCCGTGTTCTGGGTGAACTTGCTGCCGGGGGTCGTTGCTGCTAGGTTCTGGGCAAAGTATACTTGCCAGGAGGCCGTCATCGGATAGTTGTCAGGTGTGTTGACACCGTCGTAGTAGCTGGTCCCGTACCAGACTACGTCTAGGGCTCCGTTGCCGAGAGCGCTACTCCATGGAAAGATAGCAGTGTTAGACGGTGTCTTGCTGATCTGGTATGGTCCGGACCATGTCTGTCCGAAGCTGGTGCTGAAGCTGTAGTACATGTTGTGGTCGTCGGTGTAGACGAGGTAGACGTTGCCGGCCTGGTCAACGCTGACATTGACGAACTGGTGTCCGTATCCGACTGCGGTGTTGGGATTGATGTATACAGGATAGTCGGTGAAGCTGAGGCCACCGTCGATCGAGACTGCTATCCAGACAGCGTGGGTGAAACAGCTTAGGCAGGAGACTTCGCCGGCATTAGCTATGCTGCTGAAGGATTGGTAGATCAGGTGATTGTTGGGGTCGATCGCTAGGTTTCCGATCTCGTTCTGGTATAGCGCATGCCATGGATGGTTAGCATCGAACGCGTTCGCGACTTGGGCGAATGTTGTGCCACCGTCGTAGCTGCACGTTACGAAGAGATTGTTGGTTGTGGCGTAGGCATGGTAGGAGACGCAGACCTTGTTGGCGCCGTCTGCCGCGATCCATTCCCTGTCGTCCACTGGGATAGTTGCTCCGGTGGGGTTGAGGATGAACGAGGCGCCTCCGTCGTGGCTGGTGCTGACGTATACGTTTGCGAGCGGCGGGGCTGTGGCGAGACTTGCAACATAGATATTGTAGTGGCCGTTGGTGTTCAGCACGGGAGCTACCGCGATGTCGGTGTCTCCTCCTGCTGGCGAGAAGCCAACACTTCCGGTTGAGACGCTGTCAGGCAATGGTAAGGTTGTGAAGTGGTTTCCGTTGTCTGTGGATTTCCAGGCGAAGGTTCCGCCGCAGAGGCCGCCTATGACGCAGAAGACGTTCTCCGAAGATCCGTAGAAGTTGCCTGCTGGATCGGCTCTTATTGCTGGCTCGCCTTCAGTGTTCTGGCATGTGCCATCGCCGTTTGGACAGGTGACTCCGACGCTAAAGCCATGTCTGAACGGGTTGCCTGCGAGCTCATAGTTGGTGAATGTTGGAGTGCCAGGGCTGGCTGCATTGGCAGGATGGAAGACTGTACCGACTATTGCCGCGGTGCTTGTTAGCATTAGAATTGAGAGCAAGATTGTCGTAGCTTTTTTCGATAGTTCGAGAATAGGTTTCATCGAAAACCCAGCGCTGTCATTGGAAAGATAATCATTGTTCCGCGTGGCGATAATTTCGAAATCCGAAATTATCGAAACTCGATATATCAAAAGTATATCTTTCGACATACGCTAACCCTATCACGAAAAAATGGGGCTGTCTCGACGTGCTGGAAACTTAGCCTACGTTTTGGCTAGGTGTTCGTCGAGACGTTGGTAGGATTCTCTCATTCCTCCCTCAGCGCCTGAGGCGACATAGCCGTCGCGTTGCTCGCGGCTCTTGAAGAGGACGCGGATCGTCACGTTCGTTGTCGGACCATGCTCTTCTAGCGTCATTGTCTCGAGCGATTCCGCGCCTGGAATATTCTCGTAGCTATTTGTCCGTACAGTACGTTCTGGCGGTCGGAACTCACGGATTACTCCGCTGAAGACGTGGTCCCCGTCAGGGGCACGGTGGACGAAGCGCCATGCGCCGCCTTCGCGTAAGTCGGCTTCCGCGACCGTCACTGTCATGACTCGTGGGCCTAGCCATTGTCTGAGGTGTCGGGGTTCGGTCATGGCTTCGAAGACGAGTTTGCGTGGTGCGTGGAGGGTGCGGGTGATGAGGACTTCTCTGTCGGAGGGGAGTGTTACGGTCATATCGTCTTTGTGTTGGATCTTCTCTTTTTGCATCATTTCACCTCCTTCTTCTTCATCCGTTCGAGGTGGGCGTCGAGTCTGCTGAAGCTCTCCTGCATGTTCTGCTTGTAGGATCCCAGCCAGGCCTCTAGCTCGTGGAAGGGTTCTGGTCGGAGCGAATAGAGGCGTTTGGGTCCGTCGGGTTGGACTTGTACGAAGCCTGCCTTTTGCAGGATGTGTAGGTGGCGGGAGACGCCCGATTGATCGATGCCGACTTTTTCAACGATATCGTTTACTGCGTGTTCGCCGCTCCGGAGCACCTCGACGATGCGCCGTCGCGTAGGGTCGGCCAGTATCTCGAACACGGCAGTATGCATGGGAATACATATGTATGATGGTGCATATAAATCCTATTCTTGATAGAGGAACCAGTTTGCATGCTTGATTAATGAGGCCAAGCATGAATCGTACCGAGGCGCGGAGATGATTCATCAACTCAGAATTTACGAAATCTTCGAGCAGAACAAAGCTGCGTTTCATGACCGATTTCGCGACCACGCGGCGCGGATCATGAAGTCCTACGGCTTTGACATCATCGCAACGTGGGAGTCAAAAACGAATGACCGCACAGAGTTCGTATATCTATTGGCGTGGCCCGATGAGCAGACGATGCTTCGAGCTTGGGGACAGTTTAGGGCCGATGAAGAATGGAAGAAGATCAAGAAGCTTACGAACAGTCAGCACGGTGACCTAGTCGGGATCATCGAGGAACGGACGCTAGTCCCAACAAACTATAGTCCATCTATTCGTCGAACGAAACTAGACAACAAGTAATTGAGACCGGCAAACTTCATTCCGCTTCGATGACATGAGATGAACCGGAATGATCACTTCTGCCAGGGCGGCTTTACGTCCTTGATGCGGGAGGCAAGTGCCAAGCCCAGCAGGCTCAACATCACTGCGGCAAATAGGGCGTAGCGGAACCCAGTCACTACGCCTTCCAAAGCGGAATAGGACCCGACGCCGGCAGCGGCAGGAGGATCAAAAGCTCCGGCGATCGTCAATAGTACAGCCAAGCCGAGGGGAAAACCTATGCGGAAAGATGTGCTGACTACTCCTGAAGCGAGGCCCTCTTCACCCGGCTTCGTTCCCGCAACTGCTGCGAGGTTGACAGCGGGGAACCCAATGCTCGCGCCAAGGGTCCAGACTATCATGCCGGGCAGTACCAAAAAATAGCTCCCTTGTGCTGATATCACGGTAAGAAGGGCAATCCCCACCGTCGCGAGACCTGTTGAAACGAGAAGGGTACGTCTAGCACCCAGTCGGTTCATGATTCGGGAGGCACCCCATCCGCCCACGAGGAAGAAGATTACTGCGCTAGGTAGGGTTCCGAGACCCGCGTAGAGGGGGGAGTAGCCCAGGATGTTCTGAAGGTAGATCGTGATTATGAACGAGACTCCTCCAACAGTCGAGGTGAGGACAAGCGCTAGGGTGTTCGCCGTGAGTACGGACCCGCGCTTGAGGAATGCTGGAGGTATCAACGGCGACTTAGATCGTGATTCAATGGCAAGAAATGATGCAAGGACGAGCACCGATAGGCCCAGCGAGACTATTGTGACTAATGAGTTGAAACCCGAGGTCGCCGCAATGGTCAGTCCGAATACTAGGAGGATTGTTCCAAGGGTCACGGTTATCGCGCCGGGTACATCAAGACGTTGATTCTTGAGCCAGCCCTCGGTTTTTGGGAGAAATCTTTGGCTAAGAAGAGCCGCGGCAATCCCAATTGGAACATTGACGAACATGACTGAACGCCATCCAAAAGCAACGGTCAGCGCTCCTCCCGCAACGGCCCCGGCTGCGAATCCGGCCGAGAGCACGGCCACTAGAACCCCGAGCGCCTTGTTTCTTTGGGGGCCTTCGGGAAATATTCGAATGAAAATCGCGAAGGCCGTAACCGTTGACATTGCGGCCCCGATTCCTTGCAATGCCCTGAAAATGATCAGAACTAGGAGCGATGGGGCAAGACCGCCGGCCATCGAAGCAATGGTGAATAGGACAATTCCCGCAATGAAGATCTTCTTCTGGCCATACACATCGCCTGCTCTTCCCATGAGCATGAGAAAGCCGGCTAGGGTCAGCCCGTAGGCACCGATTACCCATTGAAGGTCAGCGTATGTAGCCAGGAATTGGGTACGAATAGTAGGGAGAGCCACTTGAACGATGGAGAAGTCGATGATGTCGAGAAAAGACGCCATTATGATTAGTGCGAAGATGAGACGGACGTGCTGGGCTGGCTGTAGGACGCTTTCGTTAGGCTGTTCCAAGATCTCCATGGCCCTTCGACGAAAACGCCGTATTTGCTGACCGAGTTTTATCCATTTCAGTCATATTCATCACCTGTTCTTTGGGTCTTCTTCCTCGACTGGTGGACGCCGAAAGCTGAGATGAGTTACGTTGGAGAGCTAGCTAACACTAATCCCGTCTGGTTCGACGTTCTGACAGGCTAAGTGTTCGACGAATCGTCCAATATCCTGTGAGAATCTTACAAGAGAAGTGTCGTCTATGTCTTGGGAGAACTTGAAAGTTTGCCGAAGAAGCTCTTCGGCCCCGGTCTCATAAGATAGACTGGAATGACTATTCCTGCGATGGTTCTGATGATGCCGCCCATGAGTCCAACGTTGCCGCCGTAGAGGATCTCGGCTATTCCGAGCCCGATCGAGATGATGTAGATTATGATGCCCGCCATCCATGCCCATCTTGCCCCTGTATAGAATCCGGCGCCGAGTGCGAGGCCGAGGATTCCGAATATGATGACTACGTATGCTAACGCGACGGGTCCTAAGCCCATTCCTGCAAGACGCAAGGCAGCTCCAAAAAGGGAGAGCAAGCCTCCCGCAGCAGCAACGACTGCTATTATCAAAACACCGACGGGTCTTTTGGGTTTCGGCGCAGAAGACTGCATCAGATCTTGATTTCGCGTCGACATGATAAGCCTATTGGCCAAAACAATTGCCGGAAGGTTAGACCTTGTTGGCCTTGGGAATCATCTGCGGCAAAATTCTCTTTTGGTTATATCAGATTCGAAGCGTAGTCGTAATCCCTGAGGTGAAATACGAAGGAAACAGTTTACCACATAATTCGCATTTCACATTCTACAACCTAACACGTTGGGGAATATTGAGCCGTCCTCCAGCACCAGGTACCATCACCATTCACAACAACTCCCGTTCCAATCAGAGCATAGCTGATCGAACTGAAGAACCTGGGCCATGGCTCATCAGGTGGGGCAGAACTCGAGACTACGGTAGGACTCGAATGAATAATACCGACAACCGGAACCAGAAACACGAATAGAACGATACTCACTGTTAGCATGAACGCGAGCAGAGCCTCCTTTGGCAGACCCTTGGTTCCCACTCTCAAATTCCGATTCTGCCCATTTAGAACTGCAATTCTGTTCTCATAAGCGATTTGGTTCCAACGGCATGACAACCGGCGGTACCGACTTGACTCCATATGCCTAGAGAGCTTTCCGCTTCAACACGAAGCGGAAACAATGATTCGACCAGCCTTTTCGTATCCGCTTGAGATTGCCCCTATGGCCTCTTCATCAGACTGCCAGAATCTGCGGACCTCGGGCGGCTTTGCCAGAGAAGAAGGTTGGCTAGTTATAGGCGTAACCTATTCTTGGGGTTACAATCAGGCCGTGTCATCGGCAAAGTCTTTCTGGCGACGCCTCGGAAAGATAGTTGTAATCATGGAGCTCCCAGTTCAGCCTTCTTCACAACCGTCCCGGGGTAGAAACTTCGAGAGGGCTCCCTGGTGCTATTTGCTGTGGGGGATACCCGCTGTCCTCGTAATAGGAGCCGGGATCGCGTACGGCGAATCGGTACTGTCCCATTACTGGCCGAGGAATCATTTGTGTGGTAGCGGTCGCTTGGGCTGGACTAGGCTGCTTTCTGAACGGTCGATCCTGCGGCAGGGTCCACTGTAGAATAGATTGAATCCTCTTTCCACTCCTCAGCATTATAGGCGCACTAAACTTGCTTTCCGTCATCTCATTCGACTGGAAGCTGTTCTGGCTTGCTTTCATCGTAATCCTGATCGGAAGCTTCGTTCCCGAATGGACTTGGAAGAAGTACTCGTGAGGCCTGATATGGGGGGGCCGACGATGTGCGTAACTACCCGGGTTAGGCCTTGAACCGTTAGGTAGGATAGTCATGTCAGAATCGAAAGATACTGACATTATCCCTGCGCCAACAAGTATCATACGCGCGCCCACGGACATCACTACTGTGAATTCGTCCCTTGCCAAGACAGCTATCCCAAGCCAGGACTCACTGGCGAAGGTCACCTACTACAAGCTCGACCTTGACACTATCCTTGACGGGCTTATTCCTGATCCGCTTCCGGAATCGGGCGGCAAAGACAATGCTATTCATCACTTGAACATCATAATCTTTGGAAAACCAAACACGGGCAAGTGCCTAACGGGTGATGATGTGGTGCCGCACCTACTGGTTCCATCGTCCATGTCAGCAATCTCCACCCGGGGATCGAAGTGTTTTCAGTTGATGAGCACTTCAGGCTGGTTAAGGACAAAGTAGTCGCTGTGGCATCCAATGGTGTAAGGGATGTTTTCAGAGTCAGACTGACAGATGGCCGTCAGATCAAGTTGACCTCAAACCATCCGTTGCTGACAGCTTACGGGTGGAGGCAGTTGTCTGACCTTCACGAGGGCATGCCAATCGCTGTTCCGAGATTCCTTCCAATTCAGGGTAAGCACCTCAACCATGATGCTGCCAAAGTTCTAGGCTATCTCATCGCGGAGGGCGGTCTTACAAGTTACACTCCAAGGTTCACGAACTCGGATCAGACGATTGTCGCTGATATGGGGAGGGCTTTGGCACCGTTCGGCTTGCGGTTGAGCGAGCCGTATGAACAAATCAACTATCAAGTGGTGCAGATTAGGCCAGGCCAGCCCTTTAGGACTGACGATTCGCGCCACCAGTCGTATGGATACTATAAGCGATTCGCCGATGAGTTTGGTCTTACGAGAGTTGGCTCACGAGGAAAGAGAATCCCTCAATCAGTTTTGCGTGCAGACAACGAGTCTCTCGCAATCTTTCTGAGTGCTTTGTTCGCTGGAGACGGGTGGGTGGACTCGCGAGGTAACATGGGCTATGGAACCACATCTCCCGTTCTGGCTCATCAAGTTCAACACTGCCTTCTCAGATTCGGGATACTGAGCAGGCTTCGTAGAGGCGAGCGAGCTCTAGCATGGGACCGAAAGCGCCGGACCGTCTCGTACGAGGTATGGGTCCCGTTAGAATATCGACAGAAATTTGAACAACACATCGCATTGCCCGAACGAAGGATCCTCGACGGCGCGGACGCGGTGTTACGGCATGAGTCTCGGCAGGTCCGTAGATGGAGCCAGGATGACTTTCCGCTTCCTATCGCATATTTGAGATCAAGACGCGATCGGCCCGGTGCCTGGTCTGGCGGAACATTTGCGAGTATGAAGGAAGCTCAGGAGTTCGCTCGGAAATACGAGCGTCCTTATGCTCTGAAAATCGCTGAGGGCGACTGCTTCTGGCCGCGAATCAAATCCATTGAATACATCGGCCCCACGGAGACTTTTGATGTCCAAGTCGAAAAGACGGGAAACTTGGTCGTCAACGACATTTTTGTCCACAACACTACTCTGGCTGAGTCGCTTGCTCAAGCGTTAGCGCGTAGATATGGTCAGAGGAATGTGAAGGCGTTGCGCGCTACGCGAGATCTTCCAGGATTATT
>Ga0209471_1001670_pt1 | contig 13042 bp, 10 predicted proteins | sample GraSoiAngelo_128_FD_185885 | JGI IMG/M metagenome (GOLD analysis project Ga0209471, IMG submission 185885) | Grasslands soil microbial communities from the Angelo Coastal Reserve, California, USA - 14_0927_12_20cm (SPAdes) (version 2) | ecosystem: Environmental > Terrestrial > Soil > Grasslands ...
TCCTCCCTCGTACGGCGGCGCCGGTAGGGGCGGTCGCTCGTCATCGCCACGAACGCGTCGGCAATCGCGATGATGCGAGCGAAGAGCGGAATTTGATCGCCGCCGAGGCCGTCGGGATAGCCCGCGCCGTCGACCCGTTCGTGGTGGTGGCGGACGGCCGGAAGTAATTGGTCGGCGCGTGGCAGTGGTGCCAGAATCTCCTCGCCGACGACGGGGTGGCGCTTCACCTGGCTGAACTCCCCCGGATCCAGCCGGCCTTCCTTGGCGAGGACGCCCACCGGGACGGTCAAGGTGCCAACGTCGTGCAGCAACGCGGCTTTGTACAGGAAGGTGAGCTGGTCATCCGGCAGTCCGATCGCGGTGCCGAGCTGCATTGCCCAGTGCGCGACCTTCTCAGCGAGTCCCGCACTGCTGTGGTCGCGATCCTCGACCGCGCGGGCCAGCGTGACGACGATGCCATCGAGCTCATTGATCTGGCTTTTCAACTGTGTGATGCGAAGCTGTGCTCGCACCAGGGTCTGCAGCGTGGCCCGGGCTACTGGCGTGAACGCCACGTCGTCGGCCCCGGCGTCGACCGCCCGCTGCCGCAGCAGCTCGTCCGCCGCCGCAATCAAGAGCACGACCGGCGTATCGCGGGTAGCGGGCGCCTGCTTGATCGCCCGGCAGACCTCGATGCCGTCCATGTCGGGCAGCATGGCCTCGCACAGCACGAGGTCAACGGGGTGAGCGGTGAGCAGTCGCAGGGCCGCCGCGCCATCTTTCGCGGTGATCACCCGATACCCGGCCGCCTCGAGGTTGATGCGCAAGTCGCGCTCGCTCTCGACGTCGTCCTGGGCCACCAACACCGTGGCCGAGTGATCCTTCGCGGCCTCACCCTGCGACGTGCTCATTTGCGGAGCAGTGTTCGCAACCTGTTGAAGTCGCGCCCGGCCGCCATGCGCATGAATGCAAAGGCGCGGTCGTCGTCGCCGCGGGCCCGCAGGACGTCGGCATACATCGCGCACACCTCGGCCAGCTTTCCGGCGGCGTTCCGATCGGTCAGCAGCCGCAGCGCGAAGGAAAATTTCCGATCGGCGAGTCTCGGTCGTCCCTGTCGTTGGGCGGCCCCACCCTCCGTCGCCGCGGCGAGCGCCTGGTGGAGGTGGTCGCCCGAACGTTTCGATGCCAGCTGAGCTTCGCGGGCGTGCGCGACCGCTTCGTCGAGCTTGTCGCCGTCGAGGTCGTAACGGGCAAGCGCGCCGGCGGCAACACCGATCTCGAAGTCATCATGGATCTCCCGGGCCCGCTGAAGACAGCGCTCCTGAAGCTCGGCGGCCTGACGTCTGCGTCCGGCGGCATAGTGCACGTCACCCAGGTTGTTGAGCACACGGTTGGCCGCACGCTGCTCGCCAATCCTGGAATGGAGCTCCAGCGCGCGGTTGCAGTGCTCGACCGCGCGGGCGAGGTCGCCAACGGCACGCGCGGAAACGCCCAGTGCCATGTGGGCATTGGCGATGCGCAGGAGGCTTTCGGCATCTATGGCGGCGTCCAGAGCAGCCTGAAAGTAGTTGTCGGCGCTGTCGAGCTGCCCAAGTGAGTAGCAGGAACGGCCGAGGTTGGTCAGCACCCTGGCGCGGAGGGCGGGATCGGCGTGCTTACTGCGATCGAGCCAGCCGAGCGCCCGGAGGTTTGCCTCCATCGCGGCATTGAACTGTTCCTGTTGCTGGAGCACGTAACCCAGGTCGGCATAGATTGCCCCACTGAGCTCCGGATCATCCGGCGGAGCCGTCGCGGCCGCGACCTGCAGTGAGGCCAGCGCGTCGTTCGGGCGGCCCAGCGCGTCAAGAGCCCGTCCGCGAATGCGGTGCAGCTCGGCGCGCTCATCGGCGGTGTTCGGCAGTTGAAGGCCTTCCTCGACCAGGGTGAGGGCGCGTTCCGGCTCGTTCGCTTTCACCGCCAGCTCAGCGCTCTTGCGCAGATAGGTCAGCTCATGCGGTGACCGGTCACCGGTGAAATGACCCAGCGGGAGGCCGAGGCGCTCGGCCATCACACGGAGCTTGGGCAGCGACGGCGTGGTGCGGTTGCGCTCGATCTGGCTGATGAAGCCTTTGGTCGCCAGGCCCCTCGCCAGCTCCGCCTGGGTCAACCCGCGGGCGAGCCGCGCCTCCCGAAGACGATCACCGACAGAGTTCATCGGATGCGCTTGAGTATAGCTTCACTAAACCCGCGTGGGAAAAGTATATTGACACCAAATTGAACCGGGTGTTAAATACCGGCTGAGTCGGTCTTGGCACCCGGTGCTGAAAGGAGGGTGCTCATGTACCGGTTTGTCGCGTTGATCGCTACCGTCGTCGCCGCCGCGCTCGCCGTCGCGGATTCGCTGCCAGGCGGAAAGTAACTCGAGGTTCCGGGGGACTCGGAGGGGCGCTTGCTCGGGCAAGCGCCCATTTTTATTACGGCGAGGCGCTTGGCGAGGGCCTGGGGGATCCGCTGGCCGCGGGGCTGGCCGGCTGCAGCGCGGCGAGCTGCCTCAGGATGTCGCCAACCGTCTTGATCTCCTGGGCGTATCCCACAAAGTCGCCTTTCGTCAGGTCCGTCTGCGCCTGGTCGTAGTGCGTCTTGGCGGACGCGATCAACTGTGCCACGGTGCCGCTCGGTGGCGTCGTCGGACCCGACGGCGTCGTCGGCGTTGCGTTCCCGAGCAGGGACGCGAGCGCCTTGTCGAGCGTGTCCTCCATCACCACGTTCTGGCCGGTGGCGGCGATCACTTTCTTCAGCTGCGGAATCGGGACGTTGGTCGCCTCCAGGTAAATCGGCTCGATGTAGAGGAGGGAATTCTCGATCGGCAGCACCAGCAGGTTGCCACGAATTACCTGGGAGCCTGCGGCATTGAGCAGCGCGAATTGCGACTTGATCACCGGGGCCTGATCGATGTTCGACTCCACTTGCTGGGGGCCGACCACCAGGCTGTCCTTGGGGAAGCGGAAATCGAAGAGAGTTCCGTAGTCCGGTTGATCAGAGCGGGCCGCCAGGTAGGCGATCATGTTCGTCTTCCCGTTTGGCGTATAGGGCAGGATGGTGACGAACTCGACCTTGGACTCGCCGGGAAGCCGGCTCACGACGTAGAAGGGCCGCATCGGCAAGGGACCGCTGGCCTGCTGCTGGTTTTCCTTGGCGATGTTCCAGAGATCGAGGCGCGAGAAGAAGTCCCTGGGGTCGGTCATGTGAAAGAGCGTGAAACGTTCCGCCTGCAGATTGAAGAGATCGCGGGGATAGCGGATGTGCGCCTGCAGACCCGCTGGCATCTGGCTGAAGGGTTTGAGCAGGCCGGGGAAGATCGCCCCGTAGGTGTTCGCGATCGCATCCTTGGGATCGATCTGGTAAAAGGTCGTGGTGCCGTCGTAGGCATCGACCACAACCTTGACCGAGTTACGCGCATAGTTGACGTTGTAAAAAGCGCCGCCCTGATCGGGTGCCATCTCGCTGTAGGGATAGTGGTCGGTGACGGTGAAGCCATCGAGGATCCAGTAAACGCGGCCGTCGACCACCACCACATAGGGGTCCTGGTCGAAGCGCAGGAAGGGCGCGAGCGCCGCGACCCGATCCTGGACAGCGCGATTGAAGAGCACCTGCGTCTGGGCGGTGAGCTGCGGGCTGATCAGCATATTGATGTCACCGAAGCGCACCGCGAAGGCCAGGCTGCGCAGCCCCGACGTCAGGGGAACCCCGGTGTGGCCGGTCCAGTGCGTGAACTTATCCGTTTCCAGCGGGTAATCGAACTCAAACTGCTTCGAATCGGCCAGCACGTAATCCGTGGTGTGACGACCGAAGTAGATCCCCGGCTGGGTAACCTCCGGTGTGCCGGCGGGAGGGATGTCTTTGAGGGTCAGGACCGGGTAGCCCTGGGTCGTCGCCTCATTGGCACGCGCGGCGACCACCCCGTACCCATGGGTGTACTGCAACTTCAGGTTGACCCAGTTCTTGACTTCCGGCGGCAGGTTCTCGGGCTTGAGCTCGCGCGCCGCGAGCAACAGCTGCAGGTACTGGCCGCCGAGCTGGTAGCGATCGACGGCCACCTCGTTCGGATAGAACTGGTAGTAGGTGCGCAGACTCTGGATGTTCTCCAGCGTCTGCGGCAGCGCCAGCTGCGGATCCCACAGTCGGGCGTTCTGCACGGTTTGCGGATTGCGGGCCACGGCATCCGCGGTCAGCGTGTCCGTGGGCGTGAAGGGACGGTCGGCGATGGCGGCCAGACCGTAGGCCTGGCGAGTGAAGTCGATCTCGTTCTTGATGTAGGGGGTCTCCCGGGAGAGTTGACTGGGCACGACCTGGAACTGCTGGACGAGGCCCGGAAAGATGACGGTCAAAATGAAGGCCGCCCCCAGCCAGACGACGAGGGCCGCCGCCAGAGGGGTAAGCCGCGCCCCGGCGGCATTGATCAGCAGGCCGGCGGTGATCAACACCATCAGCACGGTCATGATCCAGTAGGCGGGAATGCGGGCCGCCACGTCCGCATAGCCGGCGCCGTAGACGAAGCCGCGCTTGCTCAACAGCAGCTCATACAGGTCGAGCTGGTAGTGGATCGCCCAGAGCGCGGCAAAGACCGCCGACAGGACGGAGAGGTGGCGGATCGCGCGGGCCGGCAGCTGAAGGCTCTGGAAGCCCGTTCTCGAGGCGTAGATGCCGGCGACCATCAGCACCATGAGGATGACCACGCCCAGCAGCCAGCCCCAGAGCAGGCGGTAGAAGGGGAGGGTGAAGACGTAGAACGAAACATCCCGATGCCAGATCGGATCCTGCACGTTGAACGACTTCTGGTTGAAGAACGCGAGGATGGTCTGCCATTGTCCGGCCGCGATCCGGCCGAAGAGCAGGCCCAGGAGGAAGACAAAGAGCAGGGCGAGGATGGTGGAGGGCGCCGTGAGGGGGCGCTGGCGGATGCCGATCGACGACAGCCGCCGGCCGGTATTGGCGTTGAGCGCCAGAACCACATTGGCCCCGCCGATTACCCAGAAGACAATCGCGAAGAGGAAGAACGACCAGACCTGGGCGGCAAAGCGCGTCCCGAACACGCCGCCAAAGCCGAGCGCCTGGAACCAGAGATAGTCGGTATAAAAGGTCGCGAACGGCTTCAGTAGGAAGAGGAGCAGGAGCAGGACCGCGATGACGACGATCCAGATGACGCCCCGACGGGAGACGCGGATGGTGGGGAAGCTGGGCTCGGTCGGCAGGCGGCCGAAGGGCGACTCGCCGCCCTCGAAGAATCCCCGCGGAGGGCGTCTAGACACCGGCGAACGCCGCGCGCCTCGGGTACGGTGCGGTCTGGCCCACCTCTTCCTCTATCCGCAGGAGCCGATTGTACTTCGCGACTCGTTCCGACCGTGAGGGCGCCCCAGTCTTGATCTGGCCGGCGCCGGTGGCGACGGCCAGGTCGGCGATGAAGGTGTCCTCGGTCTCGCCCGATCGGTGCGAGATCACGGTGGAGTAGCCGGCCCCGCGCGCGGTGGCGATGGTTTCCAGCGTCTCGGTCAGCGTGCCGATCTGGTTGACCTTGATCAGGATGCTGTTGGCGACACCGGTTTCGATGCCGCGGCGAAGGCGCACGACGTTGGTGACGAAGATATCGTCGCCGACGAGTTGCACGCGCTTGCCCAACCGGCTCGTCAGCAACCGCCATCCGTCCCAATCGTCCTCGGCGAGGCCGTCCTCGATGGAGATCACCGGGTAATGATCGATCCAGCTCGCCCAGCGGTCGATCAGCTCACCCGGCTGAAGGCTGCGCCCCTCGCCTGCGAGCTGATAGCGGCCGCCGCGGTAGAACTCGGACGCCGCGGGATCGAGGGCGATGAAGAGATCCCGGCCGGGCTGGTGCCCACTGCGCTCAATGGCCTCCAGCAGCAGCCGCATGGCGTCCTCGTTGGCCTCGAGCTCGGGGGCGAACCCGCCCTCGTCGCCCTGTCCGGTGCTCAGGCCGCGTTCGTGAAGGATGTCCTTGAGGGCGTGGAAGGCCTCGGTTCCCCAGCGGAGGCCCTCGGAAAAGGTCGGGGCACCGGCCGGCACCACCATGAATTCCTGGAAGTCGACCTTCGTCTGCGCGTGCCGGCCCCCGTTGAGGATGTTCATCATCGGAACCGGCATCATCAGTTCGCGGCCGGCCGCGAGGTAGCGATAGAGCGGCTGGCCCGCCGCCAGCGCGGCGGCTCGCGCGGCCGCCAGCGACGCGCCCAGCACGGCATTGGCGCCGAGCTGCGATTTGTTCGCCGTCCCGTCGAGGTTGATGAGCCGCTCGTCAACGCCGCGCTGATCGCTCGCGTCCGTGCCGCGCAGCGCCGCCGCGATCTCTTCATTGACATGGCGTACGGCGTTGAGGACACCCTTGCCGCCGTAGCGGCGCTTGTCACCGTCGCGCAACTCGACGGCCTCGTGTGCCCCGGTGGATGCTCCCGACGGAACGGCCGCGCGACCACGCTCCCCCGACTCCAGCACCAGATCGACCTCGACCGTCGGGTTACCCCGCGAGTCGAGAATCTCCCGGCCGTGCACGCGCGCGATCCGGGCGGTCACAGCTCGTCGTCGTCCATCTCGCCCGCACCATTGGAGCCCCCCTCTTCCATCTCACCGACAGCCTGGTCGAAATCCTCGCCCAGCTCGTCCCCACCCATCTGCTGTCCCATCTTCTTCGCCCAGCGCGCCATGCTCCTGGGGTCGTTCTCGTCGACGTCGCCGAGGTCGCTATCGCTCATTCGGTCCAGCCGGCTGTCCTCGGAGAGGACCTGCGCGGTCCGCGAGATCAGGCGGGTGAGGCGGTGGCCACCGCAGAGGGGACAGGCCGGCGATTCCTCGACTGCTGTCAAGCTCTTGAAGAAGATGGAGGGCCGCTTACCGCAGTCGGCGCAGCGATACTCGTAAATGGGCATCGGTCGCCCTAAACTTAGCGCATGGCAGAAGAGCATCCGCATTCCGAAGGCACCGAACGCGTCCGCGAGGCGATCCGCGACGGCTTCACCATCATGCTGGGCGCAGCCAGCTGGGCATTCGAGCAGGGCGACCGCCTGGTCGACACCTGGTTTCACCAGGGGCAGATCAGCCGCGAGGAAGGCCGCCGGCGGTTCGAGGAGTTCGCGTCCACCACCCGACGCCGCGGCGAGGATCTTGGCCGCCGTGTCTCCGAAGGCATGCGGTCATCGATGCCCGTGGCGACCCGCGATCAAGTCGCCAGCCTGGAACGGCAGGTGGCCGAGCTCAAGCGGCAGATCGAATCGATGAAGAGCGCCGGCGCGACGCCGCCCTCCTCAGGACCTGGCCCGAAGCGCGAACAGAGCTAACCGTGCTTTTTGTGCCGGCCCTGCCCCTGGCCACCGCCCCCACCCGCGCCGCAATCCTCGTCACAGCCGGGTGGGGCCGGCGGCGGTTGCTGCGACTGCGCCACCGGCTCAGTTCCCGGCAGTAAGTACGCGGTATAGCCGTTCACGTTCACGGCGTGCAGTCCATCGGGCACGGCAAACGAGCTGTCGGGTCGGCCGTTGAGCGCTTCGGTCATGAAGCCGTGGAAGATGGGCGCCGCACCGACGATGCCACTAACGTTGCGCATCGGCGTGTGATCCGCGTTCCCCACCCAGACGGCGACCGCCAGATCGGGCGTGAAGCCGACGGTCAGGTTGTCGCGGAAGTCGTTCGTCGTCCCCGTCTTGGCGGCGACGTGATGTCCGGGAATCACGAGATCGCTGTTCCTACCGAACGCGAGCGACCGGTTGCGGTCATCGGACAGCATCTGCGACATGATGAAGCTGACCTGCGGGCTGAGCGCCGGCTTGCCGTTGTTGCTTGGATCAAAACGGTAGAGGGTACTGCCGTCGTGTGCCACGATCTTCAGGATCGGCTGCGGGTGCTCGTAGGTGCCCTGCGCGGCCAGCGTGCTGGCGCCGGCGGCCATCTCGATCAGTGGCACTTCGTAACCGCCCAGCGTCAGGCTCGGCTGGTAGCTGCTGGCCGGCTGATTGAGCGTCGCCAGGCCCATGCGGCGGGCGACGTCGACGACCCGATCGGTGCCCGTGCCCAGTTCGACTTTGACAGCCGGAATGTTGAAGGAGTTGCCTAGGGCGAAGGGCAGGGGCTGCCAGCCGTGATACCAGCCGTCGTAGTTGTGCGGCGTGTAGCTGCTGCCGTCCGGCATCCGGACGTTGATTGGCTCGTCCAGCACCCAGGAGCCCATCGTGAACTTCTGCGACTCGACGGCGGCGGTGTAGGTGAAGATCTTGAAGGCCGAGCCCGGCTGGCGCGGGGTGATCGCCATGTTGTACTGCCCGCCCGGCACGTCCGGGCCAGCTGACCCGACCATCGCCAGCACCGCACCGGTCTTCGGGTCGAGGGCGACCAGCGCGCCGTCGGTAACGTGCTGGGCCTGCAAGGCCATGACTTTCTCCCGCACCTGACGCTCGGCGATCGACTGCAGGTTCCAGTCGAGCGACGTGATGACGGTCAATCCGCCGTTCTTGACCAGCTCCCCACCGTAGGTCTTCTCCAACTGCGCGGCGACCCAGTGGACGAAGCCAGGCGCCTTGACGTCGTCCGCCGTCGAGGCCTTCTGCGGACTCAGCTTTTGCGCGTAGGCGGCATCCGCCTGGGACGGCGTGATCGCGTGGTTGCGCACCATCGCGTCCAGCACTACGCGCTGCCGTGCCCTGGCCCCATTGAAGTTGGTGATGGGATCGAGTTCGGTCGGCGCCTGTGGCAGGCCGGCGAGGAAGCTGGCCTCAGCCAACGACAGCTGGCTGGCGGGCTTGCCGAAGTAGGCCAGCGCCGCCGCCTCCACCCCATACGACCGATTGCCGTAATAGATCCGATTCAGATACGCCTCGAGGATTTGGGCCTTCGAGTACTGATGCTCGATCTCGACCGCGAGGATCGCCTCGTCCAGCTTGCGCAGCACGGAGCGGTCTTCCGAGAGGTAGATGTTCTTGACGAGCTGCTGGGTGATCGTGCTGCCGCCCTGGTTGAAGCGAAAGTGGAGCAGGTCGTCGAGGCCGGCCTGGCCCGTGCGCAGCAGGTTCAGACCGCCGTGCTGGTAAAAGCTGCGGTCCTCGACAGCGATGGTCGCCTGCTGCATCGCCGGCGCGACCTGCTTCAGCGGTACGATGTGGCGCCGCTCCGAACCCTGGTGGATCTCCGCCAGCAGGACCGTCCCGGTCCGGTCGTAGATGCGGGTCGAGAGGGGCAGGCGCGCGGTGCTGAGATTGGAGGTGGAGGGCAGGCCGGCCCACACGTAGAGCAGGCCCGGAAGAAGGACGAGGAGGATGGCGAGCAAGACAGCCGGCGCTACCATCCAGGGTCGGAAGCGCACGCGCCTCCTGGGTGTGACGGCCCGACCGCAACCCGAGCAGAACCGGCTGTCGGGCTTGAGCGCGTTGCCGCAATCCGGGCAGAACGAACCAGTAGGATTGACGGGTTATATTATACTAAGAGGCTCAGGAACTGATAATGCGTGCGCCCAGGACCCCCCTGAGATGGGCGAGCGCCCAGCGCTGCACCTCGTCGCCAGGGTGCCCGGGGCCGTCGAACGTCTCCACGGCCGAGGCCGGGACCACCACCCGGTAGTCGCGGTTGCGCAGGTCGGCGACGGTGTGCAGCACACAGATGTCGGTGCACACCCCGACGACGGTGACCTGTTCAGGTTGCGCGGCGCGCAGCCGCGCCTCGAGGTCGGTCTCGAAGAAACCGGAGTAGCGGCGCTTGCGGATCAGCGTCGCCTCCTTGAGCAGGGGCTGGAGCTCGGGAACCACCTCGGACTCGACCGTCCCACGCACGCAGTGCACGGGAAAGACTTCGAACTCCCGGTCGTTTACGTCGTGCGTGTCCGCCAGGAAGATGAGCTGGTCGCCCGCCCGCCGGCGCTCTTCGATGGCCTCGCGAATCTTTGGGATGGCCGCGTCGCAGCGGGGAGAGGCGAGGTTCCCCTGCTTGCAGAAGCCGTTGAGCACGTCGACCACGATGGTCACGTTCGGCATGGTCAGGTCACCGGCTCAAGACGCGGGTTCGGGCGGTACCGCCTCCCGGCTTTGGCATTGGGCCGGCCCTCGACCATGACGACGTCCGCGGTGAAGTCATAGGTGCCCTGGAAGAAGGCGCTGCCGACCCCGTAGGCGTCGACGGGAACCCGCTCCCGCTCGAAGCGCTCGATCTTATCGACGTTGAAGCCGCCACTGGCGACGATCTTGACGTGCTCGAAGCCCTCGCGGTCGAGGGCCTGCCGAACCAGGTGGCAGAGTTGCGGGTTGACGCCGCGCGGGTCGAAGTCACCCATCAGGTTCTGGACGCTGACGTCGACCATCGTCTCCGAGGTGTCGAGGCGCACGCCCCAGAGCCGGTCCTTGAGCGCCCGCGCGACCTCGAGCGAGGTCCGCACGCAATCGTTCTCCCAATCGACGAGGACCACCAGGTTCGCCGTCGGCTCCATGTATTCGGCATATTTGCGCGCAGCCAGCACGGTGTCCCCGTTGTAGGCGGCGATCAATCCGTGTGGCACCGTTCCAATGCCCCGGCCACCCCACCAGGAAGCCTGCGCGTCGGTGGAGACGCCGATCGCCCCCGAGACGTGGGCCGCGTAGCCGTCGCCCGTTTGCACCAGGTGGTGGTCGTGACGAGCCGGGAAGAACATGATCTGTTTGCCGTTGGCCGCCTCCACGACACGCCGCACGTTGGTCGCGACCTTGGTCCGGCGCGAGAGGACACCGAGGTAGACGGTCTCCAGCCGGGCGAACAGTGAGTAGTCGCCCTCGATCGTCATCGTCGTCTCCCAGGGGGCCGCCTCGTCGCCGTCGTAGAGCGCGTGGACCCGGAGTTGCGAGAAGTCTTCGGAACACAGCTTGACGATGGCGATCGCCTCATCCATGCCGCCCACGACCGCCCGGTTCTTCTGGAAGACCTGCATCAGGACGTGCGGGTGGCGGTTGTCCGCGTCGAGGACGTCGACGGTTCGGTTGAAGTAGACGTCGCTGTAATAGCCTTCGCGGATCCGCTCGACCGGCAACCGAAAAACGGATGGGTCGAGCCGCTCGCGTCGGCGGGTCGGCGCTTGGGTCACCGCTTCCGTGGCCACGGCAGTGGTTCAGATATTAGGCGCCGATCTTCCGATATCGCTGGTAGCGCTCCTCGACCAGGCGGTCGATGGCGATCGCCTCGAGCGCACCGAGATGGCGTCGCAACGCTGCGCCGGCCGCGTCGGTCGCCACGCCGTAGTCGTTGTGGGCGCCGCCCGGCGGCTCGGGCACGATCTCATCCGCCAGTCCGAGCCCTTTCAAATCGGCGGCGGTCAGCTTGAGCGCGTCGGCCGCTTCGACCTTGCGGGCGATATCGCGCCAGAGGATCGAGGCGCAGGCCTCCGGCATGGCCACGCTGTAGATGGAGTGCTCCATCATCAGCAGGCGGTCGCCCACCCCGATGCCGAGCGCCCCGCCGCTGCCGCCCTCGCCGATCACCAGCGTCACGATCGGAACGCGCGCCTGGGCAAGCGCTACGAGGTTGTCCGCGATCGCCCAGGCAATGCCTCGTTCCTCAGCCCCGGCGCCGGGGAAGGCCCCCGAGGTATCGACGAACGCCACGATTGGAAACTGGAAGCGTTCCGCCTGCCGGATCAGGCGGAGGGCCTTGCGGTAGCCCTCGGGGTTGGCCATGCCGAAATTGCGCATGGCCCGTTCCGCCGTGGTGCGTCCTTTCTGCTGCGCAATCACCATGACCGTCTGCTTGTCGAGGGCGGCCGGCCCGCCGATGATCGCGTGGTCGTCGCCGAAGACGCGATCACCGTGCAGCTCGAAGAAATCACTGAAGATCGCGTGGATGTAGTCGAGCGCGTAGGGCCGGTCCGGATGCCGGGCGAGCTCGACCTGCTCCCAGGTGGCGGCCGCGACCGATCCGTTGTCGCTCACCGGGGGGTAACGGACGCGGGCGCGGGCGTCTTCCCCTGACGCTGCAGCTCGAAGTCGCCGGCCACGCCGTTCCTCGCGTAGAGATCGAGCAATTGGCGCAACACGGCCGGCAGCTCGGGGCGCGGCACCACGAGATCGATCATGCCGTGCTGCCAGAGGAACTCCGCCGTCTGGAATCCCTCGGGAAGTGTTTCGTAGGTCGCCTGCTGAATGACCCGCGCGCCGGCAAAGCCGATCATGGCGCCCGGTTCGGCGATGATCAGGTCGCCCAGGGAGGCGAAGCTAGCCGTCACTCCGCCCATCGTCGGATCGGTCAACAGCGAGATGTAGGGAACGCCGGCCGCCGCGAGCCGACCGAGGGCGGCCGACGTCTTCGCCAGCTGCATCAGGGAGAGCATGCCCTCTTGCATACGGGCGCCCCCCGAGGCGGAGATGATGAGCAGCGGCAGACGGCTTTTGAGGGCGCGCTCGATGCCGTTCGTGATCTTTTCACCCGTGGCCGCGCCCATGCTGCCGCCCATGAAGGCGAAGTCGAGGCAGACGATGACGAGGCGATGGCCCGCGAGCAGGGCCTCGCCCCAGATGACTGCCTCGTTGGCACCGGTGGCGGCGCGGCTCTGTTCGATCCGCTTGGTGTAGGGCTGCGAGTCTTTGAAGCCGAGGACGTCTTTCGCCACGATGGCCTGGTCCTCTTCCCGGAAGGAACCCGGCTCGACCAGCATCGACACGCGCTCGGGAGCGCGCAGCCGGAAGTGGTAGCCGCAGCGATAGCACACACCCAGAGCCGCGGTCAGCCGGGCCGGCTCGAGCGAGGTATCGCACTTGGGGCAGGTAAGCCGATCGACCTCCTCGCCGACACCGGCGCGCGGCGACGGCAGAGCGACGTACCGCGTTTTGGGACGAAACATGGGTTAAGCCGCGGCCCTGACGGGCGCGCCTTCCCACTTGATGACGCAAGCACCCCAGGTCAGCCCGGCGCCGAACCCGACAAGGACGAGATGGTCGCCGGATTTGAGCCGGCCGGCGGCCAGCGCATCCTTGAGCGCGAGGGGAATCGACGCGGTCGAGGTGTTGCCGTAGTTGGCGATCTCGTTGACCATGACGTCGGCACCCACGCCGAGCCGCTTGCCGGCGGCCTCGAT
>Ga0209471_1001672_pt1 | contig 13039 bp, 6 predicted proteins | sample GraSoiAngelo_128_FD_185885 | JGI IMG/M metagenome (GOLD analysis project Ga0209471, IMG submission 185885) | Grasslands soil microbial communities from the Angelo Coastal Reserve, California, USA - 14_0927_12_20cm (SPAdes) (version 2) | ecosystem: Environmental > Terrestrial > Soil > Grasslands ...
GAGCCCAGCTCGCCCTCGACAACCGAAGTAACGTGCGCATCAATGCCCGGCTGACGGCGGCCGACCCCGATCGAAAGCTTAACTTCACGATCACACCGCCGGCGCTGACCGCGGAACCAGGAACCGCGACCTTTGCCTCGATTCGGATCAACCCGCGCCAGCGCTTCCTCAGCGGTCCACCGAAACTCGCGCCGTACAAGGTCAACGTTCACCAGGACGGTCTGCCGACTATCACCGTCGACGGCTCGATGCAGCAGGAAGGACTGATTCCACCCTGGCTGCTCCCGGCGGTCATCGGGCTGGCCGCGTTGCTGCTGGTGCTCGCGATCCTGTGGTTCGTCGTTTTGAAACCCAGCATCTCGAGCGCGGCCAAGGATGCCCTGGCACCGCAGACGTCGTCGCTGCAGCAGCAAGTCAACACGCTGAAGGCGGCTAATCCTGTGCCCGCCACCGGCGGCGGAGCGGGTGGAGCGACGGGTCCCAACCCGGTCAAGGGCGATGTCTGGTCGTCGCGCCTGGCGGTGAACTCGCAGGCGACGCCGGCGCAGTTGGAGAGCGCGATCACCGTGCCGCAAGGCGGAGGCTTAGCGGTCACCGACCTGGTCTTCGAGAACCCCAGTGGCAACAGCGGCACCGTTTACCTGGTTCGCCGGGAGGCTAACAAACCCGACCAGGTGCTGCTCGTCCTGCGGCTCGAGAACTTCCGCGACCTCGATTTCCACTTTGTCACGCCACTCGTCTTCAAAGAGAGCCAGACCATGACGTTGAACTGCAGCCCCGATCCAAGCGGAAGCCTGTGTAACGCCTCCGTCTATTACAGCGGATACTTCAAAAACCCGCCGAGTAGCTAATGATGCGACGCGTCCAGCTGGCCGCGGCCGCCGTTGCAGCAGGAATTCTGGTCGCCACGCTCTTCGCTGGCCACGCGCTCGCCGCGCAAATCGGCTTGAGCGCAACCTTTCCGGCTTCGCGCATTCAGGTCGACACGGCGCCCACAACGCTCAAGATGCCAGGCCCAACTACGGTTACCGCATTCGTCGAGGACTGGCAGGGCGCCGCCATCCCGAAAGTGTCGGTCAGCTTCACGATCCTGAGCGGGCCCAACAAGGGCAAGAGCCTGCCGGCGGCCACCACCAACAAAGACGGCCGAGCGACGCTTACCTATTCGAACAGCTTCGAGCCCGGCATCGATGCCGTCCAGGCGAGCTTCACTGATGGCCTGGAACTCCACAAGAGCAACCGGCACTTCGTGCTGTGGCTCAGCGGACCGCCGGCGACCGCGATCGCATCTCCGGCGACGATCCGAGTGACGCCGACCTGCTTTCAGCCGGCGACCGCGGTGATCGCGGCATCGAACGTCTTCAAAAAAGTGGCACCACGCACAACGCCGAAGCCGAGCCCCGGCGCGGCCGCGGGGCCGCCTCCGCCGGAGAAGACGATCGCCAATGTCACCGGCGACAACTTCAATCCGTTCAGCGCGGTCCTGGTCACCTTCGACGCCGGGCCAGGCGGGAGCCCGCAAAGCTTCGAAGCCCAGACCGATGTGTTCGGGCATTTCAGCCGCGACCTCCCGCTGAGCATGCCGGCCGAGGGGATGCACCTCGTGCGTGCCGACGACTTCCGCCAGCGTGAAGCGGACGCGACCTACGCCATCCCCTGCTTCCAGCCATCGGTGGCGCTCGATCCACCCATCGGCCCGCCAGGTTTCGTGAGCACCGCCGTCGGCAGCGGCTTCCCCGCGAACAGCACGATCGTGGTGCTGAACTGGCAATCACCGGCGTTGCGGTCGCCCCTACCCGCGACCATCAAAACCGACGCCAATGGTGCCTTCAAGGTCCCGATGCTGGTCATGTATCACGACCTGCTCGGGCCGCGCCTGCTGCAGGCGATCGTCGCTAATCCATTCGGTGACCGCGCCGGCTCGGCCATCGAAGCCGATGCGCCCTTTCTGGTGACGCCCGGCCGGTCTCAACCATCGGACTTGGTGCTCCGCCGTTAAACGGCCTGAGCGCGCGTATGATCACACCGGGTAGCCACGTAAGGGGAAAGCGCATGAAGAGTCGGGGCCATCGGGGGATCCGGTGCTGGCGCGTCGTAGGTCCCGCTGTTTTCCTCGTCACCGTGACCCTGCCGCAGGTCGTCCTCAGTCCGCCGCTCGCCGTGCAGGCGGCAGCCGCGGTGCCCGGCCGTCCCGAGCTAGCAACCTACGCCGGAGCCCCGGCCGCCGGCAAGCCGACTGATGTGGCGCAGCAGCCTTTTGGACTGGCGGTGTTCGGACGGTACACGTTCGTCGCCGACCCGGTTAATCACGTCGTCCGGCTGCTGATCGACAACAGCGAGGTCGCCTTTGCCGGTGCCGGCAGCATGGCTGCCGAAGGCGATGGGGGCGATCCGGCGAAAGCCCAGCTCGCCGGGCCGTACGCGGTCGCGATCGGGCAGGTCACGCAGGTCGGCTACCAGGTGACCGGCTTCGACGTTTACATCGCCGATACCTTCGGGCACCAGGTGCGCAAGGCGACCGTCACGATTCCGCCGATCGACAGCCCGAGTGGCTCGCCGACGGCTGTCATGAGTACGATCGCCGGCACCGGCGGCTTCGGATTTTCCGGCGACCGTGGCCTGGCGACGGCAGCGAAGCTAAATTCCCCCTACGGCGTGGCCTGGGACGCGAAACGCAACCGGGTCTATATCGCCGATACGCTCAATAACCGGGTGCGCGCCGTCGACAGCACCGGCACGATCACCACGCTGGTCAACGCCCCCCTGGTGCAGCCGCGCGGGCTGGCGGTCAGCGGCGATGGCCTCTACATTGCCGATACCTATAACAATGTGGTCCGGCGATTCGACCTGGTCAGCGGCGCCCTCACCAGCGTGGCAGGCACGGGCGTCGCGGGGTACGTCGACGGTGTCCTGGCGACGGCCGCTCTGCTCAAGATGCCCTCCGGTCTGGCGTTCGACGACCGGGCGAACCTCTTCATCGCCGATACCGGCAACAACGCCGTGCGCGAACTCTCCGTGAGTGACCATATACTCCGCACCGTCGCCGGCACCACCAAGGCCGGCGAGTTTGGTGACGGTGGCCCGGCGATCCTGGCGCAACTATGGTCGCCGACCGGCATCGCGGTCCGGTCCAACGGCGACGTCCTCATCGGCGACTCGGGCAACAACCTGATCCGCGTGCTGGAAGGGACGCTCTCCGCCGCGCCAGCCCACAACATTCATGTCGAGGCGGGCAACGGCACCCCGAGCTTCGCGGGCGACGGGCAACCGCCCGCGCACGCCCAGTTTTCCGCGCCCGCCTCGGTGGTCTCGCAGCTCGGCGTGGTGGGCGAGTCGGCCGCGGCGGTTCCGGCGGTCAAAGGTCAGCGCTACGTCGTCGATACCTTCAATCAGACGGTGCGCACGTTCCTCACCAGCGACGCCGACCCGGACAATCACTCGTCTGGTGACAACGATGCCGACGATGTCAGCACGCTCGCAGGAACGGGCGGCCTCCGGGGACTCCCGGACGCGTCATCCACCAAGCTCACGGGCACGCGCTTCGCCTATCCAATGGGGTCGGCGCTCAGTCCGAGCGGCGATCGCCTGTATGTCGCCGATACCTTTAATAATGTCGTCCGCGCGGTCGATCTCACCCAACACACCGTCACCACTGTGGCGGGGACGGCCGGACAGGCCGGCTATGGCGGCGACGGCCAAGCGGCCACCAGCGCGCTGCTGAGTTATCCGACCGCGGTCGCCGTCGACCAGGCGGGCGACCTCTTCGTCGCCGATACCTACAACGGCCGGATTCGTGAAGTGATCGGCGGGACGATCTATACGGTCGCCGGCACCGGCCGGCTTGGATTCAGTGGTGAGGGCGGTCCGGCAACCGCGGCCGATCTCTACCTCCCATACGGGGTAAGCGTCGATACATTGACCCCACCCAACCTGATCATCACCGACAGCTTCAACCATCGGATCCGCAAGGTGGCGGCGGTTAGCCCGATCAACCCCAAGACCAACAAGCCGCTCGACGCCAGGGCGACAAACGTGATCACGACGCTGGCTGGGACAGGAGACCAGGCGATGGCGGACGGCGGCGCAACCGTCCAGGCCCAGTTCAACCGCCCGTGGAGCGCCGCGCTCGACAAGACCAATCTCTACGTGGCCGACTATCTGAACCAGCGCGTCCGGCGCATCGATCTGACCGCGGGCACGGTGACGACCGTCGCCGGGCAATCCGTCGCCGGCTCGCCCAATGCCGGCCTGCTCGGTGACGTCGGTCCGGCCGACGCCGCTGAGGTCAATAGCCCGCGCGGCCTCAGCATGCTCGGTGATTCCGGGGCCATGCTCGTTGCGGATAGCTTCAATGGCCGGATCCGCTGGCTCGGCGTCACGCAGGCCGGCATCCAGCGGACGCAGCTCAATTTCGATCCCACCAACCTCGCGGGACTCAGCCAGCCGCAGAGCGTGACCGTTTCCAGTGCCGGCAGCGGGCTCCTGGTCATGGGCGCGGTCGACCTCGGCGCCGACCGGGACAACTTCTACCTCAATCCAGCCAAGAACGCCTGCGCCCAGGCCCGGCTCGAGCCAGGGAGCAGTTGTTCCTTTGAGGTGTCCTTCCAGCCGCGGGCGCCAGGTGGTCATACGGGCAGTGTCGTGATCCCCAACGATGCCATCGGTGGCGCTCAGCTGGTGACACTCACCGGACTTGGCACCGCCTCCCTGGTCAGGCTCAGCCCGCCGGCGGTTGCGATTCACCAACCCGCCAACGCGCCGCCCACACCGGCGATCGTGACCCTGACCAACAACGGTGATGGGCTGCTGCACATCACATCGATCGGGCTCGACCAGGGAACCAGCCCCGGCTTCTCGCAGAGCAACAACTGCCCGAGCGTGATGACCGCGCACAGCAGCTGCCAGATCACGGTCACCCTCAGCCAGATCGCTCCGGATGACAAGGTGACGCGGACCGGCATGCTCACCGTGGTGGACGACGCCGCCGGGAACTCGGTTGGCGATATGATCGCCGGCGGCACCTCGCAATCGGTCCCGCTGACCGGAAGTCTCGCGCAGTCCATGGCGAGCTTCAGCCGCCAGTCGATGACGTTCACCCAGAACCTTGGATCGGCCAGTGCGACCGAAACCATCATGCTGGTCAATACCGGTCAAGCGCCCCTTCATCTCAGCGCCATCCATGAGGAAGGGGACTTCTCGCAAACCAACAATTGCCCGATGGTGCTTGCACCGGGGGCCAGCTGCGCCATTAGCGTCACCTTCATCCCGACCAACCTGGGGGAACGCGACGGATACGTGGTGGTGGCGGATGACTCGGTTGACAGCCCGCAGCGCATTCCCGTCCTGGGGATCTCGACGATGGCGAGGGCGCGCCTTGGGCCCAGCCGGCTCAACTTCAGCCAGAACGTCGGTGCCTCGTCTGCCCAGCAGGGCGTCACGCTGAGCAACACCGGGGATGGTCCATTGAGCATCTTCGGCATTGCGGCGACCGGCGACTTCAAAGCGTTGTCCCATTGTCCATCGGTGCTGCTCCCGGGCCTCACCTGTCCGATTGGCATCGTCTTTACGCCGCAAGCCTCGGGCGCCCGTCACGGCAGCCTGGTCGTCACCGATGACGCCAACGCCGCGCCCGGTTCGCAGGACACGGCGCGCCTCGACGGCGTTGCCTATCAGCCGGTCGCAACCTTGAGCGCGACAGCGCTGGCGCCGGGGGCGAACCTCGGCGGGTCGGCCGGGCCCCAGGCGGTCACCGTCACCAACACGGGTGACGGCGCGCTAACGGTCCGCGCCATCGTCATCAACGGGGCGGCCGCCGGCGACTACCGGCAGTCGAGTGACTGCCTGCGCACCCTTCAGCCGGGCACATCGTGCACCATTACCGTCGCGTTCACTCCGCAGGGCTATGGACTTCGCGCGGCCAGCCTCACGCTCTACGACGACGGACCTGGCGGCAGCCAGTCAATCGCCTTACACGGGACTGGGACCGCGGCTCGGGCGTTGCTGAGCAGCGGATTCCTCAACTTTGGCGGCGACAGCGTCGGGAATCCAACCGCACCCCAGAGCGTCGTCCTCTTCAACGCCGGCAACGGGGCGCTCTCGATCGGCGGCATCAAGCTGTTGGGCGGCGACTACACCATGAGCAGCGGCTGCGGAAGCACGCTCGCGGCAGGGGCGAGCTGCACGATCAGCGTTACGTTCCTCCCGCAGGCCACTGGCGCGCGGTCGGGCGTCGTAACTATCAGCGACAGTGCCGGCACCCAGCGCATCACCTTGAGCGGCGTCGGCACCTAGCCGCCGCGCGTGTGTGGGCCTCTACGTCTGCCCCGCTGACACCGTGGCGGCTCCCGCGGAGACCGTCTGGCGTCTGCTGACGGATCCGGCGACCTACCACACGTGGATGGACCCCAAGGTGGAATCGGTCGAGCCGCCCGGACCCGCACGACCCGGACAGGTCGTGCTGCTGAGCAGTGGCGCGCTGGGCATGCGGTTGTGGGTTCGCTTCGACCTCGACCGCGTCGATCCGACGACGCACGACTTCGAGCTTCGCGTCCAATTCCCTTTCGGCATCCGGATGCGAGAGCACATCAGCGTACGCCCGGTCGAGGGAGGCAGCCGTGTCCAATTCGGTTGAGACTTCACCCTCCCGCCAGGTTGGCGGGGCTGGGTGGTGGAGCACCTGCTCGGCTCGGAGCTGCGCAACGGCCCCGCGGACTCACTGGCTCGCCTGAAGCGGGTCGCCGAATCGGCGGCACAAGGGCGAGGTCGGGTGTGAGAGTCTAGTATTCGGCCCGATCTGTCGGAAGCCATAGGAGGAGCGATGGCCAAGAACCCCTTGTTTGAGCTCTATGAGGCAGGCACCAGCGTCTGGCTCGACTACATCAGCCGGAGCTTGATGACGTCCGGTGAGCTCGAGCGAATGATCGAGGAGGACGCCGTCGTCGGCATGACCTCGAACCCCACCATCTTCGAAAAGGCGATCGGTGGCAGCAGCGACTATGACGCGGCGCTGAAGAAGTTGATCGATGGCCGCAAATCGGATGAAGAGGTCATGCTGAGCCTGATCGTCGAGGACATCCAGATGGCAGCGGATGTGCTCAAACCGGTCTACGAGCAGACCAAGCACAAGGACGGCTACGTCAGCATCGAGGTCCTGCCGCGGGTGGCACACGATACCAAGGGGACCGTAGCCATGGCCCACGAGCTGTTCGATCGGGTTGGGCGGCCCAATATCTTCATCAAGATTCCAGCCACGCAGGAAGGGTTGCAGGCGATCGAGCAATGCATCTTCGACGGGATCAATGTCAACATCACCCTGCTGTTCTCGGTCAAGGTGTATGAGGATGTCGCCCGCGCATACCTCCGTGGGCTGCAGCGCCGGATCAACGATGCCAAGCCGGTTGACGTTGCCTCGGTGGCGAGCTTCTTCGTCAGCCGGGTCGACACGGCCGTCGACAAAGTGCTCGAACAGAAAATCGCCGCCGCCAAAGATCCGGCAGAGCGTGAGCGGCTGCAGAGGCTGCTGGGGAAGGCGGCGGTTGCGAACGCCAAGATGGCGTACCAATCGTTCCTACGGATCTTCAACGAGCCGGAGTTCGCCGAGCTGCGGCGCAAGGGCGCCAGCGTCCAGCGCTGCCTCTGGGCCAGCACCGGGACCAAGAACCCCAATTACAGCGACGTCATGTATATCGAGGAGCTAATCGGGCCGGAGACGGTGAATACGATGCCGCAGCAGACCATGATGGCCTTCAAAGAGCACGGCGAGGTTCGCGTCAGCCTGCTCGAGAATGTCGACGGGGCCCGCAAGGTCTTGCGCGACCTGGAGGCCGCCGGCATCGACATGGACAAGGTCACCTATGACCTCCAGGTCGACGGCGTGAAGCTCTTCGCCGACTCGATTACCAAGCTCCTCGACGAGATCGCCAACAAGAAGCAGCGGCTCAAGGGCGGCGACGTGGGAGCCCACGAGGCGCAGCTCGGCGCCGTCGAGGGAGCCGTCAAGAATCGGTTGGTCCAGCTCGAGCAGGCTGCGGTCGTCCGGCGCATCGCGGAGAAGGACGCGGGGCTGTGGGCGTCGAACGGGTCCGGCGAGAAAGAAGAGATCAAGAACCGCCTCGGTTGGCTGCAGGTCGCCGACCTGATGGAAGAGCGGGTTTCGGATCTGGAGGGCCTTCGGAAAGAGCTGGTGGCCGAGGGCTTTACCGATTGCGTCGTGATGGGGATGGGGGGCAGCAGCCTCGCGCCCGAGGTGTTCCGGCAGACCTTCGGTGCGCCCACGGGCGCGCTCAACGTTCATGTGCTCGACACCACCGACCCCGCCGCGATCGTCGCGCTGCAGGCGGCGATCGACCTCAAGCGAACCGTGTTCGTCGTGGCCTCCAAGTCCGGGACCACGCTGGAGACGCTTTCGCATTACCGGTATTTCTGGCAGCAGAGCGGCCAGAAGGGTAAGCAGTTCCTGGCCATCACCGATCCCGGAACGACGCTGGCCGACGAAGGAAATCGGCGGGGCTTCCGACGGGTTTTCCTGAACCCGGCCGACATCGGCGGTCGCTACTCGGCCCTTTCCTATTTCGGCCTGGTGCCGGCGGCGCTCGGTGGCGTCGACCTGGCCGGGCTGCTCGCCCGGGCCGCGACCATGGTGCAGGCCTGCTCAGGAGCGGGGCCGGTCGAGCAGAATCCAGGCGTTTGGTTGGGAGCCGTCTTCGCCGAGGCAGCCTTGGCAGGCCGGGACAAAGTCACCATCATCGCCCCGCCGGCGCTGCACAGCTTCGGCATGTGGGCCGAGCAGTTGATCGCGGAGAGCACCGGCAAAGCGGGCAAGGGGCTGGTCCCGGTCGCGGATGAGGCGCTGGGCGCGCCGCAGGTCTACGGCAGCGATCGGCTCTTCGTTCGGCTCGCGCTCGCAGGTGGCGAAGACCCGAGTGCCGGTCGGCTCGCGGAGCTCAGCAAGGCGGGCCACCCGGTGGTGACGCTGAAAGTGAGTGATCCCTTGGGCTTGGGAGCCGAATTCTTCCGCTGGGAGTATGCGATCGCGGTCGCCGGCGCGATTCTCGGCATCAACGTCTTCGACCAGCCCAACGTGCAGGAGGCCAAGGACCTCACCAAGAAGGTCCTCAGCGAAGGCAATCCGCCAACCACGGGGGACGGTATCCGGTGGGCCGGCCAGCAAGGCGCGACCCTGGAAGCGGCGATCCAGGCCCTGCTCGCTCAGGTCCGTCCGGGCGACTACGTCGCGCTGCTGGCGTTCATCGCACCCGACGCCAAAAACGATAGCCCCCTGAACGCGATTCGGCTTGCGATCCGTGACAAGTATCGGGTCGCGACGACGGTGGGCTACGGGCCGCGTTACCTGCACTCGACCGGTCAGCTCCACAAGGGCGGGCCGAATACCGGAGTCTTCCTGCAGATCGTCGGCGATGATCCAAGGGACATCCCGATTCCGGGCGAGCGATTGTCATTCGGTGTCCTCAAGCAAGCCCAGGCGCTCGGCGATTTCCAGGCCTTACGCAACCACGGCCGGCGAGTGCTTCGCGTCCAGCTACATGATGTCGCTCAGGGTCTGGTCAAGATCGGGCAAGCGGTGGGCGCGACGGCAGGTGTTGCCTAGATGCAGCTCGGCCTGATCGGGTTGGGCCGCATGGGGTCGGGGATGACCCTGCGGCTGCTCCAGGGTGGCCACCAGGTGATGGTGTACGACCGCGTCGCGGCGGCCGGTGCCGCGCTGGCGGGCAAAGGCGCGACCGTTACCGGCAGCTTGGAAGACCTCGGCCAGAAGCTCAAGGCGCCGCGCATCCTCTGGTTGATGATTCCCGCCGGCCCGCCGGTGGATGACGCGATTCAGCGGTTGTCGGGCACGCTCTCGCCCGGGGACATCATCATCGACGGGGGCAACTCGAATTACAAAGACTCGATCCGCCGGGCGGAGACGCTGCGCTCGCAGCAGATCGAATTTCTGGACGTCGGGGTCAGCGGCGGGATCTGGGGCCTCAAGGTTGGCTTCAACCTGATGGTCGGCGGCAACCAGGCGGTCTTCAAACAGGCCGAGCCGATTTTTCAGACGCTGGCGCCGACCGACGGCTACGCCTACGTCGGCGCGTCTGGGGCCGGGCACTACGCGAAGATGGTGCACAACGGGATCGAGTATTCGATGCTGCAGAGCTACGCAGAAGGATTCGAGATCCTCAAAGCCGCGCCCTTCGGCTTCGACCTCGCCCAGCTGACCCGGCTCTGGAACCATGGCAGCGTGATTCGCTCCTGGCTGCTCGAGTTGGCCCAGAATGCCTTCGAGCGAGACCCCGAGCTATCCCGGATCCGCGGCTACGTCGAGGACTCGGGCGAAGGGCGTTGGACGCTTGAGGAAGCGATCGATCATGCGGTCCCGGCTCCGGCGCTCGCGATGAGCTTGTTCATGCGCTACCGCTCCCGCCAGGACGACTCGTTCAGCGCCAAGGTGCTGGCCGCGCTGCGCAACGAGTTCGGCGGGCATCCGGTCAAAGCCGAGTAACGCCATGGCCCAGGCCGTCACGACACCGCTGACCCAGAACATCCTGCGGGACGGGTTGATCTTGCCGCGCACGCCCGACCCGGCGGCCATGGTGATCTTCGGCGCCTCGGGCGACCTGACCGCGCGCAAGCTCATGCCCGCCCTCTACAATCTCGCGCTCAACCGCTACCTGCCATCCGGCTTCAGTGTGATCGGCGTCGCCGACACCGCCCTCACCGAGGACGAGTACCGGGCCCACATGGAGCAGGCGGTGCAGAAGTTCTCGCGCACCCAGCCGGTCGATCGCGCCGTCTGGCAGAACCTCGCCGAGGGCATCTCCTACGTGCGGATGCCGTTCGACGACGAGAGCGGGTACGGCAGGCTCGCCGCCGAGCTCGACCGCCTGGATCGCGAGCGGGGCACCGCCGGCAACCGCGTCTTTTACCTCGCCACCGCCCCCCAGTTCTTCTCGGTGATCATCGACCGGCTCGGATCCTCGGGCATCGCCAAGGCCGGCGAGGGCTGGAAACGCGTCGTGGTCGAGAAGCCCTTCGGCAACGACCTGAAGAGCGCCCAGGGGCTGAACCAGGCGATCCACTCCGTGTTCACGGAACAGCAGATCTTCCGCATCGATCACTACCTCGGCAAAGAGACGGTGCAAAACGTCCTGGTGTTCCGCTTTGCCAATGGGATCTTCGAACCGATCTGGAACCGCCGCTATGTCGACCACATCCAGATCACGGTGGCGGAGGACATCGGCATCGAACGCCGGGGCAAGTACTACGAGAACGCGGGTGCACTGCGCGACATCTTCCAGAATCACCTGTTGCAGCTTCTCAGCATCGCGGCCATGGAGGCGCCGCCGAACTTCGACGCGGATTCGGTGCGCGACGAGAAAGTCAAAGTTCTGAAATCGATCCACCCGATCGACGTCGCCAAAGACGTCATCCGAGGCCAGTACGGCCCGGGCTGGGTGGGCGGCCAGCAGGTGCCGGGCTACCGGCAGGAGCTCAACGTCTCGCCCCAGTCGACCACGGAGACCTTCGTCGCGGTCCGCCTCAAGATCGACAACTGGCGCTGGGCGGAAACGCCCTTCTATCTGCGCACCGGCAAGCGCCTGCCGAGCCGCGCCTCCGAGATTGCGATCCAGTTCAAGAACCCGCCGCACTTACCGTTAGTCATGCGCATCCAGCCGCACGAGGGGGCCTCGTTGAAGATCGCGGCCAAAATTCCAGGCCCGGTGATGCGATTGCGTACGGTCAATATGGACTTTTTTTACGGCTCGTCTTTCATGGTGGAGTCGCCCGACGCCTACGAGCGTCTGGTGCTCGACTGCATGTTGGGCGATGCGACCCTCTTTGCCCGGGAGGATGAGGTAGAGCGTGCCTGGGGACTGGTCGACCGAATCGAGGCCGGCTGGGCGTCGCAGTCACCGCCGCCGTATCCCAACTATGCTGCCGGCGAATGGGGACCGCCCGAGGCCGACGCCCTGATCGAGCAGGACGGCCGGCGCTGGCGGCGGCCATGATGCAGAATCACAGCGAGCTGAGCGCCCGGACCTTTGTCGACGTACATGCCATCCAGGAAGAGCTCGACCAGGTCCGCTGGGGCCTGCATGACGGGGCGGGGAGCGAGGCGGCCCAACACGCCGCGGCCGAAGCCCGCGCCAGCGTCCTCAACCTGATCGCGGTCGTTGGCAATGAGCCCGAGCTGGGCGCGATCTCCAGCGTGCTCGACCGTCTCTCCATCACCAACCCCTCACGCACGCTGATCCTGCTCGCCCAGCACACCCGCGAGGCCGACAAGCTCGAGGCCCAGGTGTCAGCCCAGGAGCGAACCGAAAGCGGCCACCGCGTCAGCACCGAGCGCGTCATTCTCCACGCGCACGGCGAACCCGCCCGGCACCTGGCCAGCCTGGCGGCGCCGCTGCTGATTCCTGATCTTCCGGTCATTCTCTGGTGGCCCGGGCGCCCTCAGTTCGACAACCCGCTGTTCGACGACCTCTGCGAGTTGGCCGATCGGCTCGTCGTCGATACCGACGAGGGTTTCGACGATGCCGATCTGACCCGGTTACTCGAAGTGGCTCGGCGGCCGAAGGCGCGGGCATCCATCGGCGACCTCAACTGGGCCCGGCTGATCGCCTGGCGACACGTGGCGGCGCAATTTTTCGATATGCCGGCGATGCTCCGTCGTCTGGCCCAGATTCACGGCGTCTCCGTATTTCACGGCAGCGATGGGTCGACGGCCCAGGCACGATTGCTGGGCGGCTGGATCCGCAGCCGGATGGCGACGGTCGGCATCGACGTCCCGATTGAATTTCGACCGGATGATTCGCTCGAGCACGGCGTCCGCCGCTTCCTTATCTATACCGGGGGCGATGAGGGTCCGGCCCGTTTCAGCATGATCCGGCATCGAGGAGGCCGGCTCTCCACGCATATCCGGCTTGGCGATCAGGACGTTGCCGAGCGAACCGTCCGGTTGGAGTCGCGCGCCATCGAGGAACTGCTCAGCATCGAGTTGACCCTCCCGGGCCACGACGTGCTGTTCGAGCAGGCG
>Ga0209471_1001673_pt1 | contig 13039 bp, 9 predicted proteins | sample GraSoiAngelo_128_FD_185885 | JGI IMG/M metagenome (GOLD analysis project Ga0209471, IMG submission 185885) | Grasslands soil microbial communities from the Angelo Coastal Reserve, California, USA - 14_0927_12_20cm (SPAdes) (version 2) | ecosystem: Environmental > Terrestrial > Soil > Grasslands ...
TCGATTGCGGCTCAATCATTTACGATAACGCTTGCGGTTTCCAGCCAAACGAGCGGCGGCCCAACTCCTACAGGCACTGTGGGTTTCAGCTTGGATGGGGCATTTCTTGCGGACGTGCCAATGGCCAACGGCTCGGCCAGCTATACCTTCACCGGGCTTCTAATCCCGATCCAGCACACCATTACGGCGACTTACAATGGCGACAGCAATTATGCGCCGAAGAGTTTTTCGGTCGAACATACGGTTCAGGCCCCAACCTACTCCACACAGACAATATTGAGCGCAACGCCTGCTACGTTAATGACCAGCCAAACTGTCCGTCTTTCGGCCACGGTTACCGGTGCAGTGCCGGTGCCTGCGGGGATCGTCACATTTTTCGACGGGAGCAACTCGCTCGGGGCTGCGACGATCAATTCAGCCGGCGTAGCGTACTTGGATACGGCGTTGCTGGTGGCGGGCGTGCACACTCTCTCAGCAGAATTTCAAGGCTATACGCAGTATGGTTTCAACACCACAACCCCGTTCGTCGCGGCGATTTTCTCGCCCAGCACCTCCTCCTCCGTAACTGTGACGGTGACTTCCATACCCACTGTGACGTCGCTTGTCGCTTCTTCGAGTTCACCAACCGCCGGCACCGTGGTGACCTTTACTGCCCAAGTCAATTCGAATGCCGGCACACCTTTTGGCGGTACCACTTTTTACGACGGGAAGGTTTTGCTCGGTACGCTTTCGTTAGATGCCGCCGGAAGCGACAGTTTTAGCACGGCGTCTCTGGCCGCCGGCCCGCATTCCATCACGGCCACCTTCCACGCGAATGGCCCCTTCGCTGGAAGCACTTCTGCGCCCATTAGCATTTCCATGTTGGCAGCCCCGGCTACGGCGATTGCGACGCTTGTTTCCTTGGCCCCAGAAGCAAATCCGCCCGACAACCGATCAACTTTGGTTGCAAATGTCAGCGCGCCGAAAGGGGCGCCCACCGGGATCGTGACTTTTCTCGATAGTGGAACTATTCTGGGGACAGCCGTAACAAATCAATCCGGATTGGCAACTCTGCGAGTCGGTACACTGGGAAGCGGGTTTCACAGCTTTACCGCAAGTTTTGCAGGTGCCTCCGAGTTCGCCCCAGGTGTATCACCGGCACTCTACGACCAGTGGTCAGAAACGGGGCCCGGATTCACAGTGACCCTTGGCGCTCGAACTCTCAGCGTTAAGTCCCCCGGTTCCCAATCGCTGCAAATCAGCATTGAGCCGCTCTCCGCTTTCCGACAGCAATTGCAACTATCGTGTGCTGGCGGTCTGCCAGAAGGATACGACTGCACTTTCTCGCCAGGCACGCTAAACGGCGGAGGAGTTTCGACATTGACAATTCAGCCCATTGCGACGAGCGCTCAAGGGTCCTCACGCATTGCTCTTTTGTACGGACTGACTTTCGGGGTGCTTTCGTTTGCCCTACTCGGTAGCCTGACTCGGCGCTCGCGCGGCCTGTTATTGCTGGTAATTGCGACCTGTTTCCCGCTTTGCTTCCTGAATGGCTGTAGCACGGCCTATTCGGAGAGCGAAACCCAAAGGTCGGTTTTGACAATTCGGGCAGAATCGGGAACGGGGTCGCAGATGATTGTTCATTCCACTCAAGTTACCTTGATTTTGACGCATGCGAAGTAGGTCGCTCGAAGGATTTGGTCTTGCGAAACAATTAGGCAAGGGATTGTGCGACCGAGACCTCGTCCGAGAACTCCTGGATCACGTGGCGAGGCTTGAGAGCACTTGTCACTTTTACTAGACACCGTAGGAACAAGGTTAGGGGCCATCAAGGCGCTTCCTGTATCCGCGCGAGGCTAGTTTTTGCCGATCGTCCCCCCGCTTAGCTAGCTGGCCGGCAAGCAGGGCTTTCACACGATTAAAGCCAAGCTCAGCGGCTGAACGCGAACGGTCGAATCAGCATATTGTGAGTCATTAGCGTTGAGTTTTTGGAGCATCTTTGGAGCAACCTAAGAGGCGCCTCAAATTCATAAGCGCAACCGAAGCAACGACTTAGATTGAATTTACGCTTGCTTTGCAAGCAGGGGGTCGCCGGTTCGATCCCGGCCACGTCCACCAACCGCTTTGCTGTCAACAAAATAGCGTCCGAGTTTTTGCGGCGTACCTCCTTCTGTTGAAGTGGGGTCGCGGGTTCGAAGCTGGGTTCCCAGGCCTGGATCTTCGATTCCAAAAGACTTGCTAGATTCGTCTCTACCCGAACCTCTCATTTTTTCCCCACTGTGCACGGACTGTGCAAAATAGCGCCGATTTGAGCCACTGTGCACAATCATCGGGAGTATGTGTGGCAACCAAATTAGGTTGTATATGTATTTAGCAACCAGAATAGGTTGCTCTAGCTTTAGGCAACCTTATTAGATTGACATAGCTTCGAATGCCCGTATGATATGAGCATGGCGCCGACCAGGAAAAAAGAGGCACTTCGTAGCGAGCCTTGCCTTGCTCTCATCGGAGACATGGTGGGCTCGCGTGAATTGCTTCCCAGCCGACGCCCAAAGATACAAGAAAGGTTCAGAGAATTTATTCAATATCTCAATAAGAAGTACGCGAAAGACATCTTGGCGAAGTTCGTCATTACCCTCGGCGACGAATTTCAAGGCCTGCTCTTGTCAGCAACACCTGTTCCCGACTTGATGTGGGACATTGACCAGCGATTCTCCGATCGCGACCTGAGAGTGGGTGTCGGATTCGGGGTCTTGACTACACCCATCCAAGAAGAGGCCATAAATGTCGACGGACCCGCGCTCTATAACGCGCGGGCGGCAATAGAGAACGCAAGGCGCAAAAGATCCTTGGGTGGGGTCTTTTTTGGCTTCGGCGAGGCCGATCAAGTGATGAATGGCATCGCTCACCTTCTGTCCTTCCACCGTTCCGAGCTTACACAACAACAGCTTCGCATCGCTGAACTTATGCGCGAAGGGCGCACTCAACTGGAAGCCGCGGAGCACCTGAAGATCAGCCGACAAGCGGTTAGCAAACAGGTAAAGTCTATGGGCTGGAGAGCATATGCCGAAGCAGAACAAGCTTGGCGAGTCTTTATCGAAAAATGGGTAAATCCAGCATTAGAGAAAAAACGTGCCAAGAATCATCATTAGCGATCAGTTTTTGATGTGGTCCGAATTGTTCGCGCTGTGGTCCATCGTGTCTTACGGAATCACGGCCGATCCCCTGCCCGAGGATGCGGACGGAGTCACGTTCAAATGGCAAATTTGGCGCTGGGCTCTGCTTTTGAGGATCGTGGTCGCAGCAGTTTTCTCCTATTGGATCTGCCGCTCCGTCATTGTCAGCGCTTGGCTGGCTACATTGATCGCCATTCAACCGTGGTTCCGATTCCGAAGTCCTAAGAAGTGGACGGCCGAACTCGAGATAGTAGTAGTGGTTCTAAATCTACTTTTTGACTTTGCCTTCATAAGACACTTCGATCTACACATGCACGCCCATCTTTCGTTGCCCATCTCTCGCGAACAAATATCGGCAATTTCCATTGTGAGCGGTGTCTTGCTATTCGTCATTCGAGGTGGAACATACATCGTCCGCGGATGTCTCCGCAAAACCGAAACTCTTCCGCAACTTACATTGCGCGGCACGGAAGCAGATAGCGATACCGGAACGAAGAGATTTGATCTAGTGGAGATGAACCGCGGCCGCCTGATTGGAAATCTGGAGCGCTTGGTTCTAACCCTGGTCGTGGTTGCGGGGAGTTATGCGGCGTTGGGCTTTCTCGTCGCAGCAAAGGGCCTAATTCGGTCAGAGGAACTCCAGGAGCGGGAATTTGCGGAATACTTCCTGGTGGGCTCCTTATGCAGCGTCTTGGTTGCCCTGTGTGCCGGCCTGGTCATAAGGTACACGCTTCTAGCATTATGGCCGGAGCTTTTGACGCTACAGATGGGATCCTAAACTTGCAACACCCAGGTTTTTCCGATGAAAGAACGATGGCCCGGTCGAACCAACCTGATATCGGTATAGGCCACTGTGAACCACTAGAGTGAGACAGTTTGATGATGCAAACTTTGCGGCAGTGACCTGCCCCGCATTTTGAGACAACCGCGAAGTTGAATCCGAGAAACAGGCACCGGCGCTAAAAGACAACATCGCGGCGGACGAGCGTCTGGTCGCCAGAATGGCGCTGTACCTGATCTGGCGGACGCGGGAAGGGTGCGGTTCCAGACAGCGACGGAAGGCCGCGAAAGATCGATCACAGTTAGCTGCAGAGGGCCAGTGGACTGCTGTGTGAGTTGCAGTGCCATTCCTTCCGAAGGCAGATTGCAGTAATGCAGTACCCATTCATGAGGCTTGCGACGCGCTTCACGTGTGTCGCCGTAAGGTTTTCCATCGACTTGCACGGAAGCAATCCGGTCCAGCGGCGCGGAGAGCACGATTTCCGGGGCGCCGCGAGGGGAAGTCACGCGTAAATGCAAGGTACGCACGCCCGCATCGCGCGTTTCGCGCAGCAATGCGATTTCCGGGGGGCGCAGGGAGAGAATGGGTGCAGGCCCTTGCAGATACGAAGATGAATCCCAAGGTGCGAACGAAGAGAGTTTGCCCTGGACCGGACGCGAACCGACATATTGCGAAGACCAGGTATCGGCTTGGGCAGCATCATTGGCCCAAAGGGCTAATTTGCGATCGGAATCCAAAGCGTACAACATGCTGCTGGGCATGGGATGCACAAAGGAATAGCGTGTGACCGCGGCACCAACGAGGAACAAAAGCAATGCCGAGACGGCGCTGATGGTCAGGAGTTGAGTCAGCCAGGTACGGCGAACTTCTTCTATGGCCGGAGCGAGCGACACAAGAAATAAGGCAAGTGTGAGTCCAGTGGCAGAGCCGCCTGCCACCGTAAGGCCGAGCGCTTCGAAAAAGCTGCCGATCATGCTGACGAAAATCAGCAGGGCCGGGATTGAAATCAACAGGATCAGTAGAACGCGGCGAAGCGGGATCTTCTCCGCAGAACCATCTTGGATCAAGAACGGCGCAAGCGCGAGGGCCAGTGCCGGCCAGGCAGTGACAAAGCTTGCGCCGGGGAGCCACCAGGCAAAAGCGACGCTAGCGATCAACAGGAGCAACCCCGAAGAGAGAATCAGTGAATCTGGCGAGAGCCAACGTCGTAGAAATAAAATCAACAAAACCCAAAGCGCGAAAATCAGAACTATCAAGGCGCCGAAGTAAAATGCGCTTTCATAGACGGGACCAGAGGGGAGCAGTGAACCATGCAAACGTTCGATGCCCTCGACGAATCCAAAGCCGACGGCCGAAATCGCCACAGTTGTCACAAACAAGGCGAGCGCCCCGAGCAGGACTGAGAACAGGGTGGCTGAGCCGCAGCGCAATACTCGTCGAGCGCTAGTAACCCACGCGAACAAAACAAGAGCCAGAATCGGCCAGCGCCACCAACCTGCGTAGTGAACGAAAACTCCAATTGGCAGCGAGAAGAACACTGCGTCAGGAGCGTTCAATTTTCTGAGGTCGGAATCGCCGAACTTCCGGGTCAGTGCGAGCGCAATCTCTCCCAACTGCTGGAGGCTGCCTCGATTGAGTGTCAGCGGATTATCGAGTGGCGAGTGATAGGCCTCCACGTGTCCAATAAATGCGAAATTCGGTCCGCCCTTGCCGGCACGCTTGAAGATAGTCATGTCCGTGTCGTTGGGCATACGCTTGTAAACCTCGTAACCGAGCGAGGAACCTTGCGCGCGGGGATAAGCGCCAGCGAGGGCAGCGGCGACCGCTCCGTTGCCGGAAGAGGTCTCGAGCAACGTTTGGACTTGGCCGGAGTTGCCGCGAGCCTCGAAATTGAGAGAGAGGCGCACGTCGCGCGCCCAGGGATGCTCAGCAACGAAGGCAGAAGCTCCAAGCAGCCCAACTTCTTCGCCATCCGTAAATAAACAAATTACATCGTTTTGAAGCGGGGGACCTGCGCGGAGAGCGCGAAGAGTTTCGAGCAAGGCGGAGACCCCTGCGCCATCGTCGCCCGCACCTGGGGCGCTGGGCACGGAGTCGTAGTGAGCGGCGAGTAGAACGGCGTCGCGTGCGCCTGCAGAGCCTGGAATGCGCGTCAAAATATTCTCGATGCGCCCAGCGACTTCGTAGAGCAGAGTGATGCCGGTGGTGCGCTGGATCTCCGCATTGAGTCCCAAAGCGGTAATTTGCGAAACGATGTAATCTCGTGCACGATCGTGCGCCGCGCTGGCGAGCGGGTGAGGCTCGTGCGCAAAAGCGAATTCGTGGGCCATGGCGCGGTCTGCGGAGAAAACGGCAACGGGCGCGGAAATGGGAAAGGGATGAGGCGGACTGCCGAGGAGCACAAACGCGGTGCCAATCGTAATCAGAGCGGCGAACAAGATCAACGCGGCTACTCGTGGCTTCATGGCTGGGCTCCGGATTCCATTCGAATAGTGGATGCGAGAGCATAGCACGTGCCATTCCCGTCGCTTACTGTCGCTATTCCTCTTGCGCCTAAAGAACTTGGTTGATATCGCGACTGAGAGGCTTCACGCTGCGGAACTCGAGAAGATAGGATTAGCGGTCGGACATCGGGGAGGAGCTGCCGCATGGGGATGCAGCGGTTTGCGTCCGAGACTCTGGATTCGCCGAACTTTGAAGTGCAGCGTCGCAGACTCGCAATAAAATCGCGGCTGCTATTGGCTGGAATCTCGAAACAACGATCGAGTAACCACTGTGTACGAAGTGTGCAAAAATCCAACGTTTTCATGCCATTGGACATAGCTTTGAGCGAGAAGCAGATTCCCCGATTTGTTGGAAATGTTAGTAGTTAGAAGTAGTGGATAGAGGGGTTGGAGTTGACTCCCGTGCTTTGCAAGCAGGGGGCCGCGGGTTCGAGTCCTGCCACGTCCACCAACCAGCTAACCTATTAAATTGAGATATTCACACGTTGACACTCGTACTACATTGTGGTAGTATCACAAGGTGATATTCATTGAGTCCCGGCCCTTTACCCGACGGCTCTACCAGCTCGGTGGCGCTGCCGACGAATTGCTGAGGGCGATTCAAGGAGAGCTCATGAAGAAGCCGGACCGAGGCGACAGGGTTCCTGGCCTCGGTGGTGTGCGCAAAGCCCGTATTGCGAATCCCGGCCGTAGCAAGGGAAAACGTGGTGGCTACCGCTATTTGTACTTGTATCTGGAGAAGAGGCAGCACATCCACTTGCTGATTCTGCTCGATAAGAACGAGCAGGAGGATGCCACAGAAGAACAGCGCAAGCAGATGCGGGAGTGGGTCACACAGATCAAGAAAGCATCGGGAGGCTAAACATGGCTAAGAAAATCAAAGTGAACATCTTCAACGATATGAGGGAAGCCCTTCACGATGTAGCGGCCTACGAGCGCGGCGAGGTTGTGAACCTGCGCGTCACGCGTGTTCCGGCGCGGCCGCGACAAATTTCTCCTCGGGAAATTCGCCGCATCCGACAGGCGCTCAACGCCAGTCAGCCGCTTTTTGCTAAGTACTTGAACGTAAGCCCGAACGCAGTGCGAAGCTGGGAGCAAGGCACGCGTCGTCCGCGACAGGCCGCGCTGAAACTTTTGACGATCGCTAGGAAAAACCCTAAAGCCCTGCTGGTGGCATGAGTGCAGTCAACACGAGGCGGGCGCAAACAATTGCAGGCCGAGTTCCGAGGTTGGGAACAGACGGCGGCCATCATGGGGCGATTCTTTGTTCTGAAGGAGGAAGATCTAAAATGAGACCTCTTCGGCGATTCTTGAAACGGCTGAGCTCCTGGGCCAGAACCCAGCAGGACGAGGAGCGGTTGCGGGCGGAGATCGAAGAACATCTCGCGATGCATGAATCCACGTCTTGCCGGATACCGGACCGACCAACTCTCGCTACTTTACCGGCGCATCCACGATTCGATAGCAAGCGTTCCCGGCGTATCTTCGGTCGCTCTCTGCCAATACGCACCGCTAAGCGGCGGTGCTTGGGGTAATGGCGTTTGGGTAGATGGACAGCCCCCTCCCGGGCTACGGATGACTACTTCGCCTGGTGGGATCGAGTTACGGCGGGATATTTCGAGGTCATCGGAAACCCGATCATCCGAGGGCGCGGCATCTCCGAAGAGGATACATCGGCTTCGCGAAACGTAGCAGTCATCAATGAGGCGTTTGCACGAAAGTTTTTCAAGGATGAAGATCCGATTGGCAAGCACTTCGGCCGCGAGCCGGGAGCCAGCCGTCAATTCGAAGTGGTGGGCGTCGCTAGCACAAGCCGAATACGCGCGGAGCAATCAGGGCTCGCTTTTCCTGCATGACATTGTCATTTTTGCCGGGCCCGGACCTGGCCTGTCCACCGCGCGGGTACGCGAAGCCATGGCTTCGGTAGACCCCAATATGCCGATCATTTCGATTCGCACTTTGAGAGAGCAAGTGGCCGGCCAGTTCAGCCAGCAGCGGCTGATCGCACGACTCACTTCGTTCTTCGGAGTTCTTTCGCTTGTCTTAGCTTCGATTGGGCTGTATGGAGTTACCGCCTACAACGCCGGACTGCGTGTCGGCGAAATTGGTGTGCGCATGGCGCTCGGCGCCGATCGCGGCGACATTGTTACCCTGGTGCTCCGTGGGGCTTTGATGCTAATCGTCTTGGGACTACTAATCGGCCTCCCGCTGACTTTCGCGGCAGGAAAAGTCCTCGGCAGCCAGCTCTACGGAATGAACACATACAATCCGGTGGTCACGTCAGTGGCCGTCCTGGCGCTCGGGTTGTCGGCGATGTTGGCATCCCTCATTCCAGCCTTTCGGGCGAGTTTGATTTCGCCGTTAGATGCATTGCGAGTGGAGTGACCAGATCGCAGCTCGGCGACGAGTGTGCCAATACTTGACCCGCGCCTACCTGTTCCGCTGACGATTGCAACCGGACATAAATAAATAGCCGGCGGTTCTAGGCGGGTGACGGGCTACTCGCAAGTAATGGACATCCCGGATGAAGGCGCTACTCCGTAAGACTGCCCGTTTTGGAGCATCTTTGGAGCAACCTAAGGGATGCTCGAGGCTGATAAGCGCAACCGAAGCAACGACTTAGATTGAATGCACGCCTGCTTTGCAAGCAGGGGGTCGCCGGTTCGATCCCGGTCACGTCCACCAAATCTCTGCGCGAATTCAATCGATTGCTCCTGGACGTTTAGCCAGCCTTGAGGCCTTTTAGCATTTTGGGAAATGTACCTTCGTGCAGATGGATGGTGTGCCGCTGAGCAGATCCGTCGATGTGGGTGAGTGTCCCCAGACCTGGCCGTGACAAGTGCGAGTGGCAACGTCGAAAAAGGTAAGATGGCGGCGCCCCTCATTCCGCGCAAACTCTTGTTGCTAAACGACTTGCGACCGTTTATGCTCACTCAATACATGCACCCCGGAAGCGTTGCTGCGTCTCCCCCGGCCTTGCTTTGGCCCCCTGCCAAACGGCTGCGACGGCTTTTTTTGACCCTGCTTCTCGCGCTGATTCCTGCCCCCATTTCGGCTCAGCAATCGCACAAAGATGCGAGCGCCGGACTCGAGCCAATTCGCTCCTATATCTCCGCCGGATGGAACACACTCTCCCGTTCTCTTTCTGACTGTGCCACCTTCAGCGATACAAAACTGACCACCGCGCCACAGCTTTATCTTCCGGCTGACTTTCCCGTGCCGGAATCCGTGAAGCAACTCGAGACTCGCTGCAAGATTCAGGTTAGAAATCTGCCCCCGTCCGCCAGTCATCTGGGACCGAGCGCGGCTCAAGCGATTGATCCTCCCGGCTTGCTCTACCTGGAGAACCGCTACGTCGTCCCCGGCGGAAGGTTCAACGAAATGTACGGATGGGACAGCTACTTCATCATCGTCGGACTTCTCCGCGATGGCCGGCTCGATCTTGCCCGCGACATGGTGAACAATTTCCTGTTCGAAGTCGAGCACTACGGCGCCGTTCTGAACGCCAACCGGACCTACTACCTCACGCGGTCCCAGCCTCCTTTCCTGACTTCCATGATTCTGGGCGTCTACGGTGCGCAGAAGGCCGCGGGCCATGAAGATCGCAAGTGGCTGGAAAAGGCTTACCAATTGGCTGTCAAGGATCACAGCCTGTGGGTTGCGGAACCTCATCTCGCCGGTTCCACAGGTCTTTCGCGTTATTTCGATTTTGGAGATGGCCCCGCGCCCGAAAGCGTGAAGGACGAGACCGGTCACTATCGCGAAGTGGTTGCCTACATCCTGTCTCATCCGGAAGTAGACCAGAGCCTCGTCGTTAGAAAAGGGCCCGGGCAAACTGCCTCCTCAAGCGCCGGCTCGACGTACTCCCTTCGGGTTTGCGACGTTGCCCGCACGATGGCCAAAACGGATTGCACCGTCGCCGCAGACGTGGTGTTGAGCGCGGACTTCTACAAGGGCGACCGCTCCATGCGCGAATCCGGCTATGACATTTCCTTTCGCTTTGGCCCGTACGGAGCCGGAACGCATCATTTTGCCCCGGTCTGCCTCAATAGCCTGCTTTATAAGTCCGAAAAAGATCTCGAAGAGATAAGCAAGCTTCTGGGCCGCAAAGAAGACGCGGAACAGTGGCAGAAACGCTCAGAAGAACGCAAAGCAGCCGTCCAGAAGTATCTTTGGAATAGCCAGCGCGGCTTGTTTGTCGACTACGACTTCGTGCATCAGGCGCAATCGTCCTACGATTATGTGACGACTTTTTTTCCACTGTGGGCAGGTATCGCGACTCCGGAACAGGCGCAGGCGCTCATCAAGCATCTTCCTACGTTTGAGCAGCCCGGCGGACTGGTCATGAGCCCTCACGAAACGGGCGGCCAGTGGGACTTCCCGTACGCCTGGGCGCCCGATCAGCTGATTGCTGACGAAGGCTTGCGGAAATACGGATTCAACAAGGAAGCCGACCGCGTCTCCTACGAATTTCTCTCCACCGTGGCGGAAAATTTCCGGCGCGACGGAACCATTCGGGAAAAATACAACGCGGTCACGCGCTCGTCCGAAACCCAGGTGACCGCAGGCTACCACATGAACATTGTGGGCTTTGGCTGGACGAACGGAGTGTTCCTGGAGCTCCTGCACGAATTACCTGCGGAGATGGTACAGAAGCTCGCTGGCGAGCAGGGTAGCAGCGCGGCGGCTACGCATTAGGAGTAGTTGCCAGCGTGTGCTGGGAAAGCCGCTCCGGTGATTTTCCCAAGCGGTAAATACTCTGCTCAGGGTTTCGCGTCCTTCTGCACTTGCAACTGTTCCGATAATTTCAGTTCGCGCTCCGCTTCTTCCGTCCTGCCCAGTTCCCGGTAAGCCTGCCCAAGCAAATGATGCGGAATGGGGTTGTTGGGATCCATGGCCAGCGCGCGTTGCAAGGCGCGCACCGCAAGCGCGGTTTCGCCTTTTTTCTCCAGCACCTTGCCCATGAGGATGTACGGTCCCGTTGAAGTCGCATCCAGCCAAATGGATCGCTGCAGGAGTTTTTCTGCCTCCTCGTACTTTTGCTGTCGCGCATAAGCATCCGCTAGTTTGTAGTACACGGCAGCATCTCCCGGATTGAGCTCCAGTTCCTTCTGAAATTGTTCGGCAGCTTCCGGGAGGCGCGATTTGTAGAGATAGAGTTCGCCGAGCAGCAGGTGTACGCGCGGCAGTCTGGGATCAAGCTCCGCTGCCTTCTTCGCGTATTCCTCGGCGACGGGATCGTAATCTTGCCGAAGCAGCATGCGCGCCGTGAAGAGGTAACTCGCGGCCGAGTCCGTCGGCACGCCAAACATCTTTGCGAACGCCTTGCGCGCGCTGGCGTAATCCTTCGTCTGGATGTAGCAAATCCCCAGAATATAGGAAGCATCCACGTTCGCGCTGGAATACCACGTCTGCACCTTTTCCAGTGGACCAATGGCTTCCGCGGGCCGCCCAGCCAGGTAATACGATAGCCCCATCAGCTGAATCGCTTCGCTATCTCCCGGATCTTCCTCCAACGCCTTCTTGAAGCTCGCCACGGCTTTCAGAAAATCGCTCTTTTTGTAATAAGCGATGCCGATTGCGCGCACGATTCCGCGCCGCGCGGGCTCCGCTGCGGCAATGTTCTCAAGGAGTCGCAGCGCTTCGTCGTTTTTCCCCTGCTGCATCAGCCGCGTGGCTTGCTCCACGCTGGCGTCCCGCGTTGCCGAGGATGCACTGGGAGTTGAACCATCCTGCTTTGGCGCGGCCTGTTGCGCCTGCGATTCCGCGTGCAACACGACGCAGACGACAAGCGCGGCAGTTAGCAGGCGACCACGGATTGCGAGCAGCGTCATGCGGAAAATCCCGGCAGTACTTACGAAACGATTAGACCATAAAAAACGGGGAGCCTGTAAGGGCTCCCCGTCGGGGTGGTAAAGCGTCTTTTGTCTTTGTTAGAAAGAGAAACGCAGTCCAAACGTCAACAGCCGCATCGACGTGTTGTTTTCGATGTTGGTTATCCGTCCGGCATCGGTACCAGTGCAATCGATACACGTATTGCCCTGGGTGTAGTTGAAGCCCATGACTGGGTGGTTAAAGATGTTGTTGGCGTCCATGCGGAACTCCGCCTTGAAACGCTCCTTGATTGGGAAGTTCTTCGCGAGTGAGAGGTTCGACGTAAATAGATGCGGTCCGCGGAACGAGTCAAACCCGATGTTGCCGAGAGTACCAGCCGCCGGCCGGGAGAAACCCGGTCCCGTGGCCCCGTTGGTCGCCAACTCTGGAATCGGTGTGAACCAAGTCAGGAACCCGCCGGAGTCTCTCTTCACACCGAGAGGGAACGAGCCGGAGGCCCGATTGGGGCGGCAGACGTTGCTGACATCCTCGTCCGAGCCGCAGTCTTTGTAGCTTGGAGTCCACGGCAGACCCCCGCTCCAATCGGTGATGCTGGTCAGTCTCCATCCGCCGATGACATAGTCCGTCAGGGTGTTGGTTCCGCTCATGTACTTCTTGCCCTTGCCGAACGGCAACTCGTACAAAATGTTTGTTATCCACGCGTGATTGCGGTTGATGTTCATGGGGCCATAAGCAATCTTCGGATCGATGGCGAAATAGTCGCT
>Ga0209471_1001674_pt1 | contig 13031 bp, 10 predicted proteins | sample GraSoiAngelo_128_FD_185885 | JGI IMG/M metagenome (GOLD analysis project Ga0209471, IMG submission 185885) | Grasslands soil microbial communities from the Angelo Coastal Reserve, California, USA - 14_0927_12_20cm (SPAdes) (version 2) | ecosystem: Environmental > Terrestrial > Soil > Grasslands ...
GCGCGGCGAGCGGCAGGTGATCGGGATGGCCGTGCGTGACGAGAACGACGCCGACCGTCTTGCCCGAGAGACGCTTGTGGAGCGCAGCCAGGTGAGCCTCGTCGTCCGGACCTGGGTCGATGACGACGACCACCGGACCCGCGCCGGCGATCCACGTGTTCGTCCCCGGCCCCGTGTACGGTCCGGGGTTCGGGGCGACGACTCGAAGGACCTCCGTCAACGAGGGCGGTGCGCGGGCAGGTAGATGTCGGCGCCGTCGGGACGGCGGGCGTCCAGCCACCCGTCAAGCTGCGTATCGACGATCAAGCGGACGAGCGGTTCACCAAGCTCCGGCACGGCAGGCGGCTTCCGCTCCGCGCCCACCGAGACCTGGATCTTCCACCACGCCCCCATCGGCTCGGCGTCGACACGAAGGCCATTCCCCGCCAGCCAGTCCTTCAGCCGCGTGAAGGCTTCGACCAGGGCCGTCTCGCTGCCGATGACCGTCGCGTCGGAGGGCACATGGTTCGCCGCGTTGGGAATTGCAAGATTCAGCACCGCGCCCAGGACCACTCCCCGGGCGGTGTCCTTCGGCTCGACGGCCGCGGCCTCCAGGCCGGCTGCGCGCCGGCCCACCTCCTGGGCCTGCTCAAATAGGCCCTCGAGCAATTCAGGGCGCCCGAAGGCGGCATGCCGGGCCGATTCCTGCAGGGCCAGCACTGACGAACGAAGCTTGTGCCCGAGTCGTCCGAGGAGGTAATCGCGCTGCTCGTCGGCGATCCGCTGTCCGATCTCCGCGGCTTGGCGCGCCAGGCGCAGCCCGCCCTGCTCGGCCCAGCCCACGAGCCGGCCGTTGAGAACGAGCGGTTGCCAGTCTCCGCCGGGCGGTGGGAACTGCACGTCAGCTGGGCCGTGGCGCTTGTGGTCGGGCACCAATTCCATGCCGCCGCCGACGCGGACCCACATGGGCGTGGGGGCGCTCATAGAAGTGTCTAACGGAGAACTAGGTGCGAATCCGTGCAGGAACTGTGAACCTGAACGTCGTGCCGCGCCGATCGCTCGCGGCGACCCAGATCCGGCCTCCAAACGACCGCTCGACGACGAGGCGGCACAGGTAGAGCCCCAGGCCCAACCCGCCCTGGGAGCGGCTGCGCCCGGCGGGGCCCGTCTTCTCGAAGACGGTCTCCAGGGTCCCGGGCGGCAGGCCCGTGCCGTGGTCGGCGACGGTCACCTCGAGCCAGAGGCGCTGGACCTGGCGCGCTTCCACCTGCACGGGGCCGGTCGTGTACTCGAGCGCGTTGCCGATCAGGTTCGTCAGCACCTGTCCTAGGTGAGCCGGCTCGCAAAAGGCCGGAGGCAGGCCCGGCAGCAGGTTGATCTGCACCGCGGAGGTCCGTTCGGCGTAACGATGGTTCAGCACCGCTATCACGCCGCTCAGGGCCGAGGTGAGGTCGACCGGCTCCGGCGTCGGCTCGAAGTGACGCGTCTCCAGCTTGGCGATGATGAGCTGGCTTTCGACCAGGCTGAGCAGGCGGTCCGACGACTCGTACGCCTCCTGCAGCAGGGTGCGCCGGCCGGTGGAGTCGATGGTCTCGTCCCACTGCATGATCCCGGCAAGCGTGTTCTTCATGGCCGCAGCGGGGCTCCGCACCTCGTGTCCGATCGCGCGCAGCATCAGGTCCTTCGCCTCCAACGCGTGCCGCTGCGCGGTGACGTCCTCGTGCAGCGTGAGCACACCGGCGGGCTCGCCTTCGAGTCCAGGGATCACGACACGCCGCACGTGGACTGTGCGGTCGGGCTCCTTCATGCGCAGCTCGAGCGTGCCGTCGGAGTCCTCATCCTCCACGGGCATCGCGCCCGCTGCGTTGTAGATCTCCTCTGGCTTGCGGCCGGGCATCTCGGAGGCCTGCAGGCTGTAGATGGCTTCGATCTCCGGGTTGGCGTAGACGATGCGTCCACCCGCGTCCTCGAGCATCACGCCGACCGGCGAGTGGCGCAGGATCGCATTCATCATCCGGCGCTCACGGTCGAGGGCGTCGACGAGCTCGAGCTGGCCGAGAAGGACCGACGCCTGGCCGGCCAGCACCCCCGCGAGCCTCCGCGTCTCGGCGGCGCCCACAGTCATTCGCGCCACCAGCAAGCCGGCGAAGCGGCCTTCGACCTGGATCGGGATGGCGAACGCGTCTTGGGGCGAGCCGATCAGGTCGAGCAAGGCGCGAAGCCGGCGTCCGCCGGTCGACGCGTTCAGCGCGCGCAACAGCTGAGCGCTGTCGGTGACCGGAACCCGGGGCGAAACGTCGCCGTCGTCGGACCGGCGGACCAGCTCTCCGTCTTCGAGCAGCCAGAGCTCGCCCTGCGAACCGGCAAGCGCACGGCTCACGAGCCGGGCCATCTCGGAGCGGGCGCGGTCGGGCTCGGTCGGCGTCAGCTCCGTAAACGCGGCGACAGCTTCCAGCGTGCGTATGCGGCCGCGGGTCTCAGCGACCAGTCGCGCGTTCTCGATCGCGACCGCCGCGTGCCGTGCAAAGTCGAGGGCGGCGGAGCTGGGTTCCGCAACCAGGGTGGACCCATGGATGGCGCCGATCGCGCCGACCAGGCGGTCGCCGTACCACAGCGGGATCAGGTTCCATGCGTACTCGCGGGCGGTGCCGCTGACGATGCCGGCTGGAGCCACACGGTCGTCGGAGCTCAACCCGGCCCAGCCCAGCACCTCATCGGCTGCCGCCTCCCCGCTCGCGCGGGTCGCGGTGACGCGGCCGTCGGTGTCGAAAGCCCAACACGCGGCGCCGGCGGACTCGAGCATCGTGCGGGCCTGGTCGGCAATGTTGGAAACCACGCTCATCAGCTCGTGGCCGGCGAGGGCGGCGAGCTCCTGGATGCGCACCGACTGCGCCAGCGCGAGCTCGTTCGCGTGATGGAGGCGCATGGTGCGCAGCGCGATTCCCACCACAGGCATCGCCGCCTCCAGCAGCTTCACGTGAGTGGCCAGGAAGCGCGCCCCGTCGGTGCGCATGGCGACGACACCGGCGACGACGCGGTCGTTCTGCGTGATCGGCGCCCACACGACGTGGCTCGGCGAGCGCGTGAAGATGTAGCTGCCGATCGGTCCACCGAGGTCTGCTTGCTCGTGGGCCACGGCGTCCTGCACGTCGGTCCCTCCCTCGATCAACCTCCGGAAGAACGGAGCGTTCTCGATCGGGACCGGCCCGATCGCGGTCGCCGCCTCGGCGGTCGCGCCTGCGAATCCCGCCACCTGTCCCGCGACGTCGACGTAGGCGAGCACCATGTGCGTCGACCCGAGGTAGTCGCCGGCGACGGAGAAAACAGCTTCCGCCATCTGGCGTTCGTCCGATGCGCTCGCGACGCCGAGCTCGAGAAGGTGGAGCGCCTCGAGCCGCGCGCGCTCGGTTTGCGCCTGCGCGAAGTGGTCTGCGTTGGCCAGCGCAAGGCTCACGTGGGCCGCGACGTCCTGGAGAAGCTTCACGTGCCAGTCGTTGAACGCGTCCTCGGTGTAGGACTGCAGCGAGAGCATGGCCGTGATGCGGTCGCCGCTCAGAACCGGCACCCATACAAAAGAGCGCGATATGCGCCGCCGGTCAGAAGGCGGACCTGAAACGAAGACCGCGGCGCCCTGCCCGACGGTCCAGACCTCGCGCTCGAGAGCCTTGCCCTCGAATGAGCGCGCCCACGGCGACTTCCGGACGAGAACGGGTTTGCCCGACTCGTACGCCTCGCGGGAGGGACCGGTTACCGCGAGCGCGACCGGGGGCACGACCTCTTCCACACCGCCCACATACTGGTAGCCCTCGGCCAGCGGCCCGTCCGGGGTCTCGGTGATGGTGGCGAGGATGAAGCCGTCGAAGCTGAGGTTGGCCGAAAGCTCCTCCCGAAGGGTGCGCATGATCGACCAGCGGTCCAGGCTCGAGGCCAGGCGGCGGCCGATCGAGTTGACGACCTCGAGCCTCCGGCGCTGATCTTCGATCGCCTCGTAGCTGCGGGCGTTGCGGAGGGCGAGCGCGACCTCGTCGCAGACCAGCTCGAGGAAGAAAGCGGTCGAGTCTTCGTATGCGTACGGGCGCGAGCACCTGATGCCCAGGGCGCCACGCGCTCTGCCGCCCTCCTTGAGCGGCACCCAGAGGGATGAGTGCGGATAGTGCGAGATCAGGTTCTTGCTCTCAGCGACGACGTCCCGGGCGGTCGCCGCGAGCGGGGAGCGCGGCGGCAGGAGGCGGGAGCTTGGCACCGAATCGCCCTCGAGGTGCAGATGGCGGGCTTGCTCCACGCCGTCCTGGAGCGTGATCAGCTCGAGCGAGTCGACGGGCAGGAGCTCGCGCAGAGTCGCGTACAGGCCGGTAAGCACGCTCGTCTCGTCCAGGGTCGAGGTCATCGCCCGGGCGATGCTGTTCAGCGCCTCGAGGCGACGCGCCTGGTTTCGGGTCAGCTCGTTGAGGGAGGCGTTGGCGAGAAGGACGCCAAGCCTGCGGTGGACGTCTTCCAGGAACTGGATCTCCGCGGGCGGCACCCGCCGCTTGCGGAATGTGTGATAGATGACGCTCCCGATGACCTCGCCCTGGTGAAGGACCGGGACCCAGATCACGAGCTTGCTCCTGACCCTCGCGCCCGGGCCGGTGCCGGCCTCCTGCTGCGCCGACTCGACCGGGAGAACTGTCGTCTTCGGGTTGGCAAACTGGCGCGCAAAGGTCGACTCGCGGACCGGACGGCGGCGCACGTCCTGCAGCACGCCGGCGTCCATCGGCAGGGAGTGGTACCAGCCCTCCCTCTCGAGCACCTGCAGGTTGATGGTGTTGTAGCCGAACCTCGCCTCGAGGCCCCGATAGAGGACCTGGACCAGGTCGGCTTCGGTGACGCAGCTTCCCAGCTCGTGGACCAGAGCGCTCGCTGACGGGCCGGGCGCCTTGCCCACCGTGCCTGACCGAACCGGAGCCTTGGGCCGCGACAGCGACCGCTTCACAGTGGCCGCTGAGGCATGCGACCTGCCGTTTCGCCGGGCTGGAGTCGCCATTGCCACCGATATACTGCCCCAGAAGTCCAGGTGCCGTTCACCCCGCCCAAGCCAATCGCGCCAACTCCCGAAGAATTGCGGGGTTCCACCGTGCTCGTGGTCGACGATGAACGGGCGTGGCGGGTCATCCTGGAAACCGACCTGAAAATGCTTGGCTACAAAGTGTCGATGGCCGAGGACGCCGACCAGGCTCTGGTCCGGGCGCAGGCGGACAACCCGGAGGTCGCGATCATCGACCTCATGCTCCCCGAGCCGATGGACGGCTGGGGCCTGCTGAACGAGCTCCGAGCACGCGGGCAGAAGGTGCCGGTCATCTTCTACACCGCGTACCCCGTTTTCCCGTCAGGCACCGACGATCCGGACGTCGTCGGCTACATGAGCAAAGCCGTCGATCGGGCGGATCTCTACGCCTTGCTTCCGGTCGCCATCCGGCGCTCCCGTGAGCGCCGAAACTCAGATTCTTAAGTGCTTACCAGTCGAGGCCGGCGAACGCGTCGACCCACTGCGCGCCGGCTGCGAGGGCAAGAGCACCCGTCAGGACCAGCGCAAAGATCACACCCTGTAACTTCAGTCGCCAAGTCATCCCCAATTTACCCCTTTGTTTTTCCAATTACGCCAGGTCCGGCCCAAAGTATGACGTGGCTCACTCGAATTTGATCGTTCAAGCGTAGTCAATTCTCGTTAATACTGATGTAGAAAGGGTCTTGGAAAATCGAAGTATGCGACGGGGATCGGGGAATGGCGCGAGGCGCGAGGTCCGGCTGCCCCCTCTTCCCCCGGGGCTGGAGGTCTACCGCCCGGCCGATGTGCTGGGCTCGTCGGTCCTGGTGGTGGAGGACGAGGCGGCGATGCTCCAGCAGCTTCGGATCGATCTCCAGGACCTCGGCTACCGCCCCTCCGTGGCCGCAACGGTTCAGGAAGCCCGTGACGTGCTCGAGCACGAGCGGGTGGCCGCGGTGCTGCTCGACCTCGTGCTCGACGAGCACGAGGACTCAGGGTTCGACCTCCTCGTCTGGATCCGGCAGCACCATCCGGGGCTGCCGGTGATCGTGCTCTCCGCGGCCCAGGTCAACTCCGCCTCGATACGCCGCGCGTACGAGCTGGGCGCCAGCTCCTACTTCGTGAAGGGCAACGTGCCGATGGCGCACATCTACTCCGACCTCGCCGCGAGACTGGTCGAGCGAGGAACCGGGCGCCCCGGAACCTATCGATTCGGACGTCTCGAGTTCGATCCAACCCGGCGAACCGTAACGATGGGTGAACGCAGCGTGAGGCTGACACAGCAACAAGCGGCGGTCGTGCTCTTCCTCGCGCAGGGTTCCAAGTCGGCGACGGCCCGCGACCTCATCGAGGCCGGCCTCTTTCGCAACAACGCCGCCCACTCGACGGTCCACTCCGCGCTTCTCACTTTGCGGCGGCGGCTCGACGAGCTCGAGCCGGGACTCGGCCCGACGTTCGTGCACGCCTCGGCGCGCGGCTACACCCTGGTTTCCGTGCATGACTGATTCCCACGAGGAACACGCGACCACGCCCCTGCCGAGCAAGTCGGTGCTCGACGACGTGATCGACCTGCGCCGCTACTTCCACAAACATCCCGAGGTCAGCTTCAGCGAGCACGAGACGACGAGATATCTGACCAACAGGCTGCAGGAGATGGGACTCGACATCAAGACGGCCGGAACGGAAACGGGTGCGGTGGCGATCCTCGATACGGGACGTCCGGGCAAGACCGTGATGCTTCGCGCCGACATCGACGCGCTGCCGATTCACGAACAGTCCGGGGTCGAATTCCACTCCAGCATCGACGGGCGGATGCACGCATGCGGCCACGACGCGCACATGGCGATCATGATCGGCGTCGCGCGCACGCTGATCGATCGCATCTGGGACGTCGACGGCAAATATCTATTTGTCTTTCAGCCCGCCGAAGAGATCGTCGAAGGCGCAAAGGCAATGATCGCGCGCGGCTTGCTCGACGACCACCGGCCGGACGCGGTGATCGGGCTGCACATCGTGAGCTTCATGGAGTCCGGCACAGTCGTCTCGAGGCCGGGCCTGATGTGGTCAGGGTCGGATGCCTTCGACATCAGCTTCTCCGGGCCGGGCGGACACGGCGGCATGATGGGCCGGCGCGGCAACGTGCTCGCGGCGCAGGCGTTCTTCGTCGAGCGCCTGCACAACGTGGTCGAAGGCCTCGAGCACGATGGCGTGCAGTGCCACACCACGGTGGGCAACATCAGCAGCGACGGCGCATGGAACATCGTGCCGCGCGGCGTCCTGGTGCAGGGCAGCCTGCGCACATTCAACGACTCTCTTCGCGAGCAGGCGCTCGATCGCTTGCGCGACCTGCTGCGCGAGGCGCAAAGCGAGTTCGAGATCGAAGCCAAGCTCGATCTTGTCCATGGCACGGTGCCGCTGATGAACGAGCCGAACGTGACCCGCACGGTCCTCGACGTCGGACGAGAGCTGATCGGAGACAGGGCCAGCGTGCTCGGGCGGCCGCTGACCGTGAGCGACGACTTCGCGGAATTTCTGACCCGTATCCCGGGCTGCTACTTCATGCTCGGGGCGCGGCCCGAGGGCGATGCGCCATCCGCCCATCATTCGCCGGGATTCCGAATCGACGAGGCCGCGCTGCCCGTGGGCGTCAAGGTCCTGGCGGGAGCGGCCTCTCGACTCGCCGCCGAATAGCCCGGACAACCGATGCTCTGGCTCTTCGCGATCGTGCTCGGGGTGGTGTTCGGTCTGGTCACGGGCGGCCGGATCGGCAACCTGGCCGGGCTGCGCTTCCGCTGGCCGTGGCTGATCATCGCCGCGGTGGTGGTCCGGGAATCAGTCGTCCTGACCCCGCTCGGCCGGGTCTACGGAGCTCGCTACGCGTACGTTCTCGCCCTCGCGGCCATCGTGGCCTGGACGATCTGGCAGTTCGATCGCGTGCGGGGCATCTGGCTGATCACCGCGGGCGCCGCGCTGAACTTGCTCGTGATCGTCGTGAACGGAGCGCGAATGCCGGTGGCGCCGGAGTTCGCTGTTGCGCTGCTGCGGCGTGGCAATGTCGGCCAGTACACGGTCATGGGAAGCGGGACCCAGCTCAACCTGCTGGGCGACTGGATATCCCTGTACCCCTCGCCGGAGGTCTACAGTCCGGGCGACGTGCTGATCGCTCTCGGTCTCGCTATCGTGGTGTTTCTCGCTGTCCGAAACCCCAGCGTGTATAAGGAGTTGACCCCGCCTTGATCATCTTCTGGATCTTCACGATATTCACCGGCGCTTCGGCGTTCGCCTTCGCGCTGATCGGGCTCCAGCTGGGCATCGCGTGGTCCGTTGTTTACGCGGTCATTGCGATGCTTGTCGTCCGCGGAATCTTCACCCTGTTCAAGCGGTGGCTGATCCTGAGCGAGCGCATCGCGCCAGAAGAAACCCCCGACGAGCGCACCCTCGAAACGAACCGGGCTTTGTTCTGGCGCCGACTCAGGAGCTTGGCGATCATCCTTGCCATCTACTTCGCGATCTACTACGTGTTCTTCGGCCTTGGCCCGCTGGAAGCGATGGACGCATTGCCTGGCGTCATCGCCGCCGCCATACCCCAGCTCGCGTACTTCCTGGTGATCATGGTCGCCAACTTCATGCTGTTCTTCGGCGCCTTCTTCATCTACGGCCGCATCGGGCGCACGTACGTGGACCCGGGAGAGGCCAACTACGAAGTCAAGATCGAAGACGTCCGCGGCCAGAAGTCGGCGGTGGACGAGATGCGCCGGATCCTGACCTTGATGGAACAGGGTCGGAACTATGTCCGCGCGGGCGGCAAGCGCGAGCGGGGCGTGCTCATGGTCGGTCCTCCCGGCACCGGCAAGACCATGCTGGCCAAAGGCATCGCGTCGTCGATGCACGTGCCGATCATCATCACGTCCGGCTCGTCCTTCCAGGGCATGTTCCTCGGCATGGACGCGCTCAACGTCTTCATGACCGTGCGCGCCGCGAAGAGCCGCGCCAAGCGCTGGGGCGGAAGCATCGTCTTCATCGACGAGTTCGATGCCCTCGGCAACCGTCGCAGCGGAATGGGCGGCGGCGGTGGCGGGATGGGTGGCATGTTCGGCGGCGGCCAGCTGGGCCTCAACACCCTCCTGGTGATGATGGACGGCGTGGACAACCCCGGCTACTTCAGGCAGATGGGGCGGCGGTTCGTGAACATCACGCTCGACGGGCTGTTCGTGCCGAGGCAAATTGGAGCGAACGGAACCAAGATCAAACTGCGCATCCCGATCCTGCGCGCTCCTCGCTACAACATCCTTTTCGTCGGCGCGACAAACCGGCCGCAGGTCCTCGACGAGGCGGTTGTGCGTCCGGGCCGTTTCGGGCGCCAGATCATCTTCCGCATGCCGACGAAAGACGACCGCAAGGACATCGCGGAGCTTTACTTCGCGAAGAAGAAGCACGATCCCGAGCTGGACACGCCGGCTCGACGCGACGAATTCGCGCGGGTCGCCGACGGTTACTCGCCGGCCATGATCGAGCAGGCGCTCTCTCTCGCGCTGATGTACGCGTTCCAGGACAACCGCGAGGCTTTCACCTGGCGCGACATCCGGGAGGCGATGGGCAACATCGAGGCCGGGCTCGCGCACCCGATCGAGTACACGGAACGGGAGCGGCTAGCCGTGGCCCGTCACGAGCTTGGCCACGCGGTCGCCGCGCGCTACTTCTTGCCCGACGCGGTATCGGTGCGGCTGTCGATCAAGATGCGATCCGGTTCGCTCGGCCATCACCGTTCCGTCGCAAGGCAGGAAGAGTTCTCGCACTTCCGCTCCCACGCCGCCGGACAGCTCCGCCACACGCTCGGCGCCATCGCGTCTGAGCGCGCGTTCTACGGCGAGAACTCGAACGGCGTGAGCATGGACCTCGTCCAGGCGACAGAGCTCGCCGCCCACATGATCTCTGTTTGGGGCATGGGCCCCGACCCCTTGCCCATGCAGCAGTCGCGACTGGCTGTCAGCATCGGCGAATACTTGATCTCCGTCGCGGCGTTCGTCGGCAACGACCTCCTCGGTGTCGAAACCGCGGCCGGAAAGGCACTTGGCAATCCCCGCTCGCGCCAGGCCGTGGCGCAGGTGCTCGGCGCGGCGTACATCGACGACTGGCGCGTCATGAACGTGAACAAGGAACAGATCGACCTGGCCGCCGAGGCGCTGATGGCGCAAGGCGAGCTGGTCGGAGACGAGATCGGCGGGCTCCTCGACTCGGTGGGGCTGCGCGAACCGAAAGCGAGCGATCCCTACCCGGAGGAGATCCCGCTCCCGCCGGTGCTGGAGCCGCTGAAGATCGAAGCGGCGCAAACGGCCTGATCCGACTTCGCGTCGCGGTTGTGGTTGCCGCGGGCCTGGCGCTGCTGCCACACGCCGCCCTGGCCCAGGATCCAGGCGCCGGGCCGAACGCGCATCACGAGGCGGCGCGAATCATCGCCGCCGAGCTCGCGATGCAAGAAGCGTCGAGCCGGCTCAACGCGCTTGCGGCGGAGCAGCCGGCAGGCCTGGCGGACAGCGTGCGGCACGAGCTTGCGGTCGCGGCGGCGCAGTACAGCTTCCGCCAGGCGGCGCGCCAGGAGCAGCTTCGCGTCTATGAGCTCGCTTCGTACTCCGCGGTCGAGACGGCGGTCATTCCCCTCATTCCCGCGGGCGTCCAGGCGCCGATCGAGAATCTGATCGCTGCCCTGCACTCGCTCTACATCCTGGCGGGCATCGATGAGTACTACCTGGTCAACGTGCACTTCAACCACCCCTACACCGACGCCGAGCCATTGAGCGCTTTGCGCGCCTACTACAACGAGGCTTCGCGGCGTTACGGGATCGACCCCAGCTACCTGGCTTCGATCAACTTCATCGAGAGCAACTTCGGACGCGTCAAAGACACGTCGTCCGCAGGCGCGCAGGGGCCGATGCAGTTCTTGCCGAGCACGTGGACCCAGTACGGGCAGGGCGGCAACATCCACGACCCTCACGACTCGATCCTCGCCGCGGCCCGCTACCTGGTGCGGAACGGCGCGCCGTACAACATGCGCAACGCGATCTTTCAGTACAACCACGACTTCGACTACGTGGACTCGGTGGAGTCGTTTGCCAGGGCCTACCGCGCGGACCCGGGATGGCTCGACCGGATGTACTACTGGAACACGTTCGGCTAGAAGCCCTGGAGGGTCGCCTTTCAGGGCGTGGACAGCGCCATTCGGGCCTGATGGTCACCTCCGGGACCTGTCCTGGTCTCACCGGTATCCTGTGAGTAACTACTCATGGAGTACCGGATCGAACAGTTGGCGCGGGCGGCCGGGGTGGCCGTCGACACGATCCGCTTCTACCAGGGCAAAGGCCTCCTCGACGCCCCGCGCCGGGAAGGCCGGGTCACCTGGTACGCCGAGACCCACGTCGAGCGGCTGAAGAGGATCAAGGAGCTCCAGCAGCAGGGCTTCACCCTGACCGTGATCCAGCGCTTTCTCGCCGGCGAGCTCGAAGCTTCGGATGAGGCGCTGGTCGCGGCGGTCACCCGACCGGCCGCGCCGCAGACGCTTACCCTGGGCGAGCTCGCGGAGCGAAGCGGGGTCGCGGAACCGCTCCTTCAGAGCCTCCAGCAAGCGGGCTTGCTGGTCCCGGTCGAAGGCGGCGATGAGCCGCTCTACCCTGCCGACGACCTCGAGGCGATCGCGGCCGGCATGAAGCTGATCGCGGCCGGCGTGCCGATCGGATCCTTGATGGAACTGGGCAAAGAGCACGCGGCGGCAACCGACCGCACCGCGCGTCAGGCGGTGGATCTGTTCGACCACTACGTGCGCGAGCGGATCCAGGCCGAGGGCGGCGAGACGGAGGCGGCGGAGCGCAAGCTGCTCCAGACCTTCAACGATCTGCTCGAGGCCAGCGGGACTCTGGTCCGCCACCACTTCGAGCGCACGCTGATCCGCGCTGCGCGGGAGCACATCGAGAAACGGGGATGAAAAGAGTTCCGGTGCGGCCCCTCCGCCTGGCTTCGCCAGGCACGTCCCCATGAAATGGGGAGGAGTTGGCGCGGGGTGATCACCACGGCTCCGGTCCGGTCCTGGGAGCTGGATCGCAACCCCGACCTGGTCGATCTCGTGAGCGCCGCTCGCGACGCGGGGCACGAGGTGATGCTCATCGAGCGGCCGATGCCCGACGCCGTCAGCGTGGCCGCGATCGGCCGGGCTTTCGACATCGTCTCAGCCACGGGTGGTGTGGCACTGGAGGATGCAGAAGGCAAAAGGATCGATTACGAGTCGGGCGACGACCGCGTCCTCGGCGCCTCCCGACTGTGGCGGCGCATCGGCCCGCCGGCGGCGGTGGCGGTCGGCGGGTTCGCCTACCGACCGGACCGCGATCCTGGCGGCGCGTGGTCGGGTTTCCCGTCGCTTCTGTTTCGCGTCCCGGCGCTCGCCGTCAGGCGGAGACGCGGGCGGACATTCATCACGGCGGCCGCGCCCGATGCGGAATCGCTCCTTGACCTGTCAGCGCCGGCCGCTGGTGCGCCCGCCGCCCGCCACCTCGAGGTGACGCCGATCCGCAACCCGCTCGCGTGGACCGCCGCCGTGGAGTCCGTCGCGGCCCGGCTACGCGCGGGTCATGCGGAGAAGGTCGTGCTCGCGCGAGAGGTGCTGGCACGAGGGGACGGCGTTGTTTCCGCGGGGATGGTTCTTCGCGGCTTGCGCGCCGCATATCCGTCGTGCTTCACGTATCTCATCGCGGGAGCCGACGGAACCGCTTTCGCCGGTGCATCGCCCGAGCTATTGGTCCGCCGGTCGGGCAGCGACGCATTCGCGCAGCCAATGGCGGGCTCGATCGCGCGCGGCGCGACCGACGCCGAGGACGAACGACTCGCACGACAGCTGACTCAAAGCGTCAAGGATGCGGTCGAGCACCGCGTGGTGGCGAACTTCGTGGTCGAGGCGTTGCGTCCGTTTGCATCAAACGTCGAAGCCCATGAACCCGAGGTCGTGCGCTTCACCAACATCCAGCACCTGGCGACGAGTGTCGAC
>Ga0209471_1001677_pt1 | contig 13013 bp, 12 predicted proteins | sample GraSoiAngelo_128_FD_185885 | JGI IMG/M metagenome (GOLD analysis project Ga0209471, IMG submission 185885) | Grasslands soil microbial communities from the Angelo Coastal Reserve, California, USA - 14_0927_12_20cm (SPAdes) (version 2) | ecosystem: Environmental > Terrestrial > Soil > Grasslands ...
CCGCCGGGAGATGACGTACGACACCCGCGGGAAGAACGTTGAAGTACGCCGAAACGACTCGCCGACCGGGATGCCAGAGGTTCTGGAGCTGATTCGCGTCGCGGCCTCGGAGACGCGACGCCAAATCTTGCGACTGCTGCCTCAAGGGTTCGATCATCCGGAAGACTTGGCGAAAAAACTCAAGATCCGGCGGACCTCCGTCGACAAGCAGCTCGCGGAGCTGTTTCAGTGGGGGCTCGTCGACCGGGCGGCCATCTTTCCGCCGAACGGGCGCCCGCGAATTGTCTATCAGGTCACGCAGCGCGGGAAAGATCTCCTCGACCTCTTGGAACGCGTCGTGAAGGAATACACGGTCTCCTTCAAGTCCGACTTCGCGCGGGAACTCGAATCGCTCGAGGCGAAGCTCGCGGCCGGCGAGATTGCGGAGGAGATGTACTTCAAACGCCGCAAGGAACTCGAGACGCGGTACGAGCTAGCGCTTTGAGCGCCGCTCGGCACGGCGAGAGCGTGCAATCGCTTCGTCGAGCGAGAGATCGCCGCGAGCCACGGCGCCTGCAAGCTCCGATGAAATTGTCACGAGACCTCCGCTGTCGATGCGAGAACGCCGTTGAATCTCCCGCACTTCACCGGGCGTCGGGCGGACTTCGAACGGTGGTTCGACCCGGCGGCCCGGAGTCCGAGCGATCTCGATCGCGGCATCGACATCGGGTTGCGGCGTGCGTCGTGTCGTCCCTGCCTCGTCGACGATCTCGACGCGAATCCGGTCCCGCGACACGGCATTGAGAATGCGGTTGCGGTTCGTTGGATCGCCGTGGCCGATCCGGACTCGCGCATCGTTCGCGGGGAAGGTCCGAATCGCTTGGCGCACATGGAACGCCACGGCCTCGGGACTCGCGGCGATTCGCGTATCGATCACATCGCCGTCTCCGAGGATCGCGACGCCGGGTTCGCGACCCGGGTCCACACCGATCAGCAACTCGGTCCAGTACGATTTTCCTTTGAGGATCTGGATCGCCTTCGCGATGGAGGAATCGATGTCATCGACGGCGACCGCGTGTCGGTGCCGCACCCGTCCGGCTTCGGCGGGCGAGGTTAGGACCGCACCGACCGTGTCGGGAATCCGCCGGGAGAACGAGAGGCTCACGAACGGGATGTCGCGTGCCTTGAGCGCCGCGACGAGATCGTGGTAGAGACGGAAATCCTCCGTGAGGAGACCGAGGACCTTGAGCATCCGGCGGGAGAATCGAAGGCGTCCTGATAATCCTTGGCCGACCCCGACGTTACCAGAAATGATTCACATCAATGATTACGGAGCCGGAACCGATTCATACCGACCTCCGGCATCGTGACAGGGAGGAGATTCATATCCTGCAAGATCAGGTCGCTGGGAGTCAGGTCGGGTCGGAACTGGATGCCAAGGGTCTGCTCCTGCGGGATGCACTGGCCATTGTCACCGTCGTGGGGGCCCTCGTGGCCTTCTACGGCATGATCAAGTTGGTATCCTACCTGGCGGGAATCCCGTCGCCCTAGGGCGATCGGAACCGATCGAAGGCGCCGCGACTGCCGCCTTCGTCCCCGCTCAGTCGCCGTAGCTGTTCCAACAGCCGCCGTTCTTCAGAGGATAACCGGGTCGGTGTTACGACGCTCACCCGTACAAGCTGGTCTCCGCGGCCACGTCCTTGGAACCGCGGAAGCCCTTTCCCTCGCAGGCGGAGCGTGGTGTGGGTCTGGACCCCCGCAGGAACCCGAAGGCGGGTCGTGCCCTCCATCGTGGGCACCTCGACCTCGGTGCCGAGCGCGGCGTCCGCGAAGGAGATGGGCAGCTCGAGGACGAGGTCGTCCCCGTCCCGTACGAACCGATGGTGGCGGCGGACATGGATGGCGACGTAGAGGTCACCGGGCGGAGCGCCCGCGTCCCCCGCGAGGCCACGGCCGGGGATCCGAAGCTGGACGCCATCCGGCACGCCTTCCGGGATCTCGACCGCAATCGTCCGCCTCTCCTCGATCCGACCGTGACCGGAGCACCGCCGGCACGGGCGTTCTGGCCACTGACCCCGGCCGTTGCATTTCGGGCACGTCGTGATCGTGATGAACTGGCTGTAACCTTGCCGCTGGGACGAACTCATCTGGCCGCGACCGCCGCACGTTGGGCACGTCACGAGGCGCTCCCCCTCGGCCCCGGTCCCCCGGCATGCGGGACAGGTCATCGGGTACTGGACGGTGACCTCTTTGCGGCCACCCCGGGCCACGTCCTCGAGCGCGACCTCGAGGTCCACGCGGGCGTCCCGACCTGGCGTCGGTCCTCGCCTTCGTCCGACCGTACCGCCCCCGAAGAAATCCTCGAACAGAGTCCCGCCGAGGCCGCCAGACCGGCCGAAGACCGACTGGAAGAAATCCGCCCCAAAGATGTCCTCGACGTCCTCGGCATGGGTGAACCGGGACCAGTCGAAGCCCTGACCACCCCACACCTGCTGCTTGAGGCCGTCCGCGCCGAATTGATCGTAGATCTTCCGCTTATCATCGTCGCAGAGGACCTCGTAGGCCTCGGAGAGCTGCTTGAACTTCTCCTCCGCGACCTTCGGATTGTCCTTGTTGAGGTCCGGATGGTATTTCTTGGCGAGGCGGCGGTAGGCATGCTTGATTTCGTCCTTCGACGCCCCCCGAGGGACGCCCAGGACGCCATAGTAGTCCGCGTCGCCCATACCGCGCTCGCCCGACCGGTGACCCCGGTCACTTCTTGTCGACGTCCTCGAAATCGGCGTCCACGACGCCCGGATCCGGGGAACCGCCCGCATCGCCGGAACCCGGAGGCTGCGCCTCCGCCGGTCCGCCCTTTCCGTACATCTCGACGCCGATCTTCTGCGCCTCCTTGTTCAGCGCCTCGATGGCATTCCGAAGGACCGAGATGTCGTCTGTCGTCAAGACTTTCCGGAGGGCCTCCAATTTCTCCTCGACGGACTTGCGGGTGGATTCGGAGATCCCGGACCCGTGCTCCTTGAGCAGTTTTTCCGTCGCGTACACGAGCTGGTCGGCCCCGTTCCGCAGCTCGACGAGCTCGCGCCGACGACGGTCTTCCTCGGCGTGGGTCTCCGCATCGCGGATCGCCTGGTCGATCCTACCGTGCTCCATCCGCTGCGGCGCCATGATCGTCAGCTTCTCGGTCTTCCCGGTGGCCTGGTCCTTCGCCGTGACGCTGAGGATCCCGTTCGCGTCGATGTCGAAGGTGACCTCGATCTTCGGCACCCCGCGCGGGGCGGGGGGCATGCCGGTCAGGTAGAAGCGGCCCAGGCTGACGTTGTCCGCCGCCATCGCCCGCTCTCCTTGCAAGACATGGACCTCGACACTCGGCTGGTTGTCCGCCGCCGTCGTGAAGATTTCGCTCTTCCGCGTCGGGATCGTCGCGTTCCGCTCGATGAGCTTCGTGAAGACGCCACCCAGGGTCTCAACGCCGAGACTTAGGGGCGTCACATCGAGCAAAAGGATGTCCTTCACCTCGCCGCTCAGGACGGCCCCCTGAATCGCGGCTCCGAGGGCGACACACTGCATCGGGTCGACGCCTCGCTCCGCGGGCCGTCCGAGGATCTTCTCGAACCGCTCTCGGACGACGGGCATGCGGGTCGGTCCGCCGACCAGGATCACGTGCCCTACGTCGGAAAACTGCCACTTGCCGTCTTTGAAGGCCTGACGGATTGGTCCCTCGAGCCGTTCGAGGACGGGCTCGATCAGCTGCTCGAGCTTCGATCGGGTCAGCTTCTTCTCCAGGTGGAGCGGCTGCCCTCCCTTCTGTGTGATGAACGGCAGGTTCAGCGTCGTCTCGACGGTGCTCGAGAGCTCGATCTTCGCCTTCTCCGCGGCATCGCGGAGCCGTTGCATCGCCTGGCGGTCGCCGGAGAGATCGACGCCGTGCTCCCGCTTGAACTCCGTCACGAGCCACTGGATCAAGCTGTTGTCCATGTCCATCCCGCCGAGCTGCGTGTCGCCCGACGTGGAGATGACCTCGAAGACGCCCTCGCCCATCTCCATCAGGGTCACGTCGAACGTGCCCCCGCCGAGATCGAGGACCGCGATCTTCCCTTCGCCCTTCTTGTCGAGCCCGTAGGCGAGTGCGGCCGCCGTGGGCTCGTTCACCAGCCGCAGGACCTCAAGGCCCGCGATCTGGCCCGCATCCTTCGTTGCCTGGCGTTGGTTGTCGTTGAAATAGGCCGGCACGGTGATGACGGCCTGGGAGATCTTCTCGCCGAGGAACGCCTCGGCGTCCGTCTTGATCTTGCGTAGGATCATCGCGGAGATCTCCTGGGGCGTGTAGTCCTTTCCGTCGATCCGGACCTTGTAGTCCGTCCCCATCTTTCGCTTGATCTGCATGATCGTCTTCTCCGGGTTCAGCACCGCTTGGCGCTTCGCCGGTTCTCCCACGAGAATCCCGTCCTTCGTGAAGGCGACCACGGACGGGAACATCTTCCCGCCGTACGCGCTGCCTTCCGCGCTCGGGATAATCTTGGGCGCTCCCCCTTCCATGTAGCCTGCCTCGGAGTTCGTGGTTCCGAGGTCGATTCCGATGATCTTAGCCATTGGTATCACCTTGATTTCTCACGACGATGACTTGCGCGGGACGTAGGATCCGGTCGTGAAGACGGTATCCTTTCCGCAATACCTCTTTTACAAATCCGTCCTTTGAATCCTTTTCGGTGACCTGCTGGATCGCGTCCATCAGGTAGGGGTCGAACTGGAGGCCGAGGGCCGGAATCTCCTGGAGGCCCGCTTCGCGGAGCGCCTTGGTCAGGTTGTCCCGGACCATCCGGATCCCTTTGCCAGCTTCCCCTTGGAGCGCATCGACCGCCGCGTCCATTTCGTCGAGGATGGGCAGGAGTCGCGCCAGGAGCGCTTCGTGGGCGAATTTGACGACGATCTCGGCGTCGCGGTCCGCCCGCTTCCGGTAGTTCTCGAACTCCGCCTGCAGGTACTTGAGCTTCGTCAGAAGCTGCTCGTTCTCCGTCCGGAGGGCTTCAGCCTCGTCCGGCCTCTGCACGGTCGGGCTCTTCTCGGACATCCTAGTCACCTTTCTTCATCCGAATCTGGTGGCCACGACGACGGGGCAATGTCACGTCGAGCACGCCGTTTCGGTAGGTCGCCGTGACCGCCTGCGGCTCGACCGGGTGCAGCAGTTCCATCTCCGAATGGAAGACTCGGCCGTCTGCGCCAATCGCGTGGACGGACAGCCGCGAGCCTTCCGCCGTTACCTCAAGCGTTTCGCGGGAGACCCCGGGAAGTTCCAGGGTCACGTAGATTCGCGCGGGTGTCACGACGACTTCCGCGGTGGGTTCACGCACCCGGTCGCCCTCATCCGCGATCGCAGAGGGTGGCCCGAGGGCCGGAGCGGTCGAGGTCCCAATAGCCGGCAGGCTCCGGTACGCGTCGATCCGCCGCAGAAGGCGGTCGAGCGAGCTCGGCCCTGTGTCCCAATCCGGGGACGGTTCCTCGGCCATTTGGGGACCTCCTGAGGCCCCGCGAGGGGGACCTCAGAACTCTTCGCCGTCGCCTCCGCCTTCGCCGCCTTCCCCGCCGCCCTTGGGGCCTGCGCCGCCGGCGCCGCCGCCGGACCTCGCGGCGATCACGTCGTCGATTCGGAGCACCATGACCGCCGCGTCGGTGGCGGACGAGACCGCCTGACTCCCGACCCGGATCGGCTCGATCACGTTCTCCTTCTTCATGTCGGCGACCTTACCGGTGAAGACGTTCACGCCGGCGTGCTTGTTCCCCTTCTTGTGTTCCTTACGGAGTTCGATGAGGATGTCGATCGGGTCCAGGCCCGCGTTCTCCGAAAGGGTTCGGGGAATCACTTCCATCGCGTCGGCAAACGCCTCGATCGCGATTTGCTCGCGGCCACCGACGGTCGCCGCGAAATCGCGGAGGCTGAGGGCGATCTCCGTCGCGCTGCTGCCGCCGCCCGTGATGACCTTGCCGTCCTCGATCGCGACCGCGACGACGCTCGTCGCGTCCTCAAGGGACCGCTCGACCTCGTCCACGACATGCTCCGTCCCGCCGCGAATCAGAATCGAGACCGCCTTCGGGTTCTTGCATCCCGTGACGAAGGTCATCTCGTCCTCGCCGATTTTCTTTTCGTACACGAGCTTGGCGTATCCGAGATCGTCCTTCGCGAGCTCGTCGAGCTTCGTGACGACCTTGCCGCCCGTGGCCTTCGCGAGTTTCTCCATGTCGGATTTCTTCACGCGGCGCACCGCGTAGATCTCCGCCTTCGCGAGGTAGTGCTGCGCGAGATCGTCGATGCCCTTCTGGCAGAACAGGACGTTGGCCCCGCTCTTTCGGACCGTCTCGACCATCCGCTTCAGCATCGACTCTTCCTCGTTCAGGAAGGCTTGGAGCTGGGTCGGGTCCGTGATCTCGATCTTGGCGTCGATCTCCGTCTTCTTCACTTCAAGAGCGGCGTCGATCAGCGCGATCTTTCCCTCCCTCACTTCGCCTGGCATGCCGGGATGAACGCGTTCCTTGTCGACGATAATCCCGTCCACCATCGCCGTGTCGGCGATGGAACCACCCTGCTTCTTGACGACCTGGATGTTGTCATCATCGACGAAGTAGGAATCGTCCGCGCGCTTCTCTGCGACCGTGCTGACGGCCTTGACGGCGATGTCTGCGAGGAGTTCCTTGTGCCCGCTCGCGGACTTCGAGGACATCGAGGTCATCGCGACCTTCTTCAGGACATCTGCGTCCTTGATCGAGATCTTCGTCGCGACCCTCTCGAGGACTTCGTGGGCCTTGTCCGACGCCAGTCGGTAGCCGGCCGCGATCACGGTCGGATGGATGTTCTGTTCGATGAGGTCTTCTGCTCGCTTGAGCAGCTCTCCCGCGAGAATGACGGCGGTTGTCGTGCCGTCGCCCGCTTCCTCGTCCTGGGTCTTCGCGACCTCCACGAGCATCTTCGCGGCGGGGTGCTCGATGTCGATCTCCTTGAGGATCGTCACGCCATCGTTCGTGATGACGACGTCTCCCAAGCTGTCGACGAGCATCTTGTCCATCCCACGCGGGCCTAGGGTTGAGCGGACCGCGTCCGCAACAGCTTTTGCCGCCGCAATGTTGTTGAACTGCGCTCCCTTGCCGCGCTCTCGGCGCGTCCCTTCCTTGAGTACCAATATCTGCGTTCCTGCTGGCATCATGTAAATCTCTCCGAATATGTGGAATTCGGGAATCTGCCTATGTTGGTACTTCTATATAAGCATAGCGATGACCAGGTTTCGCTTGAAGACGACTTTCGTCCGCCACCATGCGGATCGAAATCTCCTGTCAAACGTATGGCGGCGCCGATGGTCCATGAGTATCGAGAAATGCTCGACTGGAACGAACTGCGGGGCGACCGGCCATAATTCTATATCAAGAAAGGCCGTAGGTCGGCCGATGAAGGGGCTTCTCCTCGAACTCGCCGACGCGGTCCAGCACGCCGTCGAGGCGATCAAAGGAGACCCCGCCGAAGTCGTAGGCCGAGGAGCCGATGGCGCTCCGAGCACCCATATCGACCGGGTCGCGGAGGAGACCGTCCTGCAAGTACTCGACTACGAAGGGGCAGCGCTGAACGTTCTGAGCGAGGAAGCCGGTTACATCGAACGCGGTGGAAAGGCCACGCTCGTGCTCGATCCGATCGACGGAACCCACAATGCGATCCGCGGTGTCCCCGCGTATTCCGTCTCCCTGGCCATCGGACACGAGCGGCTTTCGGACGTCCAGGAGGCCCTCGTCCGAGACCTCGTTTCCGGCGCGACCTACTATGCGGCGAAAGGGGGCGGGGCGTTCCTGAACGCCCGGCCGATCCGAGTTCGTCCCGTCGATTTGGAGGACCTCGTGTTCAGCGTCTACCTGGGAACGCAGGCGGCGCCCGACGCCGCACGGATCGCAAGCCAGGCCCGCCGTGTCCGTGTCCTCGGGGCGGCCTCCCTGGACCTGTGCCTCGTCGCCCGCGGGGCGGCCGACCTGTATTACATGCATTCCAAGCTCACCGAGACGAAGCTGCGTGCGGTCGACATCGCCGGAGGGGTGCTCATCGTCCGGGAGGCGGGCGGACTCGTCCTCGACCTCAAAGGCCAGGAACTCGACATGCCCCTCACGTCGACCGCGCGTACGGACCTCGTGGCCGTCGGAGACCGTCGGACCTGGGAGGCACTTTCATGAAGTTCGGGATCACGGCGAACCCGCGCATACCCAGCGCGATGGAGTGCGCGACACAGGTCCTGGCCAAACTGGAGTCGAAGCAGGAAGTACTGCTCGAATCAGACCTGGCCCGCGCCTTAGATCGAAAAGGAGTGCCCTTGGCCCACATGAAGGCGGACGTGATATTGGCAATCGGAGGGGACGGGACCATCCTGCGGGCGTTGCAGCTCTCTGACTCGAAGGTGCTGGGAATCAACTCGGGCTCCCTCGGCTTCCTCGCGGAGGTCAACTCCGACGACATGGACAGATACCTGGACCAGACGATCCGAGGAGACTACAGAGTCGAGGAACGAATGCGGCTCAAGGTCACGGTCGACGGCGAACGGCTCTTCGACTGCACGAACGAGGCGGTCGTGCACACCGCGCAGATCGCGAAGATCCGCACTTTCGAGATCCGCCTCGACGACCAAGTGGTCGAGCGGATCCGCGCCGATGGGATGATCGTCGCAACTCCCACCGGCTCCACCTCGTACTCGATGTCCGCGGGGGGTCCGATTGTCGACCCGCACGTCGACGCCATGATCGTGACGGCCATTGCGCCGTTCAAGCCGGCATCGCGCCCCCATGTATTCCCGGCTGCGAGCCAGGTCCATGTCCGTCTGATGAAACCGAAGGAGTGCCTCCTCGTGATGGACGGACAGCACGAATCGAGCCTGAAGGGCACCGAAGACGTTGTCCTGACCGCGTCCGAACGCCGGGCCAAGTTCGTCCGATTCCGAAACGACTTCTATCGCCGGGTCGAGGAAAAATTGTCACGCCAATGAGGGATCATGAAACGTGTCGTGGCGATCGCCCGCAAAACCCTGCGGATGATTCTCGAGGCGTCCCGCGACATGTATCCCCGGGAGTTCGGGGCGGTCCTCCGCGCGGACCAGGGGACGATCGACGAGCTCATTCTGGTCCCGGGGACCATCAGCGGCAAACGCCACGCGCTCTTTCAACTCCACACGCTCCCCACCGATTTCGCCGTGGTCGGCACCGTCCACTCCCACCCGAGCGGGGTGTTCGAACCTTCGGACGAGGACCTCGCCTTGTTCAGCAAGTTCGGCGGCATCCACCTGATCGTCGGGTATCCGTACAACGAGGACACCTGGGCCGCTTGGACGAACAAGGGAGTGAGGACCCCGCTCAAGGTCGTGCCGTAGTTGCCTCGGAACCGTCTAGAATCGCCCGGTACACCGCCTCGATGCGGTCCGTCACCCGCTCGATGCTGAAGGACTCGAGGACCTTTTCCCGACCCCGTGCGCCCATCGTCCGGCGCGCCTTGGGATCCGAGAGGAGCCGTCGGATCTTCTCCGCGAGGTCCCTTGGGTTCACGGGATCCGCGAGGAGTCCGTCCCGCCCGTCCTCGATCATCTCGCGCACCCCGGGGATGTCCGCGACGATCACCGGTTTCCCGGTCGACATGGCTTCGAGCGCCACGATCCCGAACGCCTCGAGGCGGGAGACGCTCGGGAGCACGAACACGTCGCAGGCCGCGTACACCTCGGGAAGACGGTCATCCGAAATACGGCCCAAGAAACGGACACGGTCCGCGACACCCATCGAAAGGGCGAGTCGTTTCATCGCGTCGAGGGACGATCCTCCTCCGGCGACCAAGAACCGTGCATCCGGGACGTACCGCGCGGCTTCGACAAAATGCTCGACGCCTTTGTGGGGCACGATTCGCCCCACGAGGAGGACGATCGGGACTTCGGTAGGAATACGGAGTTTGGCCCGGACCGCCGAACCGTCCACATCCGGCCGAAAACGACGATGGTCCACCGCGTTCGGAATCACGCTCGGGTTGTACCTCCAGATCGCCCGGCTCGTCGCGGCGTAGGTCCGCGTCGTCACAATGACCTGGTTCGCGTTCCGGAGGGTGTCTGCCCCGAGACTTCGACGATAGATCGATTCGACGACCGAACCGAAGGCGGAAGGCAGCTCGACGTCGCAGTGGTACGTGACGACGTAGGGAATCCCGCGTTCCGACGCGACCGCACCGGCATAGTGCGATGCGAGAGGCGGCGGCGAGTGCGCGTGAACGACGTCCGCCGACAAGGCGCGGAGGCTCCCGCGCATTCGCGGCGTGATCGGGGTCTGCATGAAGATGAAGCGCGGCCGCACGCGGACGACCCGGAAACCGTCCACCGTCTCTTCGGCCGACAGCGTACGATCATGCTGGGACGTGACGACCGTCACCTCGTGCCCGCGGCGGGCGAGTTCCCTGGAGAGCGACCGGACGTGGCTCTCCACGCCTCCGAAATGTGGCGAGAACCAGGGGGACACCTGGGCGATCCGCACGCCCGTCACCTCAGAAAATCCGGCTCCGCGGCGCGATGTTCCCCCGCGCGTGGGCCCCCGGGCCAAGGAAGGACTCTTCCCCGACGATCGTACCCGCGTCGATCGACGCATTGATGCCCACCTTCACGTCGTCCCCCATGATCACGCCAAGCTTCCGCAATCCGGTGTCGACCTCGACCCCGCGGAACACGACCTTCACGGGCGCCTCGTCGAGTCGGAGGTTCGCCACCTTCGTGCCCGCGCCGAGGTTGCATCGCTCGCCGAGGATACTGTCGCCCACGTAGTTCTGATGGGGCACGTGGGCGGAGGCCATCAAGATCGAATTCTTTACCTCGCAGGCGTTCCCGACTTTCGCCTTGGGGCCGATGGACGTCGCCGGCCGGATGTAACAGTTCGGTCCGATCTCCGCTTCGGCTCCGATGATCGTCGGGCCCTCGATGTACGAGCCGCGCCGGACGGTCGCACCCTCCTCCACGAGGACTTCGCCAACCAGTGTCGCGCCGGGATCCACCTGGCCGTGCGTCGCACCCTTCAAGGGAGCCAACAGGGCCGCATTGGCCCGCAGGAGATCCCACGGTCGCCCCACGTCGATCCATTCCGTCGGAAGACGGAATCCATAGACGTCGCGCTTCGCCATCAGGAGACGGATCGTGTCCGTGATCTCGAATTCGCCCCGGGGCGATTTCGGGGTCGCGTCGATGAGGGGGAAGACGTCTTCGTCGAACACGTAGATGCCCGCATTGATCAGGTGCGATTTCGGCTTTCGCGGCTTTTCCTCGAGGGACGAAACCTTCCCGTCCTTCATTTCCACCACACCGAACGCACTTGGATCCGGGACCTCCGCCAAGGCCATGACCGGCCCGCGCACCTTCCCATGGAACGCGAGCAGCTCCGAAAGAGCCTGCCCCGACACGACCACATCGCCATTCACGCTGAGGAAAGGGCCTTCCACGTGCGAGCGCATGCATCCGATCGCATGGGCCGTCCCGAGGCGTTCGTTTTGTTCCTCGTATGCGATGGAGAGATCCAAGGCCGCCCCGTCCCCGAACCGTTCCCGGATCCGATGCCCTTGCCATCCGATCAGGATGGCGAGGTCCCTGATCCCCGCCGCGCGCAACGCCTCGAGGCTGTGTCGCAGAAACGGCTTGCCGGCCACCGGTAGAAGCGGTTTCGGAAGATTCGCCGTGAGGGGCCGCATCCGCGTGCCCTCACCGGCCGCGAGGACTACGGCCTTCATGCGGCTGCGCCTCTGGCGCTCGATAGGACCGTGGAATATATCTCCTTTGCTCTGGCCTCGTTTCGCGACTCCGCCAACACGCGGATTTTTGGCTCCGTCCCGGAGAAACGGACGAGTGCCCAACCGTCTTCGAATTCGAGTCGCCACCCATCGACGGTGCTCAAATCCGCGGAGAGACCTCGGAGCGATGTGTCGAGCCGCGACTCCACCTTCCCTCGTTCTTCGATGGAGTACGCGACTGCACCCCGGATCACGGGGTAGCGCGGAATCTCCCCGACGAGTTCGTCGAGGGGACGTTCGGCCACCATGGAGACGAGGCGCGCAGCCGCGTAGACTCCGTCGGGACACAGCGTCGCCTTCGGGAAAATCCAGGTCCCGGAGGGTTCTCCGCCGAAGTCCGCGTTGCGTCGTTTGATCTCTGCCGCGACGTAGACGTCTCCGACCCGGGTCCGCCAGATCTTCGCTTTCGGGAGAAGGTCCTCGAGGACCATCGATGCGTCCACCGGGACGACGAGTCCCGTCCGGACCTCCTGACGCGCGAATAGGGCCAACAGCAGGTCGCCTCCGACGAACGTTCCCTCGCGATCGACCGCGACCATCCGGTCCCCGTCTCCATCGTGGGCGATCCCGAGATCCGCTCGACACGCGCGAACCGTCGCCCGTAGGGCGGCGAGGTTTTCCTCGGTCGGCTCAGGCTCCCGGCCGGGAAAATGGCCGTCCGGCTGTGCGTTGATCGCGATCACATCGCATCCCACCTTCCGGAGGAGCAAGGGGGTGATCGTGCACGTGGCCCCGCAAGCGCAGTCGACGACCACGCGAACCTTCGATGCGCCCACGTCTTTCAGAATCGCCTCCATGTGTGCGGCAATCAGGTCGGGGTTGGACGACTCCGCGCCAATCCGATTCCAGGAAGGCACTGGGAAGCTCGAGCGGTCGAGGGCGTCCTCGATCTCCCGTTGTTGGTCCTCGTCGAAGGCCATCCCATCCGGATTCCAGAGCTTGATCCCGTTGTACGGAGCCGGATTGTGCGAGGCCGTGATCATGACACCGCACGCGTAATTTCCGGCTCCGCGGGCGAGGGTCGGTGTGGAGACGAGACCCGCCTCGATGGCGTCCGAGCCGCTTGACAGGACACCGGCGCTCAATGCGGCATCGAGCATGGACCCCGTGAGACGGGGATCCCTGCCAATGAGTGTGTCTCCATAGAGATCCCCAATCACCATGCCCACGTTGAGCGCGAGCTCCGGTGCCACATCCACATTCCCTAGACCGCGGA
>Ga0209471_1001678_pt1 | contig 13005 bp, 10 predicted proteins | sample GraSoiAngelo_128_FD_185885 | JGI IMG/M metagenome (GOLD analysis project Ga0209471, IMG submission 185885) | Grasslands soil microbial communities from the Angelo Coastal Reserve, California, USA - 14_0927_12_20cm (SPAdes) (version 2) | ecosystem: Environmental > Terrestrial > Soil > Grasslands ...
TAGGTCACACACCACCACACCCCGAACAACTTTTACGTCCTCACTCCAATCCACTCACCACGGTTATCTTCATCCTCTCTTTCAGCTCGCACGGGGTTTCGGCCCCTCCCCACTGTCTGAAGTGCAGAAGAGTAAGACTTAAGTGTTGACAAACGCAAGGGAACGAAAGTAAAAGTAGCCATCCGTAAGCGCGGTGGCGCGGGAGCATCCCCACAAGGGAGTCACTAACCCCCGCGGGCGGAAAAAACGCTTCCCCTTTCGACGCAGGAGAGAAGTGTGCAGTGGAGGAGCCCGGCAATGAATCGTGTCCCGGTTGCGCGTTTTCGAGTCACCCCGGTTTTCATTCTGTTCCTTGCGGTTGCGGCCAGCACGTGGGCGCAGAAGGATACGGGCAGCATTGTCGGAACCGTGAAAGATCCGACAGGAGCGTTGATTCCTGATGCAAAGATAACGGTGACAGAAACCGAGAAGGGCACCACTTTCGTCACTTCGTCAGATTCTTCCGGCGAGTATGTGGCCAGCCCGCTGAATGTTGGCCATTATAAAGTCACAGTTGAAAAGCAAGGTTTCAAGACTGCAGTGGCCGGGCCGATTGAGCTCGACGTCCAGCAGCGTGCCGTCGTAAACGTCACTCTTCCAGTGGGCGAAATGGTGATCAAAGTCGAGGTCAATACCGCAGCCCCCCTGCTTGAAACAGAAACCTCAGAGCTCGGTCAAGTCGTGAACAATCGCCAAGTCGTGAATCTGCCCTTGAATGGGCGCAACTTTGCTCAGCTCGCATTGCTGACCGCGGGAACCACTCCGAGCGAGCCCGGTGCGCGCGACGAAGGCGGATACGGCTTCAGCTCCAACGGCGGCCGGTCGTTGCAGAACAATTTTCTGCTGGACGGCATCGATAACAATTCCAACCTTACCGACCTGCTGAATGAAACCAACTACGTGATCCAGCCCTCGGTGGACGCCATCCAGGAATTCAAAGTCCAGACCAATGCGTACAGCGCGGAATTTGGCCGCGGAAACGGAGCGATCGTCAACGCCACCATCAAATCCGGCACCAATGATGTGCACGGGGACCTCTATGAGTTCCTTCGAAATGACAAGCTGGATGCGCGCAACTTTTTTGACCAAACGAAACCCGAATATCGCCAGAACCAATTTGGGGTCACGGTGGGAGGGCCCTTGAAGCTTCCCGGCTACGATGGCCATAACCGGACATTCTTTTTCGGAGACTACGAAGGTTTGCGCGTCCGGCAAGGCCAGACTCAAACCTCCACGGTTCCCACGGACGCCCAGAAGGCCGGCGATTTCAGCGATTTGATTGATTACACGACACCTGCACTCGATCCCAATGGAAATCCAGCGCTCGATTGCAACGGCAAGCCCACCTACGTAGGCGAGATTTTCGACACGCGACTGACCCAGAACAGCGCCACAAGCGCCACAGGAGTTTGCGGGGTGCCGTTTCAGTACGACCCCGTTACGGGCCAGCCCTTGAATAAAATGCTTGCTTCCCAGATGGACCCGCTGGCCCTTCGCTTAGCTGCCCTTTATCCAGAACCGAATATTAACGGCAACGGGTTCAATTTCGTCAGCAACCCCATACTGAATCAAGATCGCAACAACTTCGACATCCGCGTTGACCACAGATTTTCCGACAAAGATACCTCCTTCTACCGTTTTAGCTTCGAAGACCAGCCGAGTAACATTCCTCCGGCGTTCCCGAATTCATTGGCCGATGGCGGCGGGTTCTTCTCGGGTGTGGAAGACAACGCTTATCGCAGCCTGGCGCTGAGCGAAACGCACATTTTCAATCCGCGACTCGTCAACGAATTCCGCGCTGGTTACAATCGCATCCATTCGCAGCGCTTTCAGTTCAACTACAACAAAGATGTGTCCGGTCAACTTCAATTTCCCGGAGTACCTTTTGTCCCCATGAACGGCGGCCTTCCCCAGCTCACCTTCTCCGACGTCTCCACCCTGGGAAGCCCAACATTTCTGCCCTCCCTCGAAATCCAGAATACTTACACTTATTCCGATAACCTTAACCTAACGCGCGGCAAGCATTCCTTCAAATTTGGCACCGAGGTTCGTTTTGAGGAGTTCACGATTTTCCAGCCGGCCTCCCCGCGTGGCACTCTGAGCTTCGGCGGCGGTTTTGTCAGTAATCCGGCTACCACGGTCGGTGTGGCCGCGGGTTTCGCGCAATTTCTGCTGGGGATTTCCGACGGAGGCAACATCACGAACCTGCATAACGTGGATTACCTTCGGCCGGTCTATGCCTTTTACGGCCAAGATGACGTCAAGCTGACGCCCAAATTGACGTTGAATCTGGGAATGCGTTACGAACTCTTCTTGACGGTGAAGGAGAAATTCGACAACCAAGGGACCTACGATCTCAGTAAGCAAATCTTGTTTGTTCCCAGGGGGCAAAAAGCTCAATTAACCCCGACGATCGCGGCTCTCGTCCCGTTAAGCGCGACGGCCTCGCGAGGACTGATTAATCCGGATCTCAACAATTTCGCGCCGCGCATCGGCTTCGCCTATTCCGTTACTCCACGCTTGGTGGTTCGCAGCGGTTTCGGCATTTTCTATGGAGGAGAAGAAAACGGTCCTTACTCAAACCCTAGCCAAGGGTTCAATCCTCCCTTTTTCGTCACCCAGGTATTCTCCACGCCATGCGGTTTGGCAGACGCCAATCCGGCAACAGGGACGAACGATTGCGCGATTCCCGGGCTAAGTGTCCTTTCGCAAGGTTTTCCCGCCAACTCGCTTACAGATCCGAACACGCCGCAGCTCTTTACACTCGATCCGAAGCTCATTACACCTTATGTGGATCAGTGGCACATCTCGACGCAGTACCAGCTTCCTTTCGAAACGCTTTTCGAGATCACTTACGCTGGTTCCAAGGGAACAAAACTTTATGCCTTCTTAAATGGGAATCAGGCTGCCCCCAGTGCTGTTCCCGGCGCGGATACTGCCTCGCGGCGGCCCATCCCAACCATTAATGCAGGAATCAGTCTGTTTAACTCCACCGCCAATTCAGAGTACAACTCCCTCCAGTTGCGCGCTGAGAAGCGTTTTTCCAAGGGGCTTTCCTTCCTGGCGGCGTACACCTGGAGCCATTCACTGGATGAAGCTTCGAACGCAAATCTTGGCGCGCAGAACAACGATGGCTACCGTTGGTTCGTTCATCCCGAGTGGGAACACGGCAATTCCGATTTTGACATTCGCCATCGCTTGGCTTTGAGCTACATTTACGAGCTGCCCTTCGGGCATGGCCAGCATTTTGGAGCCAACGCCAGTGGAGCGGCTGAACGAGTCATTGGCGGTTGGCAGGTAGGCGGGATCACTTCGCTTTCCACTGGCAACTGGTTTACGGTCACCGGTGCTACCTCCATCGGAGCGCAATCGGACGGGCAGCAAAGACCGGACCAAATCTCCAGCCCCAACGGCAAGCCCTGTCTACCAGGAACCTATTTCAATACCTGCGCATTTCAGAACCCGCCCGACGGCTCATTTGGAGACACCGGACGAAACACGCTTAGAGGTCCAGGTTTTCAGATCTGGGATTTCTCGGTCTTCAAGGGTTTTCCGTTGAGCGAGAATAAGCGATTTGAATTTCGGTCTGAATTTTTCAACATTCCCAATCACGCGAACCTCCAACTGGCGAAATCTGGGCCGCAGAACTCGATCAACACGACAACGTTTGGCACCCCGCAGTTTGGCTTCCTGACGGCTGCCCGGCCGCCACGGCAGATTCAGTTCGCGCTGAAATTCTATTACTGAAGCGCTCGGCAGACATGGCAGACGTTTTCACAGGACTTCCAGAAGTGAAGAAGCGGACCAGCCAAAGCATCGTGTTCCGCTCGCCGTTTTGCGTGTATGCTTGGGCCATCCGGCAGGGAGGGGTTTTATGGCCACGCTGACTCAAGCAACCCCATTCACGGAAACGACACGGGCCGTACAGGAGGCGATTCCCGCAAGACCCGCGGCGGTGCGAAACGTCGCACTGGATGCGTATCGCGGCTTGGTGATGCTGTTGATGATGGCCGAGGTGTTGCGGCTGTCGCGGGTGTCGGCGGAGTACCCGACGAGCCTGTTCTGGAAGGTCCTGGCTTTCAATCAAACGCACGTAGAGTGGTTCGGCTGCTCCCTCCACGACACCATTCAGCCGGGATTCTCTTTCCTAGTTGGAGTAGCGTTGCCGTATTCCATCGCCAGCCGTATGGCGAAGGGCGCGCGCTTCGCGGAATTATTCTGGCATGCGCTGTGGCGCTCCTTCGTGCTGGCAGCTCTGGGCGTGTTCCTGCGCTCGATGGGTCATTCCATGACCTATTTTACTCTTGAAGATACGCTCTCGCAGATCGGCTTCGGTTATCCGTTTCTGTTTTTGCTCGGATACTACTCCTCGAAAGTGAAATCCCTGAAGTGGGTTTGGACCTCGCTCGGCTTAATTCTTTTTGCCTATTGGCTGGCGTGGGCCCTGTACCCGGCGGCGCCTGCGAATTTCGACTGGCAGAGCGTGGGGGTTTCCGCGCATTGGAATGCGCAACACAACTTCACGGGATTCGCCGCGCACTGGAACAAAAACTACAATTTCGGCAACCGCTTCGACCAGTGGTTCCTGAACCTGTTTCCGCGCGAACATCCCTTCGTGTACAACGAAGGCGGATATCTGACGCTGAGTTTCATTCCCACGCTGGGCACGATGATTCTGGGTCTGATTGCAGGACGCTGGTTGCGCGAAGCCCGGAACGCGGAGTCCGCGCCCTCCGTTCCCAGGTCCTCAGGTTCTCGCCCCGCGGAGACCGTCCCGATGAAGAAGCTGCTCATTGCCGGAGTAGTGGGAATGGTCCTCGGCCTGGCGCTGCATTACTCGGGCATTTGCCCGGTCGTGAAACGCATCTGGACGCCCTCCTGGACCATCTTCAGCGGCGGCATTTGCTTCCTGTTTCTGGCCGCGTTCAGTTGGATGATCGAGGTGAAGGGCTTCAAGAAATGGGCGTTCCCCCTGGTAGTCGTGGGCATGAACTCGATTGTGGCGTATTGCATCGCGCACTTCATGGAGGAGTTTTTGGTCAGCACCTTCCGCATCCACCTGGGTCCAAACTTCTTTGCATTTGCAGGCGCGGGATTGCAACCCTTCTTTGAAGGCGTCGCCATTCTGCTGTGCTACTGGCTCATCCTGTTCTGGATGTACCGCCGCAAATTGTTCCTAAAAATCTGATTTGAGGAACGAGCCATCAGGCGTTTTTGTTTGACATGCTGCAATGCCCCGCCGAAGGACTGACTGAGAAGCATATGAACAAGCCACTCCTCTTTTTTCCTGCCGCTGTCTTGTTCTTCGCATCCCTTGCCGCCGCAGAACAAGGCAGCGCCCCTCATTCCGGAGCATGGTCTGGCGTCATTGTTTATAGCAGTTGCAACGCCGACGAAGCCTTCAACGAGTCTCGCGAATGCTTTCTGAGCGCGCCGGGCGCCAAGCTTTCTCTGTACGACGATACCAGCCGTGTGATGTACGGGCTGGAGCCGCAGCAGCTCACTGCCGGTCACCTCGGAGACCCGGTGACCGTGCGCGGTGAGCTCGATGGCGACACCATTCGCGTGGCCTCCATTGAGCTGATGTCCATGGGCCTCGCAGTCGGCCAGAAAGCTCCCGCGTTTTCGCTGCACGATCAGTTTGGCGGGACCCAAACTCTCGATTCTCTGAAAGGGGCGAACGGCACGGTGCTTCTCTTTTTCCGCTCCGCGGACTGGTGACCGTTCTGCAAGGGACAACTGGTCGAGTTGCAAAGCACCATGTCGCGATTTGAGAAGCAACAGCTGAAGTTCGCAGCCATCAGCTATGATTCGGAAGAAATCCTTAAGTTTTTCTCAGATCGCCACAACATTACTTATCCCCTGCTTGCGGATCCGGACTCGAAGGCCATTCAGGCGTACGGCGTGCTGAACACCGAAGCAACCGGGATGCAAAAAGGGTTCGCGCGACCAGGATATTTCTTCATCGACACTAAGGGCGTTATTGAGGAAAAATTCTTCCAAGCCAAATACCGCGAGCGCCTTACCGGCAACGGCCTGATCGCCAAGCTATTTCCAGAGTTGGGGCAAGAGGTCACGGACACTATCGAAGCACCTCATCTTCGAGTGGCCCTGGAACAGTCCGACCGCACTGGAGTTCCCGGCACGCGGATCACTCTTGTTACGGAAGTGCGCCTGCCCCAAGACGTTCATGTGTATGCGCCGGGGACGCAAGGCTACAAGCCCATCAGGCTCGTGCTGGATGAAATGAGAGAGATGGAGTTCAAGCCCGCAACCTACCCGCCGTCCAAAATTCTCTATTTGCCGGCAATCAAGGAAAAAGTGCCCGTTTTCGAGGGAATGTTCCAAATCAGCCAAGACGTGAAAGTCAGTTCGGCGACGGAGTTTTGGGGCTCGCTGGGGAAAGCAGGAAAGACCTTCACGATTTCGGGTAAGCTCGAATACCAGGCTTGCGACAAGACGATCTGCTACCTGCCCACGTCCGTGCCGGTGAAATGGCAAATCCAGGTATTTCCCTTGGACCGCACGCGCGCGCCAGTGGAGATTCGCCACAAATAGGCTAGCGGACCAGGGTAAGCGTCTGCCGTTTTATCGCACCCATCTGGTGGTTCGTGCAATGCGATAAGTCAGCAAGACGATCAGGAAGAAAAACAGTAAAACGCCAATGGCAATTCTCTTTAGCCGATTACTGTCCATGCCGAAAGACTAGCAGAACGACATCTACTGTGTCCGATGCACCATGGCCCACCCAAATTGTCCAACCTGCCGCCAATTTGGAGGCTGTTTTTCTAGCGGCGGCGAGCGCAAACTGATGGACATGAAAACCACGAAACAATCCAAGCCCGCCACGCAGACAAAGTCTGGCCCGCAGTCCGACCGCCATCTTCAGGCCGGCAACGGGCTGAGCAAGCTCGGGCCGCAGACGAGGGCCATTCATGGCGGGGAGGCGCTACGCCACGGGGTGAACGGCCCGGTGGCCACGGAGATTATTCGCACCTCGACCTTTACGTTTTCCTCGACCGAAGAAATGAAGGAATGGGCAGAGGGCAAGAACAAGGCGTATATCTACACGCGTTATGGCAATCCCACGCTGTCCGTCGCGGAGAGGAAAATTGCGGCGCTCGAGGGCGCGGAGGCCGCGGTGGTGGCCGCTTCGGGCATGGCGGCGATTTCTTCCTCGCTTCTGGCGGTGCTGAAGAGCGGAGATGAGCTAATCTCCACGGCGCAACTGTACGGCGGCACGTACCGGCTGATGCGCGACGTGTTTCCGAACATGGGCATTACCGTCCACCACGTCCAGCCCGATCTTTGCGGCATTGAAAAACTGGTCAGCGCACGCACGCGCGCGTTGTACGTCGAGACACCGACGAACCCTACGTTAAGGCTGGTGGACATTGAAAAAGCAGCAGCATTCGCGAAGAAGCACAAACTTATCTCGCTCATCGACAACACGTTTGCCACGCCGGTGCTGCAGAACCCCATCGCACTGGGGTACGACATCGTGGTGCACAGTGCCACAAAAGGGCTCGCCGGTCATTCGGACATCCTCGCGGGCGTTTCCGTGGGCAGCGCGGAGTGGATGGACAAAGTGCGGCACCTGATCATCAACCTCGGCGGGTCGATGGATCCCGGCGCGGCGTTTTTGCTGATTCGCGGGGTGAAGACGCTGGGCGTTCGGGTGCAACGGCAATGCGAAAATGCGATGGCCGTGGCGACTTTTTTGGAAAAACACCCCAAAGTCGAACACGTGCACTATCCGGGGCTGAAGTCGCACCTGGACCATGAACTGGCAAAGAAACAGATGCGCGGATTCGGCTCGATGCTGGCGTTTGACATGAAAGGCGGCTTGCCGGCGGCTCGGCGCTTTTGCGATCGCGTGCGGTTGTTTCTGATGGCGGCTAGCCTGGGAGGCGTGGAGTCGCTGGTGATTCTGCCGATTTACAGTTCGCATTACAACATGAGCGACGAGGAATTGAAGCGCGCCGGTGTGAGCCCGGGTACGGTGCGCGTGTCCATGGGCCTGGAGGACAAGGAGGATTTGATCGAGGATTTGAAGCAGGCGCTGGAATGACGTGATTCGTGACTCGCGTAAAACTACCGCCGCGGCACCTCGAAAAGACAGATTCCTCGTCCGATTTAGGGCGATGAGAGAATCCTAAAGAAAAAAAGAACGGGTCTGAAGACAGGCCACTACAAAGGTGGAAGGATGCCGCCAGGTGAGCGAAGCTGCGAGATAGAATCTACTTCGCGGCGGCGGGGGCAGGAGCGGGGGCGTCCCACTCTTCCTGCTGGGGAAGCTGGGACTTCACGATATCTTCCAGTTCGTGGGCGCTGCTGACGTCCTGCGGATAATTGTGCGGCGTGATATCGAACGCTTGGCCGTACTTCGTGCGAACGTGCTGCAGCTCTTCCTGCAGGCGGACGGCGACGCGCTTCGCATTGAGAGCGTCCGTTTCCGGCAAAACCAGTGCGAAAATGTCGGGCCCGAGACGGTAGACGGAATCCGTGGGGCGCAGCTTGCGGGACATCGCTTTGGCGGCGTCGCTCCAGGCTGCGTCGTTGTCTTCGTTCTGCCTTCCGGAACCAGCCGCAGCTTTACCCTTCACAAGCAGCACAGAAAGATTTTTCTCCATGGTCATGGCCCGGCGGAATTCCATGGTCAGGCGGTCCCAGAAATAGTTCTGGTCGGGCATGGAGTGAAGCAAATCCACGCTGGCCTGATGCTGCAACGTCATGTTGCGCTCCAATTCTGCCAGCAGTTGCTGCTTGAGCTGGCGCACGGTGCGCTGGCGCTCGAGGAGGTAGCCGACAAAGAGCAACGTTAGGCCGCAAAATCCAAAAAACGAGACGCGCAGGGTCCACTTGTTGCCCACAGGATGGAGAAAGACCAGCGGATACATGAACGCCGCGAGTCCGCCGGCCAGCACGAGCACAAACACGACGGCGAGGACAGTGAGTTGCAGCTCACGCCGTTCGAGCCGATCCAGTTCCGCGCGATTCAGAGTCGCCATGCTTGCCTTCGCACTGTCCAGCAGGTCAGAGCCATGCTATGCAAATTTCGCCGAGCGGCTAAGCCTGAGAAGGGACGTTGGTCATTGTCCCCATGGTCGGGTGAAGGGCTGGCGGCAAGCAATGGGACTCGGTTCTGTGACGGAAATGCTACTGTTCTTTCGCGCAGTGCGTTTGTGACGTTGGGCACACCAGGTTGGGGAAATTGGAGTTCGGGTACTTCCCCTGGCGCAGTTATTGGACGATACGAATCTCGACGTTTCGCGCAGCGGCATGCTCGGTAAGCAGAGCGGACATGCGCTGAGTCCAGCGGTCCAGGCCCTCCGGCCCGCCAAAAGAAATGATGATCGCAAGAGTGCCTTCGGTTTTCGCCGTGACCATGGTGCGCTCGGAATCGCTGGTAGCGCTGCCATGCGGCCCCAGGTCATCGGCAAAGAGTGGCAAGCCTTCGAGATTCAAGTCGTATTTGCCGATGCCTTTGTAGGTTTCGCCCGCGCGTCCTGCGCGAAAGATAATGTCTCCCACGACATGCGCCAAGTCATAAAGGCCGACCGGCAGCCGGCTTTCGACCGAAACGAGATTGATTACATCCACCACCACATTGATTTGCGGAAAGCCTTTGCCAGCCACGATTCTCCGGAGAAGGGCTTCCGCCGAACCGCGATACCTGGCGGGGTCTTTTCCCAAGGACTTGTAGGCTTTGCGGACTGCCTCAACCTGAGGCGATTCCAAGACGCCGCGGGGAAAGGGCAGTTCCTGGATTTCAAGTTCTCTCTGATTCATCTCCCCGAGCAGCGGCACCGGAGAAGGGCCCGGTTGCACGCGCGCAATCAAGCAGCCCAGGGCGGTTTGCGGGCATTTTTTCTTTAAGTCTGCTTCAATTAGGATTTTCACTTTTACGTGTGAATCGCCTCACGAATTTACTGGATGTCAGGCGCATTCTACAGCGGAGAGAGGAAGGTTCGCGAGCCCGCGAGGGAGTTATGGTTCTTTTTTTGTTGGAGCGGATTTTTGCGGGACTTCGAGTTTTGGCATGGACTCCGGTTTTGCCGAGCCCGTATCCACGCCCAAGAATAAGTAGCGAGCAGCATACGGATCGCCCACTACAAAGTACGGATAGAACGGTCTGATGGCGCCGGGTGTTGGTGAAGGCGAAGTCGGGCTGTTAAGAATCGGCGTCGTACAACCAGGCACGGAGTTGGTGACCGGAGGGCCATTGGGCACAGGGCTTGAAACTGATGTGTTGCAAAGGGCGAAAGACGTTGACCCTCGTGACAAGGTTCTGTGAATGCATACGCATTCTTGGTTTGATGGATGTGATTTGGGGGCTGCGTACCCCCACTTCTGTGGCTCCCCCAAGGTAGCTCGCCCTACACCCGGGGATCTGTAAAGGCAGTTTGAGGGCCGTGGGAATGATGCTGCGGCTGGCATTACGAAAACACTGCATTCCGAACTTGTCAAATTAAAATCTATTGAATGGTAAAATGTTACAGAAAGCTGGCGCTGGAGCAACACTATAAGGCCATAGGCAGACAAGCCCAAATTGGCATGCCCGCATCCCATTCTGATACGGCTCGTGCGCTATTGAGCCCCAAGCAATGCTTTCCGGGCTCTCCACACGCCGCCACTCGTGTTAAACTGAGCGGAGTTCAGGCCCGTAGCTCAGTTGGTTAGAGCGCTTCCTTGACACGGAAGAGGTCAGAGGTTCGAGTCCTCCCGGGCCTACCAATTTTCGTTTTGCCAAATTTCTTACCTGTCCTTCGGTTTTTCCCTTCGCACGCGACGTTTGCCTGACCATCTGCAAGTGTGCGGACCGCCAAAAGCGAACGGGCCGGAAAGCCATAAAAGCAACCCGGCCCGTCACCAAGAAGGGGCAACATTCCCGCTCTGCCACGATCAGTTCCGCTATAAGCCCGATCCACCTGCCATCACCGGCGAAGCGAAAAGCGTACCGTCTACCTTAAAGTCGACTTTAAGGCAAGGAGCTCCTTTAAAGAATTTGGTAGAAGAGAATTCAGAGTGTAGCTCTAGAATGTAGTCATGCCTCTGCTAACGATTTCTCAGGTCGCAGGGCAGATTGGACTTCAGCCTTCTGCGATTCGGTATTACGAACAGATTGGATTGCTTCCACGCGCGCAACGAATGAGTGGTCAACGGCGCTATGATCCGACAGTCCTCTACCGATTCGCGATCATCCAGCGAGCGCGCCAGCTTGGCTTTACATTGACTGAAATTCGGGAGTTGTTCTTTGGCTTCCGCGATTCCACTCGCGCTTCAGAACGCTGGCGAACGCTTTCCCAGAGAAAGCTTGCAGAGCTGGACCAGCTAATGGATGGAATAAAAGCAATGCGAGCGCTGCTAAAGAAGCTGATGACGAAGTGTCAATGCGACACCTTGGATGAATGTGGAAAGTGCATGTTGCGGAGCATGAATGAAAATGTGAAACCTAAATCCGTGTCAGCAAGTCGTCGCCGTGGGCAAAGATCTCAGGTGAGTTTGCGAACCTGACGCCGGTTCTGTTTCTCACGGCCCCTACCTTGACTGACAAACGGTCAGCCCCTTACAGGCAGGTATTCGTCCATGTGGAAGTCCCTTTGGCTGCCCCGCGCGGTTTTTGCTTGGTGCGGCGCACTTCACCATGTGAACATCAACTCGGCGTCAGCATTTGCGGGCGAAATCCGCGATGAGGAGGACACAGCGAGAACATGCGGGCGGTGATCGTCATAGCCTTTGCATTTATTTGCTCAGGGCAGTCCCTTGCGCAGTCGGTGGAAAAAGAGCCTGCCGCTGTCCTTGAGCTCGGAGGCGCAACTGGCCGGAGTCTCAGGGAGGGCCAATCGAGCTACGGTTCCACGGTCACGCTTGAGCTTACCCCGATAGAAAACCGGCTGGAACTCGAGGCTGGCGTAACAACACTTTTTAGGCGTCACTCGACCGAATGGAGCGTCGACCTCCTCTTCAAGAAGCCTTGGACTCTGTCCGACAAAAAGGAGTTCATGTTCGGAATTGGTCCCGAGTGGATTCATGCGAATGCATACGGCAAGAAAATGCACTCAGTGGGCGTTGAAGTAGCGCCGGACTTTATGTTCTGGTCATCCAGAAAGCATAGATTCGGCTGGTATCTCGAACCGGCCTACGAGTACAAATTTGGGCCGGGGCATGAACACTCGGTCGGCATAAGCGGCGGCCTTCTGATCGGGATACTGTAAGACCTCCCCTACAGTCTCTACCTGTGAAACAGGTATAACCGTTGTGGAGAGGCAGTTCGATGCCGTCTGAGTTGTTCTCATCTCGCTTAGCAGTCTTCCTCCACAATCATGCACCGACCGCGGAGGGGCTCGCATCGAATCGCACTAGGAGAAAGCGTTATCCGCAGGTTTCGAGACTATCGCAGTTTCGCATTCCCCGGATAAAGACAAAATGATCCGGGATCTCGGCGCCGATGAAGTTGTCCGCCACGGCAAGGGCCTTGGGACAGCCGGCGGCGCAGATGTCATCTAATTGGCAGCCAGCAAAACGGCCCCGAATATCTTTACGAAGCGCTTGATTTCGCAGCGCAAGGAAAAGTTAAAACGATTGTGGAGACGTACCCGTTGGCCGAGGCAGCGAAGGCCTACGACCGCGTGGCGCAGGGCAAGGCCCGATTTCGCGCCGTCCTGACAATGTAATCGCCGATCCGAGCAGTCAGCGTCGGTTTCGAGCGGAGCTGTGATCTTTGGTATCGGACGTGGCGAGCTCATCCATTTCCGCTGGTGTGCGAGGCTACCGGCAGCCCCAGTCAGAACCTGGGTTTCCTGCCTGTGATTCTTATCTGTGAAACGGGTATTTATGTCGGATCAACCCGGGATTTGGAGAGGGCTGACTGGGCCACCTATGCGGGCATATCCCAGGCACGCGCGGCCGGGGATGCTTGTGCAAAGAAGAAAGAATTTTCGAGGCAACATTTAGTCGAATCAG
>Ga0209471_1001679_pt1 | contig 13004 bp, 10 predicted proteins | sample GraSoiAngelo_128_FD_185885 | JGI IMG/M metagenome (GOLD analysis project Ga0209471, IMG submission 185885) | Grasslands soil microbial communities from the Angelo Coastal Reserve, California, USA - 14_0927_12_20cm (SPAdes) (version 2) | ecosystem: Environmental > Terrestrial > Soil > Grasslands ...
GCAGCCGATGGGCCGGCGCTTCTGCATCGCAGCGTCAACCTTCACGACGCCGCCGACAACATCGACTTGGGAACCGCGATCATCCGCAACAACCTCGATCGGTACCGAGGCGATCTCGTCAGCACCCTGGTCGCCTATTACGCCGGCGGCGGAGCGGTCAGACCTTGGCGATATCTGACCCCCGACGAGCAGCGTTATGCGTGGGGCATCTACCGACTCGCGGTTGCCTTCCAGAACGGCACGGGTCCTGCCTAGGCGGTTTCGCGCCGGCCTTCGGCCACCGGCTCGCGCACCTCGGGACCGATCACCTGCGAGAACACCGCGCGATAGTCCAGCAGCGCCAGCCGCAGGTCTTCTGTGCGATGCCGCTTCTGTCCCTCCGCCAGCTTCCGTCGCGCTGAATGCAACTGGCGCGGCAGACGATCGCCGCCGAGCGGATGGCCGCGTTCGCCAAGCATCGCGGTGATCAATGAGTCGGCTTCTGTGACGGCTTCTTCAGGCGCGTCCATAAAGCGCTTCTCGATACGGTTCCGGCCGTAGCGGAACGAGACGGGATCGAGCCGGCCGCGCGCGCCATGCTCTCGCTATCGAGAAGAGGATGGCCACGACGACGAGAAAGATCACGACGTCGATGACCAGGGTGGTCAGGTCCATGCGTCACCTCCATGTGAGTAACGCCAACACCCGCCCCCATGACCCGATCCGAATCGGGTAGTGAGATCAGATCAGGCCGTTTCCTACTGGGATGATGAAATTCAGGCTGACCCGGCTGCTCATGTGGATGGGCGCCGCTGCTGCCGCGACCTACTACTTCGATCCCGAGCTCGGCGAGAGGCGCCGCAAAGACCTGCGCAGGCGCATGGAAAGGATGCGCAAGATGGGCCGGAAGGCACGCCTGCAGGCCGGTCTCTAGCGCCCGAACCGCACTAACCAGAAGTCCGAGCAAAGGTATTCGACTTCGCTTGCGCGTTCCCTGAAGAATTGCGCAGCGCGTGAGCGCGTGCCTGCTTCAGGAGGGCCGATGTGAAGCCTCGAATCCTGCTGGTGGCCTTGCTCTTCGCATCATTGATACCCACGACCGCTTCCGCCGCAGCTCGCGTCCAGGTGCTCACGGGTTCGACACCCGACACACGCATCATGCCGAGCAACTCTTTCACCGTCGCCGACTCCTCGCAGCTGACTGGAATCCGCATCAACCTGCCCGCGCCGGTATGTGACGCGACCAACAGCTCGGTCTGCGACGACCTCACCTTGCTAAACCTTCAAGACGGCTTCGACCTGCGGCCGCGCGTGACGGTCCCATTCACCGGACCGATCGACGTTACGACAGTGACCGGATCGGACTTCTATGTGACCGGACCCAACGGCTTCACCACGCCGATCACGCAGCTGGTGTGGGATCCGAACACCAACGTGCTCGCGGGCGAGCCCTCCGATTTTTTGCGTGAAGCGACCAACTACTCGGTGGTCGTCACGTCTGGAATCAAAGACACGAGCGGCCGCTCGGTCATCGCGTGCACAGGCGCGTGCAGCAGCACGTTCACAACCGAGACCGCGACTCCTGAGCTTGCCAAGCTGCGCGCGTCACTCGACAGCGGCGATGCATACGGAAAAGCCGGCATCACCGATCGCGGCGCGACCTTTGTGCAAAGCGGTGTGCGCGACGTGTTTCCGGCCGCGACCGTCACCGAGATCGAGCGTGGTGACCAGGTCTACGCCGATCGCACCAAGCCTCTGTCGTTCTCGCTGGTTCCCAACTCCGCGGTAACGGGCGTTGGCTACTACGCGTTCGGCAGCTTCCTGGTGCCGCGCTACCAGACGTACTCCGACGCCGTGATCCCTCACGTGCCCACGACCCAGACTCCGAGCCCCATCGGCGCTCAGCGTGTGGGCTTCACCCTCATCGTCCCGGCCGGCACAGCGCCAGCCGGCGGCTGGCCGGTGGCGATATTCGGCCCCGGCTTCACGCGCAGCAAATACGACCTCTTCCTGGCCGCCGACCTGAACGCGACCAAGGGCATCGCGACCATGGCCACGGACCCAGCCGGCCACTCGTTCGGCCCGGCCAGCGTGACCGTCGTCCACCAGGGCGCGATCACAACGACGTTCTCCGGGTTTGGCCAGGGAGCGGACCTGGATGGTGATGGCGACATCACCGCCAGCGAGGGTGTCGGCCCAACCGATCACAAGACGGTCGACGCCAACGGCAACGTCATCGCCGATACGCCTTCACGATATGCAACCGTCGGGCTTCGCGACGGTCTCATTCAGACCGCCGTCAACGTGATGACGATGGTGCGATTGGTGGAGCACGGCATCGACTTGCTCGGCGACGGCACCGTGACGCTGCAGAAGCATGTGCTCGCCTACTACGGGCAGAGCTTCGGCGCCATCTACGGCACGATGGTCATGGCGACGGACACGCATCTGAGCGTCGGAGTTCTCAACGTCGGCGGCGGCCCCATCGTCGAGATCGCGCGCCTCTCGGGCTTCCGGAACCTTCTCTCGGACCAGCTGCGCGTCAGCCGCCCCACGCTGCTCAACGGCGGCCCGGGCCTCAACGGATTCACCGAGTCGATGCCGCTGCGTCTCGATCCGGCGGTGACCAACCCTTATCCCGGCGCGACGACCATCCAGAAGTATTTCGACCACGCTGACTGGCAAGAACGCGCGGGCGACCCGGTCGCGTTCGCGCCATTGATCAGGCTTCGACCGCCGGCCGGGGCGCCCATCAAGCATGTGATCTGGCAGTCGGCGTTCGGCGATCACACCGTACCCAACCCGACCGCCGGTGAGCTGTATCGCGCCGGCCGTGTCTTCGACCTGGTGAGCTATTACCGAAACGACAAGACCCCGACCGCGGGGAGCGATCCGCATGGCTTCTTGCTCGATCCACGCCTGTTCGGGCGCGATCAGGGCCAGGCGCAGGTGCTCGCTTTCATCAGCTCAGGCGGCGCCACCGTCATCGATCCGGACGGCCCCGGGCCGATCTGGGAGGTGCCGGTTGTGAATTTGCGTAATCTCGATTGCACGCATTACCCGCAACCTCAGACTGGAATCGCGTACACAGCTTCGGCGGGAGAGTGCTGATCTCGAGGCGGTAGGCCGGGCCGACCTGGGCGTTTTAACTCAGGAGGCCACTTCCATGCCCGATACGATCGCGGCCCTGTTCAAGGACCAAGAGCAGGCCGATTCGGCGGTAAGCGCCCTGAAATCGGCCAACTTCGACTCCTCGAAAATCGAGATGCGCGGCCCGCGCGAACCAGAGTTGCCTGACTTCGGCGGCAATGCCGCCCGTGGCGTCGCGATCGGCTGCATCGGCGGCACGATTCTCGGCGTGGTGCTCGGCGTGATCGCCGCCGGGATCATCCCCGGCTCGCACACTTTCGTGCACGGCGGGCTTTTCGTGCCCTTCATGCTGGCGATGGCGCTCGGCGCCACGGGCGGCCTTGCGGGCCTCCTCCTCAGCATGTCCGGGTCCCATGAACGTGCGCTTTTCTATGAGCAGGAGGTGCAGTCGGGCCGCTACCTCGTGAGCGTCGACACCGAACCCGACCGCCGCGAGGCTGCGCGCCAGATCCTCCTCTCGAAGGGAGCGATGGAAGCTGCGCCGATCGACTCGCCGACCGTAAAGCGCGGTGGCCGCCGGGTGGTCGAGTAGCGCGTCAGCGGAGGCTGAACGGCGGGTACTGGTCGGTCACCAGCGCGAAGGCGTAACCCGTTACGCGGTTGCTCCATCGAAAAACACCGACCACGTAGTCGAATAGGCCCCGTGGATACGTGCCCGTGAAAAGAATCGCGAACCAGGCGATGATCGCCGCCACCACGGCGCCTATAGCCAGGAAGAACAGAACGATGTAGTGCGGGATGGCAAGCAGCCATTTGACCAGTGGCAGCCAGCGGTTCAATTGACCGGCGTCCGGGTACGGGAATTCGAGGTGGACGGCCTGCTCCTCGTCGGTCGATGGATAGCGGTCGTCGAGCAAGAACACGTAGGCCGAGATGCGGTAGGAGAACCGAAGGAAGTTCAGGTTCCAGTCGAACCACCAGCGCGGGTACTTCTGGCGGAAAACGAGCATCAGCACCAGCGATAGGAACACCAACCCGCCGCCGATCGCCGTCTCGTACATGTGCGTCCGGTCGCTGCTGTGGAGCGTCTCGCTCGGCAGGAGGCCCAGGACGATGAGGATCGGGATGGCCAGGAATATGCGGAACGCCGTCGTGAGCCGGTTGAGGGGTCGGGCCGGATAGTCGACATCGAACTGCACCGGGTAGGTGCTCACCATTGGTGCTTACCTCTCTGGTCTACCTGCAGACTGCGCGTCGCAATTGTCTGCTCATTCGGCGTGCAGGACCTCGACCACGTTGGTCCGCGCGGCCCAGCGGCCGGGGATGAGCGCCGCCACCACCGCGACCGCCACGCCCAGCAACGGGATCAGCACCAGCTCCACCGGATTGAACACCGCGTACGCGCCCGGCGGGGTGTCGTTGCCCGCCGAGCTGCTGATCACATCGTTCAGCACGTGATGAAGAGCGAGACCTGCCGGCATCGCCATCAGCCCACCGACCAGGGCAAGCAGTGCAGCCGAAGCCGCCACCATCGCGATCACCTGTCGCGGGCTCATGCCCAATGCTTTCAGCGTCGCGGTGTCACGAATCCGCTCGCGAGTGTTGAGCAGCAGGGTGTTGAACACGCCACCGACTCCGATCAGCGCCAGCACCGCGGCGAGAATCAGCAGGACGAGGTCGATGATCTTGACAGGTGTGATGATCGACGTATCGCTCGCGTGCACGTCGATCAGGTCGGGCTGCGTGGCCGCGACGCGACGCACGTAGGACGCGAGGTCAGCGCCAGGAGCAAGGGTCACGTCGTACTGGAAAGGCTCCACGGCCGGCGTGACAGAGGTCATCGTGGCCAGGTCCATGAACAAGGAGTGGCCGAGGTTGCTGATGTCGTAAATCTCACCGACGACGTGGAGCTGCAGAGGCTGGCCGCTGGCGACCCCGGTGAAGGTGTCGCCGATCTTGAGACGTGCATCGCGAAGCAACGCCGCCGGCGCGAGCACCTCGCCCGGCGCTGAGAACCAACGCCCGGCGATGACCATGTAGCCGATCCGGCTCGAGTCGCCACGGAAAAGGCGCGTATTGACCGGATCGGTTACGCCTGGGACGGCCACGTTCTGGCCGGCGACCGCGACCACGCGCGCAGTCTCGGGCTGCGCGTTCAGGACTCGCATCACGTCTGAATCGGAGTAGCCGCTCGTGCGGGTCACCACGACCTGGTACTGCCCTGCACCCGTCTCGCTGTTGTTGATCAGCTCGAAGCTCCGCGGCAGCCCGATCGCCACCACCACGGTCGCCACGCCGAGAAGCACGGTGACCAGAGTCAGAATGGCGCGCAGAGGACGCGCAAACGCATCGCCGATGCCGAGCACGAGCGGCCTGGACAGGTGCGCGCGTGCGGCGGACTTTCGCAGTACGCGGCCCGTGGCGCCGCGAGGCGCGGAAGCCTTGGCAATCGCGGCGATCGGCTTCAACAGGCCGGCGCGCAGAGCCGGCATCGTCGCGGCGGCGGCGACCACCAGCACCCCGCCCGCAAGCAGCACGAGATCCAGCCCGATCGAGAAGGTGGGGCTGTACGAGAGCCCGAGCGCATGGGAGCTGTTGGCAAGGAGAGGCTGGCTCACGATCGTGCCAAGCGGGATGCCCACCAAGCACGCCGCGAGCGCGGGGATGACGATCTGCAGCGCAAAAACGCCGACGACCTCGGCAGGCATGAATCCGATCGCTTTCATGATTCCGATCTCGCGGTAAGCCGAGATCACGATGCCCGTCACCAACGTGGCGACGATTGCGACGGTTGCCGCCAGGGCGAAAACGCTGAACGCGCTCAGCACGTCCGTGAGGATCTGGTTGGTGATGTTGAAGATGTTCCGGATGAGGATGTAGTTCAGGGAACCGGTGATGCTTCCCGCCGGAAGGCCCGCTCGCAGCCGATTGATCGAGTCCTGAAGCTGGGCGTTGGTCGGGTCGCTTGCGAACCGATAGTCCATCAGGTAATAGGCGGAATCGGGAGATGTCAACGCAGTCACGGCCGCCGGGAGCACCCACGCACGCTGGCTGCTGAGGTCCGAGCTGCCCTCATCGATGTCGACCACCTGACCGACGACGGTCAGCAAAGGCGTTTGCGCCACGCTTGTGACCTTCAACCGGTCGCCGACCGAGATGTGGTTGAGCTCCGAGAACGAGCGGGTCAAAGCGATCTCATCGTTGGCTTGCGGCCATCGCCCCGACGTGATGTTCAGCACCTCGACATCACCGCGCGGGTTGTCTCGGCCGACCGCATCGACGAAGAATTTCCGGTCTCCGAACTTGAGCTGGATGCTGGTCACTTGGTAGGGACCGCCAGACGCTGAAGCGCCGATCGTCCCGGGCGTCCCCGAAAGGAGCTGAGGGTCGGTGCCCGCCTTGTACGCGACCTGCAGGTGCGCGCCTTTCTGAATGTCGAAGGCGGCCTGGTAAGGGTCGCGGGTCTGCGACATCAGCGTCACAGCCATCGTTCCCGCCGACATCGAAAGGAGCACGGTCAGAAAGATGACCGCGGCTTGCAGCCGCCGGCGGCGAAGATCCGCGAGCGCCTTGACGATCACCGCCGTCATCGCGTCATCTCCTCGCTGCGGACGCGAATCACGTCGGCAGCCGCCCGCTCGGTGGTCTCCAGGCGCGCGTCATCGACCACTCGACCGTCCACGATGCTGACGACACGCGCGGCATGGCGCGTGGCCAGCTTCGCGTCGTGGGTGACCAGCACGATCGTCTGACCCTGCCGGTGCAGCTCGGCGAGCAAGCTCATCACCTGCTCACCACTGGCGGTGTCGAGCGCTCCGGTTGGCTCGTCGGCGAGGAGCAGCGCGGGGTTGTTGATGAGGGCACGCGCGATCGCGACCCGCTGCTGCTGACCGCCGCTGAGTTTGGCCGGATACCGATCGGCCATCTCTTTAATGCCCAGCTGCTCGAGGAGCTTTCGCCCCGCCGCTTCCGCACTCGTCGTGCTCTTGAGCTGTGCCGGGATGAGGACGTTTTCCAGAGCAGTCAGGTTGGGCAGCAGGTGGAAGAACTGGAAGACGAACCCGATGTGATCGCGGCGGAACCGCGCCAGGCCGCTTTCGCCGAGGCGACCGAGGTCGGTGCCGGCTACCGTCACGCTGCCGCCTGTGGGCCGGTCGAGGCCGGCGATGAGGTTGAGCAGCGTGGACTTGCCGCTGCCGGAGGGTCCCATGATGGCCGTGAACTCGCCTGCTTCGATGGCCAGGGAGATGCCGTTCAAGGCTCCCGTGACCCCGCCCTGGTAGGCCTTCGTGAGGTCGCTCACGCGAACGATCTCGCTCATTCCGTCTTCCCACCATGCGCGTCTGCCGTTAGCTCGTCCACCCATTTCAAATCAGCCTCCGTATGAAGTAAGGCGCCTCGCACGAGGCGCGCCAGGTCGTTCCGTCCGTCGCGTCGAGCCCGGTCTTCCAGCTGGTTGAGGTCTCGAAGTCGCTGCAGGTACGCGCGCTTCTGGCGGGCGAGCAGCGGACCGAGCTCGCCGTTGGCAAGCCGGGTGGCCAGGAGCAGCTTCACGTAGATGTCCTCATGGAGCTGCTGGGGCCCGGAGTCGGGTTGGGCGAGCCACTCGTCAAGCGCCCTGTGGCCGGCGGACGAGAGCTTGTACAGCAGCTTGCCGCGGTCCCCCCGCTCGCCCACCGGCTGCGCCAGCCCATCGCGCTCGAGCCGCTGAAGGGTCGTGTAGACCTGGCCGATATTGACTTCCCAGGTCCCACCCAGCATCGCCTCAAACCGGTTCTTCACCTCATAGCCGTGCAGCGGCTCCTCCGCCAGGAGCCCCATCACGCCGTACTTAAGGGACAAGTCCCCTCTTTACATACACAGTATGCATGCTAAGTATGCATATGCCTCAGGCGGTGTCAAGCCCCTCGTTGCCCAGACCACCGAAAATCCGTCAGGTGACGTGGAGGCGCCTTCCAGCCGCGTGGGTTGCGCTTCTCGCCTACACGGTGCTGGCGGTGGCCCTGTTCTCGCGAACGTGGGTCGACCCCGCCGGGTCGTGGATCGGGAGCCCCAAAGATCCCCAGCTCTTCATCTGGTACCTGGGCTGGATCCCCCACGAGCTGGGGCAGGGCCATAACCCGTTGTTCACGGACTTCCTCTCATATCCCGCCGGCGTGAACCTGATGTGGAACACGTCGATGATCTTTCCGGCCGTGGTGCTGTGGCCGGTCACTGCTCTTTTTGGCCCTGTGGTCGCCTACAACCTGCTCATCACCGCCGGCATCGCGCTCTCCGCGTGGTGCGCATATCTCGCGGCGCGCCGCTTCCTCGACCGCCCGATCGCGTGCTTCCTGGCAGGGCTCGTCTACGGATTCAGCCCCGCGCTGATCGCGCAGGCGCTAGGACATCCGCATGTGGTGGTGGCGCTCTTCCCGCCGGTAGCCCTCCTACTCGGGCACGAGATCCTGGTGCGCAGGCGGATGCATCCCGTGGTCGCGGGCGCGCTGGCCGGGCTTGCAGCCGGGCTCCAGCTGCTCACCGGCGAGGAGATGCTCGCGATGACCCTGTTGATCGCCCTTGTTGGCGTGGCCCTGCTGACGCTCATGCGCCGTGGCGAGGCCAGGGCCGCGTGGCCTCACGCGGGCAAAGCGGCCGGCGTCGCGGTGATCGTTTTCGCGATCATCGCCGCCTATCCGCTCGCCTTCCAGTTCCTGGGCCGCCAGCGCGTGTACGGCAGCGTGCAGCAGCCGGATGTGTACGTCAGCGACCTGCTCGCCTTCGTGTCGCCACGGCAGCTGATCCACTTCACCGGCAACATCGCCGAGAACGGCGCCTACGTCGGCCTGCCGCTTCTCGTCCTTTTCGTTGCCGGCGTCCTCGCCGGCCGCGGCCAGGCGTGGGTTCGATGGACCGCGGCCACCACGATCGTCGCGGTCGTGCTATCGCTAGGGCCGCACCTGCATGTCGATGGCAACGTGACGCAGGTACCGCTGCCGTGGGCGGTGGTCGCGTGGCTGCCGCTCATGGGCAGCGCGCTGCCGGCGCGTCTGATGGTTATCGCGTTTCTCGGCATCGGCCTCATCGCCGGCGCGGCTGTCGCCATCGCGCTCCAAGCGACGCGGCCATGGCGCATCGCGACCGGCGTGGCGGTGGTTGCCAGCCTCACGGCGATCGTGCCGTGGGTGCCATACCCCAGCCAGCCGGCGGCTGTACCCGCTTTCTTCCGGCCGGGCGGGGACGTGGGGAAGATCGCGCCAGGTGCAGTCGTGCTGATCACTCCTTTTTCGAGCAAGGAGTCGACCGACGCGATGTACTGGCAGGCCACGGCCCGCTACCGGTTCCGGATGATCGAGGGAGACGCCTTCACACCTGGACCGTATCTCGGCCCACACCCGTCATTCCTCAAGTCCGTGCTCGACGACTTAGAGGCCGGCAAGAGCGCCACGCCGACACCAGATGTGAGAGCCAGGTTCACCGCCGACCTGAAGCAGTCGGAAGTCACGGCCATATTGGCCGGGCCCTCGCCGGGTCACGACGCGATCGTCGCCTTCGTGACCGAGGTCGAAGGGACGCCGCCGATCGTCGATCAGGGCGTCGCTGTCTGGTGGCTCCTTGCCATCACTTGAGGTAGCCGTCGTGCCAAAGCTCGAAGACGGCTCCACGCGCCCGATCGGCGCCGCCCCCATCGATGCCGATGCAGGCTGGCGGTTCACTTAGCGCGGTCTGGAGCCCGGCCGGAGACTAACTCCACCCTCCCTCGGTACTCTTAAGGGTCCACATGGCCACTGCTGCCACGGCCCGGGCTTCCAACCGCGAGCGTCTCGACCAGCTGTTCAGGCAGCGGATCGTGATCTTCGACGGTTCGATCGGCGTGCTCCTCCAGAAGCAGGGCTTGAACGAGGAGGACTGGCGCGGCGAACGCTTCCGGGATCATCCCAAGCTGCTCAAGAACAACGTGGACATCCTCAACCTCTCGAGGCCCGACGTCGTCACCCGCATCCACCGTGAGTACCTCGAGGCGGGCGCCGACCTCATCACGACCAACACATTCACCGCAACTCCGATCTCACAGGCCGACTACGGGCTCGAGGACCTGACGTACGAGATCAACTTCGAGGGGGCCCGGCTGGCGCGCGAAGCCGTCGACAAGTACGAGAACAGGTTCGTAGCCGGTTCACTGGGCCCGACGAACGTCACGCTGTCCCTCTCGCCTAAAGTCGAGGATCCCTCCTACCGCGACATCACTTTCGACGAGCTGCGTGACGGCTACGCCGTGGCGGCGCGGGCGCTGCGCGACGGGGGCGTGGACTTCCTCCTCATCGAAACGATTTTCGACACCCTCAACTCGAAAGCCGCGATCGCGGCCGTCAAGGAGGTGGCCCCGGAGCTGCCCCTGTTCATCTCGGTCACCATCGTCGATCGCAGCGGCCGCAACCTTTCCGGGCAGACGGTCGAGGCCTTTTGGAACTCGATCGAGCATGCCGACCCGTTTGCTGCCGGAATCAATTGCTCGCTGGGCGCGACCGAGATGCGGCCCTACATCGAGGCGCTGTCGCGCGTCGCGAATGTCTACGTCACGTGCTACCCGAATGCAGGGCTCCCGAACTCGTTCGGTGGTTTTGACGAGGATCCGCCGATCACGAGCCGCCTGCTTCGAGAGTTCGCGACCAGCGGATTCCTGAACGCCGCGGGCGGTTGCTGCGGCACGACCCCCGACCACATCCGGCAGATTCGCAAGGCGCTGGCCGGCATCCCGCCGCGCAAGGTGCCGGAGCGCGTCGGGCGAGCCAAGTTCAGCGGCCTCGAGCCGTTCGAGATCGGGCCCGACACGCGATTCGTCGTCATCGGCGAGCGCACCAACGTCACCGGTTCATTGAGATTCCGGCGCCTGATCGAGTCAGGCGACTTCACCGGCGCAGTACAGGTGGCCCTCGACCAGGTGCGCGGTGGGGCCAACCTGCTCGACGTGAACATGGACGCCGACCTTCTCGACTCCGAGGAGGCGATGACGCGCTTCCTCAATCTCATTGCGACAGAGCCGGAGATTGCGCGCATCCCGATCATGGTGGACAGCTCCAAGTGGACCGTGCTCGAGGCGGGACTGAAGTGCCTGCAGGGCAAGGGCGTCTGCAACTCGATCAGCCTCAAGGAGGGCGAAGAGGCCTTTCTGGAGAAGGCGCGGCTGGTTCGCGAATATGGCGCCGCGGTCGTGGTGATGGCCTTCGACGAGAAGGGCCAGGCAGACACGCTGGAGCGCAAGGTCGGCATCTGCGAGCGCGCGTACAAGCTGCTCATCGAAAAGGCCGGATATCACCCCGACGACATCATCTTCGACCCCAACATCCTCGCCATCGCGACCGGGATCGAAGAGCACGCCGGCTACGCCAAGGCGTTCATCGAGGCCACGTCGGAGATCAAGAAGCGATGTCCAGGCGTGCGCATCTCAGGTGGCGTGTCCAACCTGTCGTTCTCTTTTCGCGGCAACGACCGCGTGCGCGAGGCGATGCACTCCGCGTTTCTCTATCACGCGATCCGTGCCGGGCTGGATATGGGCATCGTCAACGCGGGCCAGCTGGCCGTCTACGAGGACATCCCGAAGGACCTCCTCGAGCTCGTCGAAGATGTGATCTTCGACCGGCGCCCCGACGCGACCGAGCGCCTGGTGGAGTTCGCGAAATCGGTCTCGGGCGCGGGGACGAAGCGCGAGGTCGACCTTTCCTGGCGGGAGAAACCTGTCGAAGACCGCCTCGCCTACGCCGTCCTGCACGGCGAGGTCGCGTACATCGAGGCCGATGCGGAGGAGGCGCGCCAGAAATACCCCAAGCCTCTGATGGTGATCGAAGGGCCGCTGATGGATGGCATGAAGGTGGTCGGCGACTTGTTCGGGGCGGGCAAGATGTTCCTGCCGCAGGTCGTCAAGAGCGCACGCGCCATGAAGCGCGCGGTCGCCTACCTAGAGCCGTTCATGCAGGCCGAAAAGGAGGCCTCAGGGAGCTCGCAGGTGCGCGGCAAGCTGGTGCTAGCGACGGTCAAGGGCGACGTGCACGACATCGGCAAGAACATCGTCGGAGTCGTGCTCGGCTGCAACAACTATGAGGTCCACGACCTCGGCGTGATGGTGCCCGCGGAGAAGATCCTCGATGTCGCGGTGGAGTTGGGCGCCGACGCGGTCGGGCTGTCGGGACTCATCACGCCGTCCCTCGACGAGATGGTGACGGTGGCCAAGGAGATGACCCGCAGGCAATTCACGATTCCTCTTCTGATCGGCGGCGCGACCACGTCCAAGCAGCACACGGCCGTGCGCATCGCGCCCGCTTACACCGGCTCGACCGTGCACGTGCTGGATGCCTCACGCGTGATCGGGGTGGTGTCCGACCTGTTCGATGACAAGCGCAGGGTCACGTTCGACCGCGACAACCGAGCCTTGCAAGACAAGCTGCGCGCACAGCACACCACTTCGAAACGGCCTCTCCTCACGCTGGCGGAAGCGCGCTCGAAGCGTGCGCGCCTCGACTTCAGCGAGCTCCCGGCGCCACCTTTCACCGGGCCGCGGGTGATCGAACCGAAGCTCTCAGAGCTGCGTGAGTACATCGACTGGACGTTCTTCTTCCACGCCTGGGAGCTGAAGGGCAAATTCCCGGCGATCCTCGACAGCCCGTCCCAGGGCGCCGCCGCCCGCGAGCTGTTCAGCCACGCGGAGGAGTTGCTGGACGAGATTCAGACCAAGGAATGGCTGCGCGCGAAAGGCGTCTACGGTTTCTGGCCGGCGCGCGCCGAAGGGGACGACCTGGTCCTCGACAGCGGCGTGCGGTTCCCGATGCTGCGCCAACAGGTCGACCACGGCGACGACAAGCCATATTTCTCGCTGGCCGATTTCGTGGCGCCCGCCGGCGACCACATCGGCGCCTTCGCGGTGACGGCGGGCTTGGGCGTCGACGAGCTGGCGGCGAAGT
>Ga0209471_1001681_pt1 | contig 12998 bp, 17 predicted proteins | sample GraSoiAngelo_128_FD_185885 | JGI IMG/M metagenome (GOLD analysis project Ga0209471, IMG submission 185885) | Grasslands soil microbial communities from the Angelo Coastal Reserve, California, USA - 14_0927_12_20cm (SPAdes) (version 2) | ecosystem: Environmental > Terrestrial > Soil > Grasslands ...
GGCGCGTCTTTCCCGAGATGACCGTTCTCGAGAATTTGCGGATGGGCTCGTACATCAAGTCGGCGCGCCCCGATCGGGAGAAGAACATCGAGCGCGCCCTGGCGCTCTTCCCGCGCCTGCGCGAACGGCGCAATCAGCTGGCGGGAACGCTCTCGGGCGGCGAGCAGCAGATGCTCGCCATCGGCAGGGGGCTGATGACCAAGCCGCGGCTTCTCTTGCTCGACGAGCCGTCCTTGGGGCTCTCGCCGCTTCTGGTCAAGACCATCTTCGACACCATCGCGGAGATCAACGCGCAGGGCACGACCGTTCTGTTGGTGGAGCAGAACGTCTTCCAGTCGCTGCGCATCGCACACCGCGGGTACGTGCTCGAGACGGGGCGGATGGTGCTCTCCGGCAGCGGTCAGGACCTGCTCGGCAATGAGCAGGTCAAGGCCGCCTTCCTCGGCGTTTGAAGCTTCACTGCTCGAGGACGAGCTCGGTGGTGATGGCGATGCTCCCCTTCAAGGATCGGTAGACGGGGCATTTGTCGGCGTAGAAGCCGTGCACGCGCTCGGCCGTCGCGCGCTGCTCCTCGCCGGCCTTGAGCCGCATCTTGACGTGGATGCGCTTGATCACCAGCACGCCGTCCTCGACTTCGACTTCGCCCTCGGCGTCCGCCGCCAGCCGCCCTTGCGACGCATCGATCTTGCGCGCCTCCAGCGCGCCCCCGAAGGTTCCGACCAGTCAACCCGCCGCTGCGGCGACGACATAGTCGAGCGTCGTGGCGTGCTCCTCGAAAGTTCCCGGCACGGCTTTGTAGTGCACGGCCACCGGGCCGTGAGTCGAGAAGAGGATCGGCTCCTTCTCCACCGGCAGCCACGCCTTGCGCAAGGGACCCTTGACGCGCTCGATGCGGACCTTCGATCGATAAGCGACTTCGGCCACGGCAACCTCCGCGCCTGAGTGGAGCGAGTCTCATAACGGCCTCGCCCGGAGACCACAAGCGGGAGCGGCCAGGCGGCCTCGCGCTCGACTCAGGATCGTTAATCTGCTTTCTTAGCGCCCCTCATGCCCGACGACGCCATCCTGGTCACGGAAAAGTTGACCAAGGAATTCCATGGATTCGTCGCTGTCAGCGGCGTCGATCTGAAAGTCCGGCGCGGGACCATCCATGCGCTCATCGGGCCGAACGGCGCCGGCAAGACCACCGTCTTCAATCTCCTCACCCGCTTCTTGCCCTGCACGAAGGGGCGCATCCTCTTCAACGGACAGGACATCACCGGCGAGCGGCCGGCGCAGATCGCCCGCCGGGGGGTGGTGCGCAGCTTCCAGGTCTCGGCCGTCTTTCCGCGCATGACCGTGCTCGAGAACGTGCGCGTCGCGCTGCAGCGCAAGCTGGGGACCTCCTTCCATTTCTGGAAATCGGAGAAGTCGCTCGCGCAGCTCGACCCGCGCGCGCTGGAGCTGCTCGACGAAGTCGATCTGCGCGCGCACGCCAACACCATCGCCGTCGAGCTGCCCTACGGGCGCAAGCGATCGCTCGAGGTCGCCACCACTCTCGCGCTCGAGCCCGAGCTGCTGCTGCTCGACGAGCCCACCCAGGGGATGGGCCACGAGGACGTCGGCCGGGTCACCGCGCTGATCGAGAAGGTCGCCGAGAAGCGCACCGTGCTGATGGTCGAGCACAACCTCTCGGTCGTCGCTCATCTCTCCGACGTGATCACCGTGCTGGCGCGCGGGACCGTGCTGGCCGAGGGACCGTACCAGGAGGTCTCGAAGAACCCGGCCGTGCTCGAGGCGTACATCGGGGCGGCCGAATGACCGAGATGCTCCGCGTCAGCGACCTGCACTCTTTCTATGGAGAGTCGCACATCCTCCACGGAGTGGACTTCGTGGTCGAGCGCGGCGAGTTGGTCACCCTGCTCGGCCGCAACGGCGCGGGGCGCACCACCACGCTGAAATCGATCCTCGGCCTGGTCGACCGACGCAGCGGTTCGATCGTCCTCAACGGCCGCGAGGTGATCGATCTCGCGCCGCACCGGATCGCGCGCCTCGGCGTCGGCTGGTGTCCCGAGGAGCGCGGCATTTTCGCCAGCCTCTCCGCCGAAGAGAACCTGCTGCTCTTGCCGGAATTCTCCTCCGAAGGAATGAGCGTCGAGGAGATCTACCGGATGTTCCCCAACCTCTACGAGCGGCGGAAGAGCCCGGGCATGCGCCTCTCCGGCGGCGAGCAGCAGATGCTGGCGATGGCCCGCATCCTCCGCACCGGCGCGCGCCTTTTGTTGCTCGACGAGATCACTGAGGGGCTCGCTCCGGTGATCGTCCAGGCGCTCGGGCGCGTGGTGCGCAAGCTCAAGGAGCTGCGCTACACCATCGTCATGGTCGAGCAGAATTTCCGCTTCGCGGCGCCGCTCGCCGACCGCCATCACGTCCTCGAGAACGGCCGGATCGTGCAGACCGTCGGCAAGGACGAGCTGCAAGCCAAGCAGGGTCTCTTGCACCAATACCTCGGAGTCTGAACACCGGAGGAAATCCCCCATGCGCACTCTCGCTCTTTTGCTGTGCATCGCTGCCTCTGCCGCCGCCGCCGAGAAGGAGTCGAAGATCTCCGACGGCGTGGTCAAGATCGGCGTCCTCACCGACATGAGCGGCTACTACTCGGACATCGCCGGCTCCGGCTCGGTGACCGCGGCGAAGATGGCGGTCGAGGACTTCGGCGGCAAGATGCTGGGCAAGCCCATCGAGATCATCTCCGCCGACCACCAGAACAAGGCGGACATCGCTTCCAACACCGCGCGCAAGTGGTTCGACGAGGAGAAGGTCGACGCCATCGCCGACCTGGTTTCCTCCTCGACCGCCGGCGCGGTGATGCCCGTGGCGGCGGAGAAGAAGCGGATCACCCTGCTCTCCGGCCCCGCGACGACCGCCTTCACTGGCGAGAAGTGCACGGCCTACAACGTCCACTACACCTACGACAACTGGGCGCTGGCCAACGGCACCGGCCGCGAGGTGGTGCGGCAGGGAGGGGACAGCTGGTTCTTCGTCACCGCCGATTACATCTTCGGCAAGTCCTTGGAAGAGGACACGAGCAAGGTGGTGAAGGCGGCGGGCGGCAAGGTGCTCGGCGCGGCGCGGCACCCCTCGCCCGGCACGACCGATTTCTCCAGCTTCCTTCTCCAGGCGCAAGCCTCCGGCGCGAAGATCATCGGCCTCGCCAACGCCGGGCTCGACACCGTCAGCTGCATCAAGCAGGCGAAAGAATTCAACATCACTCCGAAGCAGTCGCTGGCCGGGCTCCTCGTCTTCATCTCGGACGTGCACGCGCTCGGCCTCGACGTCGCCAAGGGCATGTACCTCACCACCGCCTTCTACTGGGACTTGAACGACGAGACGCGCAAGTGGTCGAAGCGCTTCTTCGAGCGGCAAGGGAAGATGCCCACCATGGTGCAGGCGGGGGTGTACTCGGAAATCCGTCACTACCTGGAAGCGATCAAGGCGGCCGGCACCGACGACGCGGACGCGGTCATGGCCAAGATGAAGGCGACTCCGGTGAACGACTTCTTCGCCAAGAACGGCCGCATCGGGCCCGACGGCTTGCACCGGCACGAGATGTACCTCGCGCAGGTGAAGTCGCCCGAGGAGTCGAAACATCCCTGGGACTACTACAAGATCCTCAAGACCATTCCCGCCGCCGAAGCCTTCCCCACCGTCGAGCAGCAGAACTGTCCGCTGGTGAAGAAGTAGCCGCGCCTCGATGAAGGCGCTGTTCGGCCAGCTGCTGCTGGGGCTCATCAACGGCTCGTTCTATGCGCTGTTGAGCCTCGGGCTCTCGATCATCTTCGGGCTGCTCAACGTCATCAATTTCGCCCACGGCGCGCTCTACATGCTGGGCGCCTTTGCGGCGTACGTCGGCCTCGTGCAGCTCGGGATCGGTTACTGGCCGGCGCTCGTGCTCTCGCCGCTCGTGGTGGGGGTGTTGGGCCTCCTCATCGAGGTTCTGCTCTTGCGGCGCCTCTACGGGCTCGACCCCCTCTACGGGCTGCTTCTCACCTTCGGGCTCACGCTCGTTCTCGAGGGAGCCTTCCAGCAGCTGTTCGGAGTCTCGGGAAATCCTTATCCGATGCCCGCGCAGCTGAGCGGCGGCGCCGACGTGCGCTTCATGTTCCTGCCCTGGTACCGCGGCTGGGCAGTCGTCGTCTCGCTCTTGGTTTGCTTCGCGAGTTGGTGGGTGATCGAGCGGACCCGCCTCGGCTCGTACCTCCGCGCCGGCACCGAGAATCCGAGGCTGCTGCAAGCCTTCGGCGTCAACGTGCCGCTCATGTTCACGCTCACCTACGCCTACGGCGTCGCGCTCGCCGCCTTCGCCGGCGTCATGGCCGCGCCCATCTACCAGGTCTCGCCCTCGATGGGCTCGAACCTGATCATGGTCGTCTTCGCGGTGGTGGTGATCGGCGGGATGGGATCGATCGCCGGATCGATCATCACCGGCGTAGGACTCGGGCTCGTCGAGGGAATGACCAAGTATTTCTATCCGGAGCTCGCCTCGACGGTGGTGTTCATCATCATGGCGATCGTTCTCTTGGTGCGGCCGGCGGGCCTTTTCGGGAGGGAGCGTTGAAGGCCGCGCCCTGGGTCGAGCGGTTGGGCTACGCGATCCTCGTCGTCGCCGGGCTGGTCGCGCCCTTCGTCGTCTATCCGGTCTTCGCCATGAATGTGCTCTGCTTTGCTCTCTTCGCCAGCGCCTTCAATCTGCTGCTCGGGTACACCGGCCTGCTCTCCTTCGGGCACGCCGCGTATCTGGGCGCGGCGGGATACGTGACCGGCTATGCCTGCAAGGCCTGGGGCTGGCCGCCGCTCTTCGGCATCGCCCTCGGCACGCTGGTCGCCACCGCGCTCGGCTACATCATCGGCAGCCTGGCCATCCGCCGCAGCGGCATCTACTTCGCGATGATCACCATGTCGTTCGCGCAGCTCATCTTCTTTCTCGCCGTGCAGTTCCCCTGGACGGGCGGCGAGGACGGCCTGCAGGGCGTGCCGCGCGGAACGCTCTTCGGCCTCGTCGATCTGAGCCGCAACCTGCCTCTCTACTATTTCGTCTACGCGGTCTTTCTCTTCGGCTTCGCCGTCATCCACCGCACCATCCATTCGCCCTTCGGGCACGTGCTCCGCTCCATCCGCGAGAACGAGGCCCGCGCCCTCTCGCTCGGGTATGACGTGGCCCGCTACAAGCTGCTCGCCTTCGTGCTCTCGGCGGCCCTCTCGGGGCTGGCGGGAGCGACCAAGTCGCTCGTCTTCCAGCTCGCCTCGCTGACCGACGTGCACTGGCACATGAGCGGGCAGGTCGTGTTGATGACGCTCCTCGGCGGGATGGGGACGGTCTTGGGCCCTTCGGTCGGCGCGCTCCTGGTGGTAGCGCTGCAGAACGAGCTCGCCTCGCTGGGGTCCTGGGTTCCGGTGATCACAGGCGCCATCTTTGTCGTCTGCGTGCTCGCCTTCCGCCGCGGCATCGTCGGGGAGGTGCAGGCGCTGGTGAAGCGGAGTTTCTGAGAATGAGAATCAATTCGAGCGGGAGAGCGTGATCATGAGAGGCAGAATCAGTTTCGTCACCGGGGCGGCGAGCGGCATCGGCCTCGCCATCGCAGAGGAGTTCGCCAAAGCGGGTTCGCGCGTCGTCATCGCGGACCTCAACGCCGACGCAGCCAAGGCAGCGGCGGCGCGCATCGGCGGCGAGGGAGTCGGTTGCGACGTCACCAAGGAAGCCGAGCTCAACGCCGCTCTCGAAAGGGCCGGCGCGGTCGACGTGCTCGTCAACAACGCCGGCCTGCAGCACGTCGCGCCCATCGAGGAGTTCCCGGTGGCCAAGTTCGAATTCATGCTCCGGCTGATGGTCGTCGCCCCCTTCATGGCCATCAAGCGCGTCCTGCCGCACATGAAGAAGCAGCGCTGGGGGCGCATCATCAACATGGCCTCGATCAACGGCCTCGTCGGCTTCGCCGGCAAGTCGGCCTACAACAGCGCCAAGCACGGCCTGATCGGCCTCACCAAGGTCGCGGCGCTGGAAGCGGCGCCTTTCGGCAGCGTCACCGTCAATGCGCTCTGCCCCGGCTACGTCGACACGCCGCTTGTCCGGAACCAGCTAGGGGACCTGGCCCGCACCCGCGGCGTCCCGATCGAGAAGGTGATCGACGAGGTCATCTTTCCCCTCGTGCCGATGAGGAAGCTTCTTACCGTCCAGGACATCGCCGACTACGCGCTCTTCCTCGCCAGCGACAAGGCGGGCTGCGTGACCGGACAGGCCGTGGTCGCCGACGGAGGGTATACGGCGCAGTAGCCGCCCGCCTGCCCGGCCGGAGGGCTGCAAGCCGCGGCCGCGATGGCGAAGCTCCTTCCCAGGAGGGGGCAGATGGATGGGAAGGGTTGGCGGCCGGAGTACGGCATCTCTGCAGAGGGGATCGAGATTCTCGGATTCGTCGAAGCGCTGCCGCGCGAGGTGCGGCGCGAGCTGGTGGAGGCCATCGCCGCGACTTGCCGGCGGCAAGGCTATCTCTCGCTGCACGACGACGTGCGCGCGCGGCTGATGCGCGAGCGGGCGCGGCAGTCGGATGAGATGGCGAAGGTGATTCCGCTCTTCCGGCGCGGATAGTCGAGCTCTTGCGATCCGCGTGCCGGACCAGCGCGCTCCACAAGCGCGCGCGGGCGAATTGATCAGAGCCTGTGGACAACGCTGGAACGCCCTTGCGTTCCGCGCTGCAGCACGCGCGCGGAGCTGTGGGCAACCTGTGCCTCACCCGGCAAATTTTCCCAGTGTTGACGAGTGGTTAGAGATGGTGCTAGCGCAATCGACCGATCGGTTTGTCGGACCCTCATGGGAGGATCGGCCGCGGCATGACTGCGCGAGAGTACATCGAGACCATCGCTCAGGAACTGAGCAAGGCCCGCGGGCGCGGCCTCTTGCTCTCGCCGGCTGACGCTCAGCTCGCGCTGCAGTGGCATGCCGCGCAGGTGCCCTTGCAAGCGGTGCTCACGCAGGTGCGCCGCGCTGCTCGGCTGCGGCCGCGCACGGAAGCTCGAGGCGCAACCGATCCGCTCCTCTCGCTGCAGCTCATCGCCTCCGCCATCAAGCTGCCGAAGGCCCGAGGCGACAAGCGGCCGGAGGCGAACCTTCGCGAAGAATTGCGCAGCGCAGCGCGATCGCCCGGCCTCGCCGCGCGCTCGGACTGGGAGACCTTGGCGGAGACGGCGGAGGAGCTGCTCGCCGAAGGCGGAGGCGAGGGCTACTGGACCGCCGCAGTGCGCGCTCTCCGGAGCGCGCTGCGCGAGTTGCCGCGCGAGTCGGTGCTGGAGGCTGGCTCCGAGCTGCGTTCGCGCCTCGCGCCGCGGCCCTCGGGCATGCCGCGCCGCCGCTACCAGCGCAGCCTGCAGCTGATGCTGCTCTCTGCCTGCAGCGAGCGGCTCGGCCTGCCGCCGCGCGCGTTCCTTCTCTAGGAGATGAAGATGGCTGAGCCTGCGCCCATCCCCAAGCCGTCCTGCGCGCTCTGCGGCGGCGAGGGATTCTCCTTCCAGCAGCGCGACGACAAGGCCGTGGCGGTCGTCTGCGAATGCGCGCGCGGCTGCCCGGAGTGCGGCGGGCAAGGCCGCGTCTACGCGCGTGACGGGCGCGGCTACGAGATCTTGCGCGGCTGCGGCTGCGGCGCCGATCCGCGGCGGCTCTCGGCGCTCACCGGCCTGCAGCTTCCCTCCAAGTTCCTCGACCGGACGCTCGCCTCGTACCGCTGCTACCATCCGGCGCAGCAGCGGGCGCTGTTGCGCGCGCGCAGGTTCGTCGACGAGTTCGTCCCCGCTGCGGCCGGCCAGCGCGCGCTGCTCTTCTGCGGCCCGCCCGGCACCGGGAAGACCCATCTGCTCTGCGGCATGCTGCGCGAGCTGGCGGTGCACAAGAGCGTGCGCGGCCGGTACGAAGAATTCTTTCTCTTGCTCTCCGACATTCGCGACGGCTTCTCCCGCGGGCTCTCCAGCCGCGAGTGGCTGGAGCCCCTGCGCCTGACCGACGTGCTCGCCATCGACGAGCTCGGCAAAGGCGGCAAGAACCGCGAGTGGGAGCAAGGCGTCCTCGACGAGATCATCTCGGTCCGCTACAACGCCGGCCGCCCCACCTTGCTCGCGACCAACTATCCGCGCGCCACCTCCGACTGGGAGTTCAAGGCCGACGGCGCCGCCGCCGAGACGCTCGAGCAGCGGGTCGGCCCGCGCATCTTCTCCCGCATCCACGAGATGTGCGACGTCATCGACGTGATCGGACCCGACCAGCGAAAGGACCAGCACGATGCACGCAAAGCGCGCGACCCCTCAGATCATGGCCCGCGGTATTGAGCGGCGAGGCGAGGCGGTGCGGCCCATCCTGCAGCGAGCGCTCCAGCAGCATCGGCTGCGGCTGCCGCGGCGGATCTCGCCGCATCTCTGGGCGGAGATCGTCGGGCCGTTTCTCGCTGCGCGGGCGCAGCCCACGGTGCTGTCGGGCCGGACGCTGCACATCCTGGTCGAGGACCACCGCTGGCGCGACCAGCTCGACGCGGCCCGCAAGTTCCTGCTGGCGAAGTTGAACAAGCGGCTCGGCGCGGACCTGGTGGGCGAGCTGCAGTTCGGCCTCGCGCACACGGGCGCGCTGCGGCCTTTGCCGCGCGAGGACCTGCCCGAAGCGCGCATCGAGCCCGGACAGGTGCTGGGCGGCGCCCGGCTCGAGCCGCTCTTGCGCGAAGCTCTTCTCCGCGCGGCGGAGGCGGCATCGCGGCGCGCCGCGCGAGCGTAAGGCGGCTGCCTGCGCCGAGCGCGGCCGCGCTGCACGCGCTCGGCCCCTATGCCCGCGGGCGACTGATGGTCAAGGCGCTCGGGCAGACGCTCGCGCTGGAAGTGCCGTGGGATGTCTTCTCCTCGCAGCGCATCGACGAGGGCACGCTGCTCTTGCTCCAGAACCTGCCCCAGGGTGAGCCGCGCTCGGTGCTCGACCTCGGCTGCGGCTACGGTGCTCTTGGCCTGCCGGTCGCGGCGCGCTGGCCGGAGGCGCGCTGCTTGCTCATCGATCGGGACCTCCTCGCTGTCCACGCCGCCAGCCTCAACGCGCGCGCTCTCGGTCTCGACAACGTCGAGGTGCGCGCCGGCCTCGGCTATCGGGGAGTGCGCGAGAGGTTCGACTGGATCCTCTGCAACGTGCCGGCGCGCATCGGACCTCGCGCCATCCGCCATTTTTTCGAAGGCGGCCGCGCGCTCGGCGAGGAGGTGCGGACCGTGGTGATCCGCGATCTCGCTCCGGCCGTCGAGGCGCTTCGACTTGACGGACTCTCCCTCGTGGCGCGCGGACCGCGGCATCAGGTCTTTGCGCGCGGACCCGGGCCGCGGCCCGCGGTCGATCTCGCCGACGAATCCATTTACCAGCGCGACGAGACCGAGCTCGAGGGCCTGCGGCTCTCGCGGCCGCAGGATGCATCGGAGGATCCGGGCCATCCGCGCGCGCTTGCGATTCTGGCCTCGGCGCTGCCTCGCTCGCCTCCTGCGCGCGCCCTGACCTTCCGCTCCGGCTATGGCGCGCTGCCGCTCCTCTTGAAGAAGCGCTTTCCTGCGGCGCAGGTGATCGCGCAGGAGCGCGACCTGCTCGACGCTGCCTTCCTGCGCCGGAACTCCGCGGCGCTCGGCCTTCCGGTCGAGGCGCGCGAGACGCTCTTCCCCGCGGAGGGCCTACCAGAGCGCTCCTTTGCTCTGGTAGCGGGCGAGCTGTCCGCTGCCGCAGGGCCAGCGGTCGCCGCCCGAGAGCTGCAGGAGGCGGCCGGCTTGCTCGCGAGCGGCGGCGAGGCGCTCATCCTCGCCTCGGAAAAACAGGAGCGGGAGTGGTTCCCGAAGGTTGCTCCGCACGGGGCCTCCTTGACAATTCTCTTGCGGCGGGAAGGCGCCTCCGTCCTGCGCCTCTCCGCCTCGGGGCGGGGGACTTGACTGCTTCGCCAGAGGGGGATAGGGCGCTCGCCGAGGGAAAATTCGCTTTACTCCGAGGATTCCCCTCTGTCAGAGTGCGCCCTGTTTTCGCGGGGAGCGTCGACTCCCCCATGGGAGGAAATCGAATGGCAGCCAAGAAGGCCAAGAAGGCCGCTGGAAAGAAGACCGCTCGCAAGCCCAACGCCGCATTCATGAAGGCGATGCAGCCTTCTCCGGCGCTGGCCAAGGTCGTGGGGGACAGGCCACTGCCGCGCACCGAGGTGGTGAAGAAGATCTGGGCCTACGTGAAGAAGAACGGCCTGCAGGACAAGAAGGAGAGGCGAAACATCAATGCGGACGACGCGCTCCGCGACGTCTTCGGCGGCAAGAGAACCGTCTCGATGTTCGAGATGACCAAGCTGGTCAACGACAACCTCAGCTGAGTCTTCTCCAGTTGGGCCGCTGCAGGCGAGGGCGCAGGCCACCGGCCGGCGCCCTCCGCGTTTTCTGGCCCCGCCGGCCGGAGTCCAGAACCACAGCCATGTCCAGACCGTCCGGGGTGCCGGGAGTCTCCAGAGTGCCGGGAGTGTCCGGAGTGCGCGGAGTGTGAAGACTGTACAGTTTGTACATTTCGCTTCGCGATCCTGGGGAAATTCTCCCCGATCTGTACACTCTGCGCAGACCTCCGCTGGGGAGAATCTCCCCAAACTGTACACTCTGCGCAGAGTGGAGGGTCTGGAGGGAACGGGGACAGCGCCGCGCGGGCGCGTCCGGTCAGGAGCCTTTCGCTTCGACCATCGGGGAGGACGCGGCCGGCCCGGAAAGCTGGGCGCCGCGCTTGGGCAGAGTGTTCCAGAGCGAGGCGGCCAGGGCCGCGCCCAGAATGGCGAAGGGCAGGACTGCGTAAGGCCAGAGCCCCCAGCCATGCCGCTGGAGGAGGCGGCCCATGCCGTAGCCCACCACGCTGCCCGCGACGTACTGCATGCCGTCGAACAGGCCGGCTGCAGTGGCGGCGGCCTTCTTGCCGCCGAAGTCCATCGAGGCGGCCCCGCCGATCAGGGAATGGCCGCCGTTGATGAACAGCTGCAAGAGGGCCAGCGCCAGCGCCGCGGCGAGAGCCGTCTGCGTCTGGCCGAGCAGAAGAAGAGCCACCGTCTGCCCCGCGAAAGCGATGCAGATGACCGGGCCGCGGCGAGCGCCGAAGACGCGGTCCGAAAGGAACCCGGCTGCGAGGCCTGCGACCACCGAGACGATCGGGATCATCCACGCCTGCAGGAGTTGCACGACCGCCGCGCTGGGGGCGAGATTGTGCACTTCCTTGAAGTAGAGGATCGACCACTGATCGAGGATCCCCTGCCGGACGATGCCGGTGCAGAAGCTGGCGCCGGCGATGACCCAGGCGACGGGCGTGGCGAAGACCTTGCGCAGAACGAATCCCAGCGTGGCCGGGCGGGCGGCGTCTTCGGCGGTCTCGTCGCCGGTGTCGTATTCGCCGAGGCCCGCCTTGGCCGGCGAGTCCTCGACCAGGAATGAATTGAGGATGAGAAGCAGCATCAACATCGCCGCCGGGACGAGGAACACGGAGGGCCAGGGAAGGTGCGCGAGCAGCTGCGCTCCCACCGCGAAGGGCAGAAGGCGTCCGAGCTGGATCATGATCCCGAAGATGCCGGCGAAGCCGCCGCGCTCGCGAACGCTGAACCAGGCCGCGTTGATCTTGACGATGCTGAGGGCGCCAAAAGACTGGAAGTAGTAGTTGGCGGCGGAGACGAAGGCGAGCGCCACCGCCGCGCTGCGACCGCCCCCGCTCTGGGCCAGGTGGGAGCCGACGAGAGCGAAAGTGACGTTGCACACCGCCGAGCCGAAGGCGCCGATCAGGATCGATCGCTTGCCCCCGATGCGGTCGGCGAGCGGTCCGTTGAGGAAGACCGAAATGCCGTAGGTGATGAGGCCGGCGCTCTTGAGAATGCCGAGATCTTCCTTGGTCCAGCCGAATGCCTCGAGCAGATAGGGATCGGCGACCGAGAGGTTGTAGCGCGCCATGTAGAACATGGCGTACATGAGCCCGAGGAAGACCCAGTTCTGCGCCCTGCGCGCGCGAAAGCGCCGATCCAAGCTTCACCCGCCTTGCTGAGCAGCCGCTGCGGGAGCGTACGGCAACAGAGAAAAATCTGCTTGACCGGGCGAATCCATTTTGGAGAATCATTCTCCAAGGAGACGGACCGCGCCAACTTCCGCAGCACCACCAGGAGGAATCACGAACATGGCAAAACTGAAGGGCAGCAAGACGCACGAGAACCTCAAGGCTGCTTTCGCAGGCGAGAGCCAGGCCAACCGCCGCTATCTCTATTTCGCCAAGCAGGCGGACGTGGAGGGCAGGCCCGACCTCGCCGGCCTCTTCCGCGATACGGCGGAAGGAGAGACCGGCCACGCTCATGGCCACCTCGAGTACCTCGAGGAAGTGGGCGACCCGGCGACCGGCGAGCCCATCGGCGACACCGAAAAGAACCTGAAAGCGGCGGTGGCAGGCGAGACCTACGAGTACACGCAGATGTACCCGGGCTTCGCCAAGCAGGCGCGCGAGGACGGCTTCGTCGAGATCGCCGAGTGGTTCGAGACGCTCGCCAAGGCGGAAAAGTCGCACGCCGGCCGCTTCGCCAAGGGGCTCCAGACGCTCCAGCAACTCTAGCGCCGACCACCGTCGCACAGATGCCGCCGTGAAACTGCCGATCGTAGAGCAGCGCGACTGGTCTGCCGACAAGCACGGCATGGCCTACGACAACCCGCAATTCTGGAACGCGGAGCATCTCGAGTCGGAGCTGCACCGCGTCTTCGAGATCTGCAACGGCTGCCGGCTCTGCTTCAACCTCTGCCCCTCGTTCGACGTCCTCTTCCGCCGCGTCGATCAGCTCGACCCGCACCGCGAGGAGGCGGAGGGCAAGCATCTCGAGGCGGGAAAGATCGTCGAGGAGCACGAGGCGGCAGAGTTGCTCAAGCACGTCACGGTCTCCACGGAGAATCCCGTCGGCCTCTTGCAGGACGAGGACCGCGAGCGGGTCGTG